>WNFL01228293.1_pt1 | contig 14787 bp, 12 predicted proteins | sample 5400361 | NCBI WGS metagenome assembly WNFL01 (sample SAMN13153351, study PRJNA577476) | soil metagenome | isolation source: 40 cm soil on Douglas fir-dominated hillslope | place: USA:California | collected 2013-09-17
GAGAGGGCGCTCACCTCGGGAATTTCGTCGAAACCAAGAAACTGAAGATGGGCAGAGGTTCCAAGGCGAACCACCTGACTTACCTTGGGGACACGGAGATCGGTGAAGGTGTCAACGTCGGCGCCGGAACGATCACCTGCAATTATGACGGCGTCCACAAACACAAGACCGTCATTGAGGACGGTGTGTTCGTGGGTAGCGATTCCACGCTAGTGGCTCCTGTGCGCGTTGGGAAAGGCGCATACATCGCGGCGGCTTCATGTATTACGGAGGATGTTCCTGCGGATTCTCTTGCGCTCGGCCGGGCGCGGCAAACTGTGAAAGAGGGCTGGGCGCGCGAGAAACGGGCCGCCAGAAAATCTTAAAGTGTCACGACGTTCCTCAAGCAACCCTATCTCGGCATCTTTCATCTTTGGACCGGATTATTCTGACTGCACCGCCTCGGCCTGCATCTCAGCGTGGCGGTCGCCGCGCTGGATCAACACAATTGCTCCCAGGATCACCACCGTCGCAATCACGATCCGAAGGCTCATCGGCTCTGACGCCCAGAGCCATCCAAAGAGGACTGCGACCAGCGGATTGACAAATGTATGGGTCGCCACCATGGTCGGCGAGCAGTGCTGCAAAAGCCAGGTGTAAGCGGTGAAGGCGACGACGGAACCGAACGTGATCAGATACGCGAGGCCCAATAACGACCGCAAAGAAACCGTGCTCCAGTGAAATGCGGAGAACTCGCCAGAAACTCCGGCCGCGAGCAATAACATCGCTGCCCCGCAGACCAGCGGGATGGCGGTACGTCCAATGGGATCGCGAGGCAAACGCAGGCGGGGCGATACGCACACTCCGACCGCCCATGAGGCTGCTCCGACCAGCACTGCGATTATTCCCACGGTCAAAGAACTACGAGATGTCAACTCCGGCGCGGTGAGGAGTGCAACGCCGCCGAGCCCCATTAATAGCCCGAGTCCATTTTTCCAGTTAATCCGTTGCTGCCCCATGGCGGCGCCTAGCGCCAAGATCCACAGGGGTTCGCTGGCGACCAGCAGCGCAGCGAAGCCGGAGGATACGTATTGCTCAGCCCAATGCAGGGAACCGTGGCCGACCAGGAAAAAGAGAGCGCCCAGGGCGGAACCCGCGATCCAGTGCTCACGACGCGGACGAAAACCGCGCGACCACGCAATGGCCAGCAGGATTAATCCCGCAACAGTGTGGCGGATGCCGGCGGTCACCAGGGGAGGGATGGTCTCTACCGCAAAGCGGATCGCCAGGTAGGTGGTGCCCCAGACGACGTAAATCGCAAAGAATGCCAGGACGATCCAGAGACGGGAGGGCTGCGCGCGCGGGGAATCGATAGCTGGCGGCGAATTAACAGTTGCGGTCGACATAACTTGTAATACTCGCTTTCACTGGTTAGACTGTAGCCGCGCAGCACTTAACCTGTCAATACTGTAATGACCGGTTATAGTAGAATGTTGATGAGAGACGATTCGTGAAGTTTCAAATTATTGCGGGCGCGCTTTGTCTTGATTTCATCAACACACTCGACAATCGTCCTGTACCCGAGCGGCGTGAGGAATTAATACAGTCTTATGAAGACCTGCTGGATTGGGCGACGCAGGCGGGCGATCTATCTGCGGCGCAACTGGGGGTACTTTTGCGCGAGGCGGAGTCTCATCCCAGAGATGCTGCGGCCGTTCGCGCTCGCGCTGGCGAATTGCGTGAATGCCTGTATCGAATCATGACCGCGGTCGCGCGGAATCGGCGTGTGTCGGAGGATGATGTGCGGGAGTTCAACGTCTACCTGGGGAAAGCGCTCTCGCACATTGAACTGCGGCCGATGCGCAAGGGATTCCGGCTGTCATTGGCGGAAGATCGCCCGCAGCTTGATTCTGTTTTATGGCCGATCGTGCGCTCGGCCAGCGACCTGTTGAGCAGCCATGATGTGGAGTTGGTTCGGGAGTGTGGCGACGATACTTGCCGTTGGCTATTCGTCGATCGGAGCAAGAACCACAGCCGCCGGTGGTGTGACATGAGGATCTGCGGGAATCGCATGAAGGCGAGAAAATTCTATCGCCGGCAGGGTAATCGGAGCGTTGGGTAGCGACGCCGGGTGACGCGGCTTCATCGCGTTGGGACGGTTGCCAAGCCGGCGAGAGAGACGCGGCACGCCGCGTCTCAACAAATAGTTTTTTCTAGCGCGAGACGGCGGCGAACAATTCCGAGTGCAGGAGCGATTGGAATTTCTGATCGTCGGTCTTGAAATGGACTTGCAGGTTTGAGCTGTCGGAATCGACGGAGGTGCTGTCGATGGCGGCTTTTTCAACCGGCGAGGCGTTCAGTTTCTTGTACAGCATGCCGGCTTTTACCAGCGTTGAAAGGGTCGCGGCGGTCATGGAATCAGAAGTTACAACGCTCAGATCGAAGTTCACGCCGCTTTGGAAACTCATGGTGTAGCGCGAGGCGAGGATGCGTTTCTTGAGCGTCTCGTAGTCGGCGATCTTGGATGCGTCGCCCAAGGCGGAGCGCATCATGGTCTGAGTTCCCTGCTGGTCGAGGACGCTCCACACCGGAGAACCGTCTACCGCCGCCATCTGCTCCGCCATTTGGGGATTCGAATCGAGGGTGGGTCGTTTGCCGTCGCGGGCGTCGAGTGCGCTCTTCAGAGAAGCGCTGGTCCCGAAGGCGAGCGTGTTGTCGTCGAGGAACGTCATCGCCAGGCCACTATTCATGGGATAAAGCAGTGTCGTCCCGTACTTGGTGGACATGATCTTTTTCAGCTTCATCCGCTTCAGGACGGCTTTCGCGGAAAACGATCCCTGCGCCACGCTGACGACCTGCAATCCCTGCTTGCCGGAACGGAATGAGGCGAAGGTAAGTTGATCGAGATCGTGCTCAGCGTCAATTCCGATGCCTTTGAGAGCGGCCTCGAATTCCTTGAGATTCTCGGGCAATACCTGCTCCTTGAGCGCCAGGGCGGTGGGCGAATCCTTCAGCGCGCGATAATCGACGCCGATGAGCTGCTGAATTTCAGCGGGCACCAGGGAACGGGCTGACGAAGCGATCGGCATGGCGTAGCCGGCGGTCGCGCACAGAAGCAAGAGAGCCAGAAAACGATTCTTCATATACGTCCTCGAAAGGGTCTGCATGGTTGGATGCGATCTACAAATTGTCCGTCAGCGATCCAGAACACTATTTTAATGCGGAAACGGCAGGTGGAACTGGTACTAAAGTGTATATCTTGGCTCTGAGGGTAGATCGTGGGGAAGGGCGGAACTTGCGCGGGAAAAACACGCTTTAAGGGTCCGAGGCTGTTCTCTACTGAGACGGTCGAGTCGTGGACTTCGAGTTGTTCTTGGAGTCTTCTTTCACCTTCGATGCTAACCCAGTAATCACCACATCGAGAGCCGTTAGGTGATCGTCAAGGGACCTCAGGTGATCTGCTAGGGGCGCCATGGGTTTACTCTGTTTGCTTTTCAGGTAGCCATAGTTTTCGGAGGGCCCGCCCTCAGCCTGCGTGGTGTCGATGTCAACGTAGGTTTCGCCGAGCAAGCCGGCTGTCGCGATTCCGGCTATCGCGTCTTTTGGAACTGAGATCTCATAGGTGGTGGCCAACTGCATATCTAGCTCAGCTGGACAATTCTTCATGTTCGGATTAGCCCTAACTCGGCGCACGGTTCCTACGTCCACTCCGGCGATCCGAACTGAGGCCCCCGCCTTGAGTCCCTGTACGTCGTTGAAACAAGACTTAAGTTCCAGATGAGAGTAGCGCTGCCGGCCCACGACCAAAATGCCGAGTGCGGATAACGCAACCGCAATGATCAGCGCGAGTAGGATCTTCCTTATCACCGTAATGGGGCCAGTTTAGCGCAAAATCAGTGCTGTAGCGCCGTTAACTTCCTTCGTGCATCCGCCACGAACGCCTCATCCTTCAATGATTCCAGATTGATCTCCACGTTGGCCAGAGCGCCGGTAAGGGCCGCCGTCGCCAGCGCGATCGCGGTGGTTAGATCGGACTTCATGTTGGGATTGGTGATGGGCTTGAGTTTTTCGGCGATGTCCGCGATCTCCGCCGCACGTTCGGCTACGCCCAAAGGGACACTGGTCGCCCGCTTGAGCGCGCCGTTGATCGCACCCTCGCCGTCGGACGACTCCTTAGCGGCTTTGTAGGCTTTCATGACCAGGTTGTAGGACTCAGCGTCGGCGTCAATTGCCGCTTTGAGTTCTTCGCGAAGGTGACTCAGTCGCGCTATCGCTTCGCTGAGCGGAGCCTCATATTGCAGGTAGGCCTTCTTGCCGCGCGACATGGAGGCGACCATGTTGGCGAGTCCTGCGGCCATAGCTCCGCTGGCGGCAGCGGCACTGCCCCCGCCGGGTGTGGCGGTGGGAGCAGCTAACTGCTCGATGAATGGTTCGACTCCGGCGCGCAGTCCGCCTACGGCGATCTTGCCGCTGATTACGGCGGCTAAGCGGTTTTCAAGAATCAGCGACGAATCGAAATTCTCAACTTGCAGGAACCATTCGGCTGCCTGCTCGAGGGCCTTCTTCGGAATGAGTCCGACGATCTCGCTTGAAACTGGAACTACGCCGTAGCGCGCGGCTTCGCGTTTTACGTACTCGAACACGCGATGGATGGGCGTTTGCTCGAAGTCTGTAAGGTTCATAGAGACCTGAGCAAGGCCGCGCACGAGGAATCCTGCCCCTTTCACGAAGCGTAACCCGCCGCTCGAGTAGCGGACGGCCTTGGCGACTTTCTTGGCAATGTCGACGTCGGTTGTGTTCAGAAAAACGTTGTAGGCAATCAGCGCTTTTCGCGCGCCTACGACCGTAGCTCCTGCCGTGGGGTGGATGCGTGGATCGCCGAAATCTGGCTTGCGGGCGGGATTGGTCGCTATCTCGTCGCGGATTCCTTCGAACTGTCCGCGCCGAATGTTTTCGAGATTCTGACGTTCGGGCGTGCCGGCGGCTGCCTCGTAGAGGTACACCGGAATCTGATAGCGCTTCCAGATTTCGGCGCCCACGTGCCGCGCCATCGCTACGCAGTCTTCGATCGTAACGCCTTCAATCGGGATAAACGGGACCACGTCGGCGGCGCCCATGCGCGGGGCCGCGCCCTGATGCTTCGTGAGGTCGATCAACTCCGAGGCCTTCCCTACTCCGCGGATCGCCGCTTCCTGAATTGCATCGCGGTCGCCCACCAGAGTGATCACGCAGCGGTTGTGATCGGAGTCCATCTCGCGGTCGAGGAGATAGACGCCCGGGACTTTCATGGCTTCTACGATGGCGTCGACTTTGGCTTTGTCGCGGCCTTCGGAGAAATTCGGGACACATTCGACGAGAGTGCTGGGCATACGCGAGAAGGATAAAGGGATGAGAGTGGTCCCGCAACCCGGCGCGATTCGGTAGCGCATCTTTCCTCCGCTTCCCCTGTGTCCTCTGTAGTTGGCAAAAATCTCAACCACGGGGTACCCGGAGGTCACGGGGGAAAGCGGATCTGACAGAAAGACGATCGGGGTGAGGGTCGTGGCCATGAGAGATGCTAGAATCCGAATTCGCCGTGATGGAAGCGGCGATCCATCCACGGAGAGTCCAAGCATGCCGAAGTACGTGATCGAACGGGAAATACCGAATGCAGGCAAACTGTCCCAGCAGGAATTGAAAGCAATCTCTCAGACATCGTGCGGAGTGCTGAGGAAGCTCGGGTCGGAAATACAGTGGCTCGAAAGCTACGTGACTGACGACAAAGTCTATTGCGTCTACATTGCACCAAATGAAGAGATGGTCCGCGAGCATGCGCGGCTGGGGGGATTCCCTGCTAACAAGATCTCAGCGGTGCACTCCGTGATCAGCCCGACTACAGCGGAGTGAACTCGACTAATCCGTGACCTCTTCCAGAAGACCGACCATCGGCGTATTTGATTCGGGCGTGGGCGGACTCACTGTCCTGCGGGCGTTACTGGAGCGCATCCCGGATGCTGATTACCTCTACTTCGGCGACACCGCCCGCTTGCCGTATGGATCGAAATCCGCGGCGACGGTCGCTCACTATGCAACTGGGGCGGTTCATTACTTGCAGGATCATGGCGCCCAGTTGTTGGTGATCGCGTGCAATACCGCGACCGCGCTGGCCTTTGATGAGATCAAAGCTGCCTCGCATGTGGGAGTGATCGGAGTGGTTGAGCCGGGAGCTGAGGCTGCCGCGGTGGCTTCCTCGAAAAAGAAAGTTGTCGTCATCGGCACCGATGCAACTGTGAAGAGCCATGCTTATCAGCGGGCGCTGGAACGCAAAGACATCGCGGTTCGCGAGAAGGCGTGTCCGCTGCTTGTGCCGCTGGTCGAAGAGGGCTGGACGGAACACACTGTGACCGAGCAGGTCGCCCGAATTTATTTGTCGGAGGCGTTCTCCGATGATTCGCACGATGCGGACGTTCTCGTGCTGGGCTGCACGCATTATCCGTTGATCAAGCCATTGCTGCGGCGCGTGGCTCCCGAACACGTGACCATCGTGGACTCGGCTGAGGCGACTGCGCACGCGGTTGCCGAGGAACTGCGGATCGCGCCGCTTCGAACACAATCTGAGCCCGAAAAAAGAGCGGTGGCGAGGCTTAAGTTCTTCGCCACGGATTCGGCTGAGAAATTCAAAGAGATGGGGACACGGTTCTTGGGACGTGCGGTCGATGACTTGGTGCACATTGACTTGAAGGAATGATCGACGGCGGGGCGCCCGGGCGGCACAAATAAAACTGCCGCTCGGCGCGGCCGTTGTTTTGTTGTTTATAAAAATCTCTAGTAGAGCCGGAAATTCACTTGGACCGAAATCAGCACGTTGACTGGTTTGCCATCTTTCTTGGCAGGCTCAAAGCGCCACTTCTTAACCGCCTCGATGGCCTTTTCATCCAGACCGAGACCGAGGGTGTTGGTTACTTTGATGTCATGAGCCATGCCGTCGGGTCCGACGATTACCGAGAGGACACACGTTCCCTGATACTTCGCCTTCCGCGCCTCTTCCGAATATTCCGGTTCGGGATCAAATATCAGCTTCGGGGCAAGTACACCGCCGCCGACGCGAAATACGCCGCCGCCGGTCCCGCCGCCGCGTCCCTCGCCGTATCCAGGGCCACTGCCCACCCCTACGCCACCACCTGAACCCGATCCAATTCCAGCGCCGGATCCGACACCGTTCGAAGGCGGAGCGGGCACGTGCGAAAGTGGATCACCCAGGGTCGGCATCTTCGCCTGCGCCAGCTTTACTTCCGGAGGAACAACTACCGTAGCTTCTTTCGGCAACTTCGGATGTTCATTCCGTACGATTACCGCAGGAGGAGTGAACTGTTCCATCGACTGCTTCGGCAAACGACCCTGTGAGGCCTTCAACTTGTCGCGATCGCCACCACCACCACCGCCACCGGACAATGTCTTCGATGGCTTCAAAATGGGCGTGCTATCTGGAGCAATCAACACCACGGAATTTTGGGGCTTAACTGCTTCAACGACTTTCTTTCCGAATACCGCGCCGCTGATGATGATCGCTACCGCGATGATGTGAATTATGGTCGATCCAAAAGCGCCCCGGCCCTTGTAGTTGTAAAAACCCCAGATGTCCCGGACAGGGACCGGCTTCGAGGTCAGCACCAGAGGTGGCAGCTTCTTGGGAAAGAAAAACTCGTCCAAGCCTTGGAAGAGGCGCTTGTAAAGCGGTTCGTCTAGAATCTCGTCCTTCAGGAGCAGGTTGAGCGTTGGCTCTGAAGGACCAGTCGGCTCGGCTAGATTCCGCGCTAATTCGTTGTCAACCATATTTTCCGAGGAAGTTTAGCCCCAACTCACAGCTCGGGGGAAGAAACTTTATCGTTGACCAGTCCGCAGTGGGCTGGCTCACTCGCGCTCGACGGGACCTTTGCCCCAGGTCGAGTTCTTGTTTCTATCCCCTTAGATGCTCGAACACCTACTGATGACAAAAATTGTACACGCTTTTTCTCAAAGCGATACAGTACTTTTTGGCCACGAGGGGATGTGACCGTCTCCAATAGACGTGTCCTTCCGCGCTCCCTATAATGAGAAGATTCAATCATTTGGGAGAACCCAGCTAGTGCCGATGGACCTGAAATCCACGCTTAACCTACCCAAGACCGCCTTCTCGATGAAGGCGAATTTGCCTCAGAACGAGCCTAAGATGCTGGCCCGCTGGGAGCAGATGGCAATCTACGAGCGCATTCGGGATGCTCGCAAAGGTTCACCTGGATATCTCCTGCATGATGGCCCGCCCTACACGAGCGGACCGATTCACCTTGGGACGGCGATGAACAAATGCCTGAAGGACTTCATCGTGAAGTCCAAGAACATGTCGGGCATGGATGCGCCGTATGTTCCCGGGTGGGATTGCCACGGCCTGCCGATCGAAATCAAAGTCGACAAGGAACTGGGCGGGAAGAAATTGCAAATGCGGCCCACGGACGTTCGCGCGGAATGCCGCAAGTATGCGCAAAAGTTTCTTGATCTCCAGCGGCAGCAGTTCAAGCGCATCGGAGTATTCGGACGCTTCGATAAGCCTTACGCCACCATGAATCCGGAGTACGAGTCGGTGGTACTGGAGACTTTCTTTTCGTTCTACGAAAAGGGATTCGTCTACAAAGGGCTGCGCGCGGTGTACTGGTGCATGCACGACGAGACTGCGCTCGCCGAAGCCGAGGTTGAGTACGAAAACCACACCAGTTCCACGGTGTGGGTGAAGTACAGATTGCTTGACGACGCTACTGCAATCGACGAAACGCTTGCGGGGAAAAAAGTCTCGACCATCATCTGGACGACTACTCCATGGACACTGCCAGCGTCGATGGCGGTGGCGTTCCATCCGGATGAAGAGTACGTGGCGCTGGAATCGGGTGGCGAGGTTTACATCGTCGCGTCGAAGCTGGCGAGGGATGCCGCCGCGAAATGCGGCCTCGGTGATGTGCGCGAACTTGCCCACTTCCCTGGATGCAAATTAGAACGCCTCAGCTTTCAGCATCCGTTTCTTGAGCGCAAAGTTCTGGGCGTGCTGGCGGAGTACGTCACGATGGACACCGGCACGGGCGTCGTTCACACTGCTCCCTCTCACGGCGCTGAGGACTTCTTGACGGGCGTCAAGTATGGACTCGATGCGACCAGCAATGTCGATGAAAAGGGCATTCTTCGCAACGGACTGCCCGAGTACACCGGGAAGCGGGTGTGGGATGCGAATGCTCCGATCATTGACTTGGTCAGGAGTCGCGGAGCGCTGCTGCACACGGAGAAGACTGAGCATTCGTATCCGCACTGCTGGCGTTGTCACAATCCGGTGATTTTTCGGGCGACGGAGCAGTGGTTCATCGCGATGGATACGCCAATGCCGGGCGGCAAGTCGAAGGACGACACGTTGCGCACTCGGACGTTGGAAGAAATCAAGCATGTGAAATGGGATCCGGCGTGGGGCGAAGAGCGGATGTCGAACATGATCGCTACGCGTCCGGACTGGTGCATCTCGCGGCAGCGGGTATGGGGCGTGCCGATTGCTGTGTTTCTGTGCGAGTCGTGCGGCAAGCCACTCAATGACCCTGCGATCAATCGCAGAGTGGTGGAGCTGTTTGCGCGCGCAGGGGCTGACGCGTGGTTCACGCCTGAGGCTGAAACAATTCTTTCGAAAGATACGAAGTGTCCGCATTGTGGCGGCGCGAAATTCGAAAAAGAAACCGATATCTTCGACGTCTGGCTGGAGTCGGGTGCGAGCTATCTGGCGCTGGTTGCGGCGGAGCCTGAATACCGGTGGCCTTCAGATCTTTATCTGGAAGGTGGCGATCAGTATCGCGGATGGTTCCAGTCTTCGCTGCTCTGCGGGATGGGCACTCGAGGAACGCCGCCGTATCGGGGGGTCGTCACACCCGGCTGGACGCTCGATGAAAAGGGAAAAGCAATGTCGAAGTCGAGCGGCAACGATGTCGATCCGGTGGATATCGCTAATCGGTTAGGCGGAGAGATCGTTCGGTTTTGGACTGCTTCCGTCGACTTCCGTGAAGACGTGGTGGGCTCCGAAGCTCTGATGCAGCGCGTGGGAGAGAACTACAAGAAGATCCGCAACACGTTCCGTTACATCCTGAGCAATCTTTATGATTTCGATCCGGTAAAGGATGCGGTTCCGTTCGACGAGATGGAAGCGCTCGACCAGTACATGCTGCGCGAGACGGCTGCTTTCGCGGCTGACGTTCGGAAGTGGTACGAGGAGTTTGCTTTTCACAAGATCTACCACCGGGTAAATCACTTTTGTATTGTGGATTTAAGCGCGTTCTACTTCGACGTGCTCAAGGATCGTTTGTATATCTCAGCTCCGAAGTCTCAGGCGCGCCGGTCGGCGCAGACTGCGACGTGGCGAATTGGAGAAGCGCTGGTTCGGCTGCTGGCGCCGATCACTAGCTTTACGAGTGAAGAAATCTGGGGATTTCTCCCGAAGACTGAGGGTCGGCCCGAGAGTGTGCACCTGGCTACTTTCCCTAAGGCCTCCGACATCCTTGGCGACGGAGTGGCCGAACGCGATCAGCAGCAGGATAGAGACTGGACCACATTGCGATCTGTCCGCGATGAAGTGCTCAAGGCGCTCGAAGAGGCGCGCAATCAAAAGTTGATCGGTACGGGGCTGGAAGCTCAGGTAAGCGTCACGGCTCCCGATCCGGTGTATTCCCTGCTTAAGCGTTATGAGGGCCAACTGCGCTATCTGTTTATCGTTTCGGCAGTGAGCTTGGTGCAGGCTTCGGGGAACGGTAGCGGCAGAGTCCACGTCGAAGTTAAGAAGGCTGACGGGCTGAAGTGTGAGCGTTGCTGGAACTACTCGACGCATGTGGGCGAAGACGCGAATTATCCGACGGTTTGCGAGCGGTGCGCGGCGGTGCTGAAGGAAATTGCGTAAAGCCCTTAACCCGCAAAGTGCGCAAAGACGGGCCGCAAAGATCGCGGAGAAACTCAAAAGCACCCGGCGACGAAAAGCGATAATCTATAAAGACAAAATCTTCTTCCTCATGCGTAAGTATCATTTCCTCATCGCTGTGCTCGTCATTGCGATCGCTCAGAAGCTCTCTTTGCACGACAGTATTCCTGTCATCCCGGGATTTTTCAGAATCATACGTACCGAGAATCGGGGCGCGGCTTTTGGGCTATTTGCGGACTCGCCATCGGAATGGAAAGTTGTGCTGCTGATCCTGTTCTCGTTAGTGGCGTTGCTGATCGTGTCTGCGTTGCTTTGGAAGAACAGCCACAGCTTGAGCACCACGGGCGTCGGCCTGGCTCTGATTCTGGGAGGAGCGATCGGGAATCTCTGGGACCGCGTGGTCAGCGGACATGTCGTGGATTTTCTGCTTTTTTATGTCGGGCAGTATCAGTGGCCGGCGTTTAATGTCGCGGACAGCGCCATTGTGGTGGGAGCGGGGCTGCTGGTTTTTGAGATTTTGTTTACGAAGTCGCCTACGCAGAAGACAGCGTGAGCAGTCAGTTCGACAATCTCAGAATCAAACCTCGAGGAGATTCTGGTGCGTAAGTTCATCTGCTTCCTAGGATTCTTGCTCGGTTCTATGACGCTACCCCCCATAACCATGGCGCAATCTTCCGCTCAGTCTGCTGGCAAGCCTTTGCGGGTCGCGATCGTCGGACTGGTGCATGGGCATGTTTCCGGTTTTCTTGGTCCTGCCCTGAAGCGCAGCGACATACAGATTGTCGGGATCGCGGAGCCGGATCAGCAATTGGCCCATCGGTACGCGAACCAGTTCAAGCTCGATCCGCGATTGCTGTATAGCGACGTCGAAAGGATGCTGACGGCCGTGCAACCGCAGGCGGTGTTGGTGTACAGCGACACGCGCGGTCATCGTCCCGTTGTTGAAGCGGCGGCACGCCACGGCATTCCGGTGATGATGGAGAAGCCCCTCGCGGTCAGTCTCGAAGACGCGCTGGCGATCAAGCGGGCGGCCGACGCGGCGCATATTCATGTGCTGGTGAACTACGAAACTACGTGGTACCCGAGCAACACCGCTGTGTATCAACTGGTGCGCGAGGGTGCGCTCGGCGATATTCGCAAGGTGGTTGTACATGATGGGCATAAGGGTCCGAAGGAGATCAATGTCGAACCCGAATTTTTGGCGTGGCTGACGGATCCGGCGCGCAACGGCGCGGGAGCACTGTTCGACTTCGGCTGTTACGGCGCGGACCTGATGACGTGGCTGATGCAGGGGGCGGAGCCGACCACGGTCACGGCGCTCACGCAGCAAATCAAGCCGGAGATTTATCCGCGGGTCGATGATGAGGCGGACGTCATTCTCACTTATCCGAAGGCGCAGGCCATTTTGCAGGCATCGTGGAATTGGCCATTCGATCGGAAAGACATGGAAGTTTACGGAGCGACCGGCCAGGTGATCACGGTGCGCCGCGACGGCCTCCGGGTACGGCGTAACGGAGACGAGGAAGAGAAACTGCAATCCGCTCCGGCGCTCAGCGCTCCTTACAACGATCCGATCTCTTACCTGATCGCGGTTGTCTCCGGAGAGATCAAGCCCGCCGGACTTTCGGCGCTCGATACGAACGTTACGGTGGTCCGTATTCTGGATGCTGCGCGCGAATCGGCAAGGACTGGGAAGACGATCAGGCTCGCAGATCGTTAATCACAAGCCCAACTGTGGAAAGCGGAACGATTCTGCTTTGATTTCCGGAACCTGTTTGCAGCATTCCTGCGTGTTGCCCTTGCAACCCTGCCGTGAATGCATCCGGGTGGAGATGAAACATGTACCTCTCCCAATACCCTAGCAAGGCTCCTGCCCTTCCCTCGTTTTTCATTCTGATAACCACATTGACTGTCGGGGCACTGGGGGCAGAACCTGAAGCTTTGCCGATTGCAACGCTCGAACAAATCCAAACGGCGGCCCTTCAAAGCGACTACGGCTATACCCGGCTCGATTACCTGTGCAACAAGATTGGTCCTCGGATGAGCGGTTCCCCGCAGGCGGCAGCCGCTGTGCAGTACGTGGCGGAGCAGTTTAGGGAGCTGGGGCTGGAGGTGTCACTTGAGCCAGTATCGGTGCCGCATTGGGTGCGCGGGCAGGAAACGGCTGAACTGGTAAAGATTCCGGGAGCGCAGCCCGGCTTTGAACAGAAGGTGATCGTGACCGCATTGGGCGGGAGTGTGGCGACGCCGCCCGAAGGCATCACAGCACCCGTCGTAGTGGTGAAGGATTTCGAAGAGCTGGATAAGCTGGGGAAAGAGGCCGTCAGAGGGAAGATTGTCCTGTTCAACGTTGCATTCGATACGAAGCTCGCCGACGCTGGATTCTCGCACGAGGCTTATGTGCGCGTCGTGCCATATCGGGTGACGGGCGCGAAGCGGGCGGCGGAACTGGGTGCGGCGGCTTCGTTGCTGCGCTCCATCGGCCCCAGAAATTTCCGGCTGGCACATACGGGGTCGGTCGGATACTTCGGCGGCCCGAAGATTCCGGCTGCGGCTACCAGTGCGGAAGACGCCGACCTGATCGCACACCTGTACAGGGAGGGACCTGTCGTAATGCATCTAGTGCTAACGCCCAACATTCTGCCCGACGAGCGCAGTGCGAACGTGATTGCGGACCTTAGAGGTAGTGAACATCCGGAACAGATTGTGATCGTGTCTGCACACCTCGATTCGTGGGATCTGGGCACCGGGGCTATCGACAATGGCGCGGGTATCGCGGAAATCCTGCAAGCAGCGCGCGTGTTCCAGCAGATGAAGCTTCGACCGAAAAGAACCATCCGCTTTATTGCGTGGATGAATGAAGAGAACGCGGCTAACGGAGGGAACGGTTACGACCAGTACGCGGAGGATCATCGCAGCGAACTGCCGAAACACGTCGCCGACATCGAGATTGACGTGGGGACGTGGCATCCGGTTGGCTACGAGGTTTATGCGAGCGAATCGCTGCTGAATGCGCTCCGCCCAATGCAGTCCGTTCTAGGCAAGATCAGCAGTGGCGTCGTGCAGAGACGGCCAGGGCACGGCGACATGGATGATTTCATGCCAGGCTTTGAGCCGTTCGTCGACAACCGTACTTACTACGATTCGCACCATACTGTGGCGGATACGTTTGCCATGATCGATCCCAAGGGGATCCAAGAGAATGCGGCGCTGGTGGGCGTGCTAGGCTATGCCATGGCAAGTGTGCCAGAGGAAGTCATTCAGCATCCGCGTCCGAAGTAAGCTTGGAAATTTTCTAGGGCGTCCCGTAGAGGCGCTGGTAGAGAGTCTCGTTCCGTAGAATGGCTTGCACGTACTCGCGGGTCTCAGTGAAGGGGATGGACTCCACGAACTCCTGCGGGTCGCGGTAGTGTCCCTGGTCGAGCCAGTCGGCGACGCGGTCGGTTCCGGCGTTGTAGGCGGCGAGGGCGTATTCGAGTTGTCCGCCGTACTTGTCCACCATGGCCTTGAAGTAGCGAGTTCCCAGCTGCATGTTGACTGCAGGGGTGTAGAGTTGGCTTGAGTTGTAGCCTTTCAGTTTGATTTCTTTCGCAACATGTTTCCCGACGGATGGCAGCAACTGCATCAGTCCGACGGCATTGGCGCGCGATACGGCCATCGGATTGAATTCCGATTCCTGCCGGATCAGCGACGCGACCAAGTAGGGATCTAGTCCGTTCAGTTGCGAATACTTGCGGAGGTCGGTCCAGTATGGTTTTGGGAAGAGACCGTCCCAGTACGAGCGCGGCAGTTCAGGAAGATCGACGGCAAAGTAATTTGGTTTGGCGCGCTTCAGGGTCTGGATCGCGCGGTTGTACTGG
>WNFL01008558.1_pt3 | contig 14782 bp, 13 predicted proteins | sample 5400361 | NCBI WGS metagenome assembly WNFL01 (sample SAMN13153351, study PRJNA577476) | soil metagenome | isolation source: 40 cm soil on Douglas fir-dominated hillslope | place: USA:California | collected 2013-09-17
GCCTGTCGTGTTCTGGTTCTTCACCTTCGATGGACCCACAGCTAGCATGGTCCACTGCTCACCTTTGATCGAGACGCATCTAGTCAATGTCAATGTCAGCCTCAGCAGCCATCTCATCGCTTCCGAACCAATACAGTTACAGAAGCTGACGAGCAACGTGACTGTTGGAGAGCCGTTCAATGGGCTAGCGCTCAATGGGTAAAGTGGACCAGCCTGAAGTTCCGTTCTCTGTGCTCACCAGATTTTAGGTTATTCTTTCCTCCGCTACCGGACCGGTTTGCAGATGCACGAGCCATCGCCGTCCGCGCTGCCTTACCCAATGCTATCAACAAGGACGCAGCTAGCAATCCTCGGGGGATGGCTTCATCCTTGCGCGACATCTCAGGCCAACTCAACCGGGTCAAGAAAATCTATACTCAATACCTCACGATTGCAGCGAAATCGAATTTCTTTATGCCTCAGAGCAGCACCGTCAAGCCCGTGATTCAAACCTGGATGCCCCGTATCTGGATGGACAAATTGGCGACCCATGTATTGGCCACTCTCCTCATCTTCGTCGCACTTGCTATGGCCGCCCTGCAGTCTGTTCACCGTAAAGACAGAAGCCGGTTATTCCTCGCTGGCCCTCCCGGCAGCATCGCCTCCGACGTCAGCATGACTAGCAGCGCAAAGTTTGGTTTGCTGCTCAACGCAGGAGATACAGAGGAGGATTTGGAGCGTAAGCTGCAAGGGATGCGCTTTGGTATCGAACATTCCACCGGACAAATTATCGTTGAGCGTGAAGAGAGGAACAGCATCGCAGGATATATTAAGGAGGAGATGCGACGTGCCCAGGAGGGTGTGAAATATCATGAGGATGTGCGGACGAGCTTGTTGTCGAACGAAAAGGGACCAGGGACTGTGGAACGCGACTCTTTCGTTGGTTTACGCAACCGAAACCGAGAGTCTGATGAAAAGAGCGGTTGGAGACAGTCGGCCGTTGGCAGCATTGCGCCTTCGCAGGCCAGCCCCTCGCATAGTGCTAGCTTTGCGAAAACCAAATTCNNNNACCATTGTTGTCACCGGCTACTTCGACTGCTATGCTCAGCCCCCCGCCGATTGGAACTCTCACTTTCACCAACCGGCCACCTTCGACTGCGATGTTCAGCCCCCCGCCGACTGGAACTCTCACTTTCACAAGCCCGCCACCTTCCTCTACTACACCGACGTTCCCACCTCCCTCTACTACACCGACGTTCCCTACCACGAGATTCTCTGCACCTCCTGGCCCTCCACCTCAACTGCAGGACCGTAATTCATACCACGACCCGTATGCCCCGCACCCTGCATAGAGATATGTTTCCTCTGCTCCGTCGACTCTGATGTATGGTTCCCGTTTGTCATGTATTCCTGGTACGGACATCTTATTGGACAATTAACGACTTTTTGTACGGATGGAGTAGAAAGCGGGGTATGCAACGCCCTCCATGCACTAAGGAGCCTCTGTACTCGTGCCAGAGTGAAGTATTGCAACACGAGAATGTACGAATCAAATGGAACTGTAGTACATGAGCATCCCGAGGACAGTAGGGCTTCTATTCATCAAGAACAAGGACTGGCTCTTCACTCAAAAGAAAAACACAAGAGCTGCTACTCTTCGTCCTACAAAACCCGGTTGACAAACGTCGCATCGGTTACGCGCTCTACTTCCTCCCAAAAGTCCAATCCTCGACGCTCGAGGGCATCAAAGGTCCACATATCCGCCTTACTGGACGATATTGGCACTAATAGACCAGAGCCAGGCGCGTCCGCCGCGATCAAGGGGGGTATCCATTGGGCCTCCATCCCAGGCTCCAGCCAAACGATGATGACCATCCTCCCCAGCTGCTCCGGAAGCAACTTCATCATGTCGCTTATTGCGTTGGTCAGAATCACCATTGCTTCTAGGGACGTGATGCGGATTTCAATGGCGATATGGAGGGTACGCCAGGACATAAACTGTGCATCGAACGATCCGTACACCTCGGATGTGCTGAAATGACTGTTGACCAAAGGCAGGGTGAATCGTATTTTTGTTTGAGTTGGTGTGAGGTGAGAGAAGTGGTCCTGCGGAGAGGAGGAGCGTTGATTGGAGTCGACGATGATAGTGACGTCCTTAGCGTGGAATATACAACTGGTCGATTCCAGTGATACCAGCAGACTACGGCGGATGCAGAGCCTCTGAAGCCGGATGAGCACCAAGCCCGTGTAGCAAAGGGAGGCGCTAAGGGCATCTGAAGGGGTTCGAAGACCGGACAAGGACACTGCATTGACAGACAAGGCTCTTTTGAGACACCGATCCCACCCTGGGGGTATGTCTGTCTTCTCTGGAAGAGCGAGTTTGCCATTTGCTTGAGGAATCCCGCCGCAGGAGAGGGCAAACCGTTTCATCTTCCACGTAAGGTCGACACGGACGTACTGGTAGAGCTGGGGCTCAATCCAGTCACGGTATGTGCGGCAGGTAAGGATCAATGAAACGATCTGCGACATATCCTCATTCTTGCGGGCATCGTGAATAGACTCCTCTGCGATCAGCCGTTGTAGATCGAGTGGCATGTCATTGTGAAAGGGAGTGAGGTGAAGCAAGGCTTTCTGCCCATGCCGTTCTCGACGTCTCTTGCGTTGGTAAAAGTATCCATGCCATGGCAATGGGGCGGGAAAGAAGCTCCACATGAAACCTATACTTGAAGCGCGCCTGCGGTCGTAATAAACAGGATCAGAGTGAATTGTGAATTGAAGTGATTAAACCACTCACCCACGCTGAGGATTGGGGTTCGCACTCGCGATCCCGGTTAGTACCACGATAAGTGGTACAGGGTCAAGTAATCTGAGAATATGAGGAGGAAGGAGTGGTGAGAGGGCACGCGAACGCAGGAACTGAAACATTCCAAGCACCGCTATTGTGCATATAAGCTGAGTGGGTACTGGATTCGCTACATAGAACCGAGTTACGAAAGAAGGACGAGGGATTATTCTCCAGATAAGTCCCCTTAATTGCAGACTGACGGGCAGAGTAAATACGATTGACACCAATTGCAGCTTGGACGTACCGCTCTCCAAGGCCTCTAGGCGCGAGTTTCCAAGGGTTGTCATTGATAAATGATATCAAGCAGGCCGACGTCAAACCGTACGCCCAAGACGCGGGAAGGATCCAATAGGCCAGCAGCCGAACGAGGTAGATGGAGGCGGATGTCAAGCCATATTCGTAAAGGAGTGCATCGGCGGGGTGATACGCGGTGGTCATGTGCAAAATTTAAAGTCCTTGTCACGCTGGCCAAAGGGAGAGGAGCGTGGCCGAGTCGAAGGTATAGGGTTGGGTGATAATTCCCGCGCGGTGATGCCTGGGAGAGATGTACCAAAGTGTAAATTCGCACGTGAGGAGACGCAGGAGACGCAGGTCCAACCACAAAGACGCCACGAGAAAGTGGCATGGTCATGGCGCGGCCACACTACGCGATCGGCACTCACTAGCGAAAGTGCTGTCCGTTGATACGAAAGAAAAGACAAACACGATTTGCCGGAGACGCAAAACAATTCCATACTACTACTGTATATTCAGGCGCTAAAGGGCAAAAGTGACGAGAGTGGGATTCGAACCCACGCCCTTTCGGATCAGATGAACTACACCATTTACGTTGCACCTTAGTCTGACGCCTTAGACCGCTCGGCCATCTCGCCTTGAATAACATTCAGAGTAATGTGTAATTTACTAAATTAGCGTTAGAAGTGCCAGGTTGCATAAGCTCCTAGAAAGGCTCATTAAATGGCATAAATAGGTCTTGTAGCAGCCTTGGTACTCTTGTTCATCCCACACCGATGCCCACATGATTTGGACCAAACATCACAATAACTGAGTCCAGGGGCACCCAGGGGTTGCATTAGATCCAGGGGTGTAGCCACACTGCGCATAAGGGCTCAGAAACATGGGGGGATACCTCTGCGACAAGCTTTGGCCACATCCTCAGATCAGTACTCTCACTAAATCCTCCCTCACAGCATGCACTCTCCAGTAGCAATGAGGCCCATTACATGCTATGTATATACTGACACGATATCTCTGTCCCAACCTAGATGCTTACTATTTGGGAGCCTGCCACCCGGCACCATGCACCTCAAACATGCGCAATCAACTGGATCCCGTCCACACCGGACGCTCTGCATCCCTCACGGCATCCTCATTGCGGAACCAGAAGAACTCCGCTGCATACACACAGCCTACCGCCCCGACCACTGCGCTGAGAGCATGTGCACCTGGCGTTCGCACCACCATGGTCCCCGCCTCGCGCGCTGCCCGGTTGGCTCGCGCCTTGAGCAGCGAGCGCAGCCCCAGGTAACTCCCCGTCCACCCTGCGTTGCGTCAGTGCCCAGCGATTCGCAAACCCCCTGCAACCCTCCACTCACACGTAAATATCCCTGCACCATTCTCCACATCTCCGCTCTGCAGGACATACGCCGATGTCGCGAAGGCTCCACTGAAAAGTAGCGCAGCTGCGGGAGGGAGGCCTAGTCCCGACTTGAACGCACTAGCGAACGCTGAGATGTGTCAGAGATGCTGCGGCGATGGTCTTTTACGTACTTAGCGACGCTATGCTATATGCCGGCCATCTGTAGATCCACTCGATCCAATCCGTGCAATCACGAGAGAAAAACGCGATCAGAGCAACCCTCGGTTTTCTATATTCTGTACCCACGGTGACGCTGCGAGTGGCCGTACCAATGGGGCTGCCTGTTCGTTCATGAACCCCGCGAACACTTTCTTGAGCCTGGGGCCGTCCCCTTCAGGTATAAGAGCACCCTCAATTGGCCCTGGCGGATTTGGTGGGTTTGATGACCGTGTTGTTGCCCGGTTTGAAAATGCGGCAGACGACGCGTTTTGGGGTGCGGATTCTTGCGGATTTGCAGGTCCTCCTGGAAGCACCGTTGGAGAAGAGTGTGAAGAACTCGAACTCCAAGGTAGCCACCCCATCTTTCCTTCAAATGGTCAAGTGGCGGATTCCAAAATACCGGTGACTTGGACTTGTGCTACGTTCTGTCACGGTAGGTGGTCACATATCCAAGTAAGGAGAATTACGGGACCTGTAGTATATCGAACAGGGAGTGTTTTGGCCGAGGGATCTGGGGTTTGGCATGGGGACTTCGGTGATTTGGTTCAAGAGATCGAAGCGTTTGGCCCTACCCTACCACGGTGCTGGCACGAAATTTTGCGAACCCACCCTACCCATGACGTAACACGTTTCATTTGGAAGGGTAAAATTGTCCATGCTTATGCTGTCAATTGCAAACTTGATTCTCTCAACAACTCAAAGAATGTCTCAGAAGCTAAAAAGGAAGTCAATCGAGAATACATTCCCACCTGACTGAGTGTCCAGGACTGAGTGTCCAGCTGAAGTTGGCTCCTAATCAGCAATTCAATGTCAACTCCCCGTGGTCAGGTGAGTACGATAGTGATTTTATTGATGAGGGTTTTCTGAAGTTGGAGAACGCCAGGGGCTGTATTAAATAGCTTGGTACTTGGGAAATGGACAGGTGTCCCGCAATTGTCATCAACTGCTCATAATATATTATTACATGAATACAGGCTGATTTCTTCGGAATTTCTTTGCCAAGTTTTCTCTTTAAATAAGGCTATGACCATCGCCGTGATGTGACGCCCTTGCACTACTTTATACCAAAGTGTTTATATGGCATCAGCTTTGTCGGGTAGCCTCCCCATGATTCAGATTTCGTACTGCGCATAAGCATTCGTCTCTAATGCTATGTTCTGTTAGTACTTAACTTGCTAATGAAGACAGTTGGTCAAAATCGCGTTGTGTGGTCGTCTCGGCACAAATTATAGGACATTTGTCGCATCCAAAAAGTTGAAGTGTTTACAAATATGCATATATGGGTGTACCTCATACGATTTGATAATTTTTGGTGTTGCCTTGTCCGCGTTGCCTTCCAGCATTGAGCGGGAGCAGGTGGGAGTTTGGGCGGCTTTTACTGGCTACTTTTTCTTTCTGTTTCTTAAATCTCACGTCACAAGCCAGTCAACTTTTCTTTCCTTGCAAGTCTTGTCACGTCACGTTGCCAACTACTCTACTTCATTTTCCATATTTAGTATCAAGGCATCCGCTGGTGACCAACTTTGGCGTACCCGCTGTCCGGAGGCGCCCTTGCACCTACGAAGAGTTCTATGGAGACTACCAATATGTATCTACACAGTCGCGGGCGTCCCGCCAAACAAAAAACGCAGCTTGTACACAGACGAGTTTGAGGAATTCCGTTCATCTCTGTTAGTAGGTGCCTAGCAAACAGACACCCGTGGAACATATCGGTCTTCTATACCCGTGGACTAAATACTCGCCTGCCAAAGCCCCTGCTGGAGGTTGACACTCGACATCCAAAATCCTAAATGACACAAGGATAGGCTTCAGGGTAAGCTTCAGAGCGCAGAGTTCGGGAACCTCAAACGGTTGGGCCTCACGTTCGCAGATTTTACGTGTCCACCCGTAGCGAAAAATATTCGCGGAGGAGCTAAGTGGTGTATGGTAACAGGACAATCGTTGGGAAAAGAGGCTGCCCGTGGGTAGCGGGCTTCCCATGCTATTGTAGAGTGGGCCCAAATGGGCCCTGACAGTTGTCGTATTTGAGTTGTTCAAGTTGTGAAGGAAGGGACAGGACGCAATGGACCTTTGGTTTCAGCCAAGCCCTTGCACCTCCCTCAGCTCCTCCCAGCTCGACTCTACGGGGTCTCCACACTCTTTTTTACTCCACTCTTTTCGACCCCAAACGACGCACGGGTTTCTGGGGTCATAATATGACCACTCCTGAATGGAGAGGTATTGATGATGCAAGCCCACTCATCGAGTACAACGGAAACTGGCAATCATTTTCAAACGTTGATCTTCAGTCTGGCGGGTTCTCGGATCTTTGGCTTAGAACTTATCATTCTACAACCCAAACGAAAGCGTCCTTTTTCCTCCAGTTCCATGGTCAGTGAAGTGCCACTTCATTCGTGTGTTCGCTTCTCACCGAGCTCTCGACCGTCTAGGAGATGGGATTGATTTTTGGTCACATGTTAATGTAGGCAACGGTGGCCAGTACATCCTCCAATTGGATGGCGGACCGGCAGAAACAGTTTCGCTGAATGTCGCCGAGCCCAATCCCCGCGTACCGATATGGCAGAAATCTGGTCTTTCTCTAGGTGATCACGACCTCATCGGGGTATTTGTTGGCGGTTCTGCTTCGGAAATAAGTTCGAGTTGCAAAGGGTACCTTGATTCCTTTGCGTGCGTCGCCACTAGTGTAGTCTGTGGACACAGCTCAAACGTCACCTACAGGGTACATAACTCTCAGTATGCAACAGACGGGTTCGACTTGAAGTCAGTAGGACCTGCGGCCCGTGATGTCCCTTCCAATGCCATCGTTGTCGACAACAGAGATCCCACAGTATCCTACAATGGACAATGGACACATGGGGGTGGTATCTTGTTCTATCAGAAGACGACCTCCTTGACGACGACACCTGGTGATAGCTTCACCTTCCACTTCTCTGGCACTGCAATCTGGTCTGTTCCTTAATTGGGCTGATTTGTGCGAATCGCTAACCTCAGGCTAGGTATTACACGGACCTTGACCCGGGACATGCTCCTGTCTCTATCTCGATCGATGGTGGAACTCCTGACATTGCGCAGTCAACAGGAAACACCGGATTTGTCCTCTCACGCCGGTTGATATGGTCAAAACAAGGGCTCAGCAATACATTACACACTTTGACTGCCACACATGTTGGTAGCGCTGGAAAGGCGATCAGTCTGGATTTTTTTCGGTTAGTAAAACTCCTCTCCCCAGCCTAGTATATTCCTGAAGACTCTCCATTAGAGTGCTAGGAGCCGCATCTGCGGCTCCACCGCCCAGCAGTGGGAACAGCGGGTCCTCTAGTGCCACCAGCAATGGCGCACAAGGCACAGCGCCGCTCGAAGGCACTGCCGTAGTAGCAAATGCAAACAGTTCTGCGACGACCTCTGGAACCACGAAGACAGTGTCAGGTTCCCTGAATCACACATCGACCGACAGGACCTTCAAACCCACGTTTATCATCACCGGGCCCTCCACCGGAACCTCTCCCGATCAATCCCAGACCACAATAGATGGAGTTACTGTGCCCGGTACTCAGGATCAGCAACAGCAAAACACATCGAACAATATCGGTGTGATTATTGGGTCAGCATTTGGCGCTGCTGCACTCGTCATCTTTGCTATCGTATGCTTGCTCTGGTACCGTCGTAGGAATGAACTCAAACACATGCCGCGTACGCGTTTAATCATTAGTATTCTCTGCCAACGCACTTACTATTTTGCCAATTAGCATCCTCATCTCCCCTGGACCCCCCTGAGCTGAATGATAACTCGAGGCTGGATGCTGCAATATTTGCCAAGAGAAACCGTTTCCTTGCTTCTGAGCCCCCCCAAACATCTTCACTGTCGACGCGCCAGATGGAGGAGCGAGAGGGAGGATTGGGAGCAGCACCTAGTAGCACTTCCTTGGCCCCATTAATATTGAGAGATGGCAATGCTCCTCGACCAAGTGCACCATCCATTACCGTGTCCCATGCGCAGCAATCCACTCCCGCTGTATCACAGGAAGAGCTGTACTTACCACTATCTCCAGCTCCACCACCGTATGAACGATGATATTTCTTCTCTGTGTGCCTGGGTTAGAATACATGCACTAACACTACGATGAATAGCCACACTCATTTGAACCACATGTTGTGGGCTGTTCCTCCATCCACTCTCTTTTAATTTGACTGTTTCTCGGTCCTTAAATGGCAATAACTGTATAACCGTATCCTAGGTGGGCTAGGTGGTCGGACAAAGAAAAACAAAAACAGAAAAACGGCAGCTTGGTCTCTTGTTTTCTCTCGCCTGTTTTCTTTTAATTGAGGAGAGATGATTGGGCTCAAGGGAACCCTCCAAGTGAGCCTCGATTAGCATCACAACTTTGGCTTCAGCTGACCACTCTCGTCGCCGTACTACTTCACGCGTTTTCCAAACTGCTTGCTTGGAACCAAACCATGTGATGTTCCAGATAATTGATAATACAGGTGCTCTCCTCGTTGAGTGTGTCAACGTGCTCAAGAACAAGTCTGGGCATGGTTTCGCTGGAGTAGGGGACCAAATCGTATGTGTAGTGCTGCGAGCACGTTCAATACCCTCGACACTATCCGGTTCTGCGAATACATCGACTGCTGCGGCCCTCAAGGTGAAGCGCGGGGATGTTCGACGCGCCATAGTGGTGAGGACGAAGAAAACAGCAATACGGCCGGACGGACGCGTAGTACGCTTCGACGACAATGCTGCAGTACTGATCAACAATAAGAGGGAGATGCTTGGTTCGCGCGTCGGAGGCGTCGTGAACAGCGACCTCAGGCTGAGGGGGTGGGGGAAGATCGTTGCGCTCGCACCCAAGGTATATGACGTTTCTCTCTCTCGGCTCTAGAATGGTTACTCCTCTGATCGAGTGTTGGCGAAACTTCAAGAGCTGAGTATGCTTTGCAGGCGGTCTAGCATGGTATGATTCACTGCATCGTCCCTGACTGGAGGTCGTTCGTGACTCGTTCAGTATCCATTTGTTCTACCCTTTGCCCTCGTTTATACATACACAATAACGCTCTGGGTACCTCAAGAAAAGAAGCTGCGATTTGCGTCCCAACACTGCATCTTGCTCCCGACCACCACTCCCAACAGCTATAGCATCCTGATTTCACCCTGTAACGAGTCCTATGGATTCCCCCACCTTGTATATTACCGGGTTTGATGATGCAACGACACAACACGAGATCGTTGAGGTGCTCTCCATGTCGTCCCCTTGTCTAGCCCCGTGCGTTCTCGCTCCGGCCCCTCTGGCGGTGAGCTCACAAGCCTCGCTGTCCACTTCTACGGAGCACAGTCTCTGTGTACGTGTCACGTTTCGTGATCCTCTCGCCCTTGTCCAGTTCTTGGATGCCCCTTCCACTCCGCCACACCTGATGACAGAAGCAATCGGCGCCGTCCTTGCACTCAACGGATCTAAGGTAGTCCCTCGTCGTTGTATCTCATCGGCGACCTCCTGGTCTCCTTACGGTCTCCGAGTTGTCCTTGAACCTTCACATTTAAGCGCCCTGTCGCAGTACCCGTCGTTAAAGAGTCTTGTGGATGCGTATCCCGCTGTATACAGTCGCTATCTTTCTCTAGATTCTTTAACCAGCCTCAGGTCTGCGTTGAGCGGGCAACTTACGGCCGCGCCCACCAACCGTGCCATGTTCACAACTATTTCACCCCTACCGCCTACACCGGAAACGCCAAGCACTGCACTTGAACACCCTCTTGGCGAAGATCGCCCCCAGACTCTATGTTCAGGACACATCTCCCCTCCGTACAGAGGAATTTTACGATTAACCCCCACCCCACTACTAGTCCCGGATTCTGTCCCACTCCAATCAACGGAGTATGAAGACCAGGGGATGGTGAGTCTTCCCACCAAATTTCATCTCTACCGACGACTTATTGTTTATCAGGAAGGAGTCAACCTCGCCTTTCAGGCTAGCCAATTCTCCAAAGTCACTGATCCAGATGTCTCTCCAAGGCAAGCCGAGCTGGACACTCTCGAAGCACAGCCCACACACCCTACTGCTGTGTTACGGGAAGTAGCCGATCTGCGAGGCCGACTTCATACTGTCCAGGAGGCGTATGCGAAAACACGTCAGACTCTTGAGGTGACTGAAGTTCAGTTGGTGCGACAGAACACAGAATATATGAGCGTTCTCGGACAGCTCAGCGAGGAGCGTAAAAAGCACGAGTTCACACTTGATGAAATGCGAGAAACGTTCGCGCGCAAGCTGCAGGACGCCGAACGACTGGCGAAAGATGCACGTGAAGAATTAGATGCTTTCAAGAATGATGATCGAAACGCGACGAAACTCCTTAGAGACGCCAAGTTCCATGAACGGCAGTGCTTGAAAGCAGGCAAGAGACGTGAGCAGGCCGAAGCTGAATCGAAGCAATTGAGAGCCAGCTACGAGTGCTTGTCCCAAGAACACGAGGCAGTAAAGACGGAACTTGCTCTGGTCAAAGAGGCTGGTCATGGCGGTGGAGAGATTCGTGATGCGTCCAACTCCTTTGCTCTCGAAAATTTAGGACTGCCATCTAGTGGTAATTCCCCTTCTAATCTCTCCGTCGGTGATTCTCTTTCATGTCTTCAAGTCCTTCTGGCCGCCAAGGACGACGCCAATCTTCTCAAGGACGAGCCAGTCACGACAAAGGGCGCTCTCGCTGCAGCAACTCAACAACTCGAACAAGCACGAGCTGAAAACCAAGCATCGACCAATCAGCTCACTGCTGCTAATGCACGTGTCACGGAACTGGAATTGAAACTCGACTCCAGCGAGCATAATGTCGCAATGAAGACGAGTGAACTGAAGAAATCGGAGCAAAGCCTCATATCCTTGTCTCATCATCTCGCTGACATATACCGTACGATGGGTCAGGAGCAGGCAGCGGCACAAGCCTGCTCGGACAAGAAATTGAAAGTTGCGACAGAATTGATCAACGAACTTCAAGAGAAAATTAGAGACGTTGAAGGAGCGCTTAACGAAGAGCGCGGGAGGTTCAACGAGCTCGATACGGTTCACAAGCAAACGATAAAGGACCTTGATTCCCAACTCGCGAATCGTAGCAGAGAGATCAACCGTCTCCAAGATCTCCAAGCGACTATCCAAGCTGAGCTTCAGGCTACTCGAGGAGAACTTTCTTGCGAAAGAGCGAAAGCAACCTCTATCAGCAACGAGAGAGACGAGAAACTGGCTATTATGGTTAGCTTACAGCTATGTCTGAAGAACGCGAGGGAAGAGGGCCGAGTATTGGAAGAAGATCTCGCAGTCGAGCGGACCAAGAAACGGGAACTGGAGGCTGAACTCATTGAATCACGCGAAAAGATCAAGGCATCGGAAGAAGGTAATCAGAAACTCCAAGTTCGCTTCAATGGGGTGTACGAGGATAAGCAACGACTGGAAACGCAAGTAAAGATCTCTGAGGCTGCAGGCGATTCACTGCGACTCGTCGTGCTCAATGGCGTTCGGGTCTATGAAACAAACAAGAAGCGACCCCTTTCCGATATTATTGATGTGGACTCGTCTGAGCAACCGACGAAGAGGCTGTGTTGCAACCGGTCGTCATCAGAAGCTTCGGTGACTGCCAAGGAAAAGATAGAGTCTTTTGAATGATCGGTAGGTTCTTCGTGTGTATTGAGGTACAGTTTTCTGATCTCGTAAATCTGTTCACTAGCGCCCATATCAAATGATTGAATCCAAACCGCTCAGTACTTGATTCAAATGGAAACATGCCTTCAGGCTCGGTTATGTCACTGGATCTCAATATCCATTGTTGGACACCCCTGTTGATCTCCTTTATGGGTATTGCTCGGTCCCCTGAACGTGAACTGATTATCGAGTGGTTCACAAAGGAAAATCCGACAACATGCTTTTCGGCAATTTGAAGACTCACTTCGACCCCAGAATGTCGACACGAACATCGATAATTGTAATCAAGCCTTCATTTGCCTCCGACTCGCCTCCTTGAGCGAGTGCTCGAGGTCTGTCAAATGGTTCTCTTAATTCTGGTCCAAATGAATTGTTCCCTATATTCGTTCTTGTGTATTGTTCTTGTTTTGAACATTTCTTTCATCATTGACGTCATCCCCACCCCCCTGCCTTTCTGTCTCCTGACCATGCACCAATCACTTCGTTCTACATGCAGCCTCTTTCTCGGGTATGTAATCGTTGATACAAGTATTTATTCAATCTCCTTAAATTATTCTCGACCCTGCGTTTATCTCAATATTTTCTTTCCGCAATCTAAAAAGATGAATATATTCTAGTTCGAGAGCAGGTTTCAGTACAGGCAAGTTAGTCACACTGTAACTCCGGGAATTCTTAACTCCATCCGTTCCGACCGCCACAATAGAGGCTCGAGCCCTGGCAGTTTCGCTACGAGGCCGAACGGAAGTGAACAGGGTGGACCGGGGTCCAAGTCGAAAATCAGATTGCGGGTCGTGTACCAATAGTTACATGCTTTAATTAAATCTACAAAAAGGAGACCATGTGGTGCGTGATGAGAAGGGGTCGCGCAATCCGTTCGACTGATCGAAAATCGGGGAACAAGAATGGTGCATAAATAAAATAAATGAAGGTCATCTAAAAGGTAGTGAAAGGGCCGTGGTGCATGTGGTTCAGGCGGGAGGAACAGGAGGAACAGGAGGGCAGAGGTGCTGGGCGGAGGGGAATGAACAATAGGGAGCATGTAACCTCATAGAGCGGGTATGGGGTAGCGTGCATGACCGGGCCGCATGGTGTCGGCGAGGGAGTGCCGGCCGCTCTCGGGCTTTGTGAACCACCTGATGCGTTAGGAAAAATCGCATGTACCTTTGAATAAATAGCACATGATCGAGCTGGAGGATTCTTCCCTACTCATAGTTGTGTACCAGGTCTGCTATGCTATTATACATGAACGGTTCTTCCCCATGCTCAATCGCTTGCCAGTCCTTTAACAGGGCTTAGGTTTCTGTCCTGTCTATTTGAAAACAAGCACGTGAGAGCGGCATCACTAGGACATTGGGATTTGGGAAGGGTCCGCGTCTTTCAAGCCCCCGTGTCGGTGGTCCTGTGTTGAAACAGTCATGCTCGAACTTGTGTCACACGGCACCCCAGGCACTCAATTCCGGGACCACACTGGCCCTGCTATGCACAGCGGAGAAATCCCCTGAGAGTGTTTTTCCAAGTTCCCACAGCTTTCTCAGTGGACTGAACTCTGGATATCTGATGAGCTTAATTGCGGCTATTCTCTTCTCTAATATTCTCTGCGTCATTTAGCAAGTATCCCATCCTGCTTTCACTTCATTATTATTTCCCTTGTACCTCCAATTTTCTCAGGGTCCCGGGTTCCCGAGAAAGACCTCCTGACGGTACCAGTACTGCCAGCACTACATATTATGATATAGCGACCATCAAGAAGCGCACGAAACGACCTCTCCATCGAGGGGTAATCAGGTTTTATCAGCTATTGCCCTGAGGGTTACGGCAGTGTAGTGTTCTTGTCACATACCATGTTTGAGGGCGTGATTTACCACCTCGATCTTTTTCGAGTGTTCTGGGATTTTGCTTATATGTACATAAGCCTCCTATTAAATCAAGGGTTTCTTGGGGTGCCCTTTTGAGTCGTTTTCCGTCAGGCAGTGGTAAAATAATTAAAATAGGAATAATTAAAAATCTATATCATAACAAAGTAATAGGATGCTAGGGTGCTTGCACATAGGAACTAGAGGAAATCACTAGATAACAGACGGGAGAGGGGGCACTCAAGGACCGCGTGAGCCTTGAAATTCCAGAGGTCGATACAATGAGACAGGATGGAAGAAAATCTTCTCCGGAGTTCTTCCCCATTCTTGCCTGTTTACGGCCATGGCGTGGGTCAGGTCGCCGTCCACACCGCTCCTTCGTGCGCGCAAGTATTCGGAAGAAGATTATAGCCAGCCGCTTTGAAGACTACTTTCGGTATTAGCCGCTACAGGATGATCGTCGTTGGATAGTGTGAGAGGCAGTTCAAGGTCAGGGCGCTAAGACAGAGGTCGATGATATTAGCGATATTAGCGACCCAGTCCAGGATTTCTGCATGGCACACCTGTCCGATATGCCGCGGTCTAATGTTGATTTGCCGAGATCTGGTTGAGACAATGGATCAGGTGATA
>WNFL01004569.1_pt1 | contig 14780 bp, 15 predicted proteins | sample 5400361 | NCBI WGS metagenome assembly WNFL01 (sample SAMN13153351, study PRJNA577476) | soil metagenome | isolation source: 40 cm soil on Douglas fir-dominated hillslope | place: USA:California | collected 2013-09-17
TAATGGATGCGGCATTTCGGCCGCGGGTTGACTGGTAAGAAATCGGCGCGCGGACAGCTTGTCCGCCTGAGCGCGCAAGCGCGAACCTCCGTGGATGTAATAAGAGAGCGTGCTGCGCACGCTAGCGGACAGGATGTCCGCGCTCCGGCACTTCTGCTACAATCCGCTGCCAATGAACTGCCCCCAGTGCAAACGTGAGATTCCGTTCGATGCGACTTCCTGTCCCGCATGTGCGACCTCTCTCAGTGATTCTTTTTCTCCGACCCAACTGTTGGATCCAGACAAGCCCTTGACGAAGAAAGCCACCGGCACCGGCCGTAAGACCTCCCGTTCGTACTCTTCTTTCGACTCGATTGATGATGCGCGGTTCGTGCCGGGCGAGATGCTGGCCGAGCGCTATCGCATCGTGGGCTTGCTGGGCAAAGGCGGCATGGGCGAAGTCTATCGCGCCGATGACTTGAAACTTGGTCAGCCAGTAGCGCTCAAATTCCTTCCGGATCATCTGCTGAGCGATGGCGCGGCGCTGGCTCGCTTTCACCGTGAAGTGCGCGTGGCCCGGCAGGTGTCGCACAAAAATGTCTGCCGCGTTTATGACATCGGTGAGATCGATGGCCGTCATTTCCTCTCGATGGAATTCATCAAAGGCGAAGAGCTTGCTTCGCTGCTGCGCCGCATAGGCCGGCTGCCACAGGACAAGGCAATTCAATTGGCGCGCCAGATTTGCGCGGGCCTCGCGGCGGCGCATGACGCGGGTGTCCTGCATCGAGATCTGAAACCGGCCAACATCATGATCGACGGCGAAGGGAATGCCCGCGTGCTCGACTTTGGCCTGGCTGGTCTGGTGGAAGAATTTGGCGACGAGGAAATGAGAGAAGGCACGCCCGCCTATATGGCCCCGGAGCAAATTGAAGGTAACCAGCAGACAATCAAGAGCGACATCTATTCACTCGGACTGGTGCTCTATGAGCTCTTCACCGGCAAGCGGGCTTTCGAAGCCGCGACGCTGAATGAACTAATCAAGTTAAGACGCAGCGACGCAACTCCCACCAATCCGACTTCACTGGTCAGGGATCTCGATCCGCTCGTTGAGAAGGTAATCGATCGTTGTATTCAGAAGGATCCCTCGTTGCGACCGTCAACGGCTTTGCAGGTCGCTGCTGCGCTGCCTGGCGGCGATCCGATTGCCGCCGCCCTCGCGGCCGGCGAGACGCCATCACCGGAAATGGTCGCGGCGGCGCCGACCGAGAGCGCGCTCAAACCATTAGTAGGCGGTATGCTGCTCCTGGTAATTGTTGCCGGCCTGGCCCTGTCCTTCTGGCTCACGAAATACACGGCGGTTTATCGCATGACACTGCTGGATCAATCTCCCGAGGTGCTCCGCGCCCACGCCCGTGACGTAATAAACAAGCTGGGCTATAGCCAGCAACCGGTTGACAGTGCCGACGGGGTGATCCTCAAACAAGACTACCTGAATTATGTTTCCGATCACGATCAGTCGTCGACGCGCTGGACCAGAATGCGAACCGAAGGCCCGGGACCTTACCGCTTTTGGTATCGGCAGAGTCCCCGCTACTTTGACACCTTCGACGAGATTTCGGTCGATAGACCGGCCCTTGATGTCTCGGGAATGACCAGCGTCTATCTCGACATGGCGGGAAATCTGCATTGGTTCATCGGCGTTCCACCTCAGCGCGAGCCTCCCGTGACAGGCGCGCCGGCCACGCCCGACTGGTTCACGCCTTTTCGCGAGGCTGGATTGGATATGGGCAACTTCCATTCGGTCGCATCCACCTCCATTCCTCTGCACGCCTATGATGCGCGCGCGGCCTGGGACGGCGCTGATCCTGCGCATCCCGAACTTAAGACACATGTCGAGGCGGCTGCGTATCGCGGCAAATTAGTCTACTTCGAAACCGTCTATCCCTGGGATCAAGCGACGCGGCAGGAGGTGCAGCCACTGACGGTAAGCGATCGCGCGCTGTCCGTCATTCTCATCACGGTCTACCTGGTTGCTTTGGTGGGCGGCGTGCTGGTGGCCCGCCGAAATCTGCGGTTGAGCCGGGGTGACCGGCGCGGGGCCATGCGTCTGGCGCTCGCCTACTTCGCGATCCGCATGGTGGTCTGGCTCTTCGTTGAGCATCACAATGGATTGCTGGAGCGAGAGTTCAATCTGTTGATTCTCTCGCTGGCGCGGGCTGTCTATATCTCAGGCTTCGTGGGAACGTTGTATCTAGCGCTTGAGCCGTTTGTCCGACGGCGCTGGCCAAGGTGGATCATTTCCTGGAGCCGTCTGCTGGCCGGAGGATTTCGGGATCCGCTTGTTGGCCGGGACTTTCTGATCGGTGCGGTCTTTGGCGTCGTCGCGATCCTCACGCTCAACCTGGCCTTTATCGGCCCACGATGGATCGGACGACCGCCGCAATTGGCTCCTAATCCCGGCGCCGACGGGTTCGGCTCGCATCCGTTTATCGAAAGGTTCGGTGCCCAAATCACGGCGGCTGTGTTCATCGCTTTTATTATCTTGTTCCTATTGCTCCTCTTCGTCCTCGTCCTGAGACGCGAGCGACTGGCGCTGTTAGCGGTGTGGATCCTGACAACGCTGGTTACTTCGCTGCTCGCTCAGATAAGCCCCATAATGATTCCGTTTTCCGCCATGAGTGCTCTGCTATTAGTTCTGGTGCTATACCGCTTTGGGCTGCTCGCGATCATTTCGGCTCTCTTCTTCTTTCACCTTTGGGTGTATTTTCCGATCACGACAGAGTTCACAGCCTGGTACGCGACGGACTTCACTATTGCCCTCGCGATCTTGCTAGCGCTCACTGTCTACGGTTTCATTATTTCGTTGGCCGGGCAACCGTTGTTTGCGGGGAAGTTCTTGGAGGATTGAAGTCGCCTTATTTGGAAATCAGGTAGCTTGCGCTAGCGCTTCCCGCGCACTGATCCGCTGATCTTCTTGCGAGTTGTTTTCCCGGTATGGAGGACGGGAATCGCGTTGTCGACTTCTGAATGAGGTCGCGGGATCACATGGGTCGCGACAACTTCACCAACGCGCCGGCCGGCCGCGGCGCCGGATTCGACGGCGCTTTTGACTGCGCCGACTTCGCCCCGAACGATACACGTTACCAGACCGGCGTCGATCTTTTCCCAACCGACCAGCACAACGTTCGCTGACTTCACGGCCGCGTCTGCGGCCTCAATCATGGCGACCAGACCGCGACATTCGATTAATCCCAGGGCTTCACGTTCCATTGTGGTACCTTCTTTTGAGGCGCTAGGTTAGTCGGTTTTTGGGCAGATTACCAGCCGGACGGAACAGAGAGTTCCCGCCGGGAGCATTCGGATTCTCATTCTATTAATACGGTGATGGAACGCTCCAGGCGGCGCACGCGCGCTCAGGCCACTCGTTCCAAATGCTGACTCACGTTGGGCGCGGCATCCCGTTCCAATGCGTCGAGCAGAATTACTTCGTGTCGATAGACGAACGTGTCTCGCATCGCGAGCAGGTCTGCCAAAAAGCGCTCCCGTTCCTTTTGTACTTCGTCCGGATCCCAACGGTTCTCTCGGCCATCCGAAAATACATAAGAAAGGTCTTCGACGATTTGCAGCAATAGACCATTGCTCTCGCTGGTAATTCCGCGGAGCGCCTTCTCGTATTTCTTCATCCCCGGCAACGCGGGAAACAGGTGCTGCATAACTGCGACTTCATGCCATGCCCAATTCAGTTGGGTGGTCAGGCCCTGGAACCCATGAATCCAGCCCAGGACGTTCACCACAGTTCTGAGTCCTTCGTAAAACTCATGCAGCCGTGGATCGAGAAAATCGTAATCGGGATTGCAAACGTCGCCCCGCAGCCGTCCCGTGCGCACCAATTCATCCTTAATCGGCGTTCCGTCGTAGGGCAGCATGCGGCAGAAGGTCACGGGCAGACAGCCGTCGGCGAGAATTGTGCGCAGAAAACCAAGATTCTCTCGCACCGATTCGAATGTGCTGGACGGATCCAGCAGCATGAATCCATATTCAAACATCAAACCTATGCTCTTCAGAATTTCCACGGCCCTGAGGTTCTGCGCGACGTTGATCTGTTTGTGAAGTGTCTCGAGTCCCTGTTCGCTGCCCGATTCCAAACCCATGTAAACCAGGTACAGCCCTGCGTCCCGCATCGCGATAAAGAGTTCGCGATCCACGGCATCAGCGCGGCAGTTAATCTTCCAAATAACTTTTCCAGGCAATTCACTCTGGTGGAGTTCGTTGACGAATTCGCGAGCCCAGCGACGCCAGACAGTTCCGAATAGCGGAAAATCATCGTCCTGAAAAAGGAAGATTGTGATTCCTCTCTCTTCGTGAAGCATGCGCATCTCGCGGACTACTTCCGCCGGCTTGCGGGTGCGCACAATTCTTCCCGGGGCGGCGCGATAGAACGTGTGAATCGAACAAAAGGAACAAGTGCGGGCGCACCCACGGCTGGCCAAAATCGGCATGATGCTGCGCCCCAGCACAGCCTCGGGTTCGTAGTTGCGCTCTGGATAGGGCAGTTGATCGAGGTCTTCGACCAGCGGACGCGCCGGCGTTGCGGTCACCTCGCGGCCGTTTCGGTAGGCGATTCCCTGAATGCCGCGCCAGTCCCTGGCACAGCTGACGGCATCTGCCAATTCCACCAGTGTCATCTCGCCCTCAAAGCGCACCACGCTATCGAGCTCAGGCACCAGGTCGAGGGTCTGCTGATAACTCAGACTCGGAAAGTGACCGCCCATGGTGAAATGACAGTTGACACCGTTGGCCCGCAGGCCGCGGAGCAACTCGGCATAACGCTCAATGAAAAATTGAAAGATCAGCGAAAACCCAATCAGGAGCGGTTTGAGTTGCAAAGCGGACTGGAGGATTTCTTCCGGCGTCTGCTCGATATCCACCACGTGTACAGAGTAACCGTATTGGCGCAACACCGAAGTCAGATAACCAAGGCCCAGGTTTCCCTGGTGCTGGAACCCGACCAGCATAATGGGCCGCGAAGTGTCGCGTTCAGTTTCGGTTAGACCCTGGAAAACGGGGAGTGGAATAGGCTGGCGCATGTGTCCTCCCAAACCAACACCGCCTTAGCAACCTCTTCCATGGGAGTCGGTCGCTAAGGATCGGCGTCAGCGAAGCTATCTGGTCGCGGTCTCGATCTAACCTCTGCTGCCTTTGGCGAGGATCGCGTTGACACGTTTGGCCGTCTCCGCCTTGAGCTGGGCCAATTGCCGTATTGCCACGCGATCCAGATTCTTGAAGAACGGCGGTGGCGGATCAGCAAACCAGCGCGGGTTGAACCTTAGGACCAGCGATCCTGCCGGCGCCGATTTTTTCTTACCGGATTTTTTCTTAGCAGCTTTTTTCTTGGTTGCCATTTGGCCTCCTTCGAAGCATTGAGAATGTAGCGGACCGGAGGCGGAAAGAGCTTCGTTGGCCCACGGCCTGCAAAAAGCTTGAGCAAGCTACTATACTCGTGAGGTTAAGGCTGTCAACAAAAAACTCAGCAACGACGCCGACACTGTTTGTCAGTTGTCGCTTGATCGTTCGCCCTTCATTCTCATCACCGAACTGCGTGAGACTAAACGGGCTGACTTAGTTTCGCAGGCTATGCACGGGAGCAGGAATCCGGCCGCCGCGGCGAATGAATTGATCGGATGAAAAGCGGTTCACCGCCATAATCGGTGCGCTGCCCAGCAGGCCACCGAATTCAACCATCTCGCCCACATCGCGTCCGGGCACCGGAATGATCCGCACCGCAGTCGTTTTGTTATTCATCACTCCGATCGCCATTTCGTCCGCAATGATCGCAGCGATCGTCTCAGCGGAAGTCGAACCTGGCACCGCGACCATGTCGATACCAACGGAGCAGACGCTGGTCCAGGCCTCCAATTTCTCAAGCGTCAAAGCACCCACGCGCGCGGCTTCAATCATGCCCGCATCTTCAGAGACTGGAATAAACGCGCCGCTCATTCCGCCCACCGAGTTGCTGGCCATCGCGCCGCCTTTCTTGACCGCGTCGGTTAGAAGGGCCAGCGCGGCAGTGGTGCCATGCGCACCGGCGCGCTCAAAACCCATGGCCTCGATGATGTTCGCGACTGAGTCGCCGGGCACTGGCGTCGGTGCCAGCGATAAATCGATGATGCCGAAAGGAATGCCCAGACGGTGCGCGGCCTCGCGTCCCACCAGCTCGCCGGCGCGGGCCAGCTTGAACGAAAGTTTTTTGATCAGTTCCGCGAGTTCATGCAGGGGCAGATCTTTCGGCGCCTGCTGCAACGCATGATTGACTACGCCGGGTCCGGACACGCCGACATTCAGGACAGCTTCGGGCTCGCCGATACCGTGAAAAGCCCCGGCCATGAATGGATTGTCTTCCACTGCGTTGGCAAAGCAGACAAACTTCGCGCAAGCCAGGCCGGAACGTTCGCGAGTGAGCTCGGCGGCGTCCTTAATCAAGCGCCCGACTCGCGCGACCGCGTCCATATTGATGCCGGCGCGCGTGGTCGCGACGTTCACTGAAGAGCAGAGCCGCTCAGTCACAGACAGCGTCTCGGGGATCGAATCGAGAAACTCGCTCTCTTTGTGGGTGAAGCCTTTATGTACCAGCGCCGAATATCCGCCGACAAAATCCACTCCGACGGCCGCGGCGACTTCATCAATAACCCGGCCCAGATCGACCGGATTGCCCGACGCGCCTTCAGTCAAAATCGAAACGGGTGTGACCGAGATGCGTTTGTTGGCGACGCGAATCCCGATCTCGTTACCGATCTCGTCAACGGTACTGACTAGCCGGCCGGCCGTCCGTCCGATCTTCTCGCGCACGCGCTCGGCGGTCGCCGCGATCGAATCGGTGGCGCAATCGCGCAAGCTCAGGCCGAGCGTAACGGTGCGAATGTCGAGATGCTCCATCTCGGTCATGCGCACGGTTTGCAGGATTTCAGCCTGGGTATACTCCATAAGAACAGAGGTCAGAGGTCAGAAGTCAGAGATCGGGTGTGATCTTTATCTGACTTCTGACCTCCGATTTCTGACCTCTTATCCCATCACCTTACTGAGAATTAGCAGAATAATGAAGATGACAAACAGACCCAGCGCGACCAGCACAAAGCGCAGGCTCGAATCGTAATGAGCTTCCTCAATCATGGCGGTGGAAACGTGATGTATTTTTTCTACGCGCTTCACATTATCTTCGATCGCTCCGCGCGCGACGCTGGAAGCGCGCTGCAATCCTTCTCTCGCTCGCTCCCGCGCGCCATGTGGAGGCGCTGGTTCAGCCGCCTTGTCTGCTTTGTTCGCCGTTGTTTCGCGATCCTCCGACGGGCCAGAGAGTCTCACTGTTTCAGGCGTCGATTGCGCCTGCTCGGCAACGGGTTCGGCCTGGGTCGCCGGCGTCAGAGCGGGCGCCGGGATTTCGGCCGCGGCAGGTGGTGCGGCTGGGCGCGAAGCGGGCGTCATCGGTTTGCCGCACTCAGGACAGAAGATCGCCGGTGCGCGGACCGCCGCGCCGCACGACGAACAACGAGTTGAGATTTCTGGTTGCATATTAAATTTCGAATTTCGAAATTCGGATTTCGAAATTCCTAAATGCGATGCATCGCATTGAACAAGTCTTCACGCTGGGCATAGATGTGCACTCCAAGTTTTTCGCCCTCGGAACGCAGCCGATCCTTGAGTTCGGTCACTGACAACTGTGAACGTGAGGTGTTGGCAATAATCACCATCGCAAACTTTCCCTGCACGACCGTTTGATTAATATCGACGATACTGCAACCTGCCTCGGCCAGAATTTGGGCGGCGCCCGCCACAATGCCCGGATGATCCATCCCAAAAACTGAGATGATCAGCCGGTCGGAAGAACCTTCGCGTGTGGCGGTATCGCCGAAAGATGGGGCCAGCGCCGGCTCGACTGTTTGATAGATGTCAGTGACCAGTTGCTCGACCGCACGCTCGTCCGTAGCCGAGCCGAGGCGCTCGTAGATTGCGCGAGTGATGCGATAGATCAGCTCTTCGTTAGCCATTTGCGATTTAAGATTGCCAATTGCCGATTGCCGATTGGAAATGTGAGGCTGTCATCAATCTACGCCCTGAGGTCAATCGGGGGTTCAGCAGTCATCGTCCACATTCTATGACGGGCGTCCGTTTACTTTGAGAATTACAAATCGAATCGGCAATCGAAAATGTTTACCGTTGCCCGTTGTCCCGGCCCAGCGTGCGCGCGACCTCGCGCAGCTCTTCCGAATTAGTGTCGGTCAGGTCAACTCGATCGACGATACCGACCACGGCAGCTTCAATCGACATATCCTGATTACCAATCGCTGTCCGCGCCGCTTTGCCATACGCGCACATCACTGTCTCTCCCGGGCCGGCGCCGAGACGGTCGGCCACCACGACTACATTTTTTGTGGGCTCATGATCCAGATCGTACGGATGGACGATCAGAAAACGGACGCCTTCGAGATCGGGCGACTTCTTGGTTGACCAGACTGTGCCGACGACTTTGCCTAGAAACATAAAACCCCGTGCTTTGTTCTTGGTGAAACCCCAGAAAACGAAGTACAAAGTACCAAGCTCAAAGTTTTAGATCTTGGCGAACACCTCCGCCGGATCGCCAATATCCCGAGCCGAAGGAGTAATGATGGTGCGCGGGCCGACGTAAATCTTCTCTCCCTTTTGAATTGCCTGTCGCACGTCGTCCTCGCTGACAAACTCAGCCGCCTTGCGTCCGTTTGCCGCAGACTGCGCCGGGGCGTTCGCTGGCTCGCGCACAACGCCACCATTGCCGCCGGCGGAGTAATCCGGCCGGGGGGCCGCGGGCGCCGAAGGCAGCGGGGCCGATTCAGGTCGATTTGCCAGAAAGCGATCGACGATGGCGGCAATTTCCTGGCGGCTCACCTTTGGCGTTCCGCTGCCGCCCGATGTGGTCGCCGCGGGCGCCGATCTAACGGCTGCGGGCTGCCGTGGCGTTACCGCAGGCTGAAACGCGACTGCGGGTCGCTTGCTTTGTACCGGACGCGTTTCGAACGCGACTCGTTTGATGTCCATCAGATGCAACGGCGAGACATTGTCGGAAGTCACATTGCCGCCCCATGATCCGCACCCAAGCGTCATCGATGGCGGCAGCGCCGTCGAAAAACCGATCGCTCCATGCGTAGTCGGCGTGTTGACCGTGACGCGAGACGCGGGCATTTCGCTGCCATAATGCACGGCTGCTTCACGCGAACGAGTATGAATGCCCGCAGTGTGGCCCATGCCGCCGTAGTGGAGGACTTCGTTGCATCGCGCCGCGCCACGCTCAAGTCCGTCCTCGACATAAAACGCGAGAATCGGCGAAAGTTTTTCCATTGACAGCGGATACTCGCGACCCACACCGGCGACGTCCGCCAATAGACAACGTGTTCCCGGCGGTACAGTGATACCGGCCATTTTCGCGATGACCTCGACTGACCTGCCGACGATGCCCGGATTCAAACCTCTCTGCGGAGTAGTGACAACTTTCGCCAGTTGATCCGCTTCTGACTGGCTAACGAAGTAAGCGCCCTGAAGTTTGAATTGTTCGCGGACGGCCATTTCAATTGGCGCGTCGACGACCACTGCCTGCTCTGAAGCGCAGATCGTTCCGTTGTCAAAGCACTTCCCGGTCAGAATGTCCTGTACGGCCTTGGGTACATCAGCGCTTCGTTCGATGAATACCGGCACATTGCCGGGGCCGACGCCAAAGGCCGGCTTTCCCGATGAATAGGCCGCACGCACCAGGCCGATACCTCCGGTGGCGAGAATCACCGCAGTCATCTTGTGCTTCATCAGCGCTTCGGTGCCTTCGATGGTGGCGGTTGTCATGCAGCCGATGGCCTCAGCCGGTAGCCCGGCTTTCGCGCCCGCATCGCGCATTGCTTTGACAGTCTCGTTGATACAGCGCGCTGCCGAAGGATGCGGCGAGAGCACGATCGCATTGCGCGATTTGATCGCGATCAAAATTTTAAAGATTGCGGTGGAGGTAGGATTGGTAGATGGAATAATACCGGCAACAACGCCGCGCGGACTGGCGATTTCGACGACATCTTTTGTTTCTGAAACTACGCCAACGGTGCGCAGGTTCTTGAAATAATTCCAGACGTCTTCCGCGGCAAAACGGTTCTTTTCCTGTTTGTCGGCTGGGACTCCATAACGCGTCTCTTCGACCGCCAGAGCCGCGACTCGCGGAGATTCGCGCAACGCTGCCTGGGCCATCGCTTCACAGATGTGATTGATTTTCTCCTGGTCGAAGTGCGCCAACTCTGCCTGTGCTCGATGCGCGGCTTCGACCAGGTCGCGGGCCTGCTGCACAGAAATTAAATCTTTGTCGGCCGACATAACTCCTCCCGATTTCTGATTTTAGATTTCAAATTTGAAATTGTTCGACTGCTTGCTCTCGCTTCTGAGGCGCCAGCCCGCCGGGGGTGGAACACCGAGCCGAGCTTGTTAAGCCTACGATTTCAAATTTGAAATCTAAAATCAAAAATCGGCAATCACCTTACTTGGCTCTTTCTCTGGTGCTTTCTCTGGCAGTCAGCGAGCGGCTGGCCTCTCCCTGGCCCAACTGCCCGCGTGCTCCACCCTGCAACTGCGATGATTCGTCGGGGCTGAATCCCGTGCGGCCGTCGACCGGCAGGACGCGCTCGACCTCGGCATGCGGGCGCGGGATCACATGGACGCTGATCAACTCCCCGACGCGTCGGGCCGCGGCTGCGCCGGCATCAGTCGCCGCTTTCACGGCACCAACGTCTCCTCGCACAAACACGGTCACATACCCGGCGCCGATGTATTCCTTACCCAACAGTTGCACGTTGGCTGCTTTGACCATCGCATCCGCCGCTTCGACAGCGCCGACAAAGCCTTTGGTCTCGACCATTCCGAGTGCTTCAAGAGACATCTCCGTCAGTCCTCACTTTTCAAGATTGTAGAAGTTAAAGAGGGGTCGCACTCAGAATCAATAAAGTTTGACAACGTTTACGAGCGGGCGTTATAGTGCGGGCAAAGAACAGCTTGGGGTGCCTTATAAGGTTCTCGTGGGGAAGCCACTCATTCATTTTATAGGCTGTTCAGCCCCTCGCATAATCAGCGTTGTCTGAGGCCGGCTCGACTAAAAATGGCGGAAAGCATCGGAGAAAAATTGCGACTCGCACGCGAGACGCGAGGGATTGCTCTACGCGATATCTCGGACCAGACTCGCATCTCGATGCGTTACCTGGAAGCGATTGAGGCGGATGATTATGGAAGGCTGCCTGGCGGCATTTTTAATCGCAGCTTCGTTCGCGCATACGCGAAGTTTATCGGCTATGACGAGGACCAGGCGATTGATGAATATGCTCGCACCCTGCGTGAACGCGGAGAGCCAGATGAAGACTCGGCAACTAAACCCTATAAGTCGCTGGTTTATACTGAGCATAACCGTTCGCCGATCACGACGCTCTTGCTGGCGCTGGTGATCCTGGCGGTCCTCTCGCTCTGCGTCTGGGCCGGGCTTCATTTCTATCAGCGCAGATCCGCGCCAAAGACGCGATCAGGAACCGGGCAGCGATTCGCTCCGGGCCGGCCCGGCCCAAACGGGTTCAATCGTATTCCGGGCGATTATCGGACAGAGGAGGGCGCGCACGAATTCACTGTGTAGGGCATGCCGTAAGAAAGATGCTGCGCGACTTTGCAGTGTGCCGAAGCTCCGTCATGAGGTCAGTACCGAGAGCGGTAGCGACCGGGCCGCAATACTCCACGCGACTAGAGATTGTAAGGATCAAACCCGGTCGCTACCGCTCTCGGTACTGACCTCATTTGGCAGCTTTTCAAAATACGAAGCCGCCCGCAGCGAACAGCGGGCGTTTTCTTTTTTGAGTCAGGTTAGGCAAAACAAAACCCAAGGAGTAATTTTAGAGAGTCATGATAACTGAGAAGCTTCCCGAAGGACTTACTTTCGACGATGTTCTGCTGGTGCCGGCGCGATCAGATGTGCTGCCGACGGAAACTGACACCTCGACCCAATTCACGCGCGGCATACGCTTGCAGATTCCTCTCTGTTCGGCGGCCATGGATACAGTCACCGAAGCGTCGCTGGCAATTGCCATCGCCCAGCAAGGTGGCATCGGCGTCGTGCATAAGAACCTGAGCATCGACCGCCAGGCAGAAGAAGTTGATAAAGTGAAGCGCTCGGAATCCGGCATGATCGTGGACCCGGTAACGATCTGGCAGGACCGGCCAGTGCGCGAAGCGCTGGACGTAATGCAGCGCTATCACATCAGCGGCGTGCCCGTAGTCGATGAAGACGGACATTTAGTGGGCATTATTACTAATCGCGATCTGCGTTTTGAAGAGCGTTTTGATTTGCCGGTCTCTGAAGTCATGACCAAGCAGCCGCTGGTGACTGTTTCGGTGGGCACGACCCTGGATCAGGCTAAGCAGGTGCTGCAAAAACATCGCATCGAAAAGCTTCTGGTAATCGATGAAGACAAACATTTGAAAGGCCTGATCACAGTCAAGGATATTCAGAAGGCGATCAAGTATCCAACCGCCGCGAAAGATGATCTGGGCCGTTTGCGAGTGGCCGCGGCGATTGGAGCGACCGGAGATTTCAGAGAACGCGCGGATGCCCTGGTTAATGCCCGCGTGGATTGTCTGGTAATCGATACGGCTCATGGTCATTCTTCCCGCGTGATTGAAGCTGTGCGGGAGATTAAGCGCCGCCATTCCAACACGCAATTGATCGCCGGAAATGTCGGTACCGGTGACGGCGCTCGCGAGTTGGTTGACGCCGGCGTTGATGGAGTGAAAGTCGGCATCGGCCCGGGATCGATTTGCACGACGCGCGTCGTGACCGGCGCGGGCGTGCCGCAAATCTCGGCAATTCAATCCTGTGTCGAAGCAGCGCGCGGCACCGGCGTCCCGATCATTTCGGATGGCGGAGTAAAGTTTTCCGGCGATATGGCCAAAGCAATCGCCGCCGGCGCCGATGTGGTGATGGTGGGATCGCTGTTCGCCGGCACCGAAGAAGCACCCGGCGAAGTCATTCTTTACCAGGGCCGCAGCTTCAAAATGTATCGCGGCATGGGATCGATTGGCGCCATGCGCGAGGGTTCGCGCGATCGTTATTCACAGGAACAAATCGAAACCGAATCGAAGCTGGTGCCGGAAGGAATTGAAGGCCGGGTGCCTTATCGGGGCACGCTGGCCGAGATGGTGACCCAACTCGTTGGCGGTTTGCGCTCAGGCATGGGCTACACCGGTTGCCGCACGATTAGTGAATTTAAAGAGAACACCCGCTTCCTGCGAATCACACCCGCCGGTTTGCGCGAGTCGCATGTGCACGATGTGGTGATTACTAAGGAGGCGCCGAATTATCGTTTGGAGTAGCAGGAGAAGATTCAGGGGATCCAATAATCGACACGCAAGATCAAATTCGCCGGCGTATGTTGCCCGATGAGGTCAAACCCGATCATTCGTGGCAATCCCGTAGCCATGAGCTAAGGCGGTAGCAGAAATGAGTCCGTCCAGAAGCGTTTGTTTTGGGATGTTTTTTGGCAGGCGTGGGATTATGTATGCTGCGATCTCCGCAGCGCGCTGATCAAAGGGTAGAACCACGCAAGCGCCTATTAACTGCTCAATTTCGGTCATCGAGTTTTCCAGACTTCGCCGCTTTGTTTTCAAAACCGTAGAGAGTCTCATGAACCGTGATCGATGTTAATGCAGGTAAGAGTTTGAGTCTTGATTGATAGTCCGCGATCGTCGTTACCACGCTCGGCTTTCGATATCGCCACGCAGTTAAAATATTGGTATCTAAAACAAGAGAGGTTTCGGGAAGGACCGCTCCAAGAGTCATCAGACTCTCTCCGTGCTTGGATCTTCGATCAAGAAAGCTCCGCCGATTTTCGGACGTCTTGTGATTTCCGCCTTTTCATTTTCACTTAGTCCAGCCAAGCTCGCGGCGGCCAAGGCGTTGTAACGCTCCACCACTGCCGCATCGAGTTGTCCCTCCATGTCGATGAGCATGCGCAAGTCGTTACTCCAAACTCCGATGGGTAATCGCGGGGCATTGGCCACTAGATAATGAGCGAGGCCAATTCGGGACCTAACCTTAACTTCCACTAAATGACCATCGTCCTTCTTCAAGTCTTCTAACACTTGTTCGAAATTTTCGATGTACTTGTCGATGATTGTCATCATTACTTCGCCCAAAGGAATTTCAAACCCAAACAGCCACTTGTGGTGAGAAAGGGGATAGGTAGAGTCTGGCGATCGGTTTGCTTGTTCCAATCGTATCGCCAGATCTCTGCTAGCCTTATAGGACACGATCAGTGCTTCCTCAAAGGGCCATCCGAACGAACGTTCTGTAATCGCGTGATATAGGAAACTGATCGCCTCCATGTCTTCACCAGCAATGAATGAAGGAACCTCGAACCGTCTTCCCGTGGCCCGCTCAATCACCATCAGTCGATACATCGTCTGACGAACCTTCAGCATTTCACTGATGTCCCGTAAGGACTCGTTTAGTCGGAACCAAAGGTCTAAGCTTAGTCCTGGCGTTACGAGCCGCGTTTGAGTGGCCAGGCTGAGCGCAGCCCGAAGAGTTGCCTTACGAAAATCTGATTCGGCGGTCTTTTCATCGGTTTCAAAACCGATGCTTACGCGCTTCGTGTGAAATCCCTCGCTATTCGAATCTCCAAAGAGTGTGACAACCATTCTCGAATTGGCATCAACCGCTGCTTTAACTACAACACGACCATTTTCGACTTCTGAATCGTCCAAATCTGTTA
>WNFL01218758.1_pt1 | contig 14780 bp, 14 predicted proteins | sample 5400361 | NCBI WGS metagenome assembly WNFL01 (sample SAMN13153351, study PRJNA577476) | soil metagenome | isolation source: 40 cm soil on Douglas fir-dominated hillslope | place: USA:California | collected 2013-09-17
CGAACGTCAACCAGCCGGTTACGCCGACCAGTCCGCGTCCCCTGACGGACTGGGGGCAGATCAACATGGTGAAAACAATCGGCGGCTACGACTACAAGGCGCTGCTCGTTCGCCTGGAGAAGCGGCTGTCGAACCACTATCAGTACCAGGTGGCCTACACGCTGTCGAAGCAGGACACCGACTTCGGCACGACGCTCGCTGACGCGTACAACCGCGCGCCCGAGGTCGGACCGTCGGCCAGCGATCGCCGGCATCAGCTCGTGATGAGCAGCGGTATCCAGCTGCCGGCCGACGTCGTGACGGGGGTGATCTACTCGTTCCGCACCACCACGCCGTTCAACGCGCTCGCCGGGATCGATCTGAACAACGACGGCTCGACGACGACGGACTTCGTCCCCGGCACGCACCGCGGGATGGGGAATCGTGACAACACGGCGATGCTCGCGGCGGAACAACCGGCTCACCAGGGTCGACCTGCGGATGACCAAGGGCTTCGCGTTCGGCGGCCGCAAGATCGAGCTGGTCGGGCAGGTGTTCAACCTGTTCGGCACGGACAACCTTGGCGGCATTGGCAGCAACCAGACGACGAACGCGACCGCATCGACGTTCGGGCAGATTCCGACCGCGCAGCCGCGGCAGCAGGGCGAGATCGCGATTCGGTATATCTGGTAGTCGGAATCGGGCGCGGATTCCAATCGTGGGGCGAGCCTTGTCAGGCTCGCCTCGCGAACCCAACAGGGTTCGCGCCACGTACATTAGAAATCCGCGCTAATGCACGTGTCCGCCGCTCGGCCCGCGAAGCGAGTAATGCACGAACACGTGGTACGAAGAGGGCGAGCCGTACGAATCCTGCAGGTTCTGCGGCACCGAATAGGCAGTCACATCGGCACCCGCCTCAAATCTCCCCGCCTTCGTCTCCAGGAGCGTGAATAAATAGCCAGCGGTCAGCGCGCCCACCTGCGAGTGGCGATGCCGGTGGAACACGCCGCGTGGATGAAAGCCGGCGTCGAGGATGTCCTTGTCGGCCGACTCCGCGCGCGTGTAGACGAGGCCGCGCGACCAGGCCTCGATCGTTGCCTCGAAGAGGTACGCCTCGAAGTTGCCGTGTATCTCGCGGTTCTGACCGAAGGCAAAGGTGAACGCCGTCAGCCGCAGCGGCGCGGACCCTGTGGGTCCGAGAGTGTACGAGATCGAGCCGGTCAGCCGGTCGGCATCGTACGGCGTGATCGCCTCCGGCAGCTTCAGCCTCGCGGCGGACGCCTGGGTGCTCCACGGTCCGCCCGCCCACGACAGGCGCATCGCGTACGAGTCGAGCGCGCCGAGATCGATGTCCGTGCGGTCCTCGTCGGGCTCGTGGCCGTGGAACCACGACCCCTCGACGCCGACCCCGCGCGTGTTGATGCCGCCGCGCACCACGCCGGGCGTGATGTGCGTCGAGTCGAGAAAGTGGTGCGCCAGCGGCGCCTGTGGATTGCCGTACGCCGACGGCCGGTGCATGAACGGCGGCGGGCCGAGCGTCGGCGAGCCGACGAGATCGGCGCCGGCGTACCAGGCGACCGCTCCGCTCGTCCGCGCGTAGTCGGCGCCGAGCCCCATGATCAGATCGTGCGGATGCTGGAAGTCCTTGAGCGGCGCCGAGCGGAACGTCTCGCCAGTCTGGAAGACCTGCGGCGAGCCGATCCTGTGCAACGTGAACGGCTCGAGCGACAGCATGCCGATCGCATGAAACGTCCCCCGCGCGAGCGGATGCACGGCGTCTCCCATCAGCCAGTTCTGCGATTCCCACGCCTGAAAGTCGCGGAACTTCCGCTCCTGATCGTTGAAGCCGAAGAAGACCGACGCGTCGGCCGTCCCGTGCCATCCGGGCGTCGCGGGAGCGGCGTGCTGCATGCCCGGCATGTTCGGCATCGTTTGTGCGCTCGCGATGGAAGCCAGCGCGAGGAAGCAAACAAGCATCCAGGGGGCCTGAAAGGCCCGCGCCGCTTCACCGGATGACAATGCGGCCGCCGAACCCGTGATGCTCGTCGTGGGCGGAGTGATCGTGGTACTCGCACGTCCGCTCGGTCATCAGCGGGCTCGTCTGACGGCTCTGTCCGGGCGTGAGGAAGCCGACGACGTCGATCTCGGGGCAGTCGCGGTGCTCGGGGTCGGGGCCGCCCTGGATGTCGTGCGGCAGGTTGTCGTTGTTGACGAACGTGACGCGCCCGCCGACGGCGACCGTCGCTTCGAACGGGATCAGGCCGAACGGCGTGATCGACACGCTCGCGGTGCCGGATGGCGGAGCAGGCCCGGGCGTTGGAGCAGGAGCAGGTGCGGGAGAGGGCGCAGGCGCGGGAGCCGGACTCGACGGGCCGGGCGACGGCACCGCGGAAGGTGCCGGCCCGCCGGACGAGCCACATCCGGAGGCGAGACACGCCAAAGCAAGCACACACGCGCCGGGAAACCGCATTTCTCGAATGGTAATCCGGCGAACGGCGAAATGGCGATTTCTGTGGGGACCCGGCACGCGCCTGCGCGCGGCTGCGAATCGCGTACCGGCGTTGGCCGCTGGCCGTTGCCGGCCAACGGCCAACGGTCAACGACTAGCCGACGCGCAGGCGATTGACGACGCGCTTGACGCCCTTGCTGTCGCGCGCGATTGTCATCGCCTTGTCCGCTTCGGCCCTGGTCTTCACCGTGCCGTTCAGCGTGACGACGCCGTTGCTCGTGTCGACGTTGATGTTCAGGCCCGACACGCCCGGTTCCGCCAGGAACTTCGTCTTCACCGCGGTCGTGATCGCCGCGTCGGTGAGCACCTCGCCGGCCTTGTCGGCGGCTTTCTCGGTCTTCACCTTCGCGTCATGCGCGGCGTTCTCGGTCGTCACCTTCGCATCGTGCGCCGCGTCCTCGATGTTCTCCTTGGCCTCGTTCGCCTTGTCTTCCGCCTTCTGCTCGTAGCCGCCGGTTGTCGCGGCCGGCACCGGGCCGACGATGAGGTCGTCAACCACGCTGCTCACGCCATTGACGTCGCGCGCGATGAGCACGGCGCGCTCCTTCTCGGCCTGCGAGCCCACCGTTCCGTTCAGCGTCACCACGTGATTGTGCGTGTCGACGTTGATCTCCGACGCCTTCACGGTGTCGTCGGTGGCCATCTTCGCCTTCACGGCCGTGGTGATGCCCGTATCGGACTGCGAACACGCGGCCGTCATGACCAGGCTCGCCGCCGATACGTTTCCTCCTCGAGCAGGCGAGAACCCTGCCGTCCGATTGGGGAGCATCCGCCGTACCAGTTTTCGGTATATCGTTCAGCCGTGCGCGTCCTGTTGCTGTCGATGCCCGATTCGTTCGAGCACACCCCGACCGTCGCCATCCGGATGCCCAACGGTGCGCTGGCCTCGCTGGCCGGCAACCTCGACGCGCACCACGAGGTCGCCATAGCCGACCTCATCCTCGCGCAGTCAGCCGTCCGGCAAACGGTCGAGCAGCTCGTGTGGGATTGCGCACCCGACGTGGTCGGGCTCTCGGTCATGACGTTTCAGCGCGCGACGGCACGCCGGCTGATCGGGCTTATCCGTTCGATGCGTCCCGAGGCGTTCATCGTCGTCGGCGGGTACGACCCGAGTCTCGCGCCCGACGCGTGGACGGATCCCGCCCTTGGCGTNNCGATCGCAAGCGCCCGCTGTCGTCGGTGGCGGGCCTGTGGTTCCGCGATCGCGACGTGTTCCTGCAGACGCCGCCGCGGCCGGTCACCCCGGTCGAGAACGACACCCTCGCGCCGCCGAAGCGCGGCGCGCGCGTGCTCACCGGGTACACGATGCTCGGCCGCCAAGTCGACGTCGTCGAGACCTCGCGCGGCTGCACGTTCGACTGCAGCTTCTGCTCGATCATCGAGATGCGCGGGCGGAACTTCCACCGCTTCCCGATTCCGCGCGTCATCGCCGACATCGCCGACGCGCGCAGCCGCGGCGCGCGCGCCGTCTTCATCGTCGACGACAACATCACGCTCGACGTGGAGCGCTTCAGGGTCCTGTGCGAAGCCATCATCGACGCCGGCCTCACCGACATCGACTACCTCGTGCAGGGCATGACCTCGGCGATCGCCGCGCACGGCGAGGAACTGGCGCCCCTGATGCGGCGGGCCGGCTTCCGCTACGTGTTCCTCGGCATCGAGAACATCCTCGACGACGACCTGGCGTTCCTGAAGGCGGGCGCGAAGAACAGCGCACGCGAGCACGGACGCCGGATCGGCAACGCGTCAGTGACGGCGATCGACATCCTGCACCGTCACGGGATGCTGGTCGTCGGCGGGCTGATCGTCGGCAACCCGGACGACACGGCCGATGCCATCGCCGCCAACCTCGCGTTCGCCCGGAAATACGTGGATTGGCCGTACATCCAGCATCCGACGCCGTACCCGGGCACGCCGATGACGCGCGACTTCATCGAGCGCGGGCTGGTCGTCAATCAGCGCGTCGAGGAGTACGACGGGACGACGGCCGTCACGCGCAGCGCGCATCTCGAGGCGGACGAGATCGAATTCATGCGCTGGAAGGCCGAACGGTGGATGAAGGTGCGGCACATGCCGCGGGCCATCCGTCACGACCCGCGGTTCCTGCTTCGCAACGGCCGGCAGATGCTCGCGCACACGTTCCGCGGCACCTCATGGCGCTCGCTCCTCGGCCTCGAGAGCGCGCGTGACGTGTTCAGGCGGTATCGCGCGATTCGCGAGCGCGAGCGCGCTTACGTGGACTGGCCCGATCCGCTGAGCGGCAGCCCCGCGGCTTCCCAGGCCGCGATGCCGCCCGCGAGCTCGCTGACGTTCGTGAACCCGTCGCGCTGAAGCAGGCTCGCGGCGATCGAGGATCGGTAGCCGCCGGCGCAGAACACCATCACGGGGCGATCGCGTGCGATGTCGCGCGCGCCTGCCGCCAGCGTGTTGAGCGGCACGTGCCTCGTCCCGCCGATCGATTTCTCCGCGTGCTCCCGCGGCGTGCGTACGTCGATTGAACCGCCGAGGCTGCGGCGGTCACGTCGGGTCCGCGATCCAGTGCAGCCAGGCCCCCCTCGAGAAATCCTGCGACGCGATCGAAGCCGATTCGGCCCAGCCGCATCGCGGACTGTCCTTCAGCGCCCGGGTTGGCGACGATCACGATCGGCCGCGACGGATCCAGCAGCGTCCCGGCCCAGGTGGCGTACTGGCCGCCCAGTCCGATGTTGACGCTCCCGGGCAGGTGCGCTGCCGAGAACTCCGCCGCGTCGCGCGTGTCGAGCAGCTGCGCGCCGTCGCGCACCGCCGCGGTGACCTGATCGATCGTCAGCGGCTCGAGCTCGCGCGCGACCTGCTCGAGCGTCGGCCGCTCGCGGCTGTTCAGCACCGCGTCGTAGGTGAAGTACGCCGGCGCGTCGGGCTGGTCGGTCGTCACCAGGTCGACGAACGCCTGCTTCGACATCGGCTGCAGGGCGTAGTTGAACGCGCGCTGTTCGCCGATCGTCGAGACCGTCTCCTTCGAGATGGCCTTCCCGCAGAGCGATCCGGCGCCGTGTGCGGGATACACCTTCGTCGCGTCCGGAAGCGTCAGCAGCCTGCGGTGCAGCGAGTCGTAGAGCATCGCGCCAAGCTCGCTCGCGGACCAGCCGAGCGACGCGCGAAGGTCCGGGCGGCCGACATCGCCGACAAACAGCGTGTCGCCGGTGAGTACGGCTGCCGGGCCGCTGCCGTCGTCATACACGACCAACGAGATCGATTCGGCCGTGTGGCCGGGCGTTTCCATCGCCTCGATGCGCACGCCGCCGAGGCGGATGACGCTGCCGTCGCCGAGCGGCGTGAAGTCGTATTCCGCGATCGCCTGGCGGCCCAGGCAGATGGTCGCGCCGGCGCGATCGCGCAGCTCGAGGTGGCCGGCGACGAAATCGGCGTGGAAATGCGTGAGGACGACGTGCGTGATGCGGAGGCGGTGCTCCGCAGCGAACGCCAGGTACTGATCGACGTCACGCTGCGGATCGACGACAGCCGCCGCGCCCGTCGCCTCGTCGGCGACGAGGTACGACGCGTGCGCGAGGCAGTTCAGGTAGAACTGCTTGAGGATCACTGGCGCCCCCTTGCCTACGGGCGCGGCTGCGGCACGATCCGGATGTACGGCTTCGGCGACTTCCAGCCGTTCGGGTACGTCTTCTTCGCCTCGTCGTCGGAGACCGACCCCGCGATGATCACGTCCTCGCCGCTCTTCCAGTTCACCGGCGTCGAGACCTTGTGCTTGGCCGTCAGCTGCAGCGAGTCGATGACGCGCAGCACCTCGTCGAAGTTGCGGCCGGTCGTCATCGGATAGACGATGACGAGCTTGATCTTCTTGTCGGGGCCGATCACGAAGACGTTGCGCACCGTCTGGTTGTCGGCCGGCGTGCGTCCTTCCGACGTCCCGCTCACGCTGGCAGGCAGCATGCCGTACAGCTTCGAGATATGCAGGTCGGTGTCGCCGATCATCGGGTAGTTGGGCGCGTAGCCCTGGGTCTCCTTGATGTCGTCGGCCCACTTGGAATGCCGGTCCACGGGGTCGACGCTGAGGCCGATGATCTTCACGTTCCGCTTGTCGAACTCGGGCTTGAGCTTGGCCATGTACCCGAGCTCGGTGGTGCACACCGGCGTGAAGTCTTTCGGATGCGAGAAGAGCACGGCCCACGAGTCGCCGATCCACTCGTGGAAACGGATCTTCCCCGCGGTGGTTTCAGCTTCGAAGTCGGGAGCGGTCTCGCCAATTGAAAGAGCCATTCGTGCGTCTCCTGAAATAGATCGCGCAGATGCGCGAGCGCCAGATTCTATCTAATCGCGGCAGCCTGCGATACTAGGACGCGACGGATGCAGGCCGGGGTCCACCAGCCAGCGTTCAGGGCAGCGCGAACACGTAGATCGCGTTATGCCCGACGACGGGCGAGATGATGGCCTTGGGGGCGACCGCGAGCGGGCCTGCCGTCACCGACTGACCGCCGCCGGTGAACACCATCACGTACTGCTTGCCGTTGACCGCGTAGGTAATGGTGCTGTTCATGATCATGCCGCCGACGATGGTTTCCCACAGCACCTTGCCGTTGTCTGCGTCGATCGCGCGCAGCCGCCGATTGAGGTCGCCGAAGAAGACCAGGCCGCCCGCGGTGGCGAGCGCCGAGCCGTTGGCCGGCTGCGGCTGTGAGTAGATCACGCGCATCTCGCCCGTCGCGACGTCGATCTTGGCGACGCCCATGTACGCCTTCGGATCCGAGCCGGGACGCATCACGCCGGTCCGGCGGCCATACCCGGTCGGGCTGGAGTGCACCGCCTCCATCGAGAGGCACTGATCGTGAAACGGCACGTACACGGAATTGGTGTCCGGGTCGTACGCGATCTGCCACAGTCCGCGGGTGTTGTGGTAGCAGCCGACGATGGTGTCCCCATCCTTCTTGAACAGCTTGTCCGGGTTGACAGCCGTCTGGCCCGTCTTCACGTCGACGACGCGCAGGTTCGCGTTGGGGTCGTCGTACGGGAACGGCCGCGCCCAGAGGAACTGACCGGTCTGCTGGGCGACGGCGAACATGCCGCCGCCTTCCGCGACCGTGATGATGATGTCCTGCTCGGTGCCGCGCTGGACCGTGGGATTGATCCATTTCACGAACCGCGGGTCGGGGTTCACCCGCGTGCGAACGAGGATCCGTTCCTGGTTGTGATCGGCGTCCCAATCGTCGCTCGGCAGCTCCTGGAAGTACCAGGCCAGCTTGCCGGTCGCGACGTCGAGCGCCAGCGTCGAATTGCTATACAGCTCGGAGGGCGAGCTGTTCGACACCGCGTCGTAGCTGCCGTGCCGCTTGAAGCGCGTGTAGGGATTGGGATTGGCGACTCCCCAGTAGACGATCTTGCGAACGGGATCGTAGGAGCCTGGAAGTCCCCACGGCCCCGCCGCACGCTGCTCGACGGGCAGCTTGCCCCACGTGTCGCCGCCCGGTTCACCAGGCGCGGCGGTCACATGGAACTTCCACACTTCCTTGCCGGTCTTCGCATCGTGCGCGGCGATGAAACAGAACTGGCGCTTCCCCTGATCGCACGTGCGGTTGGAAATCACCTTGCCGTCGGCGACGAGCAGCCCGCCGGCCGTGATCTGCCCCTCGTCGACCTTGGTCTCCCACCGCAGCGCGCCGGTTTGCGCATCGATCGCCACGAGGAATCCGTCGGGCGCGCCGAAATAGATCATGTCCTCGTAGATGCCGAGGTTCTTGCTGCGCGCCGCGCGCGGCTGGACGCCCGCGGGGTAGTCGCGGCGGTACTCCCAGAGCATGTCGCCGTTGGTCGCGTCGAGCGCCTGGACGGTGGCGCCCGGCGCGATCAGGTACATCACCCCGCGATAGACCAGCGGCGTCGACTCCTGCGTGCCGGCCGCCGGCAGCCCGCGTGACCACGCCATGCGGAGCTGCGCGACGTTGCCCCGGTTGATCTGCTTCAGCGTGCTGAAGCGGTGCTGGTCGTAGGTGCGGCTGATGTGCAGCCAGTCCGAGGGGTCCGGCTGGGCCAGCATCGTCTGCGTCACCGGAACGAAGCCTTCGGTCTGCGCCCGCGCCGGTGTCGTAGCCAGAGCGGCAATCGCCACCGCCGCCGCCATCAACGAAGAGGTCCTCATCGTTGCCTCCTCACAGGCGGACCTGAAGGTCCGCCTCTACGTTCGAGTGCCTGAAGGTCCGCCTCTACGTTCGAGCGCCACGAACGACGAACCGCCAACCGCGAACCGCGAACCCCGAACCGCGAACCACCAGCGGCCTATTGGAGCCGATCGGCCAGCATCGCGACACTGAGCGCGTAGAGGTGCGCGCAGTTGTAGTCGAGGATCCTCTCGTAGTTCGGATAGACGAGAAAGCTGCGGCCGCCGACGTCGATGAGGCTGGCCGGAATGTCGCTCACCGGCAGCGGCGCGCCCGACTTCAACTTCACGCCCGCGTCGCGCCAGATGGGGAGCGGCCGGCGCTCGGTCATCAGCCGCTTCGCGGAACAGCCGGCGTCGCGCTTCGGGATGTCCGCGACCTGCGCGCGCGCCTCCCTGGACACCTTCACCTCGCGTCCCCACGTCTCGCCCGGTTCCCACCCGGCGTTCTTCAGGTAGTTCGCGATCGAGGCGAGCGTGTCGGCCTTCGAATGCCAGATGTCGCGCAGCCCGTCCTTGTCGAAATCGACCGCATTCGCGAGATAGCTCGACGGCATGAATTGCGGCTGCCCCATCGCTCCCGCCCACGATCCGGTCATCGTCCTGGCGTCGATGTAGCCACCAGACACGATGGAGAGCGCCTTGAACAGCTCGCCGCGGAAGAAATCCGATCGGCGCGGTGCATACGCCAGCGTGGCGAGCGCCTGGAAGACGGGATAGGTGCCGGTGAACTCGCCGTAGTGCGATTCGAGGCCCCAGATGGCGAGCACGACGCCCGGCGAGACGCCATAGGCCGTTCGAATATTCCGCAGGACCGCGCGCTGTTCCATCAACTGCGCGCGCCCGAGGCGGATGATGCGCGGCGTCACGCGCGTCTGGAAGTAGCGGTCGAGGGTGATCGTGAACTCGGCCTGCGAGCTGTCTCGTTCGACCACGCGCTGAACCGGCGTGATGCCGGAGAGCGTCGCGTCGATCAGGCCGTCGCTGAAGCCGCGGGCGCGCGCTTCAGCGATCAGCTCCTGGAGCCACTGCTCGAAGGGAGGCGACGGCGGTGGCGGCGCAGTCTGTTGCAGCCAGTCGCATCTCGTTGTGAGGATCTTAGACCGTTCCGCTGCTCGACTGACGCCCGCATTTTCCAGCCTTCGTCGCGCGAGAAGCGCCAGTCGCTGGCGTCGCCGTGCTGCAGCTCGGCGCGCGACCAGATGGCACGCATCAGGCCGTGCGCCGCGTGCGCATTGGTCCCGAGCAGCAGGTGCCCTATCTCGTGCGCCACGGCGAAGCCGAGCAGCATCGCCGCGTCGGCGCGTGCCTGCGCGGCCAGCCACTCCACCCGATCGACGTACATCGTCGCCAGCCTGCCCTCGCCCCGAGTGGTATCCAGCAGGGAGTACCCGAGCTGCAGCTGGCCGCGCGCCGACGGCGTTCCCGCCAGGCGCACGAAGCGAACCGCCAGCTCCGACGGCCCGAGCGGCGCGTCGCACGCCGCGGGATGGGTCCCGGCCGCGCCGTTGCCGCACGGCAGCCAGAGGACATCGATGCCGGCGGCGGCCAGGACCCCGGTCGCCGCACGCAGAGCAACCGTCTGAGTCGCCGCCGGCATCATCCCTGCGTCGTACACGCGCGTCTGGACGCGCGCACGCGCGACGCCTTCCCGCGGAATCCGTGGAGTGTTTTCGGCGGCGCGGACGAGGCCCGGAACCGTCAGCGCGAGTCCTATCGTCAGAGCCGCCGCCATCGCGTTTCGCACGACGCTACTGTGCGCCGCGCCGCCAGGTGCCTCAATGCACTGGAGGTGACACGAGGTGAAACGTTGGTGACCTGCTATTGTCTGACCCACAACCGCGCGGGGTCACCGGGGATAATTCTGTATGGACGCCGAACGCCTTCTCCGATTCGAATCGTTCGAGCTCGATACGCGCTCCCGCGAGCTGCGGAAAGGGAAGAACCGCATCCGGCTGCAGGAGCAGCCCTTCGAGATCCTCCGCCTGATGCTCGAGCGTCCGGGCGACGTCGTCACCCGCGAGGAGCTCGCCCGGAAGCTCTGGCCGGAGGGGACGTTCGTCGACTTCGAACACAGCCTGAACGCCGCCGTGAAGCGGCTGCGTGCCGCCCTCGGAGACGATGCGGACAATCCGCGGTTCGTCGAGACGCTGCCACGGCGCGGCTACCGGTTCATCGCGTCGCTCGGCGGCGGCCCCTCGACGTCGCTCGGGGCAGGCACGGCCATCGCGATGCCGTCCCTTGCGCCGGACTACAAGGCGCGGCTGGCGGGGATGCCGTTCGCCAATTTGAGCGGCGACTCCAGCCAGGAGTATTTCAGCGACGGATTGACAGAGGAGATGTTCCTGCAGCTGGGCCGCCTCGGACGCGGCCGCATCGGCGTCATCTCGCGCTCCTCGTCCAACCTGTTCAGGGGGAGCACGCGCCGCGCGCGCGAAATCGGGGAGATGCTGCGCGCGGACTACCTGCTCGAGGGGAGTGTCCGCCGTGAAGCCGACCGCGTGCGGATCACCGCGCAGCTCGTCGAGACGTCCAGCGAGTCGCATCTGTGGACCGACGTCTACGAGCGGAATCTCACCGACTGCCTGACGGTGCAGGCGGAGGTCGCCGCCCGGATCGCGCAATCGCTGGCGGTGGAACTGCTGCCGGAGCAGCCGGTGCAACCGTCCACCGACGCGGCGGCATACCAGACATATCTGAAGGGGCGCTACTACTGGAACCTGCCCGGCGACCAGGGGTTCCCGCAGGCGATTGTCTACTTCCGCCAGGCCAGCGAGGCGGATCCGAGCTTCGCGGCGGCGCATGCGGACCTGGCCCGCACCTATACCGGGCAGGCGGAGTACTACAACATGGTGCCGCGCGAGGCGCTCGAAACCGCGCGCCCCATCGCCGAGCGTTCGCTGCAGCTCGATCCGCATCTCTCGCATGCGCACCTGGCGGTGGCGAACATCCGCGCGATGCTCGACTGGGATTGGGACGCCGCCGAAGCGGGGTTCCGGCAGGCCATCGCGCTCAATCCGAGCAGCGACGGCGCGTACCGCTGGTATGGATTGCTCCTCGCGGGGCTCGGCAAGTCGAGCGAGGCGGTCCGCGAAGCGCAGCTCGCCCGCGAGCTCGATCCGTTGTGCCTGGTCGTCGGCACCAGCGCGGCGTGGACGCAGTACGCGGCGGGCGATTACGAAGCGGCGATCGACACCTGTTCACGCCCGCGTGGCGCGTGCTCGGGTCGTCGCTCATCCAGATGGGACGCGCGGCGGAAGGCGTGGCGGAGCTCGAGGCAGCCGCCGCGAACGCGCCCGCGGACCCCGTGCTGCTCGCGTGGCTCGCGCACGCGAAGGCCGCCCGCGGCGAGTGCGGCGTCGCGCGTACCATCCTCGACGCGCTCAATCGGCTGCGCGCGCAGCGGTTCGTCCCCGCGTACCACCTTGCGCTCGCGCACGTCGGCCTCGGGCAGCACGACGAGGTGTTTCGACTGCTCGACCAGGCGTGCGAGGAGCGCGACCTCGCGCTCGTCAACCTGGCCGCCGACCCGCGGTTCGATCCAGTTCGCCGCGACGCACGGTTCGCCGCGTTGACGCGCCGCCTCCGTCTTTGACCGCCCCCACCCACCTTCTGTACGACCTAAAATCGACGTCAGTCATGAGAGTGCTCGTCGTCGAGGACGAACAGAAGGTGGCCAACGCCCTGCGCGAGGGGCTCGAGGGCGAACGGTACGACGTCGTCGTCGAGCGCACGGGCGAGGATGCGTTTTTCCGGATGACGACCGAGGCGTTCGATCTCATCCTCCTCGACCTCGGTCTGCCGGGGCGCGACGGCCTGCACATCCTGACGACGCTCCGCGGCAAGGGGATCAAGACGCCGGTGCTCGTGCTCACCGCGCGCGACACGCTGCAGGACCGCGTCGCGGGCCTCGACAGCGGGGCGGACGACTACCTGGTGAAGCCGTTCGCGTTCGCCGAGCTGCTCGCGCGCATCCGCGCGTTGATGCGGCGCGGCCGGGCCGCCGAATCGCCGCGGCTCGCCGTCGGCGACCTGTCGATGGACCTGATCACGCGGAAGGTGACGCGGGGCGGCCAGCCGGTCGAGTTGACGGTGCGCGAGTTCGAGCTGCTCGAGTACCTGATGCGGTACGAGGGGCAGGTCGTCTCGCGCGAGACGCTGGCGCGCGACGTCTGGAAGGAAACGGCGCGGACCACGCCGCTCGACAACGTCATCGACGTCCACATCGCGCGCCTCCGGCGGAAAGTGGATCTCGATCCGTCGATGAAATTGATCCACACGGTGCGCGGCGTCGGGTTCCTGCTTCGTGAGGGCGAACCGTGACGCGCTGGTGGCGATCGCACAGCGTGCGCCTGCAGCTGACGCTGTGGTACGTCGCCGCCATGACGCTCGTCCTCGGTGTGTACGCGGGCGCCATCCTCGCGTACGTGAGCCGCAGCGCCTCCCAGATCCTCAACCAGCAGCTGCGCAGCGACTTCCAGTGGGCCACCGTGATGGTCGAACAGACGCCGGAAGGCGGCATCACGTGGAACGGCGAAGAGGCGATCGAAGAGCATCCCTGGCTGCAGATCTGGAGCTCCGCCGGCAAGCTGCTGTTTCGCAACGACGTCGCGCTCGCGCAGCCGGACGTCGGCATGGACCTGCCGAATCTCCCGGACGACGCGGTCGTCAGCGTGCCGACGGCGGGCGTGCCGCTGCGCGTCCTGAGCCGGCGCGGCGAGATTGCCGGAAGCCCCGTCGTCATCCAGGTGGGCCGCTCCGAGGAGGTGATGCGCCAGCAGATTCGGACCGTCGCGCTGATTCTCCTGTTGGGGCTCCCGCTCGCGGTGGCTACCGCCGGTTTCGGCGGCTACCTGCTGGCGCGGCGCGCGCTGGCGCCGATCGAACGGATGACCGAGCGGGCCGAGACGATCACCGCGGAGCGGCTGAGCGATCGCCTGCCGGTGAGCGACCCCGACAACGAGATGGGGCGCCTGGCGACGGTGTTCAACGCGACGCTCGCGCGGCTGCAGGAGTCGTTCGACCAGATGCGCCGGTTCACCGCCGACGTCTCGCACGAGCTGCGCACGCCGCTGACGGCCATCCGCAGCGTCGGCGAGGTGGGGCTCCGCGGCGGCTCCCGCGCGGAGGGCGAGTACCGCGTCATCATCGGCAGCATGCTCGAGGAGGTCGATCGCCTCGCGGGGCTCGTCGATCGGCTGCTCACGCTTTCGCGCGCGGAAAGGGGCGAGGCGAAGCTGTCGATCGAACCGATCGCGCTGAAGGAGCTGGCCGAGAGCGTCGTGGGAGACCTGGCGGTGCTCGCGGAAGAGAAGTCTCAGCAGGTGGTCGTCGAGGCGCACGGCTCCCCGCGCGCGGTGGGCGATCGCATGATGGTCCGGCAGGCGCTCATCAACCTCGTGGACAACGCGATCAAGTTCGCGCCGGCGGCCAGTGCCATCGTCATTCGCGTCGCCGATACCGCCGACCACGCGGTCGTGGACGTCATCGACCGCGGCCCCGGCGTTCCCGCCGCCGCGCGCGATCGCATCTTCGATCGGTTCTTCCGCGCCAGCTCGGCGCCGGCCGATGTCACGGGCACGGGCCTCGGACTGTCAATCGCCAAGTCGGCGGTCGAGACCGTGAGCGGCACGCTCACCCTCGAGCACAGCGATCCGGGCGGGAGCACCTTCCGCATCACGCTGCGGCGCGGGAAAAGAGCACAAAGTACGTAGAGGCGGACCTTTAGGTGCGCCTTACCGAAGAAATCTTCCCGCCAGCGCGACCGTTCCATCCATAGGCCGTCCAGAAGAAGCCGCCAACGGTGCCGGCGGTGCTCGCACCCATGTAATAGAAGAAGAGGTACAGCGCCGACACCTGCGCCTTCCCCTCGCGCGCGCGCAGCCCGACCCAGCTGCTCGCCACCGAGTGCGACGCGAAAAATCCGATCGTCACGAGCGCGATCCCGGCGATCACCATTGCCAGGGGACGCAGCAGCGTCGCGGCGACGCCCAGCGCCATCGTCGCGAGCCCGACACGCAGCAGCAACGGCCGGCTGAAACGGCGCGAAAGGATCCCCATCAGCGACGAGCTGAAGAAGCCGAACACGTAGAGGCCGAAGACCGAGCCGACGGCGGTCTGGCTCAGAAGATAGGGCGGCGCGAG
>WNFL01035215.1_pt2 | contig 14779 bp, 15 predicted proteins | sample 5400361 | NCBI WGS metagenome assembly WNFL01 (sample SAMN13153351, study PRJNA577476) | soil metagenome | isolation source: 40 cm soil on Douglas fir-dominated hillslope | place: USA:California | collected 2013-09-17
CTTGGAAAGCGGAATTGGAGAGGACAACAGGCGGTACACGTCTGACGCAGGTGCCCAGAGGCCGTTCGGACGATGTCGGTGGTCCTTAGAGGGAAGGTTGGGAGCGACGCTGATACCGGGACGGTGTGGACGCGAGACACTAAGAAGATTTTGTGTACTAGGAGTTAGGGTGGCAGCGTTAACGGCAGCCGCAGATTTGGCCCCTCTCTTCCGGGACTTCAAGCCTTCGCGAAGCATAGGCCCGTCGTCCATACTGATCACGGACTCGCTATCCGCTCCCTCATCATTCGTCCCATTGTTTTCTTCACGAACCAGACCGTCTAGCTCCTCGTTGGAGGGAGACTCGGCAGTGTATCTGCCTTCGGCCCCGACGATTGGATCAAAAACACTGCCGGCCTCTGAATCAGATTCTCCTACGACATTTGTAACAATTTTCTCTTCGTCCGAGAAGAACGGCTGAAAGATCTCGGCATATGATGGTCTATTTCGTTTTGGTCTCGAAGTCATCGTATCACGGCGTGCACACGGTGGCAAGGTAGATAGCAGAGAACAGTGCTATTTTGCTATGGCCACGGGTCGAGGCCTTGATGGGGAGGGTATGGTATGGGTGAAAGGTGTGCGAAATGTTTTTTGGGTGGTGCACGAACCCTGTGCTGCGCGCAAGTGCGGGGAGTTGTTGTTCACAATGTGTTCGTAACACCACAACAACTCCCTGCACTTGCGCGCTGTAGTGGTTGACCCCTTTTTCCATTACCCGCCTATTTTCGGGCCCTGTTTTTCCTTGTCCCGTTTCTTTGTAATGCCCCTTTTTACGCCATTTTCGTTTATATACCTTGGCCGTCGATGGCCTAACAGCCAGGCGATATTGCTCCCCACCTGATCTCCTCTGCTTGCCTCAAGACCCCTAAACCGCCCTCACTGGATGCCCTCTGGTAGCCGACACTGTTCACGTTACAGAACGTCGACTAGAGGAGAGGGAAGATAGGAGGCCGAAAACGAAGAATAAAGCGCGTATAGCGAGTATTCATGGTTTGAGAACGCTGTAACGTGGACAGTGTCGGCTACGGCTTAGGGGTCTTGAGGCAATTAAGCAGAGGAGAGGTGGGGAGCAATATCGCCTGGCTGTTAGGCCATCGACGGCCAAGGTATATAAACGAAAATGGCATAAAAAGGGGCATTACAAAGAAACAGAACAAGGAAAAACAGGGGGGGTCTCGAAAATGGAAAACGGGGTCAACCTCCTGTGGTATTTTTACACGGATGGTCTATAGCACCAATCTAATCTCTTCGGGGTGTCAGTCCACGCCGCAGGGCTTATAACCTGTGACAGCTACTTAGGACAGGATGAACGGAGGAAGATCACTCCGCTCAGTCGGGTCCTCGATATATAAACACCTCCTATTGACGTCACTGGGCAATGAAGAAAACAAACAAAAACACACAGGAGACAAACACATAGCGGTAACACGACCCCCTCGACCCGCAAGGGGTGACCCCCACCAACCACTCGAACAGGAAACCAAACCAAACCAAACCATCTCCGTTGTCACTTTGGCAACCCGGTTATTATTACAGCCCTTCCACCTTCCACCTTCCACCTCCCACTGCCCGCACTCTCCCCCATCCTCCTACTCGCCTCCCTTCTTATATCTTTACCATTCCTCTCCCTCGGTTTTCACCTCTTTAGAAGTTGATAGGTTTACAAGCGTCGGTACTGTGTATATCGATAGCGGACCCTGCCATCACAGACCTCAGACGTTTGCCCCCAATCACGTCTGAGGTATGTCGGTTCCCTACCCACTGCGACTATCTGCTCGTGTATATCAGTCATAATCTTTATTAGATAATAGAGGTTTGCCCCCAATTAGGTCTGAGTCATAACCTTTATATTAACCTCCTTCTCATCGGCTATTTCAGTAAGAACGCCCGCAGCCAGGAGTAGGATCTCCGCCCTTATGACGGTTATGACTCTGCCGGTCTTTGGTCGTCAAGCCTTGTGTAGAACTATTAACCCCGCGGCCGATTAGATTCCTTGATCCGTGGACCCGGATCCGAACCGGAATTGACTGAGTCGGATCTGGGGTATGACTCGAAACCTTGGGGTATAACAATCGTGCCAAATCCACCCTGAACAGACATTCGCGTCCGGCCATCCTCATGGATGAGGCTGCGACCGCTCACCTCCACCACTATTCATCCTCCCCTTCTTCCCGCGACACTCATTTTATCGATACCCACCTGGAAACTAAAGAATCCCGGCCTTTTAGGCTGGACCGTCACCGCAGCTTTCGTAACCTCGACTGGCGCCAACGCCGCTATGAGCAAGTTTATCGTGAGCAGTTATTGAACCCACCAAACCCGGTGAAGGATATGAAGGGTACAAGAGGCGAGGTGTGGCATGTGGGTCGTGTCAAGCAAACCCTGGCAGTCCGTCCTGTCTGGCTGCGGACATGCCACTGCATAGACTGCGTCCGTTTCCGCTTTATCGAGAAGGATAAGGAGAAACATGCAGAGATGGCGTGGGCAATCAAGCGGGTTGAGCGGAGTGGTGGATATCATCTGCGACAAGAGTATGCTTGTGACTGCTGGGACAGCTCGTGCACTGGATATTTATGGGATACGCCGTCCGTTAGAGAGGACGGAAGCCAGGCTGGAGAGAGTCACTCCGAGGGCTATGATCGGCAAGGGACGATCCCATTTGAAGTTGATATTTTGGATTTGCTCATTCTTCCACATCGGTCTCGGCGTCGAGGTGAGTGTCATATTGACTCAGTTTCAGGACACATGTTTACCTTTCTCCAGCACGCCCAATATCCGGTCTCTCGGGCAAGGGGACGCCCCGACGCGCCGTCTATTCCGACACCAAGAGTGAGGGTTGGGTTTTTGTGCACGAGGATATGTTACTCGAGGATTCCTCTGAGTGGGATGATTGCAGCGTCGCGTCCTTGTGAGATCCACGCCATTCGAGGAAGTTCAATTATCCTGTTGCCTCATTTAGGCCAATACATAGACTGAAGCCAAGCCGACGTTCGAACTAATAAATCTGAGGCTGCGCACCTATTACTCGAAATAGGATAGGATGATTCGATAGGTGGTTGTAGGGGAAAACCACCTGAGGCCGGTGAGACCGTATGGCACCAGTGCCGACAGAAGGCGTCCAGTGTTGACCGAGCCAAAAACCCTGAACCTCGCCCCCGACTTGATTTATTGGTGACTCACGGCTTATTATTCCTGTACTGGTGCATCACACGTATCTTGCTTGCTTTAGAAAACTCTACTTCCCGAGTTAGTTTTTCTCCCCTCGTCTCTTTTTTTCTTTTGAACCGATCTGCTGGGCACCCCTTTTTTGCCCCACGCTAACAAGCCAACGCAGCCTATCTCCATGCAATGGAAAAGCTCATTCGAAGACTTCGGAGCTTACTCTTCAAACAGAAGGTGAACAAGGTGTGTTTGTACGTGATCCCCGCTTGAAAGAATCATGCTGACCTAGAACACGTGCGTTGGCCCCAGCAGGACACGCGTCGTCTTACGTACGCAACATATATCCATCGTTTGGAGCCATCCAGGACTGACCATCCCAACGCTGTACCAGTATCCAAGTTGTGGATGTCATACCCCTCCCGAACGGGATGGTGCGAATGCCCTCACAACACTCTTTCGCGCTCTGACCGAATCCTGTATTCCAGCGTCCTCAAGGTGGTGCTGTAGAGATATCGTTCTCTGCGGCGCTCCCAATACCTTGGTCTTCCACTGGGGAAACCTATGAGTGAAAAAATACCCGATCCCGGCAGCCAGCACTCAAATTATGTATTCTGAAGCCACGAGGCACTACTGTTCGGTACATTACATTACAATACCCACCATTTAGTTGTACCTCGAACAACGTGTGGTGTGTGAAAGCACCTGGAATGCGTTCGCCCTCTCTGACCTTTCAACTTCCTTAGGGCTGAAGGTGAAACCGCTTAGACCTTGCTCTCGAGTAAGAATAGTAGTAACTACCACTTTCCGCCACGCTGGTCTATTTGACGCTGTTGTTGATATCTTACTCGTATGCTAGTTATTATTTTCTGACATCTTAATTAATGGGAACGCGGAGGACTGAGCATAATTATGGAGATCCACGGCCTTGTGTGGAGTTAATTGCTTGCCATGCATAACAAGGCCCCCCATTCACGAGCCGGCCCGCTGTACCTGTCAGTCGCATTGATGACCTCGCTTACATTGATAGACACTCCTCCAGACCTGTTTTGCTTGCTCCAATCTTGGATAAGTCTTGAAGGTGCATTTGCGAAACTCATTACCTGTATTCCCCACCTTTGGGGTGCTTACCAAGGACGATCAGCCTCTGAAGCCATATCCTTGGCCGTCCTGGGCCCCGTCCATCCGTCAGTGGGTGCGCACTGTGGAGGGACGATTCTTACAAAGGGGATTGTTCCTTATGGGAGCGCATACACCCATTGTTCGTTCAAGTGCTCCTCGTTGAAGTACACTTGGTATTGTAAGATGGCCGGCCGGACCCTTGATCATTTCGTCTTCAGCAATTGACAATGACACCTACGGATAGGTAAGGACGATCGCATTGTCAATCCCTCCCGCCTTGATCTTCCTTCGGTTTGGAGCCACTTGGCCAAGTTAAGGTCAGGTCGTTTGGCCTCATTTTCTTTAAGAGATGAGGGTCTCGATGAGGTCGCGGGCATAAGACAATCCTACTACGGGTTGAGGAACGAATAGTCAAGGGCGTTCGATGCGATAAAGATGTCCAAATGCTTGGACTTTCGAATATTAACATGGTGAGTATTGGGCAAGCACAGGGCTCTAATCTAGGCGACTTACGTTCAAGGAGGAAAAAACTGTTTGGTCAGAGGAGAGTTAGTAATTAGGAGACAAGTCTTCGTTTTCGGGCCAGATTTGGGAGGAGATATAAAACTACACTGACGACCCGACCGACTCCGACGGTCTCGCAATACATAGTATTGCGATGTCAATCAAGGCTTTGATAATACTCGCGTGTAATGCGGCCTCGTTAGGCGAGTTGCGTCTGGATGAGAGTCGTGAATTTTGTGTTCCTGTCCCTTTCTTGCTAGGCTAACCACATCATGGACGTCAGTAAATCTGCCAGCACAGTTGCACATTTATGAGCCACAGCGCGCTTGCTGGCAAAATGTGCACAAGGCCGACCTGCACTCCTAGAAGATTCGCCCGACGATTTGCCTGTCAATATTATCATAAGATCTTTGACCTCGATGCCTCCGAGCGCTGTATGATCGGAGTGAGGATGGCGATCGGCCCGTCTGGGTCTGATTCCCCATCCCTGATAAGGTTTACAATATGGTGCAGGACCTCTGTGGTGGTGCGGGACAAGTTGAGTCGGAGATATCCAGCGTGTCCTGGACCTCGGACATTGTGCTACCAACAATTATTGCATTTCCATAGAAATACGTTTTACACGGCTGCTACTTCTAGCCCTGTGCTTATTTTGCGAGAAGTGTGGCTCCAAAATGTTTCGAACAACGATCGGTCCTTGCCTTTAGCCCAACTTGCTTCCAAATAGAATTCGCCCGTCCCCGTTCTCGCGCAGTGAACAAAACATGCCATGGCCACATTACTATCGATTGTGATGGGTGGGTCCACTGGACCCATAGCGTTTTTCCGTCTCCGCGCCGCTCTGGACCATGTGTTGCGATTTGCGGAGATTTCAACGACTTCTAAGCCACTCTGGTTGGTAGCAACTCTGCAGGAGACACTTCCTAATTCCGAGCACGATTGTTCAAGAAGACGCAGTAGCTGAGTCGAGTCCCTCGCTGACGGATATGGTTGTCGTAGGTTGTTAGGTAACGGAAGATATGGATGGATCATGGGCGACGTGGTGCGGACTAGAGTCTGAATACTGGATGAGATGGAGCGAGTGGGTGGCAGACAAGCTTACATCAGGTAGTCGATCCTCTCCAAACGACCAAACGAGGGCCCAGCGTCGAGTATGGCCTTGCACAAATTCGGTGATCCCGTAGTTGTCAATCTGCGGAATGATTCGGCAACTGTGATTCAAGGAGATCGAACGACATACGTGATATGCACGTAGTGCCGTGACGATGCTGGCGATTGACGACAATTTGCCAAGAAGTGACGTATACCACCTTCACCCATTAGGTTGAGCTGCTCGGTTTGAGATAGTGTCTCACCTGCAACGTTTTCCGATCCGTATGCTCTCTTGCAAGATTCGTCCAACAAAACCGGCCTCACCCCCTTCGGTTATCATCTCCACATCCGCGCCAGTACATACCTGTGATAGTGTCCATTGAAATTATAACGGCCCAATGTGGAGAACGAGACGCACGGCATGGGGATCAAACTCTTTCGATTCGGCTGACTTCTGCACATCGTCTGCGCTGCTATAGAAAGGTGGATTACACATCACGAAGTCACAGCTAGGGTATTTCAGTAACAGGAAGTGTCGGGTTGGAGCCAGGGAGCCAAACCTGAACGTCCCATCTTCGAACAGGGATTCCAAAACAGGGCCGTCGGGAAAACTATGGACGATGCGTATTCGCGCCTCTAATTCATTCATCTTAACGTTGTCATTAGCGAATTGAAGAGATAGCGCGTCGATATCTGGAAATTATTCAGACCCTGTCGCAGTTGAAACTTCGTATATGCGCATACCCGTTCCGATGAGGTTCCAGTTATCTGAAAGTTTGCATGCGAGGAGGGGATAGATTGTGGAGGCCCCTGTTCCCCTGAAGACGGATATCAAAGACCAGAGTAATGAAGAACCGAGAGACGAACACGTCAATTCCCCTCACCGTTTCTTCAGTCGTAGGTGAAGCCGTCATTATATCTTGTAGCCACAGAATGTAGTTGAGCCTTGATGCTTATGCGTCCTCAACATCGAGACTGGTAGTGAAAAACTAGCAGCAGACCTATTTGGAACCTAGGCAGAGGGTCAGTTTCAGAGGCAGTACGATTTGGTACCACTGAAACGGCACGACACACAGCAGGGCAAAGCCGATCTGGTGGCAAACTCAGCCTCAATCCAAAATCGATCCTCAACAAGGCCTCGGTAAGGTATCTACACATTCAATGTAAGTGAAGCCTGCTTTATTTCATCAAGACCAGGAGAGTGACCTTTGGGCGGCGGCATCCTTGAAATTGATCGCGGGCTGGCCATGTGAGTTGGTGAATACGCTGGAATGGAAGGAAGGAATGAGGACCAGGACGGCCAAGGGTCACTACAGGTCACACAAGGGTTTCAATAGTGGATATTGTTCAGCAAGCTCCTCAAAGTTGGGGGGTATACGATATGGGTTCCGCAAATGCATCCTGAGGAAGGGTCAAAGAGGGAACAAAGAGAGAGGCACCCATCAGGCCATCGATGTGACACATATATATGTGCGATTTACCGCAGCCTACTGGATCGGACAATATTAGGTATAGGAAACGCGCGAGGGCTTGCTATGCATGAACACGTTATTGACGACCGTCGCTCTATATATGTAATTCTCCACTTTCCCATTAAAATGAATCGCCGTGGAACAAGCAAATACGCACAAGGAAATGTCAGTAAGGATCATGCATGGTGCAGAGCATGTGACTACCAGTATCCTTTACTCAGTAAGGTTTACCTCCAGCCTTGTGAATAGTGAACTCAGCTACCCCTATTACAAGAATGTCGTGGGTCGCGTGGAGATGCACAGTGTTAATCAAACTTGTTGAAAACGCGAAAGACGCGCATAATGACGCGTTAATCAAGAAGGTACTATCCTTTATGTAGTAGGCGACCTATGGTACGACTGGTGAGGGTATCTCATACGCAAACGCGCGCGGTAAAGCCATAATATATGGGCTCAGTAATTGCGTAGGCGATGGCCGGGGGGGGGGGTCGAGTTGGAGACAGGAGAAGCCCAAACAAAAGGCAATTGGTGCAGTGGGCCTGTCTGTTCCAATCGACGGAGGTAGGCGTATTACATTTGGAGGCGAAGCTGAGGAATGATCATCGCCCGAGGCGCTCTGGAGCTACGCTTCTCGCTCTGCAAGGTAGGCATAAGACTAACATATCCTCATTTTGATGGAAATTTTCAGGTTTTCTTAGTGGGACAGTGTCCGAGGTCCAGGACGCGCTTCGGCAAACTCCGACTCAACTTGTCTCACGCCATGGCCATGGAGGACTTGCACCACATTATAAATCTCACAGATGAAGAAATATCAAACCCTGGCGAGCCGCTCGACCGTCGGTCTATTCTCACTCCTGCAATACAGCGAACCATCGCTGCACTTGGAGGCATCGAAGGAGGCGTATATCAACTCGGTGACGAGTGCTACGGCTGCCTCAAAGATCTCAAGAAATTCTGGCGAAAGGATGATACGGATGATGAGCGGACTGTCGCACGAATCTTCTGGGAGTGCAGGTTGCTGGAAAATGACCTTGTGCCTATTTTACTCGAGACTGCCGGCAAGGGCGCTGCCACGCATAAATGTGCAATTGCAGTAGCAGACCTACTGACAGCCATGACTTGGCCGATTGACCTAACGGAGGAGTTGACGGAACTCGATGAGGAGAGGGACAGAAACACGGATTACACGACTCTCATCCAGGCACAGTTAGCCTACAAGGCTGCTCTATTGCGACCTGGCGTTGTCAAGTCTTTGATTGACATCGCCATTCCGTGTATTGCAAAGGACAAATGGGATCGCACGGAACGAGAGGGCCAAGTCGTCAATGTTATCCTCCACCTGTTTCGAAATCTCGCGTTCATCAAGGATTTACCTCCTAACACCCATCTCTCTTCTAACCGAGCGGAGCTTTCTTCCTTGCAAGTGAGTCGACCAGATCGAATTTCTCTGCATACTTAACACCAACGACGTTTCAGAGCAAGTTGATCACTCAAATGTCTGAACATCTTGTCCTTGATCTACTCCTAACAATGGCATCGAACGTGCTCGACGATTCATTCCTCAACCAGTGGAATTGTCTTATGCTTGAAATCTTCTACCTTCTCTTCCGTTCATTGAAACCCTCCTCTCTCGCGGAAAACCAGGCCACGCAACCTCGTCGTGAGCTTGCTAGGTTACTCGAAACCGAAGGGCGCTCAAAGCTGGAGGAACGAAAAAAGTGGACCTCGTCGAGACACAGTCGATTCGGGACTACGATCGCTGTGAAAAGCAAAGTGAACAATGAGGAAAAGGTCATTCTGCACAAGCAGGCCGCAGTTGGAAAGTCTGCTGTCGAAGTGCTGGACAGAGGAAAGAAGACGCTCACGAAGCGAGCAAAGATGCCCGATGCCTTAGGAAGTACGACTATTTTGACTGTGGAGGCTAAGACTATACTCCAAGCCGTCGCAAGGGACTTTATTATCTCTTGCTTCAATCGTACGTGTCTTCTGTAAATCGGGTCAGGAGGTTGACTCCTGTACAGCGTTCCTGGCTTCGCTTCTCAAGGACATCCGTTCTGAGCGCCCTAAGGTCACCGAGAAGGACAATCTCAGGCTGCTCTTCGTCACTAAGTGGTTCATAGATTTCTTCCTGTGTGGACGCGCTCGGGATTCTCAACGCGGTGCTAGCAAGGAGGATGAGATGGAGTTTGCGCTTGTTGTCGAAGTAGTTCAGCGGAGTTGGGCGGGCTGGGTTATTCGGCGCATGCGCGAAGCCTGGGAGGATAAACCTAAGCAGTGGACCGAACTTCAAGCCGGAATAGAGTGCCTGACGCAATTGGTACGAGCGGATTGCTTCATATTATTTAAGTGATTAATAGCGCAATCTTCAGCTCCTACTAGTAGACGCCATGTCGACAGCCGAGGACGAAACTATCAAGGAGGCGGCCGGCCAACTTCAGTATCAAATATACTACAACGGGGAAGCCCTTGAACGAATAATGGAGTGTATGCGCTCCTATAAGGAGCAATCCTTCTCGTAAGGCCCTTTCCTCAGCGAGGGTACACACTTACACACTAGCCAGGTATCTCGACTCTGCTGTTCATCTATCATATGTCCTCCTTCGCATGCTTGAGCGATGGGGGAAGCAGAACGGCCAGATGTACATCCGACGTGCATCCAAAAAAAAGCAAAAGAGCGCCGTCAACGGTATCCCAGAAGAAGAGGGCATCCCGGATGGTGACACCGATGATGAGCAGATAGAAAAAATGCAGGAAATGCTACAGGAAATGACATTAGAGAAATTTGAGAGCGTAAGTTGTGTCCGTTTACAACCTCGTCTGACCAGAACTAATCCAGTCGGCAACCCATAGAAATTCGCAAACGAGGATATCACTCGGACCCTGTTAGCATATGTGTCAAGACACCGGGAGTTTGATGGAGCCGAGCAGATGAAGCGAGTCGTTAGCCTGATGCACCGGCAAGTAGTCAAAGCCAAGGCGGAGGGGCTCTTTTACAAGGTACAGCAACTATGGAATTTCACAGATGAAGGCGGGCTGATGCCGCCTCTTGTTAGGTTTCAACTCTCAATCTCTTCCGATCCCTGCTTGGGGAACGGAAAACGTTCCCAAAGGACCAGTGCTATAAAGACCTCATCAATCTCATCACCTACCTGCTCAGGCAGTTCTTCAAGGCTGTCGAGAAGGATCATATGGTGGTCATTGAAGTTCGCGCTATCCTGTTCTGCCCTACCTGTTTCATACTCATCGAAAATACGATGATAGGCATTCTACCCAAAGAACCGTGGGCTATGGAAGAATCTCTCCAGTTGGCAGCCTCCTGAACCGAAGCGAAAAATGGAAAATGGCAGGGGTGGAGACGGAGGTAGTGAGGAAGACGTGAGTTTCACCTGCGAAAAAATGGGACATATGCTTATTGTTCTCTAGGTTTCTACCTCACTATTCCCTCCAGATGTTCGGGTCAAGCGGGGGCACTCTTGGACAGAACAGCTAGGTATCTCCGTCGCATGTCTAACAGAGAAGGACCAGCGCAATCTGGTTGAATGGACGAAGGAGGTAAATATGAGACCTCTTCGTACGCGTTGTGCAGATTCTGAGCTGTTGTTCATAGTTGCTCATCATGATTATCGGGATCAAGCAACTGACCATCGACGAGATTGACAAGGACCTACTTCGTCATGTGGATAGTGACGAAGAACTGGGTGAAGGGATCGATCAGGATGTTCAAACCTTGAGGAAGAGCGACATGCCGAGCATGGAAGCCATGACCAAACTTGAGGATTTCCGTGCGTCGTATCATGTCTTTATGAAATATTCTCTGACTGGGTTGTTGTGCATGTTCACAGTGATACCGTACACCGCATCCTGGCACAGTGAAGCCGTCACAAAGAACGCTCATCTCAAGCTCTTATGGAACTTGCTCGGATTCACCGTTATCGCCGAGGGTTAGCGTGGATGGTCCGCATTTCTAGTGGTGACAGTTATTGATAGACGTGCTGGTTTACAGATGTAGAAGAACTCCAATGGATGTGTCCCGCTTCCAAGATGCCCGGGGAACTTGATCGATCCCTTCGCCTCATCAACAATTACCTGCTTGATCCCATCGACCTGGGCGGCAAGAAAGCGACAGACCGAATATCGAAGGCAAAACTGAAGAAGGCGAAAGAGAAGAGTAGTCACCGGCGACGACAGCGAACCGGTACTGCGCCTGGTCCACTAGGAGACGGCGATCCTCCACACAGTGACGAAGAAATGAATTCGGAAGAAGGCTGGTTGAGTGATCCGGAGAAGCTCCTTGAAAAGGTGAAGAAGACCAGCAGTAGGAAGGAAAAGCGGAAAAAAGAAATCAAGGAGTTCTTGTCTGCTCAGTTCATTGAGGGTTTGTTGATATTCGCGTACATACCGCTCTCCTTACTAACTCTCGATTTGGCAGACTCCGATGCCGAACTAGGAAACGATGACGAATTCTTTGCCAAAGAAGCCGCTATTAAGAAACGAATGGAGGAAGAAGCAACCAAGGTCCATCTTGTGCAGGGTGATCAAACTAAAAAGCGGAAGAAAAGGCAGACTGTGGGCGCAGACGAGGACGAAGAGGACGAAGGCACAACCAGACGCAAGAGGCCAAGAACGAGCTCGCCTTCTATGGTTTCTATCGGCAGTGATGACGAGCGACCAGTGGTCGAAGTCAGCACTCCAGAAACGTCTCCACTCTCGGTTTCTGGGAAAGGATCCCCACCACCTTTATCGTCGAGAGGGGCTAGCTCAGCACCCGATGATGAAGAGATCTCCGAGGGTGCTTCTCCTGTTGAACGCGAGCGCCGACAGCAGAAAGAATCTCAGGAAGATATGGACCTTAGCGAGGAAGAGGCTCTGATAACGACGAGGAGGAGGCCCGCGCGACGAGTGATCAATTTATCAGATGAAGAAGATGGGTAATGCAGGTTACTTTGACGGTCTATCCTTATTGGTGAATTGTATACCGGTTTGCATCCTCGAAAATACTAAGGCATCAATAGGCCGAGCTCAGTAGAGTTTCTTATGATATCTCGTGCTGATGATTTTGTTGGGTGAGATCGCCCACCGATGCCGCTACGACCGAGGCAAAAGGCTCTTAATTGTGCGCTACATAGGAATGGCCCAAGCATATCATGCATAGTGCAATAGGAGTCATACCAAATCGGGCGATCTCGTACCCCCAATTTCACAGCATTCAAGTAAACGTTCCGAGTTTACTTCTTGCCCTTAGGTGCGGTTTGCGACTTGATCACCTTTTTGACAATCTTGGCCTCTTCGACAAGGAATGCACGTACGATCCTGAGAGAACGAACTCAATTGAATATGTCCAATCCCGAGCATTCGAATCGATGGAACGTACCGGGACTTGACGCAGTCACCACATCGGGAGCCCCCATATGGTCTGTTTACAGTCTTTTGCCGCTTGGAGATAGTGGCGTATTGGCGGGGGCGGAGAGCGGGGATCTAGACACCACATGACATGAGCTCACCACCCCAATCTCATTAGAAAGAGACGTAAACATACGCCAGGCAAAGCGATTCCACAATCACCGCATTTCGGTGCGGTACCGCGCTTCTTCAAATGGTGATAGACGAGTTTGCCACCAGGGGTCTTAACCACTCGTCTACGGTTCGACTTGGTGTTGTAAGGCTGGCGCTTGCGGAGAGTCACTCGTTGGGCCATTTTATACTAAGGTGACGGGCCTGCACACCAAAAGCGAAGGTCAGCCGTCTGCTAGAATTTCGAGAGCGACGAATGTCGGCGCCCAGCAGGTTATGGTGAAAGCAGTCGCATAACATGCTCATAGGGGATATGTCAGGACCACAGTGTTCGGTTGTACGTTCCCAGTAGCGTTGGCACGAAATACGGGACGAGAATCCACAAAACCTTGATGGAAGTGGAGCCGATTCTACACCTTGGTGCATAGGTTGGCCTTGAAGAGAATTCGTGATTGGCCTTGGGCCAATTATTGCTGTACAGGACCACCTTTCGGATCGTGAAGATCGTAAAGAGCTTCCAGCGGCTGGCGAACGATGGCGGACGATGGCGGACGATGGCGGACGATGGCGGTGACAACTAGACTTACTTGGCGGCTCTGCAGGAAATGGTCAGAATAATTCCAACGATACGGTAGCTGCTCGCACACCAGATGGAATGGAGAGGAAAGAAGCGTGATCCGTCACGCTTCCTTTCTTGTCTGTTTTCATGTTTGGCCAAACCTTGTCCTAGTTTGGAGTACCCCCTCCACTTCCCCTCTTGCCTCGCCAGGATGCCTAATGCTCTGTTTGAACGTCTCCTGTCACCATTCTGAAAATGTCCGCTTTTGTGGATCCTCCTTAGCTTGCTCGCTTGATTCATCGAGGTATTAGCAGATCATATTCGAGGGATCAGAAGTGCCTGGTTCCACTGGTTCCGGTTCCAGAGAAGGCAGCAGTATGAGCTTCGGGGGTCTCCTTGTCCACCCCTATCTGATCTTCTCCACTATACAAGGGTTTATCAGTCTGCTTCTGACGTGGACATTCCCTTGAAAACCGAGATCCTTAATGACCTACTACCTGCTCTCTCGTGCTCTGCTACCCTGATTCAAGAGCCCAGGGGTGTGTATTCCACTATAACTTCTCTTCCCCGAATGTGCCGATATTGCAGGTCTAGTCCGGTTCCTAGTCTCTGAGACCCTCTGACTCAAAGCCAGAGCCATTTCTACCTCACCGAGTACTAAGTTGACGGTGCCAGAAAGTGAGTCGCCAAATATCGCCTCAGAATACGACGACACCATAATGAGCCCCGGACTAACGCCTCTATACGAGTATACGAGAGCCTCCGTCGCCTGATCTACCTTCCGATACCGTACTCGAGTACGTAGGCAATTCCATTCGTTTCCATCTCGCGTGTTCGGCTCACCGGAGTACGTGACATGCTCTATGCGGCTGCCCTTTCGGTCTCACTGCTTTTACCTCTTCACCATTCTCTAGCTATGAATGTGTTTATTCCTCACATGCCGCCAAAGGTAAAGTTCGCGGGGCTAGTTCAGGATCTTCTTAGAAACTTTAGAACACCTTTTCCGTCGTTTTATGAGTCGAGGAAACATTCGTGAGGTGAGTCGTCATTCTCGATCAGTTGGAGCTTGCAGCCTGATTCTCGAACCTGGTCTCCTGCCTCAACACCACGAACCTATTGGCAAACCCGGATCTTTGTATGATGGTACGAATTCTATCTGGGATGTAATCGAAAAACCCTCTCACAGGTCGAGCAGTCAAACGCAGGTAATTCGGCGATTGTTCCCCCCAATCAGTGCGCTACTGGTAATGGTACGTCCCTTGGAACTACTGGTGAGCTGTAAGAGCTCAATATGTTTGCCCTTCCTTTTTCACCTGTCCCG
>WNFL01386459.1_pt2 | contig 14775 bp, 21 predicted proteins | sample 5400361 | NCBI WGS metagenome assembly WNFL01 (sample SAMN13153351, study PRJNA577476) | soil metagenome | isolation source: 40 cm soil on Douglas fir-dominated hillslope | place: USA:California | collected 2013-09-17
GGCCGATGGACCGAAGAGAGCGGCGACGCTGCTCCAAAATCCCTGATGGAAGCTGCCCCAGGCAATTTCGATCTTCGGTTCGACTGTGCCGGGCAGCTGGTCGGGTTGGTGCTGGCCTGGTGGCGGAGGGGGAGGCGGCGCGGGTCCCAAGAGATCGATGGCGTTCTGGATACTCTGAAATTGCATGTAGGCTTGGATTATACCGAGGCCAGTGCGGGTTGGAAGCGCGGAATACCCGCCGCAAGAGTGGATAGCCACAGAGGCACAGAGCGCACAGAGCGGGATGGACGGCCCTTCGCCGAAACTGCTCCCTTCGAGACTCGCCTCGAAGCTCGGGGCAAGCAGGATGGACCCTTCGGGGCTCAGGGTAAAGGGGTGCCGCCCCTGTGGCGACGGGAAGTGTGCGCAATCGACTGAGGTGATAGAGGATACAGGCGCCACGTGGCGCATGTGACGGGGAAGTGACGAGTGGCGAGTGGCCCCTCGAAGATCGGGGTGAACGAGTGGCGAGAAAAATCGCCGGAAACTGGTACCCCCCCTCCCCCTAGGTTTTTCATAAGTGTTGATTCTAAAGGTAGATAGAGCCACCGAGATCGGCGCGAGAATGGATCAGCGCGCTCCCCACCCGGCGTGGTGCCACGGGGCAACAAAAGCAGAGACAAAGGATAACGCGCCCTTCGAGGCTCCCCTCGAAGCTCGGGGCAAGCAGGGTGAAGAGACGCAGAGGGCGCGGAGGTTCCGCTGAGGTACCCCACACCCCCCGGTATTTTGCAAAAAGAGGCTGCAAGCTGATGAAAACAAAGGAAGCGAGCGCGAAAAAGATAGCAAAGAGAAACAAAGAGGCGGCAAATCATTGAGAGAAAGGAACTTGCGCCAGGAGCATAGAAATTCGGCTGGAGAGTGAGCGGCGGCTGCGAAAACACACGGGGTTGCAGAGGAAAGGAGAGACGAAACGGGGACACTGTCAGCGCAACCTTGGCTTAGAGATTACCGCATCCGTTACTATTTGTCAAGTGAGAAAGTAAAGACTGTAGATTGAATGGGTTGCGGAGCGAACCGAGAAGAGACAGAAAGAACGAAATGCCCCATCGTTGCAAAACCCGCACGGATGGGCCACCCGTCCGTGACAGGGCTTTGGCTAGCTTGCATCATTGTGGCGATTGTCGTAGTAGCCCCAAGTCGTTTTTCCATCAGCAAGCCATGTATACAAGTGGCAAAACTTTGTGTATTGCGGTTTGCCAAAGATATCTTCGTAGGTAAAAATCCCCCAAGCGTACAGACCTTTCCCCCCTTGCTGGCCGCTCTTAATCCCTTCCACTTCGGCATCGTCCACAAAGTCTTTGACCATTGGACTAACTGTGATGTTTTGACGCGGGCCGATGACGGAGGTCCCTTGCGCGATATCGGGAAGGGGGAACGTGAAATTTTCTGGCAAAGGGATTGGCAATATCGCCGCATCTGCTCGGAACGAAACTTTATGGGCGGGCGTAAGCCCGGCATTGACCACGGAAGGGACGGCCTGAAATTTCAGGTTCTTCGCTCTCTCTTGATAGACCGCACTACCGATGACAACGCAGATATACGCACGCATTTGCTGGCCTATGGCCGAGACGCTAGCAGTAGCAGCCTTAGAGCTAACTGCAATCTCTTGGGCAATCGTTTCCATGGCGGCGGCTGCTCGCTTGGCCTCTTCGACGGACTTCTCCATCGACTTGGATTGCTCAAGGGCAGTTTGGGCACTAGTACCGATATGGCGGGCGACTTCTTCCATTGCAGAGGCAGAGCGGTTTGCTTCCGCGATGGAGCGTTCCATAGCTTCGGATTGCTCGCTAGCAGCTTCCACGGTCTGCCGCAATCGTCGAGCCTGAAGGCCAAAGACAATCAGTTGGAGAAACCCAATTCCAGCAAGAATCCCTGTAACGATGACAAGGTAAAGAAGTGAATTTGACGAGGTTCCTATCATTTGCCGCTTTATCCTTGCGATCCTCGGCGTCCTGTGCGGCTTCTTCTTGAGTCTTTTGGGATGGAATTGTTTTGACAACAAGAGGCGCTTGCTCGGTGCCGCGTTGGTCAGTACTGGCTGGCCGCTGGGTGCTTTGGGATTCCTTTTGTTGTGGCTCACCAGTTTTCCCTCCACTTGGCACTGGATTTTGTGAGAATGCAAAAAGCACTAGAAGTGGAACTATCGACGAGTACTGCATAGCTACGCGGCATCCTCTACTTCGAGGTTCGGAGAATCGATTAGCTTGAGCATCGTATCGCGGAAAAGATATGGGTTTTTGCGATTATCAAAGCGAAAGCACATTTCATCGAGATAGGCCGGAAGATGTTTTCTACGTGGCTCCCACCAAGCTGGCGCTTCATTTCCACGGTGTTTGTGTGAACGTTTCCGTGAACGTATTGCTTGGAATGGGTCTTGCCGCTGCCCTAGCCAACGTGCCTCGCTGGAGTGGCGGGAGGAGTCAGCGAGGTTTTGTCGAGATAGCACGCGCAACCATACTACAGATCCGGACGTTTTTTGAAAGTACACTTATAAGGTCAATGGAATGAAGGTGGCAACGGAGGAAAGTCAAAACCCGCACCCTTCACCAAATGCAAATGCGTGAAGGGATGCGGCACCCAAAGTTCTCCCACCTGCCGTTGCACCGCGCGCGTGGATGGCGCACGTGGCAGCGCGTGACATTATCCGGGCAATTTTAAAGTGAGGTGACTATGGGCGCGGTTGATCTGCACCGGCGCATTTTGGAGTTGGAAGAACAGGTGAATAATTTGTCGAGGGACAAGCGGGAGCTGGAGGAAAAGATCAAGGAGCTTACGCCCCGCAAGATGTTTACGGCTGCCCTCAATTTCAACAAGGCACCCTACTGGGTTGAGGCATAAATATGGCCCAACCGCCAGCAGCGTTTCAACGAGTACAATGCTAATCCGCATGTCGAGGAAGTATGATGGATAGTTCTCAGCATGATCTGAGCATCAAACCAGACGGAGGGCCGTAAATGAACACGTACAACGTCACACTGAGCTATGAAGATCGCAAGGGAAGTTCTGAAGGCCGCACGATCAAAGTGGATGCATCGAGTATCGCGGGAGCGATTGGAAAGGCCACCAGAGAGTTTGTGAAAAGTTTGGATCGCAAGCAGCGATTCGACATGAACAAGGGACTTAAGGTCGAGGCTGTGCGAGCTACGACAGAGAAGGCGGAGCCGACAGAGGCAACATCCGAGGCGGGCGCTTGAAGCTTAAAGCTGGCGACACGGTTCGAGTCGTCGTCAGAAGGGGGTACGGGTGCCGGAACGTGAGCAGGGGAGGTGGAAGTGGCACCCGTTAGGTGAGCGAGATTTCGTCGGTTCTCGCCACCATGCGCCGATAAAGTTAGCATTAACTCGGGAAGTAAAACTGTTCCAAACAGAACGGTCTGAGAATTAGCTCTTGCGCTTTGGATGCTCGGCACACAATGCGACTCAAACGCCTTGTCGCGCTCCCGTTCGAAGTTGTGTTTTATTTCGGTCAAGGTGTTGCCAGCGGGTATGCCTGAACGGGGTCGCCTGTGTGTTGGGAAAGCCACCATGCGTCACCATAGTGGGAAACACTTTTGTACCAATTTGGGGACGTCACGGTCTGTCTCGTTTAGGACAGCGGAGCCTTGTCGAACAGGCCCGAGCTTTCATCACGGGGCCGGAACTCAAATCTTCCTTCAATGGCTGCGTTTCATTCGCTAGGAACTTTCACCGATCCAGGCAGGAATACGTTGTGTAGCCCGTAAAGGACCCCAGTCGATGCTCGAACCCTTGGATATTTTCAAAATACAGAAAACGTACGTAGGGAAGGCAGCGGGGACAACTTTTGAAGTTGCGACATCGACGATTGAACAACTGGCCAGCATCGCACCCGGCGAAGGGTCAGAAAAAACTTCGGAAACTTGGCACCGACAGCTTCGGACTCTGCATCAACTGTGTGGGCGCGGAACATGCGTCCGATTCACCTAACGCAATCCCTCCAAAAAGGAGCATCCAGCCATGCTCGCACCATTAGACATTTTCAAGATGCAGGAAGACGGGACCTACGTGTGGAAGGCGGCGGCGGAAAGTTTGGAGCTTGCGGAGTCAACCGTTCAACGACTGGCGATTACTGCCCCCGGCGAATACATGATTTTCAACCAAACAACACAGAACAAAACGCTCATGCCACTCGATGGTTCAACCAAGCGAAAGTAAGCAGGCAAACGGGACGCACCCACTCGCGTCAGCACAGGCAGCGACTCAATTCCAGCCGAATTACAGCCCCGAATCTCAGCGGCATAGCGGTTTGAATTAGGCGGGGAACCAAGTCCCTGACAGCGGCACAGTTGTTGAATCGGTTTGGATATTGCAGGTTGCAGGGCAGATCAGGAATGTCGTTTCGATTTCGTGTTTGTCGAGGCGTTGGAAGCTGGAACCTTCCGGTCCACAGGTTTCGACTTTCTCGATGGTCCGGCATGAACCGTTTCGGTTTCCTGAACCAACGCTTCCGTTGCGACAAATCTCCGATCTACATGGGGCTGCCGGCGTGGAGCACCGGAGTATCGTTCACAAGGCGTTCCGGGGGAGACACCACACGTAGGACACGGCACAGAGAATATTTGTTTGGCGGTGAGTTGCCTTTTCATTCGAGACAGGATGCAATAATCGGCCCCCGAAAGGCAATCCAATTTGAAACATTGTTTCATTTTGGACATCGGTAGGGGACCCACAGGCAAAGACAGTGTTCAACCCACCAACTTTGGGCTCACATTGGTGGTGAGGGTAGGCTGAAAGAACGTGCGTAATAATTGGGCGTTTTTCGCGCAGGTTAAGAGCGTCGTTTCGCTTTCCCGTTTGTTACGGCCTCAACAGCGGCAAACTTCCGGTCCACATGAGGTACTTTTCGCGGGACACCGGTGTACCGCTCACAACGCATTCCGGCAGCAACTCCACACGTCGGACACGGAACAGAAGACAGTTGTTTCGGCGTTAGTGCTTGGCCCCTCATCTGAATAGCATGCACAACACCAAGCCGCGAATCTGTCCTAGAATGCACACTGGGTCCAGGGCGGGAGCAGAGAGCGATTTCTGGCCCAAAACAACGTATACTCGCCGACATACCCTTGATTCTCGCCCGAAGAAGACACGGAAAATGCCAGACGAAGAATGGATTAAGACACTCGAAGACGGCAGAAAAGTGAAATTCATCTACCAAGAACTGCCGGAGGACGCGGCGTTTATCACTGCGCAGCTGGCAGGCAATGAGGTCGTCTATTCGGTCGTATTGAACAAAGCGAGAAACCCTCTGAGTCGTGAAGATGTGGAAAGCCATTTCAAGGGCGAGCTTTCGAAGAAGTAGCGACACTCACGGCCCGCAGTGGGTAAAGCAATAGCCTTTGTGTGGCATCGAACAGACGAAAACCACGGATTGCGCTTTCATCTTGCGTGGAGCCATAGAATCAGTTTTATGAAGGGCAGCAACAAACAATTCAAGAGAAGGCCCAAGAAAAGAGACGCATTCGATGCTCACGCTTTTCTCGATTCGGCTGGTGTGGCGAAAAAAGTCAGGCAGTTCAAGAGAGCAGAGATTGTCTTTTCTCAAGGAAGCTCGGCCGACAGCGTGATGTACATACAAGCGGGCGGCGTGAAGATTACCGCGCTTAGTGCGGGTGGCAAAGAGGCGATCGTGGCAATTTTGGGGCCTGGCGACTTCTTTGGCGAGGGTTGTCTGGCGGGTCAGCCGCTTCGCATGGGGAATGCTACAGCCACTACGTTTAGCACGGTGCTCGTCATCGACAAGAAGGAAATGCTAAACGTGCTGCACAAGCAGCATGATTTATCCGACCTGTTCATCAATTTCGTGCTGAGACGCAACATTCGCGTCGAGGAGGACTTGGTCGACCAGCTATTCAACTCAACGGAGAAGAGGCTCGCACGCACTCTTCTGCTGCTTGCTCGATACGGGAAGCAAGACCAGCCTCAAGGAGTGCTCCCAAAGGTATCGCAAGAAACGCTGGCGGAGATGATAGGCACAACGCGGACGCGCGTCAATTTGTTCATGAACAAATTCAAGAAGCTGGGCTTCATCAGGTACAACGGCGGGATTGAGATCAATACTTCGCTCTTGAGCGTCGTGCTGCATGACTAACGCAAGCCCTGTGCGGGTGCCACCATGCATCACCATCCGTGACGATGGTTGTAGCACGGGGGTTGCTACCAACATTCGACCCAATGTCGAATAGCCGTCAAGCCACTTAAGTTCCCTAACCAACCACATCGGCAAGCTTGTTTGAACAAGCGAGTGCCAACGTGTTCGCGGTCCAGTTCCTTGCTGGAACAAGCGACAGTTAAAGGCCCAGCGCATTTGGGACACCTGAATAGCAGGACGTGAGCAAAACTCCGCTCTTCGAGATTTCGTGTATTAGCGTTCGCTACCGAGGTCGATTCCACGAGGAATTATTCCCGGTCTAGCTGGAACGGAATATCCCCAGCCGCCTCCACCGTAAAGCGAACACGGTTCCCAGTGTGTTGGTCGAGAATGAGGTAGTCACCGGGGGAAGAGAGCGCAAGTCTTTGGATACGCAATTTTGCGGCTACAAAGGTTTCTGCCGCGCCACGCCAAAGGACCTCGTCGCCGGAGACGATTTTGAAGATATCGAGAGAGGCAAACATGGTGTCACCCACCCTTCTGGAAGGTCTTTTGTACCAATTGTCCGCGATTCTGGTCTGTCGCGTTCAAGACACCAGATTTTGGATTTGTGCATGCCGGAAATGAATGGATTTGAAGACGCCACGGTTCTTCAGAAGACAATGCCGCAGGTTCCCCTCTTCCTATTTACCTCTCACCAGAACCGCGACGTTGCATCACAAGCGGCATCGGCGGGAATACGCGCCGTGTCTTGCAAGCAAACGGATATCAATGGACTTGTGGAACAAGCGAGCGAGTTGTTAGGCGAGCCGCAGCCACAGCCAATGTCTCAACTTTGCGAGCTTTTTCGTACCCCACGGTTCAACACCACCGTCATGAGCACGCCAATTGCCGCGCCGAATGCAATCCATTTTCCTATGCTGTGTGTTGCGGCTCCAATCGCCGCTCCTATTGCGATACCGAGAGCAATTCCGATACTCATTACCATAGCTGTTTCACCTGACGGAGCGTTTTTACCGATTTTTGCAACGCACGTCTGCCCCATAGAGCATCAACCGCTGAACACGCACAGCAAATTCTTCGACCACCTTGCGGATGACGCGGAGGGAATTCTCGCGACAGGCCAGCAATCAGTATTTGCAGGATTCGCTTACCATCTTGATCGCGGTAATTGTCAAATGGCCGTGCTCTTTGTCGTCTTTCGTGACGCCACTGTCTTTAGCCGTCTCTTTCGCGTCTTCTTTCAGGTTGTGTAGTTTGGCATTCGATACCACGCCCGTGGCGGTCACGGTGTGACCCACATGGTCGGAAAGCGATACCTGACTGTTGCTATTGTCGCTGCTGTGGACTTCCCATGTGCTTCCGTTTTTTCCAGTGAGGAGATACTCGTCCGCGCCTTTGGCCTTCGATAGACAGCCAGTGATTGTTCTCACTTTTGACTTAGGCTTATCCTGGGCGAACGCGGAGCTGGCGCAACCACTGAGCAGAAGTACCCCCGCTAAGAACATAATTGATTTTCTCACTCTTCCCCCTTGCTAGACTCAAACTGCTTCCAGTCTCGCTAGAAGGATAAATTAGTGAACGCTAAAGGTTCTGTCCAATTCGGGACACTGCAAGCGGCGCGTCCCGTAGAGGCATTCGGGACACAGACGGTGTGCCTTGCTTCGAGGATAGACAGGAGCTTGGCCTTGTGGTTCAATCTCGCTGTCGAAAGTCTGGAGTAACCAGAGGCTAGCTATGTTGCCACCATTCGACATTTTCAAGGTGGAAAGCGGCGGACTTCGCTGGATGGAAGTGGCGGTAGACCTAGAACGTGCCAAGGCGCGTGTGAAAGTGCTCGGGGCATCTTCGCCTGGCGAATACATCATTCACAACCACAACACAGGCGAGAAGATTTCCATTAAGCCGCCAACCAGGCGGATCGTGTTCCAAATCGGCTATGACGAAAAAGGATTGAATGCGAGGGCGGAACTGTTGCGGCGTTTCGGCCACGAAGTAATCTCGGTGACTCACAATGAAGCCGCTAAAGTCGCTCTACGGTCGTATCGTGATATAGACGTATTTATTGTTGGCCATACCGCGCCCGAACAAACAAGAAAAGATATGGTCGCTTGGCTGAAGGCAAATTATCCGAAGGTCAAGATCGTGGCGCTGAATCCGTCCAGGGACCAGCTCGTCGGCGCCGATTACAACGTGGTCCTGAATGAACACGATGAGTGGATGTCGCTTCTCGCTGCCGCAGCTAGTTAGTTCGGATCGCGGCATTCTTTAATTCCAGCTAATGACGTCCGTTGATGTCATCGATCTGTACACGACGCTTGAAAAGTTGGGCGTCGAAATCTGGATCGATGGCGGATGGGGCGTCGACGCACTCCTTGGTGAGCAGACCCGCCCGCATAATGACTTGGACATAACCATTCAGCAGAAGGACGTCCCGATGCTCCGTCAATTCCTGCAAAGGCGACAGTATAGAGACATAAAGCTGGAAGAGGCCAGAGCTTGGAATTTTGTCTTGGGCGATGAAAACGGCAGGGAGATCGATGTTCACGTCATCGTGCTTGACGATAGGGGAAATGGATTGTACGGTCCGCCCGAAAAAGGCGAGATGTACCCCGCTGCTTCATTAACGGGAGTGGGCGAAATAGATGGCCGAACGGTGAGATGTATTTCACCTGAGTGGGCGGTGAGGTTTCATTCCGGCTACCAGCTAAAGGAAAAAGACTTTCGAGACGTTTCCGCTTTGTGCAGGAAGTTTGGGATTGACTTACCAACAGCATACGAACAGTTCGAGAAACCAAAGTGAAGAATGTTATAGCCATCCTGCCAAAGAAAAGTCAAAACCCGCACCCTTCACCAAATGCAGATGCATGATAGGGATGCGGCACCGAGAGTTTTCCCATCTAGCGGCCACCGGCCTTATTGCGGTGTGGTAGCATCGCTGGCAGTATTCAGCCTCAGTTTCTCTCACCTTTTCCAGGAGATCAGATGAAACGGACTTTTCATGCTTTCGCTTGGATGTTTGTGCTGAACCTGGCCGCGATCTCGGCGGTGTGTTCGGTTGCCGCTGGCGCTGGCGCTCAAGACAAGGCGATTGCTTCGCGCATGGAGGACGTGGATGGGGTGCGGTTGCATTACTTGACGGCAGGCAAGGGGCCGGCGGTGATTTTGTTGCATGGGTATGCGGAGACTTCGCGGATGTGGAGGCCGATCCTTCCGGTGCTGGCAGAACGGTTTACGGTGATTGCGCCGGATTTGCCGGGGATTGGGGATTCGGCGATTCCGGCGGACGGCTTGGACATGAAGAGCGCGGCGATGCGCATTCATGGGCTGGCGCGGAAGCTTGGCGTGGAAAAGGCGCGGGTGGTCGGACATGACATCGGGCTGATGGTGGCTTACGCGTATGCGGCGGAGTTTCCCGCGGAAACCGAGAAGTTGGTGGTGATGGATGCGTTCCTGCCGGGTGTGGAGGGTTGGGAGCCGATCTACAACAGTCCGGATTACTGGCATTTCCGCTTTCGTGGGCCCACTCCGGAAGCGCTCGTGAAGGAACGGGAACGCACGTACTTCGAGTATTTCTGGAATGATTTGGCGGCGGACCGGAACCGGTCGTTGCCGGAGGCGGACCGGGTGGCTTATGTGGCGGCGTACTCGCGGCCGGAACGGATGCGAGCGGCTTGGGCATACTTCGCTTCGTTCGCGCAGACGGCGAAGGATTTTGCGCCAATGGCGCGGACGAAGCTGACTATGCCGGTTTTGTCGATCGGCGGGGAGAAGTCGTTGGGAGATGCGCTTGCGCAGCAGATGAAGTTGGTGGCTTCGGACGTTACTGTGGTGGTGGTGAAAGGTAGTGGGCATTGGATCATGGAGGAACGGCCTAAGGAAACGATTGAGGCGCTGGTGAAGTTTCTGTGAGGGAGCAGTTCAGTTTTCAGTTTTCAGTTTTCAGGCCGAAGATGGCGCCCTGAAGGGACGCCGCTACAGTTTTTAGTTGTTGGTAGGCAGAACGGGACCGAGCAGGCACAGGCAGAAATCCCTGTGCCACGGGATCGTTCGAGGGGCAAAGCAAGTCAACGGGACAGGGATTTCACCGCAGAGGCACAGAGGACGCAGAGAAAGAAACATTTTCTGTGATGCACCTCTGGCGCTCTTAGAGAAAGACGCCCGACTGAGCAGGGCGCACAGGCAGAAATCCCTGTGCCACTGAGACGGCGGCTACCTTGAGGCTACTACTTGCTTTGATTCGTTATGGGAGGCGTGGGCTTGCAATACGCGGACGAGATGGCGGCCCGATGCTGGGACCGCGACTCTGTTGTGCAGCAAGGTTGCTTTTGCTGTGATTTTGCGGCCGTAAATTCGCTCGTTGGCTTTGTTGTCGGGGCGGAGGGTGGAACCCTCGAGGGAAATGCCGGCGAATAGTCCGCGGGAACGGGAATAGCTGAGGATCTCGGCACGCATCCAGAGATCGGTGTCCGCGGAGGCGTCGCGGCCTTTGGGACCTGCAGCGGCGGATGCGTCTCCACCGAGCTTGATCTTGCTGCTGAGGATGGAAGCGGCGCCGCGCTGGTTCATGACGAGAAGAATCAGATCGGTGGATTCGCCGCCAATTTGCATTCCGAGGCTATCGCCTTCGAGGGCGTACATTGCGGGTCCTTGCCGGTGCGGCAAACCATGGCGCCGCGGCCGTAGTCTTTGCCCATTCCGAAGGCCAGCTTCAATACAGAGGGGAACACGATGACACACTCGGCTTTGGCCAGGACTTGCTGGGGCAGATTATCGGGAATGTTCAGGATTTCCTGCATGACAATGCCGCACTTTTCGAGGCGCTTCTGTTCCTTGGTTGCGGCGTACACGGTGGCGGCGGCAAAGAGAAGACAGACAGCAACTAAAAAATATCGCTTCATTGCTCAGCTCCATCGCAGAAATACTTTTGCAGACGTTGCGCTTCGTCCGAGTCGCTGACGGACGACCTTATCGGCGGGCACACTGGAGAAAGGGGCTTACGTTGAATACGGTGGTCAACACAACATCTTTTCTGCAAGACAATGCTAGACGCCGGCGAGACGCGCGTCTGTGCAGTTGTGTACAAGTTTGTAGTTTATTTGCGCAGAGGTGGAACGAGGCGGTGGCTACTGGTCGGGGAGTTTTTCTTCGAGCTCACTGGCCAGCTTATGTACGTCGGTAGTCTTGCTAAATCCTTGAACCTGAAGGGCCGCGGATGGCACGTCGACGCCGGCGTGTTGACAGAGCTTTTGCAGCATCTGGAGCATCATGGTGAGTTCCTGTTCGGCGAGCATACCGACTTGAAGATCAAGATGAGAGCGCCTCTCGGCCTGGCGAGCCATGCGATTCTGACTGATGAGGACGAAGATGGTGAGGAAAACGCTCTCGGAGGAGACAAAAAGGGCCAAGATGCCGAATGGGAAAGGATCGAAAGCTTTCACATGGGGAATCAAGTCGAGATTCACCGTGCTCCAGACGCCAACCAAAATCACATGCAGCATCAGGAACTTCATGCTGCCGATGAATTTTACGATGGCATCGCTTTGGCGCTCGGTAGATGTGCGGCGTTCTAAAGCTTCCTCTTCCAATTTCGCAATGGCTGCAATATTGAATTGCGTTGGATTATTCGAGACTTGGTCAGAGACTGCTTTTTTCATGCATGGAACTCCAGCTTATCCAGGATCGACATTAGCGCGCTCGATTGGCAAGCGATTGCGTACGTTGAAATCTACTTCGGACTGACGGCGGTAGTTTGTGTGGGAGCCTCTGTGTCAGCGGGATAGATAATGATCTCGACGGCGCCCCAAGCGGAATCAGGGTTCGGGCTCTTGCCTTTGCCGAGAGCGAGTGTTTTGAGTTGCGCATCATCGAAGGAGAAATTGCCGACGAGGTAGTCTCGCACGACCATGGCGCGCGCCTGCGTCAAGACCAAGTCCTTTTGCGCATCACCGGCGGCGCCGGTTGAAACGACGACAACGGCGAAGCCAAACTCGGTGTCGGCGAGAAACTGGCCGGCTGCACGCAACGATTTCTGGTTCTTTGGCTTGGCGGTGTCCACTTTGTCGAAAAGTTCCTTGGAGTCGAAAGTGAATGTTTTCAGGGGCGCCGCCTGGGGGAGCTGCGGAATTTCGTTTTTCGCCAGCTCGGAAGAGTTTTCGTAGCCGCGTTTCTTAAAATACCCGCGTAACAGGACGTTCGACTTCATCGCTTCCATATTTTCCTGGAAGGCGGCGACGCCCGCTTGGGCATGATTGACGGTGTCGCGCAACCCGACGGTGGTTTGGTCCATCTGCGTGTAAATTTTCTTATCGTTGACGAGAGCGCCTATGGTGCCCTGACCTTGATTGATCTTGCCGCTGATGGAACCAAGATTTGCCGCGGCGACGGTGACGCTGACCAGGGCTTCTTGGCTGGTGTCCAGAATGGCGGCAGCCTTTTTCATGAGGTCCGCGATGACGAGAGGGGGTTGGCTGGCGATGGTGTCTTCATCTTTTACATTGAGTGCTTGGGCGGAGCCAAAAGAGATCGAGACGTATTCGTTGCCCAGGAGGCCCTCGGTCTCGATGGCGGCTACGGAGTCTTGCTTGATGATGTCGTGCGTCGAGCGCTGAAGATCCATGAGGACGGTGATCTTACCGTCCGGCTTGTTCGGCAGCTCGATGCCACGCACACTACCACTGTGCACGCCACCAACGCGCACTTCCGCGCCTTCATCGAGGCCGACTACGGTGGCGAACTGGGCCTTCAATCGATAGGTGGAGGTGAAGAGGTACTGCTTGCTGCCGATGATGAAGATTCCCAGCGCCAGAATTGCCAGCGTTGCAATGATAAAGGCTCCGAGCCTCGCCGCCCTTGACATATGAGCTCCCTATGAATCTCGCTTCAAGAATTCCGAGACAAATTCGTCATCGCTTTGCTCAAGGTCTTTGAAGCTGCCTTCGATGAGCACATTTCCTTCGTGCAGCAGTGCGATGCGATCCGCGATGGTCTTTTGCGCTATGCAAGTCATGGGTGACCACAATGGAGGCCATGTCGTGTTCCTCTTGCAACTTGAGGATCAACTCATCGATTTCACCGGAGGTGATGGGATCGAGGCCCGCGGTGGGTTCATCGAGCAACAGGATGCCGGGCTCGAGAGCCAGCGCGCGGGCCAGGCCTACTCGCTTCTGCATGCCGCCGGAAAGATCGCTGGGCATTTTCTTGAGGTCGGCTTCCATGCCCACGCCGGCGAGCAGTTCTTTGACACGATCTCGCTGCTCTGATTCCGTCATTTTCGTATGGCGCTTCAAGGGGAAAGCAACGTTCTGCTCGACGGTCAGCGAGTCGTATAGCGCGGCGTGCTGGAATAGAAACCCCATCTTCTTCCGGATCTCGTTGAGGACATCGAGATCGATGCGGGTGATTTCTTGCCCGTGAACGCTAATCGAACCGGAGTCTGCCTTTTGCAAGCCGATGATGAGCTTGAGCAGCACGCTCTTACCAGTACCGCTGCGCCCGAGCACGGCCAACGTTTCGCCACTTCCGACGGTCAGATCAATTCCATTCAAGACGATCTGGCTCCCGAACGACTTATGTAAGCCTCGCAGGGCAACCGCTGGTGCGTCACTCATTCCGGCGGAGCTTTCCATGGCCGGAGTGGCGCCGCTCTCCTGCACATCAAGCAAGACTTCTTGTCCCGGATGCGTCATGAAAAGAACACCAAAATGAATTTCACCAAAATGACGTCGGCGAGAATGACAAAGAGCGAAGATAGGACCACCGAACTCGTCGCCGAAAGCCCCACACCCGCGGTACCGCCCTGGGTTCTCATTCCCTGGAAGCACCCGATCATTCCGATGATCAGGCCGAAGACGGCGGTGCGGAAGGTTGGCGCGAGAAAGTCGTTGAAGCTGGTGCCCGCCAAGCCTTGATTGATGAATTTGTGGAAGGAAATCGGCTCGACCAAGGTATTCGCGACCCAACCAACCATCACGCCACAGAAATCGGCAGCGAGGGTCAAGAGCGGGAGCATGAGTATGCAAGCGACAATGCGCGTGAAGGCCAAAAACTTGTAGGGATTTACGCCGGAAGCCTCGATGGCATCGATCTGCTCGGTCACCTTCATCGACCCCAATTCAGCGCCAATGCCGGCGCCTACGCGGCCGCTAACAACCAGACCGGTTACGACTGGACCTGTTTCATGGATGATGGAGAATACGATGGTGGCAGGAAGCAGGGACTTGGCTCCAAATTGAACCAAGCTGCTTCGCGTTTCCAAGGCTAGGACGGCGCCGATCGCGGCACCCGCCAAGGCCACCAGGGGCAACGATCGGGAGCCGATTTCGTCGAGCTGACGAATCAGCTCGCGACCTTCCAAGGGGCGTCTCACAGCCGACCGCATCACCTGCCAGGCAAAAAGACCGAGATCCCCGAACCACTCGAGGAAGCGGTTAAGCAGACTCCAGACGGAAATCAGAATGGCTGGCATGAGTGGCGTGGCCCGTCGCGCGTCCAAAGTGAGCCGGCGGCGGGGAATCTAATTCCCACCTTGCCGGGAACTTCCGTTTTGAGATCGAGGATGGCTGCAGCAATACGCCTAAGAGGGACCAAGATCCTTAGAAACATAGATACCACGTTGAGAACTTAGCT
>WNFL01370576.1_pt1 | contig 14774 bp, 13 predicted proteins | sample 5400361 | NCBI WGS metagenome assembly WNFL01 (sample SAMN13153351, study PRJNA577476) | soil metagenome | isolation source: 40 cm soil on Douglas fir-dominated hillslope | place: USA:California | collected 2013-09-17
CTCGCTGCGCCCGGGGTAACGCCTTCCCAGACCGAACGCCAAGCCGGTGTCCGGATTCCAGGTATCGGTCGTCCGGTAAAGATTGGTGTCGGCTTCGGTGCTGCGATTGTCCAACAGGAAATAATTGTAGCCCGCGCGCATGGTGAGCTCAGCGGCGCGACGCAGCAGATAATCCTCGACCTGGGTGCGGGTGGTTTCGTTGTCGCCGGAAAAGCTGACGCGATAGCGGGTCGGGCTGATCTGTTCATCGGAATAGCCGATGCCGGCATCGGAGGCCTGCGGCCGGTAAGCCGGCCCGGTGGCGCAAGCGCAAAGCAACAGAAGCGCGCCGGCACATGCCCCGCTCACGCGACTAAGCCACGGTTTTGTTCGGATTTGTGCCTTCATCCGGGTCTTCCCGACGGCGATCATTGTCCCCCCATATTAAGGCCCCGATTGTAACCGTCGAACCAAGATTATATAAATGACCAGTCAGTTATCAAAAGTCGGCCCATGGCAGCGCGCACGACCCCGACTGGAAAAACGCCGGCACCCGAGACGAGGCGCTGGCGCCGGCGCAAGGACGCGAGGCCCCAGGAAATCCTCGAAGCCGCCCTTTCCGTCTTTGCCGAGAGGGGCTTTTCCGCCTCGCGCATGGAGCAGATCGCGGCGCGAGCCGGCGTGTCCAAGGGCACCATCTACCTTTATTTCGACAGCAAAGAGGCGGTGTTCAGGGCACTGGTGCACGAGATGCTGGGAACGCAGCTCGCGCGCTTCGCGGATTTCGCGCGCGGGTCTTCTGGACCCGTAGGGCCGGTCATCGCCGACATCTTGCGGGGAATCGGCGAATTCATCGCGGCCAGCAACCGCGTCGTGCTGCCCAAGATCGTCATCGCCGAGGCCGGCAATTTTCCCGAGGTCGCGCGTATCTATCGCGAGGAGGTGATCGAAAACGGGCTCGGGCTTTTCGCCGGCCTTCTGAAGAAGGGAATGGCGAGCGGCGAATTCCGCACCCTGCCCATACCCCACGCCGTGCGGCTGTGCATCGCGCCCGTTCTGTTGGCCGCGATCTGGCGCACGACGTTCGCGCAGCTGGATTCGGAACCCTACGACTATGCGGGATTGATCGAGACCCATATCGCAACGCTGCTGCGCGGATTGAAGCGCGGGGAGAATGACGCATGAAACGTCCGGTCCGGCTGCTTGCGATTCTGGTTCTTGGTTTCCTGGCATCATGCGATTCTCCAAAGGACGATTATTGGCTCGGCTATATCGAGGGCGAGCTGGCGTTGATCGCGCCGCCACAGCCGGGCTGGATCACCAGCATCGATGTGATGCGCGGCGCGAAGATCAAGCGGGGCGATGCGCTCTTCACGCTCGATGCGGTGCGCGAGCTGGCCGCGCGCGACAATGCCAACGCCGCCATCGCCGCCGCCAACGAGCAAGCAAGCCAGGCGGCGTCCCAAATCGCCCAAGCCCAGGCCGAAGAAGCCCAAGTCGACACCGACATCGCCAGGAACGAAAAGGAGCTCGCGCGCCAGCAGGAGCTGGTCCGCACGGGGGCAACGCCGCGGCGCGATCTCGAAACCGCACAAGCCGCTTATGACAGCGCCCGCGCCCACCGCATCCAGACCGTGGCATTGCAGACGCAAGCGGCAGCGGCGCGCCGTCAGGCGGAAGCCCAGGCGCACCAGGCCGAAGCCAATCTGACCACGGCGGAGTTCAATCTCTCCGAGCGCACCGTGCATGCGCAGCTCATGGGCGAAGTGCAGGACATCTATTTCCGCCAAGGCGAATACGCCAATGCCGGCGCGCCGGTTGTGGCGGTGCTGCCGCCGGCCAATGTCTTTGTGCGTTTCTTCGTGCCGGAGCCGGAGGTTTCGAAATTGATGCTGGGAAGCCAGGTACGCATCTCCTGCGACGGCTGCGCCGCGGACCTCACCGGCACCATCACCTTCATCGCGTCCCAAGCCGAATTCACGCCGCCGGTGATCTACAGCACGGGAAATCGCGAGAGGCTGGTGTTCAAGGCCGAAGCCCGCGTCGCGGGCGGCCTTCCGATCCGGCCCGGCGTACCGGTGGAAGTCAGGCCCGTGGCCGCGGCACCGGCGGCCGCGCCGTGAGCGCGCTTGCCATCGATGTTCACGGCCTCACCAAGCGCTTCGGGCGCAAGGTCGCCGTGGATGGAATCGACATCGCCGTGCCCGAAGGTCAGGTGTGGGGCTTTCTAGGACCGAACGGCAGCGGCAAGACAACCACTATCCGCATGCTGTGCGGGCTGCTGAAGCCCGATGCCGGGAGCGGCACCTGTCTTGGCTTCGATGTGATCCGACAGACCGGCAGCATCAAGCGCAGCGTCGGCTACATGACCCAGCGCTTCAGCTTCTGGGAAGATCTCTCGATCCGCGAGAATCTGGAATTCGTCGCACGCATCTATGAGGTTGCCGAACGCAAACAAAAAGTCGATGCGACGATCGCGCGGCTCGGCCTTCAGGAACGTCAGGACCAGCTTGCCGGCGAACTCTCCGGTGGCTGGAAGCAGCGGCTTGCGCTTGCCGCCTGCATGCTGCACGAGCCCAAGCTGTTGCTGCTCGACGAGCCGACCGCGGGCGTCGATCCCCTGGCGCGCCGCGAGTTCTGGGAGGAGATCCATCACCTCAGCCAACGCGGCCTCACGGTCCTGGTCAGCACGCATTACATGGACGAGGCGGAACGCTGCGACCGGGTGGTCTTCATCAATCTCGGCCGCATGGTCGCGCGCGGCACGGTGCAAGAAGTCATCCAACAATCGGGTCTGATCACCTTCGTGATCGAGGGGCCGGACGTGCGCCAATTTCTGCCGCAGCTCGAGGGCAAACCGGGGATCGAGCATGTCGCCTTCTTCGGCGCCGCCCTGCATGTCAGCGGCCATGATCGCGCATCGTTGGAGACGGCGCTCGCTCCCCTGCGGTCGCGTGCCGGCTTCGACATCCGACAATCCGTGCCCAGCCTCGAAGACGTCTTCATTCATTTGCAGAGTCAGGCGGGAGTCACGGCATGAGCGGCTTTTCGCTGTCGCGGCTGTTCGCGATCCTGATGAAGGAATTCATCCAGATGCGGCGCGACCGCGGCACCTTCGCGGTGATGGTCGGCGTGCCCGTGCTGCAGCTGCTGGCATTCGGCTTTGCGATCAACACTGACCCGAAGCATTTGCCGACTGCCATCCATATTGCCGACGACAGCGTTTATGCCCGCTCCATCGGGGCCGCGCTCAAGAACTCCGATTATTTCGACATCGTCGCCGTGGCGCCCTCGCAGGAAGCCGGCGACCGCATGCTGGATGAAGGCGAGGTCTCTTTCGTTGTCACGGTTCCGGTGAATTTCGCGCGCGACCTGGTCCGTGGGCTTAGCCCGGAAGTGCTGATCCAAGCCGATGCGAGCGATCCTTCGGCGGCTTCGAACGCGCTGGCGGCGATGTCCGAGCTGGCGACCTCGGCGCTTAAGGATGATCTCGTCGGACCGCTCGCGGCGCGCGCGAACCTGCCGCCTTTCACCACGGTGATCCAGCGGCGTTACAATCCCGAAGGTATCACCGCCTACAACATCGTGCCTGGTCTGATCGCAACCATTCTGACCATGACCATGGTCATGGTGACGGCCGTGGCGATGACGCGCGAGCGCGAGCGGGGGACATTCGAGAATTTGCTCGCGATGCCGACGCGCCGTTTCGAGGTGATGCTCGGAAAGATCGTTCCCTATATCGTGGTGGGCTACGTTCAATTGTCTCTCATCCTGCTGGGCGCGCGATTCGTCTTCCATGTCCCGATGATCGGTTCGCTCTTGCTTCTGGTTGGGGTCTCGGGGATTTTCATCGCCGCCAATCTGGCGCTCGGATTCACCTTCTCCACGATTGCCACGACTCAGCTTCAGGCGATGCAGACGGCCGTGTTCTTTTTGTTGCCGTCGATTCTGTTGTCGGGTTTCGCGTTTCCGTTCCGCGGCATGCCCTATTGGGCGCAGTGGGTGGGCGAATTGCTTCCCGCAACCTATTTCCTGCGTGTCACGCGAGGGATCCTGCTCAAAGGGAACAGCTGGATCGAAATCTGGCCCAATGTCTGGCCGCTATTGATCTTTCTGTTCGTGGTCGGGTCCGTCGCCTTGGTGCGCTACCGCGGGACGCTCGATTAGGACGTAACGACGCGGGGGCCCTGGATTCAGGGGATTGGTACGCGATATCAGGTGCTTAGTTGAATTGAGCCTGGGGCTTGCTGGGGCCGGAGAGCAAGCGTATTTTCCGCCCCCTTGCCGGACGCGCAACTATCCCGAAAGGCGGGACGTTGTAGAAGCGTTCCTCACTGAAGGGCCCGTTCGGGCCGGCAGCCGGTATCGGATGATCCGCGAGCGCATTCTCCCGTGAACCAGATGTCCAGGACCGAGGCCGCTCGCGGCCGTGGCGTTGCGTCGATCGTCAGCGGCGCAATGTGGCGGCGCCGGCAATTGTGGCTGACGCTTGGCGCGTTGGGCGTCGTTTACGGCGACATCGGCACGAGCCCGCTCTATGCGGTGCGTCAATCGGTGTTGGCAACGGGCAGCGGCATGGCGACGCGCGGCGCGGTGCTGGGCGCGATCTCGCTGATCCTGTGGTCGCTGATCATCATCGTCACCATCAAATACATCGTCTTCATCCTGCGCGCCGACAACAAGGGCGAAGGCGGCGTGATCGCGCTCGCCTCGCTGGCGCACCGCTGCGGTGGGCTGTCCCGACGCCTGAAGACGACCATCGGCGTCCTCGGCGTGCTCGGGCTCGCGCTCTTTTTCGGCGATGGCATGCTGACGCCGGCGATTTCTGTGCTGTCCGCCGTCGAAGGCATCAAACTCGAAGAACCGGAATTGGCCCCGCTGGTGCTTCCCGTCACCCTCATCATCCTGCTTGGGCTTTTCCTGATCCAGAATCGCGGCACCGGACGGATTGGTCGCTTGTTCGGTCCCATCGTATTGATCTGGTTCGTCGTGCTCGCTTTGCTCGGCATTCGTTCCATCGCGATAACGCCGGAGATCCTGTTGGCGATGAATCCCTGGGAGGGGATTCGCCTTTTCGTGGTCGAGCCCTGGGTCGCATTCGTCGCGCTCGGCTCCGTCGTCCTGACCGTTACCGGCGTGGAAACGCTTTATGCCGATATGGGCCATTTCGGTCGAACCGCCATCCGTCTCGGCTGGCTTGGCGTGGCGTTCCCGGGGCTCATTCTCAATTATCTCGGCCAAGGCGCGTTGCTGCTGCGCGATCCCGCCGCGCTGGCAAGCCCCTTTTATGCACTTGCGCCCGCGGGATTCCATTATCCGCTGGTCGCCTTGGCGACCGTCGCCACCATCATCGCGAGCCAGGCGGTGATCTCCGGCGTGTTCTCGATCACGCGTCAATCGGTGCAACTCGGGCAATTGCCGCGCATGGAGATCCGCCACACCTCGGCAACGGACTATGGACAGATCTATGTGCCGCGCGCCAACACGATGATGTTGATCGGCGTCATCGCCATCGTGCTGATCTACAAGAATTCCGATGCGCTTGCCGCCGCCTACGGAATGGCAGTCACCGGCATGATGTCGATCACCACGTTCCTGGGATTGATCGTCGTGATCCGCCAATGGCATTGGAAGCCGATCTGGATTGGAATCGCCTTCGGCACGTTCATCCTGACCGATCTCACCTTCCTCGGCGCCGTGTCGCTGAAACTGTTCGAGGGCGCCTGGCTGCCGCTACCTGGCGCAGCGGCAAGCGCGTCCTGCTGGAGAAGGCCTATGGCGGCGGCATCTCCACGGACATCTTCCTGGAACGCGCCGACAAGACCCCGATCCGCGTGGCCGGCACCGCGGTCTTCACCTCACCCAGACTGGACGAAGTGCCGGGCTCGCTGCTGCACAATCTCAAGCACAACAAGGTCCTGCATGAGCGCGTGATCTTCTTGCGCGTCGATGTGCAGGACGTGCCCTTCGTGTCCCCTGATAAACGTCTCACCGTCAACAAGCTCGGCAAGGGCTTCTATACGGTGGAAATGCATTTCGGCTTCTTCCAGACGCCCGACGTGCCCGCCGCGCTCGAAGGCGCCCGTGCCTATGGTCTTGCGGTTGATCTCGACGCGACGACATTCTTCGTTCGCCGCGAGACGCTGATTCCTGCGCGGGTCTCCGCGCTCGCCAAATGGCAGACTCGGCTGTTCATCAAGCTCTACGCTTCGGCCTTGGAAGCAGCGCAGTTCTACCGCCTGCCGCCGGGTCGCGTCGTGGAGCTGGGCTCCCAGACCGAGATTTAGTGCGGAATGCATTCAGATAGAATCGCCGGTTGAGGATTTGACCCCCACCGGCTCGCGCATATCTGCGCTCGCATCCTCCCCCTTTCAGGGGGAGGAAAGTGAGTCGCGTCGACTTGCGCGCGCTCCGCTCTAAAGCAAGTTCTAATCCACCGCGTAGGTCAGTGCCTTGAGATAGGCCGTTTCCGGCAGCATGGGATGCACCGGATGATCGGTGCCTGCGCCCGCCTCACGGATCAGCGCAGCGCGGCGCCCGGCGCGCGCCAGGCCCGCCGCGCACTCGATGCTGAAGCGTTCGAGCGAAATATTGTGCGAGCAGGAAGCGAGCATCAGAAACCCGTCGGGCGCGACGACGCAAGCCGCCAGGCGCGCGAGCTTGCGATAGGCGCGCGCCGCCACTTCCAAATCCTTGCGCGATGGCGCAAAGGGCGGCGGGTCGCAAATGACGATGTCGAAGCGCTGGCCGGTTTGCGCCAGAAGCTCCAACTCTTGGAAGACCTCGCCTTTGACGAAGCGGCATTGCTCCGCGCCGTTCGCGGCGGCCGCTTCGGCGCCAAGCTTCAAGGCACTTTCCGAGGAATCCAGTCCCATGATCTGCGCCGCGCCGCTTGCGGCGGCGAGCACGGAAAATCCGCCGCTATAACAATAGGCGTCCAGCACGCGCCGTCCTTTGGCGAGACTCGCGATGAAGGCGCGATTCTCACGCTGGTCATAATACCAGCCCGATTTCTGGCCCGCTTGCGGATCGGCAAAATAGACGACGCCGTTTTCTTCGACGCGGATGCGCTCCGGCGCTTCGCCTTTGGCCACGCGCACATAGGAATCCAGACCTTCCAGAGCACGGGCGGGCACATCGTTGCGCAGGATCACGGTCTTGGGAGCAATGGCCGCGTCCAGACCGACAAGCACCTGCTCCACGAGATGCTCCATTCCGGCCGTGGTGATCTGCACCACGCAAGCCTCACCGAAGCGATCGATGACAAGCCCGGGCAGGCCGTCACCTTCGGCATGGACCAGGCGGTAAAAAGGCGTGTCATAAAAATGCGCGCGCAGCGCGAGCGCATGGCGGAATTTCGCGGCGAAGAACGCCGCATCGATCTTCGTCCCCGGCTTGGCTAGCAGCCTTACCGCGATCAAGCTCTTGGGATTGAAATAGCCGACCCCGATCTTTGAGCCGTCCTCGGCAGCAAGCTCCACCAGCGCGCCGGGAGGAAGCGCCTTGACACTCCCATCCATGACGATCTCGTTGGAGAACGCCCAGGGCGCACCGGCGCGCACGCGGCGGCCTTCGCGCGGACGCAGACGAATGACGGGAAAGCCGGCCAAGGGACCCCTGTTTGCTTGAGATGATCGCGCCTTGATATAGAGGACGAAACCGCCCGGAGCGATGGCGATGACGAATGCAAGCCGCCCGCCTTTACCTCCGTTCAGCTTCGAGACCGCTGTTCAGAAGGTCCGCATGGCGGAAGATGCCTGGAACAGCCGCGATCCGATTCGCGTTTCGCTCGCCTATAGCGAAGACAGCCGCTGGCGCAACCGTGCCGAGTTCTTCGAGGGCCGGCCCGCCATTGTCGCCTTTCTCGCGCGAAAATGGGCGAAGGAGATCGATTACCGGCTGATCAAGGAGCTTTGGGCCTTTCACGACAACCGCATCGCGGTGCGCTTCCAATATGAATGGCACGACGAGAACGGCCACTGGTTCCGCTCTTACGGCAATGAGCAATGGGAGTTCGACGCGAATGGGCTCATGCGCCGGCGCGAGGCGAGCATCAATGATGTGCCGATCGCCGCGGACCAACGCAAATTTCTATGGCCGGCGGGTCCGCGTCCCGCCGAGCATCCCGGCCTGACCGAACTCGGGATGTGATCCTCTAATCCTGCAAGGCCGGGCCGCGGATCCATTGCGAGAGCAGCCATTTCTCGCCGCGCGTCGGCGGCCGACCGGCATGGGCGGTGCGCCGGTCGGGCATCCCATTGGGCTCGACGTTCCAGAAGAAGAGCGCGCTTCCACGATGTCCCTTCCAGCGTTTGCCGAGCACGGGAAATTCGGTTTCGCCGCCTTCGTAATCGTCATTCAAGCAGAGCAGGAAGGTCAGCACGCGCTGGCCGTGCTCAGCCACGTCCTTGGCATAGCCTGGCGATGTCGTGTCGAGGAAATCGAAATGGGGCAGAAATTCTTGTCCGGGCAGATAATGCAGGATGGCCGTCGCCTCCATGGCGTGCATCGGCAATTCCGTCACCCGTTCCATTCTCGCGCGTAGGAACAGAAGGATGAGATCGCATTGATCGGTGGAAAAGTGACATTCGCTATTGGTGCGCACGCTTTCGCTGCGCGCGCCGCCGGTGTCGCGATCATAGACCTTGGCCGGCGTGAGCCGCGGCCGCGCGCGTTGGATTATCCAGTCGCAAATCTCCGGCGCAGCGAAGCCCTCGACCATGGCGATGCGTGGACTCGCCGATGCCATCCGCGGCGAGGGAACCGCAAGCCAGCCGGCGAGATCGACTGCGCGGCGCAAACTTATCCAGTCCGAAGGCGCGGCCGTGCCCGCGGCGATCTCCTGCGACAAACGCCAATCGCCGGCGAGCGCGGCAAGCTCGGCTTGCGCCAGGGGTAGTCCGAGCTCCGCGGCACGCTGCAGAAGATCGAGGGCCGCGGCCCAATCCTGCGGAACGCCCGCGCCCACGGCGGCGCAAAGCGCGAGATCATGTGCGACCTCCGCCTCGGATTTCGGGGAGGGGGACGAGGGGAGAGGGCCAAAGCCCATCGCAAAACCTGTTCAAGCACCTCGGCTGGGGATTATGCCGCTGATCCCAAAACGAAAGAACGCTGCGCCCGGCGAGAGGTCAACAGGTTTCACGCGGAATCGACTCGCGATGAGAACGCCTCACGAGAGCCGGCCGCGCACCCATTGCGAGAATAGAAATTTTTCGCCGGTCGTCGGCGGCAGCCCGGCATGCAGCAGGCGCCGGTCGGGTTGTCCGTTAGGCAGCACATTCCAGAAGAACAGCGCATCGCCCGTCTTGCCCTTGTAGCGCCAATCGAACTTAGGAAAGTCCGTCTCTCCGCCCTCGAAATCCTCACTGAGATAGATGAGGAAAGTGAGCACGCGCTGGCCATATTCGGCGACCTGCCTCGCATAGCCCGGCTCCGCCGTGTCGAGGAAATCGTAATGCGGAAAGAACTGCTGGCCGGGTGCGTAATGGAGCACCGCGCTGCCTTCCATGGCCGTTGTAGGCGGGCCGGTGAGCACAGAAATGCGTGCCCGCACGAGATGAAGGATGAAGCCGGTTTCGGCGAAGTCGAACTCCGCCGCGCTGTTGGTGCGGTTGCTGCCGTATCGCGCCGTACCCGTCATGGGATCGTCAGTCCGCGCGAGCTGGAGAAGCGGTCGGCTCCTTTCGATGAGCCACCGGCAAATCTCGGGTGCAATAAACCGGTCGGCCAAGACGATCGGGAACTCGGGCGAAATCCGGCGCGGTCTTGGAACAACGAGCCACTCCCGCACGTCGAATCTCTTGCGCAAGCGTTCCCAAGTCACGACCGGAACATTTGCGCCACTCGAGATTGCCGCTGCGACATCGGAGTCGTGCGCCAACAAGGCCAGCTCGGCACGCGCGATTGCGTGGTCGCGTTCGGCCGCGCGCTGCAGGAAATCGAGTGCGATGCGCCAGCTTTGCGCCACGGTGATCCCGGCCGCTGTGGATAGAGCCATGAGATAGGCCGCATCGCCGCTGCCCTCTTCGGAGGCCGCGGCGATGATTTTCATTCCCTCGGCGATATTGACCGGCGGCTGCGTCAAGAGATGACGGCCGAGCGCCGCTTTCGCGGTGAGATCTCCGGTTGCAGCCGCGCGGCGCAGACACTTGATGGCTGTCTCGCCGTCTCCGTCCGCATCGCATTGGCGCGCGAGCGCGAGTTGCGCCGCGACGTCATCGCTCGGCGCATCGCGTCGAAGGTTCTCCACGAGCGCGGCCATTGAAGGTTGCTCTTTGTTCACGGTACGCGCGAAACTAGCATTGTCACGAAAACGTGAGAAGCGGGTTGTGCGAATGGGGGTCGTCAACCCCACGGCGCACAATCGTTGGTTAGCTTGGCGCGCGCGCTGCTGATAAATTGCGCGCGATCGTTTGGTTTTACGGGAGGAAACGAATGCGCCTGAATTGGAAAACCACCTCGGCCGCGGCGTCGGTCCTGGCGCTGAGCGGCGCTATTGGACTTGCTTTGGCTGCGCCGGCGGCGAAGGACGGACCGCCAACCTACAAATATGACCCGACATGGCCCAAGGAACTTCCGAACAAATGGACCATGGAAGGCATCACCGGGCTGTTCGTCGACAAGGACGACCATATCTGGGTGCTGAACCGCCCGCGCGATTTCGACGAGCGCGAGAACATGGCGGCGGTCAATCCTCCGGCCGGCGAATGCTGCGTGCCGCCGCCCGCGGTGATGGAGTTCGACACGCAGGGCAACCTGATGACCGCGTGGGGCGTCCCGGATTCCGTGCCCGGCTGGCCGAAATCCGAGCACACGATCTTCACCGACCGCGCCGGCAATGTGTATATCGGCGGCGCCCAGGCGGGCGACTCCCTGCTCAAATTCACCCACGACGGAAAGCTCATCTCCGATTTCGGTCACCGCGGGCCGGCGGTCGCGGGCAACACGCAGAAACAGGACAATCAGCAGACCGATCTTCTCTTGCGCGGGGTCGCGGCAGCGACCCTCGATGAAGACGCGCATGAGGTCTACATCGCCGACGGCTATCTGAACCGGCGCGTGCTGGTCTATGACTGGGATACCGGCAAGTTCAAGCGCGGCTGGGGCGCCTATGGCAAGGCCCTCGCCGAGATCGACAACAACCCGCAGCCGGCGCACGATCCCAAAGGCATGCCGGCGAAGGACTTCAAATCGCCGGTGCATTGCGTGCGCATTTCCAAGGACGGTCTGGTTTATGTCTGCGACCGCGCCGGAGACCGCATCCAGGTCTTCACCAAGCAGGGCAAATTCCTGAAGGAGTTCTTCGTCGCCAATGAGACTCTGCGCGGCGGCTCCGCGGGCTCCGTCGATTTCTCGTCGGACCCGGGGCAGAAATACATTTTCGTCGCCGACATCGTGAACAATGTGGTGTGGGAGCTGGAACGCGACACCGGCAAGGTCGTGGCCAAGATCGGCCATCACGGCCACCAGGGCGGGATGTTCCATTTCGTCCATGTGGCCTTCATGGATTCCAAGGGGAACCTCTATACGGGCGAAGTCGATTCCGGAAAGCGGGTTCAGAAGTTCACGCCGCAATAGGCGACAGCTTCCAGGCGAGCACCGGGGCGAAATGTGCCCCGGTGTTTGCCAAATTTCTTTGGCCCTAGCCGAGCGAGCCAAAATAAGCGAGTTTGTGGCGGGGGGGTCCCATCATGCCACACGCACCAAAAACCGGTTGGGCGACACGATCCGTTGCGGCTCGCGCGCTAAGATTTGATTCGACCATCACAGCGGTCTGCATAGCGGCGAGCCTTGCCGGTATTTCGCCGGCTAGCGCCGGGGAAAGCACCGCTGTTCCCGAATCGGTTCTGATCACCGCGCGGCCGCCCGATCCGGTCGGCAATGCCGCCTTCTCCACGACGTTGATCGATGCGCCGCAATTGCGGGTGGCGCCGGAGCTCGACCAAGCCTTGCGCCAAGTGCCGGGCCTCTCTCTGTTCCGGCGCAATTCCAGCCTTTCGGCCAATCCCACGGTGCAGGGAGTCTCCTTGCGCGCGATTGCGCCATCGGGCGCCGGACGTGCCCTTGTCACGCTCGACGGCGTGCCGCAGAACGATCCCTTCGGCGGCTGGGTGATCTGGAGCTCTCTGCCTTCGGAAGATATCCAGTCCGCCGAAATTGTGCGCGGCGCCGGCGCCGGGCCTTACGGAGCGGGTGCGCTCACCGGCGTGATCGCGCTCAGCGAGCGCGATGGCGCGGGGTTCATCGGCGACGCGTTTGGCGGCGAGACCGGACAGGGGCGCGTCGCCGGAGCCGGCGGTGTGGAAGTCGGCAAGGTCAGCTTCGGCGCCAGCGGCATGTACCACACATCCGACGGCTGGGTGCCGGTGCAGGCGCCGCAGCGTGGCAAAGCCGACACGCCCGTGACTCTCAAAGCGCAAAGCGCATCGGCCCACATGGCCACCGAAGTGCTCGACGGCACGCTATTGGCCGCGCGTTTCGGCTGGTACGACGAAAAACGCAATTCCGGAATCGGCACCACCAACTCGCACGCCAAGGGCACAACGGGGAGCATCACCGTTGCCCATCCCGAAGAGATGGGCGATCTGGGCTGGCGTGCGCAGGCCTGGTACCGCGACACGGATCTGGCCAACACCTCTGCGGCGGTCGGTGCGGGCCGCGCCACGACCACACCCTCGAACAATCAGTACGCCACGCCGGCGATCGGCTGGGGCGGCAACGCCGCTTTGCGAGGCACCTTTGCGTTCGCCGATTGGGAGATCGGGACGGATGCGCGCTATGCCGACGGCGAATCGCGCGAGCTGTTCACGTTCACCTCGGGCAGCTTCCGCTCCAGCCGCTTTGCCGGCGGCCGGAGCTTCGTCGGTGGGATTTACGGCGAAGCGGCAACCCGCCTGGAAGACGACTGGCTGTTGACCGGCGGCATCCGCATCGACGAATGGAGAAATTCGAACGGCCATATCATCGAGCGCTCGCTCGCGACCGGCGCGGTGACCCTGAACACCCAACCGGCATCGCGCAGCGGCGCCATCCCGACCGCGCGAGCCGGTGTGCGCAAGGAGTTGGGCGACGGCTTGTTCCTGCGCTCATCCGCCTATGAAGGCTTCCGCGCGCCGTCCTTGAATGAGCTTTATCGTCCGTTCCGCCTCGGCAACAATTTCACCCAGTCCAATGCCGCGTTGGAACCCGAACGGCTTTACGGCCTGGAGCTCGGCGCCGGCGACGATATGGGAGCGCTGACCTGGAACCTTACCGGTTTCTGGAACCGCCTCTCCGGTGCGATCAGCAATGTCACCCTGGGCACGGGCCCTGGCACGTTTCCGGGCGTGGGCTTCCTGCCGGCCGGCGGCCTGTACATCCAGCGGCAGAATGTCGGCTCGGTCCGCGCCTATGGATTGGAAGGCGACACGCAATGGCAGATCGACCCGGCTTTCGCGCTGCGTGGCGCCTTCACGCTGACGGATGCCAAGGTGAATGGCGGTACGACCGCGCCGCAGCTCAGCGGCAAGCGGCCGTCGCAGACGCCGCGTTGGACGGTGACGGGCGGCGTGGTGACGTCGCCCTTCACGGACCTCACCCTGGAGGGCTATGTGCGCTATGAATCGCTGCGCTTCTCCGACGATCTCAACACGCTGAGGCTGCCGGACGCGACGACCATCGACGTCAAGGCGGCCTGGCATATCATGCCGATGATCGATCTCTATTTTGCCGGCGACAATCTTTTCAACGCCAAGGTGGCGACCAGCCGCGGCGCAGACCAGGTGGTGACCTATGACGCGCCGCGCATGCTGCGGATCGGCGTCACCGTCGCACTGGCGCCCTAGCGAGGCGCGGCCGGCGGGTTAACCCTCTGTGGCACCCGGATTTTCGATAGTCGCCCCGCTTGGGCCTTTGTAGAAGCACCGGGGAGGCGTAAAATCCCCCGGTCAAAATGCGTCAAACGCATATTCCACGGGACTCGAAACCAACGGGGAAGGCCAGCAAGATGAAAGCCAAGCTACGTACCGGAGCCGCGTTCGCGATTATCTCATTGGCGGCTGCCTCCGCCTTCCTGTTGCCGTCCTCACCCCGCGCCGCGGAAGAGGCCTCGCCGCTGAGCGGCAAGGTCATTTCTGCCACGGGCGAGGCGCTCGCCGGCATTCCGGTCAAAGCGCGCCGCGCCAACAGCAATCTGACGGTTGCGGTCTACAGCAATGCCAAGGGCGAATATTCCTTCCCGAGCTGGTCCGATGTCACGCCGGGCTCATACGCGGTCACCGTCGAGCTTCCCGACTTCGAGCATGTCAGCAAGGACGGTGTCAGCGTCGCCGCCGGCAAGCCCGCGCATGTGGACCTCACGCTGAAATCCAAACCGGTCGCCTATAGCGACGCAACCGCCTCGGAGATCATCGCGGCGCTCCCGGGCACCGATCATCAGAAGGTGCTGTTCTCCCAATGCAGCAATTGCCACTCGCTGCAATGGGCGCTCCGAGCCCCGCGGACCAAGGACGAATGGCTCAAGGTCGTAAAGCGGATGGGCGGGCGGGCTTCGGAAGCCGTCACGCCCGACACTTATGCCTTCAGCCAGAAGCAATTCATCGAGCCCTTGGCGGAGTATCTTGCATCCATTCGTGGACCGGACTCGAAGAACGTCCCGTTCAAGCCGCGTCCGCGTCCGACAGATGAAGCCTCGACGAATCTTGTCGTGACCGAATATGACCTGCCGCGCGGCGGCGCGCGCGAAGTCTACATGCTGCGCGGCGACCGGCGTTTCGTGTGGCCCCACGACGTGATCATGGACAAGGAATTCGCCTATT
>WNFL01035437.1_pt3 | contig 14773 bp, 14 predicted proteins | sample 5400361 | NCBI WGS metagenome assembly WNFL01 (sample SAMN13153351, study PRJNA577476) | soil metagenome | isolation source: 40 cm soil on Douglas fir-dominated hillslope | place: USA:California | collected 2013-09-17
CGAGCTGGATCTCGAGCACCGCAGCGACGGCGAGGAGGGCCGCGAACGGCATGCGGAGGAAGTTGCCGGTCTCGATTCGGGACACCGTCGACGTCGAGACTCCCGCCCGAGCAGCGACGAGGCTCTGCGTCCACCGGTGCTGACGTCGGACCGCCCGGATCGCCCGTGCGACGCGTAAAGCGTCCATGCGTGTGAGCATGCGCGGCGACGCTTACCTGCGGCTCCATGAAGGAGTGAACGATGTGCTTCGATCTCGATAGCCGGCCACCGATCGAGCCGATCGCCGGCGGTTCGCTTGATGCCGGTCCCATCACGCTCACCGGGGCCGATGGCACACCGTTCCGGGCCTTCGGAGCCCGCCCCGCGAACCCGAGCGGCGCGGGGATCCTCATCCTGCCGGACGTTCGCGGGCTCCACCCGTTCTTCGAGGAGCTGGCCCTGCGCCACGCGGAGCACGGGATCGCCGCGGTCGCGATCGACTACTTCGGGCGGACCGCGGGGACCGAGCCGCAACCGGCCGACTTCGACTACCAGCCGCACGTCGCGGCGATGAGTTGGCCGAACATCGAGGGCGACATCCGGGCTGGTGACGCGTTCCTGCGAAGCGAGGCCGGCGGCGCGCCCCGATCGCGGTTCACGACGGGCTTCTGCATGGGCGGGCGCCTGTCATCGCTCTCGGCGACGCTCGGGCTCGGATTGTCCGGCGTCATCTCGTTCTACGGCTGGCCGACGGGCGCCTCGCGCGGGACGCCGGCGCCGGCAGACATCGCGGACGAGATCGAATGCCCGGTGCTCGCGCTGTACGGCGGGGCCGACCAGGGCATCACGGCCGAGGTCCGGGAGGCGTACGACGAGGCCCTCACCACGGCCGGCGTCGAGCACAGGACGGTCGTGTTCCCGGGCGCGCCGCACAGCTTTTTCGACCGGAAGGCGGAAGAGTTCGCGGCAGCTTCCGCGCTCGCCTGGTCCGAGGAGCTGGCCTTCATTGGCGCGCACACCGCCGGTCCGTCCGGAGCCTGAGCGCGTCGCCGCTCCCTACTTGCGGAGCAGCCAGGTCGCGAAGAGCACGATCGTCCCGATCACCACGATCGGGAACAGGGGTCCGGGCAGCAGGGTCTGCAGTGCGTTGACGATCGTCGAGATGCCCGACCCGATCGCGCCGACTGCGCCGACGACGAGGCCGGAGATGCCGTCGCCGACCGTCCGAATGAGATCGCCCGCCGGACCCATTGCGGAAGTCTCCGCGATGCGTCAACGCTCGAGGACGCGGGCTCCCTCGTTCCGAGCGTGCACGACCCGCACCGCGCCCGGAAGGTTGTGCTCGACCGCAACTTGGGCGAGCGCGGATCCGATGCGCGCCCCATCCGCATCCGAGCCAAGGGTGAACGCGGCGATCGTCGAGCCCGCGCCGGCGAGGCAGGCTCCGATCGCGCCGGCGGTACGAGCGGCCGCAACGAGGACGGGCAGCAGCGGATAGGCCGCCGCCCGGTACGGCTCGTGGAGGCGGTCCTGGGTCAGCTCGCCGAGCACGGACCAATCGCCGTGGGCGATGCCGGCCACGCCGACCGCCACGTGGGCGAGATTCGCCACGGCGTCGGTGCGCGGGACGCTGTCCGGCAGGACGGCTCGCATCTCCGCAGTCGGCAAGCGCAGCTCCGGAACGAACAGCACGATCCCGAGCGGGGCCGGAGCGTCGAACCGGAACGCCCGGACCCCGCCCGACGTCGGCGACGAGACGACGAATCCGCCGAGGAGCGCCGGGCCGACGTTGTCGGGGTGACCCTCGATCGAGGTCGCCGCAGCGAGGACCATGTCGCGATCGCTCGCCTCGCCGGCAAGGGCGTCCGCTGCCAGCAGGCCCGCGATCGTTGCCGCGCCGCTCGAGCCGAGCCCGCGGGCGAGTGGGATCTGGTTCGTCATCCGGATCCGCCAGGCGTCGCCGACGGCGTGCCCGATACCGCGTGCCCTCAGCCCCGCTTCGAGCGCCTCGACGAACCGATTGCCACGACCCGGCGCGATCTCGCCGGCGCCTTCTCCGAGCACCTCGACGCTGGCCGCGTTGCCCGGCCCCGGGACCACCTCGAGCTCGACTCGGAGCGAGAGCTCAATCGCGAGGCCGAGGCAGTCGTACCCGGCGCCGACGTTCGCGATCGTCGCCGGGACCTCCACGACCACGCGTCGGCCGACCAGGTCGCTCGTCGTCACCACCCGAGGGCCCGCCTGACCGAGCCGGCGTCGGCGTTCGCGTCGACGACACGCCCGATCGCGGTTCGCCCGGCGGTGTCGGGATCCTTGAGACCGTTGCCTGTCAGGACGCACACGACGAGCTGGTCCGAGTCGAGCTCGCCGGCCCGCGCGAGCTTCGTAACGCCGGCCACGCTTGCCGCCGATGAGGGCTCGCAGAAGACACCCTCGATCGACGCAAGGTCCCGGTAAGCGGTGAGGATCTCATCGTCGGTGACCGACTCGATGCGCCCGCCCGACTCGTCGCGGGCCGCGACGGCGCTCGCCCACGAGGCGGGATTGCCGATCCGGATCGCCGTGGCGACCGTCTCGGGCTTCTCCACGATCGCATCGTTGACGATCGGCGCCGCGCCGGCTGCCTGGAAGCCGAGCATCCGTGGGCGTCCGACAACCAGGCCAGCCGCCGCGTAGTCGCTGAATCCGGCCCAGTAGGCGGTGATGTTGCCGGCGTTGCCGACCGGGATCGCCAGGACGTCGGGCGCCCGTCCGAGGTCGTCGCAGACCTCGAACGCGGCGGTCTTCTGGCCCGCGATCCGGTCCGGGTTGATCGAGTTGACGAGCGTGACGGGATGCTCCGAGTCGGCGGCCAGCTCGCGCACGACCCGGAACGCATCGTCGAAGTTGCCATCGACAGCGATGACGCGCGCGCCGGCAACGAGCGCCTGCAGCAGCTTGCCCGCGGCGATCGCGCCCTTGGGCAGGACGACGACGACCTCGATCCCGGCGGCGGCGCCGTAGGCGGCGGCAGAGGCCGACGTGTTCCCCGTCGAGGCGCAGATGATCGAGCCCACGCCGCCCTCGAGCGCCTTCGAGACCGCGAGGACCATGCCCCGGTCCTTGAACGAGCCGGTCGGGTTCAGCCCCTCGAGCTTGAGATGCAGCCGGGGAATGCCGATTCTCGCCCCGAGCCGGCGCGCCTCGACGAGCGGCGTGAACCCCTCGCCGAGCGTGAGCGCGGGCGTCTCATCGGTGACCGGCAGGAAGCGCCGGTATCGCTCGACGAGTCGCGGGCGGCCTCCGGCGATGGCTTGCATCGCCGCATCCTAGCCGGGGCGCCCTTCCCCCTTCGCTACACTCGCCCGGCCATGACAGCCGCCCCTCCGACCGTGGTCCGGACCTTCAGCGGCATCCAGCCGTCTGGGATCGTCCATCTCGGGAACGACCTGGGCGCGATCCGCAACTATGTCCGGCTCCAGGACGAGTTCGACGCGATCTACTGCATCGTCGACTACCACGCCCTCACGAGCACCCACGATCCCGACGTCCTGCGCGAACGGACTCGCGACATGGCGGCCTCGCTGCTCGCCCTCGGCCTCGACCCGAAGCGCTGCACCCTCTTCGTCCAGTCGCATCGGCCCGAGCACACCGAGCTCGCCTGGCTCCTGGCGACCGTGACGCCGGTCAGCTGGCTCGAGCGGACGCCGACGTACAAGGAGAAGCAGGAGAGCCAGCCCGACGACGTGAACCACGGGCTCCTGACCTACCCGGTGCTGCAGGCCGCCGATATCGTCATGTACAAGGCCACCGTGGTGCCGGTCGGGCGCGACCAGGCAGCCCACCTCGAGCTGTCACGGGAGATCGTTCGCGCGTTCAACCGGCGCTACGGCGAGACGTTCCCGGAGCCCCAGGCGGTATTCACCGAGGCGCCGACCGTGCTGGGGACGGATGGCGTCCGGAAGATGAGCAAGTCGGTCGGCAACACGATCGACGTCCTCGGCACGCCTGAGCTCATCCGGAAGCAGATCATGTCGATGGTCACCGATACCCTGCGAATCCTGCGGACCCAGCCGGGCCGGCCGGAGGTCTGCAACGTCTGCCAGCTCCATCGCTTCTTCGGCGACGACTTCGAGACGATCTGGGACGGCGAGCGGACGGCGCGGACGGGCTGTGTCGACACGAAAAAGCTCCTGGCCGAGCGCGTCATCGCCTACTACGCTCCGGCTCGCGAACGCTACCTCGAGCTCATGGCCCATCCGGCCGAGGTCGAAGGCGTCCTCGAGGCGGCGGCCGACCGCCTGAAGCCGATCGCCGAGGCAACGATGGACGAGGTCCGGCATCGCATGGGGCTGCGCTAGGTGATCGAGCTCTCGCCGCGCGAACGACGCTGGCTGGACGTGGCCCTGGGCCTCGCCGCGATCGCCCTCGGGTTCGTCGTCCTCGGCTTCGTCGGCCAGGCAGTCGCGTTCTTCAGCGACCTGATCCTGGTCTTCTTCCTCGCGTGGCTGCTCGCGTTCATGCTCAGCCCGCTCGTCACCCGTCTCTACCGGGGGATTCCGTTCCTGAGCCGGACCGGTGCGGTCTTCGCGGTCTACCTCGTGCTGTTCGGCGGGCTCGTGATCGTCGCAGTCGCGATCGCCTCGGCGCTCGTCAGCGGGATCGCCGACTTCATCGCCCACGTGCCGCAGCTGCGGGCGGATCTGCCATCGATCCTCGCGCCGTGGCAGGCCCGGATCGACGGGCTGGGGATCTTCCGGTTCGACCTCCTCGCGAGCGCGACAAGCTTCCTCGACAGCCTCGGCGCCACCGCCGCAAAGCTCGCCGAGCCGCTGCAACAGCTCGCTGTCGCCAGCATCGGGACGCTCGGGAACCTGCTCCTCGTCGTCGTGTTCTCGCTGTACATGGTTGCCGACCGGGAGCGCCTCGTGGCCTTCATGTTCTGGCTGGTCCCGAGCGGCTACAAGGAAGAGGCCCGCCTCCTCGAAGAGGCCGTCGCCCGCTCGTTCGGCGGCTTCATCCGGGGCCAGGCGATCACGGGTGCCGCCTTCGCGGCGTTCGCGCTCGTCGCGAGCCTGGTGTTCCAGCTCGACTACACCGCGCTCACGACGGCCGCCGCAGGCGTCCTCATGGCCATCCCGTTCTTCGGGCCGTTCGTCGCCTGGATTCCGCCGGTCCTCGTCGCGGTCGTGTCGAAGCCCGACGCGCTCATCGGGACATTCCTCGTCGTGATCGTCGGCTGGATGCTCGTGATGAACGCGCTCCAGCCACGGATCATGGCCAATGCCCTCCGGATCCACCCGATCGTGGTCCTCGCATCCGTCTTCGTCGGCCTGAAGGTCGCCGGCGTGACCGGCGCGATCTTCGGGATCCCGGTGGCGGCCGTGCTATCAGCCCTGGCCCTGCACCTGCTCCGGCGCGGTGGCGAGCAGGCGCCGGTGGCCACGCGCGCGGCGGCGAGAGTGGGCCAGCGCGAAGGTCGTGTCGTCAGGGCTCCCCGGGAACCGGCTGCGGGCGTCGATCGGGACGTCGAACCCGGCGGCTGAGCGGGCGCCATCGCTGCCAGAGAGCCGAGATGTCGACGGCCAGCACGATCGCCAGGGCCAGCAGCACAAGCGCCCGGGCGAGGGCGAAGAGCGACACCGGCAGGTCCGGGGCGGTGGAATACAGCACGTACATGCCCGGATAGAACGCGGCGGTCATCGCGGCGGCGAGCGCGAAGATCGCGACTGCCACGGTTCCCCGACGGCCGGGCACGATGAGCACCAGCGGGATCAGCCAGATCACGTACTGATCGGAGAGGACCTTGCCGAGCGCCACGTAGAGGGCGACGCTCGCGGCGGCGACGGTGACCGTGGTGCGGCCCGGATCGGCATCGCCCTTGCGACGGGCGTGCCATGTCCAGAGCGCGACCAGGGAGATGACCAGGACGACTGACTGGGCGAGCGCCAGGCGGTCCGCCAGCGGCTCGAGCAGGTTCTTCGAGCCGAAGCTCGAACCGAGCCTCAGGGGTCCCCCGAAGAGAGCGTGCCGGACGAACAGGAGCGCTGCGCCAAGGCTCTCGATCTGGGGCGGTCGATCGAAGATGATCCTGATTGCGGTGACCGTTCCGGCTCGTGCCACCACGAGGAACGGGACCAGGATCGCGAGTCCGGTCGTGACGCCGACGATCGACGCCGTGATGGCCGCACGGCGACCCGACTGTCGCCAGATATAGACGAGGAACACCGGGGCGAGCACGACGGGATAGACCTTCGCTCCGATCCCAAGGGCGAGCAACGCGAAGGCGACTCGTCGATGGCCGCGAAGGAGCGCTGCGATTGCGGCCGCCGTGAGGGCGGCCGGCCAGAGGTCGTAGCGATCCATGAGGAGCGGGCCCACCACAGGCGGAGTCAGGAGCAGAGCCACCGCGACCGCCCGAAGACGCCGCTTCGGGACTGCGAGTGATCGGCAGATATCGATCACGCACCACGCCAGGGCGAGCCCGCAGGCCAGCATCTCGAGCTCGAAGCCGAGCTGGTACAGATCGTAGTTACGGGCGCCATCGCTGACGAAGCCGGGCAGCAGGAATGCCGGCAGGCTCAACGGCGGATAGACAAATGGGAAGTCGCGATACGGCATGGCGCCGCCAAAGATCTGGCTGGCCCACTCGCGATAGATCTCGACGTTCGGCTCATAGGGGCCGCCGCCGTAGAAGCCTGTCTGCGCGAGGATGTGCAAGAAGGCCCAGGCCGAAACAAATCCGAGGAGCGTCGCGGCCATCTGCGGCGCCGTCCAGGGCGTTCGCACGACGCGCTCGGCGCTAGCCACGGCGGAGGTCCGAGAGGATCTCGCCGGCTGCGTTCTGGCCGGGGCCGCCGGTGATGCCGCCGCCGGGGTGGGCGCCCGAGCCGCACAGGTACAGGCCGACGACCGCGAGGCGGTAGCGGGCGTGGCCGAGCAGCGGCCGCCAGAGGTAGAACTGATCGAGGCCGGCCTCACCGTGGAGCGGGTGACCGCCGGTCAACCCGAAGCGAGATTCGAGATCGACCGGGGTCAGGACCTCGCGGTGGGTGACGAGCTTGCCGATTCCCGGGGCAACTGTTTCGAGCTGGGCGACGACCGCGTCCCCGAACCGCTCGCGCTCCGTATCCCAGGACCCGCCCCGGAGCGCATACGGGGCGTATTGAGCGATGACGCTCATGACGTGGGTCCCGGCCGGAGCGCCGTCGACCAGTGACGGATCGGCGAGCGACGGCATCGTCGCCTCGAGGACGGGCTGCTCGCTCCAGCGGCCGTATTTCGAGGCATCGAATGCCCGCTCGATCGCGTCGATCGACGGCGCCAGCACGATCCGGCCGCGCAGGAGCGCCTCGTCAGCTCCGGCTGCCGGGAACTTCGGCAGGAGCCCGAGGCCGAGGTTGACCTTCGCGACGACCCCCGGCGTCCGGATGTTCCCGGTTCGCCAGCCAAGCGACGGCCCCAGGACGACCGGATCGATGAGCCCCAGGAGCGTTCGCTTCGGGTCGGCGCCTGAGACGACGGCCCGAGCCGGGATCTCCTCGCCATCGGCGAGCACGACCCCACGGACGCGGCCATCGCGCGCATCGATCGAGACGACCTCGGCGCCGGTTCGGATCTCCGCCCCGGCGGCTCGAGCGGCCGCGGCCAGCGCGTCGGCGAGCGCTCCGGGCCCGCCCTTCGCGAAGACGGTCTCGCCAGCGGCGCCGCCGTCGTTGCCGGCGCCGTCGGTGAGGAGCATTGACGCCGTGCCGCCGGACCAGGGCCCAACGGCCCCGTACCGCACCCCGCGCCAGGCCAGCACGCCCCGCACGGCATCGGTCTCGAACGACTCCGCGACGAGATCCGCGATCGCCATCGGCAGGACGCGGAGGAGCGTCCGACCGCCCGCGGAGCCGAGACCCCGGAACGAGCGCCCGAGCCGCAGGCCCATCAGGGCATCGGCAAGGCGCGGCGTCCCGATGTCGGGCGGTGTCGATCGACCGAGCTCATCGAGGAACCGCCCGAGCGACCGGACGGCTTTGTCGAACCTCGGGTAGGCCTCCGCATCGGGGGCCGACATAGTCCGCAGCCCGGCTGCCGTCTTCGCAGCGTCGGACCAGAACGTGAGTGAGCCGCCGTCAACCCGGGGAGCGAAGACGCGGACATCCGGGGCGAGGAGCTTCAGCCCGTGACGTGCGAGGCTGAGGTCGCGAACCACGGACGGCCGCAGGCGCCCGACCGTGTGGGCGAGCGTCGGCACCCGAATCCCGGGCGCAAGCACGGAGGTGTCGGCGGCCCCGCCCACGCGCTCGCGCCGCTCGAGGACGAGCGTTCGCTGGCCGCCCTTCGCGAGATACGCGGCGGCCACCAAGGCGTTGTGACCGGCACCGATGACGACGGCGTCCCAAGCTCGAGCGGCCACGGTCAGGCCACCCGCGCCGGTCGTTTCCCGCGCGACCGGAGGAGCTCGAGCGCGGCGATCCGCCCGTTCGCACCCATGATCCCGCCGCCGGGATGGGTCGACGAGCCGCACATCCAGAGGTCGCGGATCGGCGTCTTGAACCGGGCCCAGCCGGGAACGGGTCGGCTGAAGAAAAGCTGCTCCAGCGAGAGCTCGCCCTGGAAGATGTTGCCCTCGGTCAGTCCGGTCGTGCGCTCGATGTCCAGCGGCGTCAGGACCTGGCGATGGAGGATCTTCGAGGGCAGGTCCGGTGCGAACTCGGCGATCCGGTTGACGACCGCGTCGCCGAAGGCCTCGCGCTGGTCGTCCCAGGTCCCGAGCGCGGGATCGATGTGGTACGGCGCGTACTGGACGAAGCAGCTCATGACGTGCTTGCCGGGCGGCGCCATCGACGGGTCGACGAGCGTCGGGATCACGATGTCGATGTACGGCTTCGCGCTGAAGCGGTCGTACTTCGCGTCGTCGTAGGCCCGTTCCATCGCCTCGACGGATGGGGAGATCGAGACCGCCCCGCGGAGGTGCTCGCCCGGGCCCGGCAGGGCGGTGAACGACGGCAGCGCGTCCAGGGCCATGTTCACCTTGCCGGACGAGCCCCGGAACTTGAAGCGCCTGACCTCGGCCTCGAAGTCGGCGTCGATCGTGCCGGGCTCCATGAGGTCGATGAACGTCCGCCGGACGTCGACCGACGAGAGCACCGAAGCGGCTTCGATCTCCTCGCCCGATTCGAGGATGACACCCGTGGCCCGCCCGCCCCGGGTGCTGATCCTGGCGACCGGCGCTTCCGTCCGGATCTCCGCGCCGTTCGCCCGCGCCGCGCTCGCGATCGCGTTCGAGATGCCGCCGGTACCGCCCTTCGGGATGCCCCAGGCCCGGAACGCGCCGTCGATCTCGCCCATGTAGTGGTGGAGCAACACGTAGGCCGTGCCGGGGGACCGGATGCCCTGGTACGTGCCGATGATCCCCGACGCCGACATCGTCGCCTTCAGGGGGTCCGTCTCGAACCACTGGTCGAGGAAGTCCGCTGCCGACATCGTCATGAGCTGGACGAAGACCGCCTGCTGGCGCTCGCTCAGGCGCTGGAAGGACCGGACGAGGCCCGCCAGCGGGAGGAGCGGCCGGGGGTCGTTCGAGGCCGGGTCGGGCGGGACGATCGAGAGGATCGGCTTGATGAACCGGGCCATGTCGACCATGAGCTGGCCGTATTCCTCGTACGCCTCGGCGTCGAGGCGCGACCAGCGCCGCAGCTCGCGGATCGTCCGACCGTGGTCGTTGACCCGCCAGAGGTAGTCGCCCGTCCCGATCTTCTCGCCGTCGGGCCCGATCGGCGCCGTCCGCCCTTCGCCCTTGGGGAGCGGCGTGAACGTCCCGTCGAGCGGAAGGATGTCGAGGCCGTGGTGGGGCAGGTCGAGCTCCCGGATGATCTCTGGCCGAAGGAGCGACACGACGTACGAGAACACCGAGAACCGGAAGCCGGGGAAAACCTCCTCGGTCACCGCGGCGCCCCCGAGCACGTGACGACGCTCGAGGACGAGCGTCTTCATGCCCGCCCGGGCGAGGTACGCGGCCGCGATGAGGCCGTTGTGGCCGCCGCCGATGACGACCGCGTCGTAGCGCTGGGGCACGCGCCCTCCCTCTCGAGACACCGATGGGACGACGCGACTCTAGCCGATCGACCGGCCTCGATGATCGGTGACGAACCGCTCCAGGACGGCGTCCTTCTCGGGATCGTCGGTCAGCGCGAAGATGAACTCGCTGAAGCCGAGCTCCCGGAGCCGGCCGACCCAGTCGGCCATCGCGTCGTTCGACGCGAGCGCGCCGGCCCGCCAGGCGAAAACCGACCGTCGGATCGCCGTCGGATTCCGCCCCGTCTCGGCCGAGGCCGCCTCGAGCACCTCGATCTGCCCGCGGACCGCCGCGAGCGCCTGCTCGAGGGTGAGCCTGTCACCGACGATCGGCTGGCCGCCGACCGAGTTCCACACGTCGGCGTGGCGGGCGGCCACCCGGATCGACTTCGGGCCCTGGGCAGCAACGAGGATCGGCGGGCGAGGCTGCTGGAGCGGGCGCTGTACGACCGCGTCCCTGGTCGGGTAGAAGCCCTCGGTTCGAGTGACGGTCTCGCCTCGAAGCAGCCTGTCGATCGTGTCGAGCTGTTCGTCGAGCCGGTCGACGAGCTCGGCGTTCGAGATGCCGCCCTGGCCGACGCCCTCGAGGTCGGCCGGCACGCCGCCAACGCCCATCCCGAGGGTGAGCCGTCCGCCGGATGCATGGTCGACCGTCGTCGCCGCCATCGCCGTCAGCAGCGGGTGACGGAGGACCGGCGGGGTGACGAGCGTCCCGAGGCGAATCCGGGTCGTATCGCGGGCCAGCCCGGCAAGGAGCGAGAAGGCTTCGAATTCGATGACGCCCGGGTAGGCCATGGGCGTCTCGTCGGCGACCCACAGCGAATCGAACCCGATCGCTTCGGCGCGCAGGGCGAGCTGCCTGATCTGTTCGTACGGGGCGGCCTGCGGAAATGCGTAGATCCCGAACGAGAGCCCGTCCGTCACGGAGGGCAGTTTGCGCCCGGTAGGATGTGCCCGTGACCGATCTCGGTGTCGTCGACCCGATCCGCGTGCCCACTTCGGTGCAGACCTACGTCCGGGGCATGCCCCGGATCGCCCAGGTCTTCGTCGCGCTCGCGCTCGTCGATCTCGTCGGCCGGGCGCTCGGGGTCGTGGAGCCAGGCATCGGCTTCTCCACGGAATACCCGACGTCGTTCGTTTCGGCGTTCCTGCCGAACTTTGCCCTGATCCTGCTGCCGGCGTTGGTCCTGATCCGGAGGCCGGACGCCGAGACGGCCACCCCGTGGATCCTCCGTGGCGCGGTCGTCGTCGCGCTCGTGGAGCTGCTCGGGTCGCCCACGAGGGCCTTCGTCGCCGGTCTCGACAACTCCGGAGAGAACACGCTCCTGTTCTGGGTGGCGGCCCTCGGGCTCGTCCTGTTCGCGCTCGGCTGGGTGGCACTCGGCCGCGGCCTGTCGAAGCTCAATCCAGTGGCGCCGGCCGCCCCGATCGCGGGCCTGGCGAACCTCGCGGCGCTGCTCGTCGCGAGCACGATCATCCTTTGGCTGATCCAGACTGTCCTGTCCCCGACGAACGTCGCCGACCCACCGGGCGCCGCCGGGGCCTTGACGATCAACCACGCCGCCGGGTTGGTGGGAATCCTTGCCTGGGCGTATCTCCTCCGCAGCGTCCTGCGCGGGCTCGACGATCCATCCCGATCGCTCACGGTCACACGATTGGCAGCGGTCGGCGCGCTGCTCTCGGCGACCATGACGTTCTTCATCGCGCTGCTCGGGGTGATCTATGCGAACAACATCCAGTTCGCGCTGACGGTCGGCAACGATCTCAGCATCTGGGTGTATTTCGTCTCGGATTCCATTGGCATCTCGCTGATCGTCCTCGCGATCGCGCTCGGGTTCGCGGATCCCCTGCGGCCGATGCCGAAGGACTGGGACAAGGCCGCTGCCGCGTGAGCATCGGCAGCCCGTTCCATCCGCGGACCGCGCCGCTCAACCGGAAGCTCCAGTGGCGGGAGTGGTCGGGCTACTGGGCCTCGTCGGTGTACGCCGACGCCCACGACATCGAGTACAACGCGATCCGCGAGGCCGCCGCCCTCATCGACGTCTCGCCGCTCTACAAATACCGCGTCGCGGGTCCCGATGCGGAGCGGCTCGTCGACCGGGTCATCACCCGTGACGCGACGAAGCTCAAGGTCGGGCAGGTCTACTACACGCCCTGGTGCGACGAGCACGGCAAGGTCATCGACGACGGCACGGTCCATCGCCTCGCCGCGGACGAGTTCCGGTGGACCGCCGCGGATCCGCAGCAGCGCTGGCTCACGCTCAACGCCCGCGGCCTGGAGGTGACGATCGAGGACGTCTCGGAACAGGTCGCCGCGGTCGCGCTCCAGGGGCCGTTCTCGCGGGCGGTGCTCGAGGCGGCGACCGGCGAGTCGTTCGACGACCTGCGCTACTTCCGGCGACGCCCGTCGAAGCTCGGCAAGATCGATGTCGACGTCTCTCGGACGGGCTACACGGGCGACCTCGGGTACGAGGTCTGGATCCCCGCCGGCCAGGCGCCCGCGGCCTGGGACGCGCTCATGGTGGCGGGCGCCCCGTATGGCATCCGGCCTGCCGGGATGCTGGCCCTCGATGTCGTCCGGCTCGAGGCCGGGCTCGTGCTGCTCGAGGTCGACTACACGTCGGCGCGACACGCCCTGAACCCGGACCAGAACTACTCGCCGTACGAGCTCGCGATGGGCCGGCTCGTCGACCTCGAGAAGGCGCCGTTCGTCGGGCAGCTGGCGCTTCGGCGAGAGCATGCGCGCGGCGGGCCGAAGCGCCGGCTCGTCGGCGTGACGCTCGACTGGGACGCGATCGAGCACCTCTACAGCGCGCAGGACCTGCCGCCCGCGATCTCACCCAACGTCGACCGTTTGCCGGTCCCCGTCTTTGCGAGCCGGGACGGCAGGCAGATCGGCAAGCTCACGAGCCACGGCTGGAGCCCGATCCTCAAGGGAGCCGTGGGTCTCGCCTCCGTGCCGGCTGCGTACGAGGCCGTCGGGACTCGGCTCGAGGCCGAGTGGACCGTCGAGGGCCGCCGCGGACGCGTCGAGGCCCGGGTCGTGGCACTCCCCTTTCTCGACCTCGAGCGCAAGCGCGCCTGACCTTGCCGATCTTCGTGACCCGCCCGGTTGCAACCGCCGTAACGACCGGGCGCGTGATACGCAGCGAGGGGATGCCAGAGCGTGCGAATGCCGCGGTCTCGAACCCGGCTCGACCGTCCACGCGAGCACCGCGCCAGCCGCGCAAACGTTGCTCGGTTGCCACGTCCGCGCGTAGGACGCGCCGGATCGTTATCTCGGGACATTGAGCAGCTCGCGACGCCCGCAGGTACGCCTGCCGCGCGTCTCGCGGGCGACGCGGATCGCCGGCACGATCGCCATCGTCGCGGGCCTCGTGATCGGATTCATCGACTCGCGTCCCGGCTGGAACGACACCGCGATCACCGCGGTCCTGCTGGCATTGGCAGCCGGCATCGTGACGACATTCGATCCGCGCCGCTGGCTGCTCTGGACGGCGATCATCGGCGGCCCGATCGTCCTGTTCGAGGCGCCCGCGACGGGCTCACCCGGCCCGCTCGCCGCCCTCGTGTTCGCAGGGATCGGTTCGGCGGCCGGCTGGCTGGCCGCCCGGAGACCCAACCCGAGGCGCTAGGTTCCGGCGAGGCGCTCGACCAGCGGATCGAGCTGACCCATCCCGCCGACCATGAACGAGCTGATCCCGAGGCGCTCCCGGAGCCCGATGAGCTTCTCGGTGAGCCCGGCGACCGAGCCGATGAAAACGTGCGGTGACTCCAGGACGTCTTCCTCGGTGATCTCGAGGCCGGACAGCTTGCGGATCGCATCAGCGGCCTTTCGGGCCGCGGATCTCGCGTTCTGCGTGACGGTCACCGGGGCCTGCGATGGGTAGACGTTGAACACGAGGTCGTCGAAGCGGTCGCCCGCGACCGCCCGGACCCATTCGATCTTCTCGGCCGTGCCCTCGATCGTGATCGACCGCGGATCCACCTTGATGCCGGGTAGGATCCGCGGCGCGAGCCCGACGATCTGCGCCTCACGAGCCGCGAGCTCGAGCGTCTTCCGCCCGCCGCCCCCGATGAGGAATGGCGGGTGTGGGCGCTGGACCGGCTTCGGCTGGCCGTCGAGGTCCGTGATCGCGTAGTGCTCACCGTTGAACGAGAACGGCGCATCGGCGAAGGCGCCCTTGAACACCGCGATCGCCTCGGCGAGGCGGGCCTGGCGGACCGGCGTCGGGTCGAACGTCATGCCGATCGCGTCGTACTCGGGCCGGTTCCAGCCCGCTCCGATCGCGATATCGAGCCGGCCGCCCGACAGGACGTCGAGCGACGCCAGCTCCTGGGCGAGCACCGCCGGGTGGCGCAGGTCGTTGTTGAGCACGAACGCCCCGATCCGCAGCCGTTCGGTTGCGGCCGCGATCCAGGCCATCGCCGCGATCGGCCCGAGCTGCGGGATGAGGTGGTCGGGGATGACCAGCTCGTGGTATCCGAGCGACTCCGCTCGGCGAGCCGTGGCCGTCAACTCGGCCCCAGAGACGATGTCGCGCCCATCGGCGAGGAACTCAAACGGATGGGTCGTCGGGGCCATCGCAGGATGCTAGACGGCGGTCGGATACTGTGCCGCGATGCGAACCCGACGCGGGGCCGTGCTCCCGTTCGCGGCGACCGTGGCCGCCGTGGCGATCCTGGCCTCTGCTTCCGCCGTGCTGGCGATTGACGCCGAGGACATCGCCGCCCGCGCTAGCAGCAATTG
>WNFL01322534.1_pt2 | contig 14773 bp, 12 predicted proteins | sample 5400361 | NCBI WGS metagenome assembly WNFL01 (sample SAMN13153351, study PRJNA577476) | soil metagenome | isolation source: 40 cm soil on Douglas fir-dominated hillslope | place: USA:California | collected 2013-09-17
CCGCCGAGCCGTACGGACTCGTGTCGTTCGGCGAGGACCACAACGGCGAGCTCTACGTGCTCGACCTCGGCAACAACACCGTCTCGCGGCTGCGCTTCGACCTCATCGGTCAGTCCAAGTCACAGGATATCTGCGTGAGCAGGCTGAACGACGTCTTTGCCAAGACGACCAACTCGAGGTCCTCGCAGGTTCGGTCGTGTGTCGACCGAGCCGCGCGTGGAAAGCTCGCGCTGGGTCAGACGCTCGACCTGTGCGTCGACGCGGACCCGAAGGGCAAGTTCGCCAACGTCCGCCTGAAGACCGAGGCGCTCGACACAGCGCTGTGTAGCGCGCTGGCGCCCGACTTCGGGTATGCGGGCGCCGACGCCGGCATCGATGCGGCGCTCCTGACCGAAACCGAGCTCGCGCGGGACGTCTTCGGCGACGTGCTCGCAAACGGGGTCATCCCGAAGGCCACCAACAAGCTCGCAGCCGGGTGTCAGAAGGCCGTGCTGGGCGCGCTGGCCAGCTGCCAGAAGACGCGCCGCAGCGAGTTCGTGCACTGCAAGAAGCTCGGGCTGAAGCAAAATACCCTGGGCTCGAGCGCTGCCCTCGCCACCTGTCTCAGCTCCGATACGAGGATCGCAAAGGCGTGCGATCCGCTGACCGGGAAGATCGCCACCAAGGCCATCGCGAAGTCGTGCACGGGGAAGGGCGTCGTCGACCTCTCGACGGAGTTCCCCGGCTGCGCGGTCGCCACCGCTCCAGAGCTCGCCTCGTGTCTCGACCACGCCGGCTGCCTCCGCAACTGCGAGCTCTTCGACGCTGCGGACGCGCTCGGCGCGGACTGCGCCGCTACCTGCGCTCCGTAACGATGGGCGACGCCCGTCCCATCCCCCGCCTCGCCGCCACGGTGCTGCTCGTGCGCGATCGCCCGACCGGCCTCGAGGTGTTCATGGTCGAGCGGCATCACCAGATCGACTTCGCGACCGGCGCGCTCGTGTTTCCCGGCGGCAAGGTCGACCCGGCCGACGCGGACCCGCGGCTGCGCGCGCGCTGCGGCGAGTCACTCGCGGGCGACGACGACGCGCGCGCCCTGCGCGTCGCGGCGATCCGCGAGACGTTCGAGGAGTGCGGCGTCCTGCTCGCGCGCGAGCGCGGCGGCGCCGAGCTCTTCGCGCGCGGCGTAGCGGGCGCGGACTTCGCCGCGCTCGTGGAGAGCGAGGACTTGCTGCTCGCCTGTGACCGTCTGGTGCCGTTCGCGCACTGGATCACCCCGGCGGTGGTGCCCAAGCGCTTCGACACGCACTTCTTCATCGCCGCCGCGCCGCAGGACCAGCTCGCGCTGCACGACGGACACGAGTCGGTCGACTCGCTCTGGATCTCGCCCCAGGCGGCGCTCGGAGAAGCCGAGACCGGCCGGCGCACGATCATCTATCCGACCCTGATGAACCTCGTGCGGCTCGCGGAGTCGCGCGACGTGGCGGACGCGCTCGAGCGCGCGAAGAAGCAACCCATCGTGACCGTTCAGCCCGCGCTCGTCCGCGGCGCCGACGGCAGGAGCGAGCTCGCCATCCCCGCGGATGCCGGCTATCCGCCGCTGCCGCGCGCGCTCGCGCGCTTCGCGTCCGTGGAAGGAGTTCGGCGATGAGCGATGACACGATTCTGCGCCGAGGCCTGTTGCGCTGGGAGGCGAAGCCCGCCGAGGCCGGCGGCGCGCGGCAGGAGAAGCGGCGCCTCGCGGCCGCGATGCGCGACGGGCTGGAGCGCTACGCGGCGCTTCTCGCGACTCACCCGCGCCCGAACCGCTACCAGGGCTGGGCGGAGACTGCGCCCGCCGGTGACACCCGGAGCTTCTTCGATCACAGCCCGCTGATCGGTCTCTCGAATCCACTCTCGCCGCCGATCGAGCTGCGCGCCCAGCCGGACGGCAAGAGCGTGCTCGGCCGCGGCGTCTTCGGCTCCGCGTACGAGGGACCGCCCGGCTGCGTGCACGGCGGCTACGTCGCGGCCGCGTTCGACGAGGTGCTCGGCTTCGCGAACGCGCTGTCCGGTACGCCGGGCATGACCGGCACGCTGACGGTCCGCTACCGGCGTCCGACGCCGCTGCACACCGAGCTGCGCTTCGAAGCGCGCTACGAGCGCAGCGAGGGCCGCAAGATCTTCACCTCGGGCAAGCTGTTCGCCGGCGACTCACTTTGCGCCGAAGCCGAGGGCATCTTCATCTCCGTCGGTGCCGAACGGTTCCGCGCGCTCTTCGAGGCGCGGAACCTCAGGTCCTAATGACTTCGCTCGCCTTCGACTCGCTGGCGCGCCTTCGGCGCTTGCGGGCTCGGCTCGGGACGGCCCTCGTCTCGCCGTCGCCCGGCTCTTCGCGGAGCTCGAGAAGACCGGACCTATGCGGTAAACGGTGCCAAGCGCGCGGCGACGGCACTGGCGCTGGCGATTCGCTTCGCGGGGTTCTTGGCCATCATCTCGAGGATCAGCTCGGCGAAGCCGTCGGGCAGGTTCTCGGTGCGCGCGCGCGGATCGGGCGGCGCCGTGTGGCGGTGGTGATAGGTGACGTCGCCGTCGCGGAACGGCACGCCGCCGGTCACCAGCTCGAAGAAGGTCACGCCGAGCGCGTAGATGTCGGCGCGCGCGTCGACCGACTCGCCGAGCGCTTGCTCCGGCGCCATGTAGTACGGGGTGCCACCGATCAGTGTCGCCGAGCGACGCACCTCTTCGACCATCTTCGCCAGGCCGAAGTCCATGATCTTGACGACCTTGCCGCGCGTGAAGAACAGGTTCGCTGTCTTGATGTCGCGGTGCACGATGCGCCGCTCGTGCGCGTACTCGAGGCCGGCGCACATCTGGACGCCCAGACGCGCGCAGTCGCGGGCCGACAGTCGCCCGGCGCGACGCAGAATGACGTGCAGCGGGTCGCCCTCGAGCAGCTCCATCGTGATGAAGAACGTCTCCTCTTCCTGGTCGGCGTCGAAGAGCGTGACGATGTTCGGGTGATTCAGCGCCGCAGCCGCGCGCGCTTCGCGCAGGAACAGCTGCACCGCCGCGGGGTGGTCGCGCAGGTTCTCGGGCAGGCGCTTCAGGGCGACCTCGCGGCCCAGGCGCTTGTCGCGCGCGCGGAAGACCACGCCCATGCCGCCGCGCCCGATCTGCTCGATGATCTCGTAGCGGCTCTCGGCGACGACGGGCACCGTCGCGGCGGTGAGTCGGCCGCCCACCTCGCGCGCCGAGGAGATGCGCTTGCGGAGTGACTCGATGCGCGTCGAGATCTCGGGGAACGTCGGCTCGTCCTCGCGCAGCTTCTCGAGCACCTCGATCGCGCGGCTCGGCTCGCCGCTGCGCTCCAGGAGCTCCGCGAGCCGGGCGCGCAGCGCCGGGTCGACCTCGTTCGCCGAGTCGCGCTCGATGCGCTCTTCGAGCTTGCGCGCGGCGAGGTCCACGTGGCCCTCGCTCTCGAGCGCGTCCGATAGCAGGAGACACGCCTCCGCGTAGTTCGGATCGCCGGGCAGGACCTGCTGCAGCAGCTTGATCGCGCGCGCGCGGTCGTCGTTCTCGCGCGCCAGCACCGCGGCCTGGAACGAATCGCCGCTGCGCTCGAGCACACCGATCACGCGCTCCGTCTCGCCGGCTTCGCGGTAGCAGGCGAGCGCGCGTTCGTAGTCGGCGGCCGCTTCGTAGGCCTTGCCCGCGCGAATCGGGTCGCCCGCGCGGCGGAACATGTCGGCGGAGCGCATAGGCTCGCCCGCCTTCTGGTAGAGCGCGGCGGCCCGCGACCACTCCGAGAGCTCTTCGCGCAGCCTCGCGGCGTCGGCGAAGTACTCGGCGTACTCGTAGTGCTCCGCGGCGCGGCCCTTGTTGCCCTGCGTCGCGTGCATGCGCGCGAGCAGGAAGTTCGAGAGCTTGTCCTGGCCCTCGCGTGCGAGCGACCGCGCCGCGGTGGGCACGTCGCCCTGCAGGTACGGAGTCACTGCCGGTGGACAGCCCTTGAAGAGCACGCCCTCGTTGCGGCCGAGGTCGACGTCCACCACCAGGGTCGCATAGCTCTCGACGAGCACCTCGCGCTCCGCGACCCGGTCGCCGCTGCCCAGCGCCACGAGATGGCGGCCGAGCGGCAGGCCGATGCGCGCGGACTGCCCGCGCAGGTGCCGGAACGTGTCGGGCCGGCCCGCGACGGAGACCGCGCACTCCCGCAGCGGCTGTCCGTCCCAGGTCACGCGGATCTCTACGGGACAGTGTCGCGGCTTCAAGTCGAACTCGACGCGGCGGGTGTCGCGGCTCGCGACGGTCACGTGCAGCGACTCGAACGGCTCCTCCAGCGCCCCGTCGCCGCTGGCGCCGTAGAGCTCGCCGTCGACGGTGACCCAGTACTTGCCCGGCGCGACGCCGCGGAACTGCGTCTCACGCGACACCAGATAGTGTACGGTGCGCGAGGAGACCTTCCCCTTCGCCGCCTCCCGCTCGGCGGGCGAGGCGCGCTTGCGGCGCGGGCGGCGGCGCGAGAGCGAGACGCTGAAGCTGCCGCGCAGGTCGTCGGGGTAGGCGATGACGACGACGAGGTCGCCGGCGCCGCGCGCCGAGCGCGCGAGCACGAGCAGGAAGCCGAGCGCGCAGAGGCCCGCGACGAGCCAGCGCCGTCCGGCGGGACGCGACGCGAAGTCGCTGAGCTGCGACGCGCGCGCCTGCAAAGCGTCTGGCAGCGAGGCATGGACCCGGTCGAGCGCGAACTCGATGCGCGGCGCCCAGCGCGCCGCGCTGGCCGCGAGCTCGCTGCGCGCGTTGGCGGGAATCACTCGGTCGAGGTCGCCGAAGGAGGGCGCCTCGGCCGGGGTCTCGAGCGCCCTGCCGGCCGAGGCCTCGGCGCGCTCCGCGGCCGCGTCGCGCGCCTGCTTGCGCCGCAAGCGCTCGCGCAGCCGCGGATGGTCCTCGAGCGCGGGGTGGCGCGTCCGCACGTCGTCCTCGCCGAGCGCGTTCCAGTCGCGGGCGGGCGGCTCCTCCTCGGCGAGCGGCGGCTGCGAGCTCGCGTCGTCGGTCGCGTCGAAGGTCGGAGTGACCTCGAAGCTCCCCGCGCGCGCCGAGGGCGCGGAGGCAAAGAGCGTCCCGGCGACGAGCAGGACGGCCACCTGAGCGGGGGTCGGGATACGCATCGAGCTGGCGAAACTATTCGGTGTCGCGGCGCTTTCGATTGAGTCGGCGCTTGCCCAGGCGCGCCAGGCTCGCCGCCGAGCGCCGCGCCGAGATAGCATCCAGCTGCTGGAGCGGTGACGATGCGTGCCGGGACATTCCTGACCGAAGAGATCGAACGCGGACCGGCAGGTCCGAAGGTCGGCGCGTTCTTCGACGTCGACGGCACCTTGCTCTCGGGTTTCTCGGGCATGGCGTTCTGGCGCGACCGTCTCCTGTCCGGGCAGATGAGCGCCGCTGACCTCTCGGAGAACGCGCTCGCCTGGGTCGGCTTCCAGCGCGGCCAGATCGGCTTCTCCGGGATCCTCGCGGCGTGGTCCGGAATGCTGCGCGGCACGCCCGAGCGGGAGCTCGCGGAGACCGGCGAGCGCCTGTTCAACTCCGAGCTCGCGGCGCTCGTGTTTCCCGAGTCGCGCGCGCTGGTCGAGGCGCACCTGCGCCGCGGGCACACGGTGGCGATCGTGTCCGCGGCGACGCGCTATCAGATCGATCCGCTCGCGCGCGACCTCGGGATCGAGCGCGTGCTGTGCACGCGGCTCGAGGTCGACGACGGTCACTTCACCGGCCGCTTCGTGCGCCCCGCGTGTTGGGGCGAGGGCAAGGCCGACGCGGTGCGCGCGCTCGCCGCCGAGGAGGGGCTCGATCTCGCGCAGAGTTACTTCTACACCGACGCCGCCGAAGAGCATCGCGGAGCGCCGCGTGTGGCCGATCCGGCGCTTCGCGAGTCGCGGCCGGCCGAGCTTCGCGGACGTGGTGCGCACCGGCCTGGCGACGGCGTCGAGCGGGCTCGCGCTGGCGCTCGGCTTGCCGCTGGCGCTCATCACGGGGCGGCCGAAGGCGGCGCTCGATTTCGCGCTGGGCGCTTGGGGCGACCTCGGCACCGCCCTCGCCGGCATCGAGCTGCGCGTGCGCGGGGAGGAGCACCTCTGGTCGTCGCGCCCGTGCGTGTTCATCTTCAACCACCAGAGCTCGCTGGACGTGCTCCTGCTCTGCAAGCTCCTGCGCCGCGACTTCGTCGGCGTGGCGAAGCAGGAGCTGCGACGCATTCCTGTGTTGGGCGGGCTCGCGGCGCTGCTGGGAACGGTGTTCATCGACCGCGCGAACTCGAGCGCCGCGATCCAGGCGCTGCAGCCCGCGGTCGACGCGCTCCGCTCCGGGACGTCGCTCGCGATCGCGCCCGAGGGCACGCGCGCGCCGACGCCGCGCCTCGGCCGGTTCAAGAAGGGCGCCTTCCACATGGCCATGCAGGCGCGCGTGCCGATCGTGCCGATCGTGATCCGCAACGCGCTGGACGCGCTGCCCAAGAGCGGCCTCGTCGTCCGGCCCGCGACCGTCGACGTCGTGGTGCTGCCGCCGATCTCGACGCGCGACTGGACGCGTGAGTCGCTCGACGAGCACATCGAGGACGTGCGGCAGCTGTACGAGGAAGTCCTCGCCGGCTGAGCCGCGGAGCGCGCGTTTCCGTAGAATCCGCCGCCATGGGGGGCGATCGACATCCGCGCGACCGGCTGCGCCCGGCGCTCGGTCTCACCGACGCGACGCTTCTGTGTGTGGCGTCGGTGATCGGCTCGGGGATCTTCCTGACGCCGGGCGCGATCGCCGAGCGCCTGCCGCACCCGGGCTTGATTCTCGCCGTGTGGCTCGCCGGCGGCGCGCTCTCGCTCGCCGGCGCGCTCGCGAACGCGGAGCTGGGGGCGATGTATCCGCACGCCGGCGGCGACTACGTGTATCTGCGCGAGGCGTTCTCGCCGTTCGCCGGCTTCGTCACCGGCTGGGTCTCGTTCTTCGCGATCTTCACCGGCACCGTCGCGACCCTGGCGGCGGGAACCGCGGAGGCGGTCGCGGAGCTCGTGCCCGCCGAGCTCGGACCGATGGGCGACGGCGCGAAGCTCGCGGTCGCGCTCGTCGCGGTCCTGGCCGCGAGCTGGCTCAACGTCGTCGGCGTGCGCGGCAGCGCGCGCGTGAACAACGCGGGCGCGGCGCTGAAGATCGTCGCGCTCGCGGCGCTGGTGGTGCTCGCGCCGTTTCTCGGCGCGGGCGACGTGACTCGGCTGAATGTCTTCGCGCCCGGCGCGGGCTCGAGCTCCTGGAGTGACTTCGGGCTCGCGCTCTCACCGGTCCTGTTCAGCTACCTCGGCTGGAACGCGACCGTGTTCGTCGCGAGCGAAGTCCGCGACGCGCAGCGGAACGTGCCGCGCTCGCTGTTCCTCGGCCTGGCGATCTGCATCGCGGTATATCTCGCGGTGAACACCGTCTACCTGTACGCGCTCCCGCTCGGCGAGCTGCAGAAGTCGGGCAACGCGGGCGAAGCCGCGGCGCACGCGCTCTTCGGACCCGTGAGTGGCCGGTTGCTCGCGCTGTTCGTGCTCGGCTCGATCCTCGCGACCCTGAACGCGACCATCCTGGCGGGCCCGCGCATCGCCTACGCCATGGCGCTGGACGAGCGCTTCTTCCGCGGCGTCGACGCGGTGCACCCGACCTACCAGACGCCGCACGTCGCGACCTGGGTCCAGGCCGGCGTCGCCGCGGCGCTCCTGCTCGTGCTGCGCAGCTTCCCGAGCGTGCTCGACTTCACCACGTTCGCGATCGTGCTCGCCACGATCGCGGACACCCTGGCGCTCTACACCCTCCGGCGCCGGCGCCCCGACGTGCCGCGACCGTACCGCGCCTGGGGCTACCCCTGGGTGCCGGGCCTGTACGTGGTCGCGAATGCGGCCGTCGCGTTCGCCATGCTGCGCGGAAACCCGCGCGAGTCACTCGTCTGTCTGCTGGTGATCGCGAGCGCCGTCCCGTTCTGGTTCCTGTTCGCTCGCGGGCGTTCGCCCTGAATGCGACGGTCAGGCGGCGAACCGATCGCCGCCTTGCCGACGTGGACCGAGCCGTCGCTGAACAAGTAGACCGCGTCGTCGAACGCCGACCGAGTTCATGAATCAGTTCCTGGCGATGCTACGGCGGCTCGAATCACTGGATCCAGTCGACGGCGGACGGACGCGATGTCATGCTGCGGCTCCATCAGAGGGAGGGGTGCTCATGCGCCGCGCCATCATCGGGTCGTTCGTCGCGTTCGGCCTTCTGCTTGCGTTCGACGGAACCGCGCAGACCGAGAAGTGGAACCAGGCAAAGGTCACGGCCCTCGCCGGCGAGCTCTCGAACGCGGTGTCCGGCTTGCGCAATTCGCTCATGAACAGCGACCAGTGGCAGAACTGGTCGGCCGGGAACGACACCCTCTGGGGCGTGAGCGAAGATCTGCGCATCATCGAGTTCGAGGCGATGAGCATGAACGCCGACCTCGCGAAGGGCGCGGGCATGAAGCAGACGCTGCCCGCGTATACGCACCTGCAGCAGGTCCACCGCGAGCTCGCGCAATACAACGGACAGATGGACATCGGCGCATTTCTCGCGCCTCCGCTCGCCAAAGCCAAGGCCGTGCTCGCCCAGCTCGCCGCGTACTACCCGGCGCAGCCGAAGCTGACTCAGTAGCGCGTTCGGTGCCGGGATCGCGTCGTCGACTTGTTGCCGCAGCTTCTCGCCCGCGGGTCACCAGGTCTGGTTCGAGGCCGTGCGCGAGCCGGTGCGTGAGCTACTCGCCGCGCAGCCTCTCGGCGCAGTCGACGACGGCCGTTAGTGCATGAAGCCGAGCACAGCGCCCCAGAACTGATCCGCAGTGCCGCGCATGAGCGCGGGGTCGGCGAGAAAATCGGAGTGTCCCGGGGTGTCGGTGATCACCAGCCGCGAGGCCGGCTGCGCCGCGTGATTGGACTCCGCCATCGCGATCGGGAAACGCCCGTCGCTGCGGCTGTGCACGATCAAGAGCGGGGCAGTCACCGCGGCCAGCGCGCGGCCGTTGTCGTATTCGTCGGGCACCATCCACGCCAGCACCGCCGGCAAGTCGCCCGAAGCCAGCGCCACCTCCCGGATCGACGACCAGGCGCTGGCCAGGATCACTCCTCGGCTGGCGACGGGGTGATCTCGCAGGTAGTCCAGCATCACGGCCGCGCCCATCGAGTAGCCGAGCAGATAGCGCGGCCGGTCTCCAGCGCGCTGATCGAAGGCGGCGACCGCTGCCCCCGAGTCTTGGCGGAGACACTCCACGCTCGGTTTGCCGGTGCTGTCGCCGTGCCCGGAGTAGTCGAACACCAGGACCGACAGACCGACGTCATGGAGGCGCTTGATCGCATGCGTCCAATCGGACAGGGCTTCGTTCTGTCCGTGCCACACCAACACCGCGGCGCGGGCTTCGTCGCCCGGCACCCACCAGGCCGCGAGACTGCGATCACCCGACGCGATCGAGATCGCCTCGTACGCGACGCCCTGGTCCGAAGGCCGTTGCGGCCCGAGGGGCTTGGTGATGAACGTGCCGGCCTCGAAGCGCGTGTAACCACCGTGCCTTAGCAGAACAACGACCGCGACCGACACCGCGATCAAGCCGATCGACACCCAAAGGGCCCAACGCGGGCGCCGGTCAATCGGTGGGCCGCTCGTCGATGGATTCACAGCGCTGTCTCCGCACCCGCGGTTTCTCGCGACACAGTAGCCGTTCGCGCCCCCTGCTACCCTGCGGACGATGACGATCGGCAAATTGGTCGTAGTTACCGGGCCAGCTGCCGTCGGAAAATCGACGATCGGAAGGCGGCTGCAGTCGGAGCTCGTACGCAATGGCGAGCTGTGCCTCGCGGTCGAGCTCGACATTTTTGCCCGCGCCCTGTCGCGTGACTGGATCTCCATGGGCGACCATCGGGGGCGGTACGCCGAGCGCGGATTCGTCTACTCGCGCGCCGGAGACGGGAGCATCGAGCTCACGCTCGGAGCTGATGGACGCCGCGTTCTCGCGGCATTCCACCGTTCCGTGGCGGCCATCGTGAAGTCTGGCGTGAGCGTCGTATGCGAGACGATCCTCTACGATGACGAGGATTGGAGCGATTGGTCTTCGGCTCTAACCGGCATCTCCGCTTGCTGCGTGAAGCTGAGTGCTCCGGTTGCGATCCTGGAAGGCCGCGAACAGGCCGACCGATCGCGGGCATTTCAGGGCCTTGCGCGAGGGATGAGCGCTCGACGGCCGGTCGGCAAGTACGACGTGGAAGCCGATACGGCTGCCGACAGTGCCAGCGGGATCGTCCAGCGCATCATCCACTCGCTGCACCCGATGTGAGACGATGCGCGGATGAGCATGCCTGGAACGTTCGACAACCGAGTGACTCGCCTGCTGGGCGTCGAGATACCGGTGGTGCAGGCGCCGATGGGTTGGGTCGCCCGCTCGCAGCTCGCCTCCGCGGTGTCGAACGCCGGCGCGATGGGGATCATCGAGACCTCGTCCGGCGAGCTCGACGCGATCCGCGACGAGGTGCGCAAGATGCGGAGCCTCACGACGAAGCCCTTCGGCGTGAACATCGCCCAGGCGTTCGTGCGCGATCCGAACATCGTGCGCTTCGTGATCGACCAGGGCGTGAAATTCGTGACCACCTCGGCGGGCAGCCCGGAGCGCTACACGAGTGAGCTGAAGAAGGGCGGACTCACCGTGTTTCACGTCGTTCCGAGCTTGAAGGCGGCCCTGAAGGCGGTTGCGTGCGGGGTCGACGGCCTGGTCGTCGAAGGCGGCGAGGGCGGCGGCTTCAAGAATCCGCGAGAGGTCGCCACGATGGTGCTGCTGCCGCTCGTGCGCTCGCGAGTCGACGTGCCGATCATCGCGGCGGGCGGCTTCGTCGACGGCGCCAGCATGGCCGCCGCCTTCGCGCTGGGCGCCGAGGGCGTTCAGCTCGGCACGCGCATGGTGTCCGCGAGTGAGTCGCCGGTTCACCAGAATTGGAAGGACGCCATCGTCCGCGCCGAGGAAACCGACACCGTGTTCCTCAACCGGTTCCACTCGCCTGCGCTGCGCGCGCTGCGCACCGACCGCAGCACCCGCCTCGAGCGGGAGCTCGACACGAACGCGTTCGCTCAGTTCGGCTCCGCGAAGGACCTGTATTTCGGCGGCGACATGGAAGCCGCGATCGCACTCACCGGACAGGTCTGCGGGCGCATCGACAGCGTGAAGCCCGTGCGCCAGATCGTCGAGGAGATTCGCGCGGAGTTCTTCGCGACCGTCGAGGAGCTGCACCGCCGGTACGCGCCGTCGTAGTCGGGGTGCTACGATGGGCTCGATGGCCTGCTGCGCGTTCGCGCTCCTCATTCTTGGCCAGATGGCCGCGGGATTCGCGGCTTTCCGGCGCGCGGTGCCGTTCGGTTTGCTCGGGCGGCCCTCGTTCGAGCTCGCGCCGAACCCGGCGGCGGCTTGGCGGCTCGGGGCGGCGGCGCTCGCGCTCGAGGCGCCCGCAGCTCGCTGGCGCACGACCGGTCGGGTGCTCGCCTTTGCCGGATTGCTCGAGCTGGCGCTCCTCGGCGGGGGCGCGCTCTGGGCGCTGCAGGGCCCGCAGCCGTCGGCGTCCGACACGACTTGGTGTTCGACGGTGATCCCATGACGACGATGGACCACCCGTTCTCCGCCGGGCTCGCCGCGCACGGCAAGGGCCCGGTCACGGCCGCGCGCCAGCGGCGCACGGCGCTCGTCTACACCGTCATGTGTCTGGTCGGCTTCGCGCCGGTGCTCGCGGGTGCGCCGGCGGGCTGGCAGGCGGCGGGGCTCGGGCTGTGGCTGCCGGGTGCGGGCTTCGTGGCGGTCGGTGGACTTGCCGCACTCCTCTTTCCACTGACGCTCGCCCTCTTCGGCGTGTCACTCATCGCCTGGTTCTGGGCGGGCGTGGTGGTCGCGCCGATCACCGTGTGGCTCGGCAGCGCATTGCTCGCCGGAGGAATGACGGGTGACTCGATCGCGCCCAGCGCGCCGTTTCTGGTGCCGGCGTTCGCGCTGGGCGCGCTGAGTTGGTCCCGCGTGCGCACGAACCGCAGGCGCGTCGAGGGTCGCGCGCGCTTCGAGGCGCGCGCGGCGTTCGTGCCCGCGTCGTGGGCCGAGGTTCGGGAGCGCACGGCCAGGCGCGCGAATCCGGCCGAGCGCGAGCTCAGCCGCGAGCAGGTGGAGTTCGTGCGCTACGCGCTCGATCGCGGGCTGCAGCCGGCGGACCGCTGGGACGGCTTCGACATCATCGATCAGTTCCAGCCGGCGGCGCTCCGCTACCAGATCAATCATCTGGGCTTCGCGCTCGCGCTCTATCAATGTCACTACGCGCCGAGCTTCACCGGGTATCTCGCGGAAGCGCAGCGCAACCTGATCGAGCGCTATCTCCAGCGCCGCGTGTGGAGCTACTGGGTCTGGGAGTCGTGCTGGGGTCACCTGAACTTCACGGACTTCGATCCGGTCGCGCGCGACAACATCATGCTCACCGGCTGGTTCGGCATGCAGGTGGGTCAATACATGGTCTCGTCGGGCGATCGCCGCTACGCGGAGCCGGGCAGCTTGACCTTCCGCTTGAACGAGCGCACGGCGTACGTGCACGACGCGCACACGATCGCCGAGTCGGTCGCGAAGGGCTTCGAGCGCTCCGACTTCTGTCTCTTCCCGTGCGAGCCGAACTGGATCTACCCGGTCTGCAATCACTACGGCATGACCTGCCTCGCGGCGCACGACAGGGCGTTCGGCACGACGTACGTGGCGGATCACTTGCCGCACTGGCAGGAGATGCTCGACCGCGAGTTCACCGACGACAGCGGGAGCTACATCGGCCTGCGCTCGCAGCACACCGGCATCGAGGCGCCCTTCCCCGCCGGCGAGGCGGGCTTCGCCTGGTTCGCGAACTGCTTCGCGCCCGAGCGCGCGCGGCGGCTGTGGGCGGTGGCTCGCGAAGAGCTGCGGCCGGCTCTGATCCCGGACCAGAGCGGCGGCAAGCGCCTCGCGCTCCCGGGCCGCGGCATCGACTTCGGGCGCTATCGCTTCGGTCACGTGCACGACTTCGCGACGATCCTGTTGTGCGCGCGCGAGTTCGGCGAGGACGACATTGCCAGCGGCGCGGAGCGCGCGCTCGACCTCGACTGCGGGCTCGCGACGGACGGCGGCGTGCGCCGCTACTCGGTCGGCTCGAACCTCGCCAACGCCCTCGCACTGCAGGGGTCACTCTGCCGCACCGGTGACTTCCGCGCTTCGGTCGTGGACGGGCCTCCGAAGTCGGTGTTCGAGGGGCCGCGGCTCGCGGAGGCGCGCTACCCGGACGTGCTCGTGGCGAAGGCGTTCAGCGATGGCGAGTCACTCGAGCTCGTGCTGTACCCGGGCGGCGCCACGGGGGTGCAGACCCTGCGCATCGAGAAACTGCGCCCGGGGCGGCGCTACGCAGCGCAGGGCCGGGAGCTCAGCGCGGATGCAAGCGGCAACGCGACGCTCGAGGTCGAGCTCTCCGGGCGGACCCCGCTCCGCATCGCGCCGCGCGCCTAGCTTCGCGACCCGCGCCTATGGCTTCTCGCTTCGCGCCGCTCCGGGATCCGAACTTCGCGCGCGTGTTTGCGGCGCGCCTGATCTCCGCCTTCGGCACGCCGATGGCGCCCGTGGCGTTGCCGTTCGCCGTGCTCGAGGACCTGCACGGCTCGGCCCGCGACGTCGGGCTCGTGATCGCGGCCGCGGCCGGCGCGCAGGTCGTGTTCCAGATCTTCGCGGGGGCCCTCGCAGACCGCGGCTCGCGGCGCGCGCAGATGGTGACGGGCGACCTGTCTGCCGCGGCCGCGCAGGCGGCCATCGCGCTGTTGCTCGCGCTGCGCCTGGCGTCGGTGCCCGCGCTCATCCTGCTCGAGGTGGTGATGGGCACGGCCCTCGCGCTCCAGCACCCGGCAGCGGTCGGGCTCGTGCCGCTCGTCGTGGAGCGCGAGCGACTCCAGTCCGCGAACGCGCTCCTGGCGATCGCGAACAGCACCGCCATGGGGCTCGGCGCGGCAGTGGCGGGCATCGTGGCCGCGACGCTCGGCGCGCGCGTCGCGCTCGCGATCGATGCGGCCACGTTCGTAGCGAGCGCGATCCTGGTTTCGGGCGTGCGCGAGCGCGCGCAGGAGCGCTCGCCGACCGAGTCACTCATCGCGGAGCTGCGGGCCGGCTGGCGCGAGTTCACGAGTCACCGCTGGCTCTGGACGATCGTCCTCCAGTTCACCGTCATGCTGGTGGGCTGGTTCGGCACGTACGCCGTGGTGGGTCCCGTGATCGCGCAGCGCTCGCTCGGCGGAGCCGCGTCGTGGGGCCTCATCGCCAGCGCCAACGGCTTCGGGCTCATCGCAGGCGGCTTCGTGGCGCTGCGCGTGCACTTCCCGCGCCCCATCTTCGCCGCCACGCTGTGCTGCTTCCCGTTCGCGCTCCTGCCACTCTCTCTCATCGCGCCGCTGGCCGTGCCCTGGGTCGCGGCGGCCGCCTTCGCAGCCGGTGTCGCGGGAGAGCTGTTCGGCGTGCTGTGGTACACCGCGCTCCACACTCACGTCGACCCCGCGGCGATCTCGCGTGTCTCCGCCTACGACGCGGTCGGCTCGATCGCGCTCGTTCCGGTGGGCGAGGTGCTCGCCGGCTTCGCGCTCGACGCGTTCGGCCCGGCCGCGACGTTGATCGGCGCCTGCGCCGCGATCGTCGTTCCCACGGCGGCGGTGTTGCTCGTGCGCGAGGTGCGCGAGCTCCGCGCGGCGGTTCCAGTGACTTCGGGAGTGAGCCCGC
>WNFL01165146.1_pt1 | contig 14771 bp, 14 predicted proteins | sample 5400361 | NCBI WGS metagenome assembly WNFL01 (sample SAMN13153351, study PRJNA577476) | soil metagenome | isolation source: 40 cm soil on Douglas fir-dominated hillslope | place: USA:California | collected 2013-09-17
TGTGCAGGCCATTCCCAGATCATTTTGCCGTCGCCGGCGGCACCTTCCTTCTGCACTGGCGCCGGCAGCGGCGCCGGTGTTGTATGAGCTGCCGGCAACTTGATTGACGGTTGAGTTGTTGCCGGACGCGATGGGGTCGGGGTCGCAGCCGCCTTTGACGCAGGCATTTTCAGTTGCGCGAGAGCCTGTTCCGAATACGGCAGTTTGCGCGCTTTGGGCTCGGAGAACACCGGCGCAGCGACGGGGGCGGCAAGCGGTATCGGCTGAGCGGTTGTAGCCTCGCCGACGCTGTCCTGAGGAAACAGCCGCAGACGTTGATCGATCTTGATCAAACCCGGATCTTCCAGGTTGTTCCATGCCGCAAGCTCGCGATAATCCTGACCGTAATCGAGCGCGATGCTGTAGAGGGTGTCCCCCTTCCTCACGATGTGATACTCGGGTCGCCAGTCGCCTTCCCGATAGGGCTTGGTAGTGGGCTCCTCCAGCGGCGCGGGCAGCTTTTCCGGAACAGGCGGAGGCAACTTTTCCAATTTTGCAGTCGACACTGCCGGCGCGACGGACGCCGGCGGATTCGCCGGCACCGGTGTCGGCGGCGCCGACGTCTGCGGCTTGGACGCCGCGGCGCTGGCGGGCACTGCTGCAGGTGCGGTCTTCGCGGCAGGAGGGTTGGGAGAACGTTCGATCACCGGCGCAGCGGTCGGACTCGAACCGCAGGCAGCCACCAGCGCCGTCATCGCACCCACCAGAATTGCAGGCCACAGCCGGCGCAGGAAAGAAAAGGTCATGCCGATACCCCTGCGATCAGCGGCACGAATTTGACTTCGTCGAGCACCGACTGCGTAAAGCCGTCCCCATTGCGTTCGACCAGAACGAGTCGCTGTTCGCGAGTACCCAACGGCAATACCAGCCGCCCTCCTTCGCCAAGCTGATCCGCCAGCATTTCCGGCAGGTGAGTCGCCGCCGCCGCCATGACAATCGCGTCGAACGGACCCTGCTCTTTCAGGCCGGCATGCCCGTCTCCGTGTTTCAGCTTGATGTTGCGCAGACCAAGCTCGCGCAACCTTACTCTGGCTTTCGACAGCAGTCCGGCCAGTCGTTCCAGCGAATGGACTTCATGGGACACGCGCGACAGGACTGCTGCCTGATATCCGCAGCCGGTTCCGATCTCCAGCACCTTGTGAAGTGCGCGGCCCCCGCGCGCCAGCTCTACCATGCGCGCCACGGTAAACGGATTGGAAATGGTCTGGCCGAATCCGATCGGCAACGCTACGTCGTCATAGGCGCGACTTGCCAGTGCCTCGTCGACGAACATGTGACGTGGAATTTCTGCCATCGCCTTCAACACCACCTCGTCCTTCACGCCCTGGTCGCGCAGGCGCTCGATCATGCGCATGCGCGTGCGCTGCGAGGTCATGCCGATGCCGGCGATCCTGTTATTCATCGGGTCGGCAATGACCTGGGCTCGTGCACCGGGCGCGCATCATGTCAGCGCATGCTCCGTCAGCCAGTTACGCACGTGATCAAGGCTGGTGTACTGGGTCAGGTCGATCTGCAGCGGCGTGACCGATACTTTGCGATGCGCGATTGCATAAAAATCCGTGCCCGCACCTGCATCCTGTGCGTCACCCGCCGCACCAACCCAATAGACAGTCTCGCCGCGTGGATTGGTGGATTTGACCACCGCCTCGGCCTTGTGACGTCGGCCGAGCCGGGTAACTTCGGTGCCCTCCAACTGATCGTAGGGAACGTCCGGCACATTCAGGTTCAGCAATAGCGGAAATGCGAAGGGACGATCGCGGAAGCGCTCGAATAGCGCGCAGGCGACCCGGGCCGCGGTTGCGTAGTTACCTGCGGATCTGCTGGCGAGCGATACGGCCATCGACGGTATTCCGAGGAGAAAGCCTTCCGTCGCAGCCGCCACCGTGCCCGAATAGATGGTGTCGTCACCCATGTTGGCGCCATGATTGATGCCCGATATCACCATATCCGGCATCTGATCGAGAAGTCCAGTCACGGCAAGGTGTACGCAGTCCGTCGGCGTGCCGTTGACGTAGTGAAATCCGTTGTGGGAACGCCTGACAAGCAAGGGACGATCGAGAGTGAGGGAATTGCTGGCACCGCTATGGTCGCGCTCCGGCGCGACCACGACAACTTCCGCGAAATTCGACAAGGCCTCCGCGAGCACGGCGAGGCCGGGCGCGAAGTACCCGTCATCGTTGCTCAGAAGAATGCGCATCGGCTGAATTGGCGGGCCCGGACCCCGTCCCGAAGAACGAAAGAACTGGAAACGTTTACTTCCGGTCCGTTCATTCTTCTCGAAAGTCTGCCCGCCAGTGGTTATTGACGCGGAAAATTGGTCGGGGCGAGAGGATTTGAACCTCCGACCACCTGCACCCCATGCAGGTACGCTACCAGGCTGCGCTACGCCCCGAATTTACCCGAAGATTATAACAGGCCCGATGCCGGACACGTTACTCGCGCAGGATGTCGAGCAGGCCCTGAATTTCCCGGCGCAAAATCGCGGGGTTGAACTTGGCGGAAGCAGCGGGTTTCATCTGCACGGCGGCTTCATCCAGCCGGGCTCGTGCGCCGCTGATGGTAAATCCCTGCTCGTAAAGAAGCTCGCGAATACGGCGGATAAGCAACACTTCATGATGTTGGTAATAACGGCGGTTGCCGCGCCGCTTCACCGGTTTGAGTTGCGTAAACTCCTGCTCCCAGTAGCGCAACACATGCGGCTTGACACCGCAAAGTTCGCTGACTTCACCGATGGTGAAGTATCGCTTTGCGGGAATCGGGGGCAACGGTGCCCTAGGATTGCTGCTGTGGTTGCTGCTGTCCACCGTAGTTCTTCTCGACCATTGCTTTCAGTTTCTGGCTGGCATGAAATGTCACGACACGACGTGCCGTGATCGGTATTTCTTCGCCGGTCTTGGGATTGCGGCCAGGCCGCTGAGGCTTGTCGCGCAACTGAAAATTGCCGAAGCCGGACAGTTTCACGCCGTCGCCGTTTTCCAGGGCCAACCGCACCTCCTCGAAAAATGATTCCACCATATCCTTGGCTTCGCGCTTGTTCAATCCCACCTTCTCGAACAACAGATCGGCCAGGTCGGCTTTGGTCAGTGTCATGGGTTCACCTTATTGTCGGAGCTTGGCACCGTATTCTTGTTCCAGAACCCCGAGCAGACCCGCCATCGCGGCGTCCACTTCGGCATCGGTTAGAGTCTTTTTAGTATCTTGCAATAACACTCGGAATGCAAGACCTTTTTTGCCGTTCCCAATGCCTTTGCCGCGGTAAACGTCGAACACCGAAATGGCATCGACAATAGGCGCTTTCGAGCGCATCAGTCCATCCAGGATCGACTGAACCGCGACTTTTTCGTCCACGATGACTGCCAGATCGCGGCGCACAGGCGGGAACTTCGGTACCTCTGCGTACTGGGGCAAGTTGCGGTGAAGCAAAGACTCGGCGTCCAATTCAAATATAACCAGCGGCGCCTGCAGGTCGTATTTTCGTTGCCACCGGGGATGCAGCTCCCCGATGCATCCGACTTCCGAGCCGTTCAGCAGCACGCGAGCACTGCGCCCCGGATGCATTGCGGGGTGCGGTGCGGACTCGAAGCGGATCTGCGCGGGCGCTAACAGCACTTCGACGTCGTTCTTGACGTCGAAAAAATCCACGTTACGGGCGGCTATGCCCCATTGTTCTTCGTCCGCAGTGCCAAAGGCCGCCGCGGCGATGTGCATGGGCTGGCGAATACCTGCCACGTCCAGATCGCCGTCCGGGACGCTGGCATCGCGCAAAAAGGCACGACCGATCTCAAAAACTCGCACCCGGTCGAGCTTGCGATTCAGGTTGTAGCGGACATTGGCGATCAAACCCCCGATCAGATTCGAGCGCATCACGGCAAATTGGATCGCGATCGGGTTGAGCAGCCGGATCGGTTGCGCATTACCGGCGAAATCCTTTTCCCAGCCTTCTTCCACGAAGCTGTAGTTGACGACCTCCTGGTAGTCGGCCGCAGCCAGGCGCTCGCGCAGGTCATGGAGTGACCGGCGCTCCTCCGGCACGGGCAACATGTTCGCGACACTGCGGGGAGGCTTGGCGGGAATACGCTCGAAGCCATACAGCCGAGCCACCTCTTCGATCAGGTCCTCTTCGATTTCGATGTCGAAACGATAGCTGGGCGGCGTGACGACAAAGAATTCGTCATCGCCGCTGCCTTCGCGGCGAGACTTGAAACCCTCATTTTCACCGGATGCCGTCGCGGCAGCTTTGCCACGGTATCCGCTACCGGGCCCGGTTCGCCTCCGCAAATTTCCAGCACCAGCGCCGTGGCGCGCTCAATCCCCTCGATATTGTTTTCGAAATCGACGCCGCGCTCGAAGCGGTGGGAGGCGTCACTCGTAAAGTTGTAGCGTCGCGCCCGGCCTGCGATCGCATCTGGGAAAAAGAATGCGGCCTCCAGGAATACATTGCGGGTATCAAGATCGGCCTTTGTGCTGTCGCCGCCCATGATGCCGGCGAGCCCGATCGGTCCGCTCGCGTCGGTGATGGCCAGTACGCTGTCGTCGAGTTCCACGGTCTGCTCGTTCAGCAGCGTCAGCTTTTCGCCCTTACGACCGAAGCGCACATCGATGCCGCCCTTCAATTTGTCCAGGTCGTAGACATGCAACGGACGGCCCAGTTCGAGCATTACGTAGTTGGTAACGTCCACCAGAGCCGAAATCGAGCGCTGTCCCGCACGCTCCAGACGCTGCTTTATCCACTCAGGTGACGACGCCTTTGCATTCACGTTGCGTATGACTCGCCCCGCGAAGCGCCCGCAGCCGTCCGCCGCCGAAATCTTCACGGGAAATGTGGTCTCGCTTCGTGGCGGGACGGCGGAAATTTGCGGAGGCCGCAGCGGCGCACGAGTCAGGGCCGCCACTTCGCGGGCGACGCCGAGCACTGACAGGCAATCGGGTCGATTCGGCGTGAGTTTGACGGTCAATATTCTGTCATCGAGCGCCAGCACTTCACGCACATCCCGGCCGATCAATGCATCTTCCCGGAGCTTCAGCAAGCCGCTGTGGTCTTCTGACAACCCCAGTTCGCGCGCGGAACAGAGCATGCCGCGGCTTTCGACGCCGCGCATGGTCGCTGCTTTGATTTCGAACGGCCGATCCGGAGCTGAGCCGGGCAATCGGGCACCCACCAGCGCGCAAGGTACTTTCATTCCTTGCGCGACGTTGGGCGCGCCACAAACGATGTTGAGCGGCTGAGCACCACCGATGTCCACCTGACACACCGTCAGCTTGTCGGCGTTCGGATGTTTTTCGACTTTAAGCACTTCGCCCACCACCACACCGGAAAATGGCGGCGCGACTTCCCGGCAGTCTTCAATTTCAAGGCCGGACATGGTCAACAGATGAGCGAGCTCCGCCGTGGCAAGCTTCGGGTCGACCAGGGTGCGCAACCAGTTTTCCGAGAATTGCATCGTCGCGGCGTCTCAGTTGAACTGCTTGAGGAAGCGCAGATCGCCCTCGTAGAACAGGCGCAAGTCGTCTATGCCATGGCGCAGCATAGTCAGGCGCTCCAATCCGCTGCCGAAGGCGAAGCCGGTGTAACGCTCGGGGTCGAGCCCGAAATTGCGCACTACATTTGGATGCACCTGGCCGGCGCCGGAAATCTCCAGCCACCGCCCCTTATGCGGCCCGCTCGCAAAAGCCATGTCAATCTCCGCGGACGGCTCGGTGAAAGGAAAGAAGGATGGCCGGAAACGCACCTGCAGTTCGTCGGTTTCAAAAAATCTGCGCAGGAAATCGGTATAGACGCCTTTCAGGTCGGCGAAGCTGATGTTCTCGTCGAGCCACAACCCTTCGACCTGATGGAACATGGGCGAATGCGTCGCATCCGAGTCAACCCGATAGGTCCGGCCCGGCAAGATGACCTTGATCGGCGGTTTGTGGGTCCGGGCGTAACGCACCTGCATCGGGCTGGTATGCGTGCGAAGCAGCAATCCGCCCTCGACATAGAACGTGTCGTGCATGGATCGCGCTGGATGATTCTCCGGCTGATTGAGCGCGGTGAAATTGTGCCAGTCGGTTTCGATCTCCGGACCATCGGCGACGTCGAAACCCACCGAGCGGAAGATCGCCTCGATGCGCTGCCAGGTGCGGATGACCGGATGGATCCCGCCGCGACTGCGTCCGCGCCCGGGAAGCGTGACATCGAGCGCCTCTTCCGCCAATCGGGCTTCCAGAGCAGACATCCCGATCGCCTCGCGGCGCGCCTGCAGCAGGGCTTCGACCTGCTCCTTCGCCTTGTTGATGAGTGCGCCTGCCTGCGGGCGCTCCTCTGCAGAAAGCTTGCCGAGTCCCTTCAGCATTTCGGTCAGCACACCGCTCTTGCCGAGAAAACGCGCCTTGGCCTGCTCGAGGGCAGCAAGGTCGGTGATGCTGTCGAAATTCGATTTCGCGTCGGCAATAATGCCGTCGAGGTTATCCATCTCGTCGCGGCTATGACACCCTGTTGAACTAACCCAAGGTTGAATTAACTCGGGGAGTGCACAAAAAATAAGGAGGCCTTACAGCCTCCTTTCGACTTCATTTTCCCGAATCAGGCGCCGAGGCTGGCTTTTGCCTGACTTGCGATCCGTTCAAATGCAGATTTGTCAAATACGGCAATGTCAGCCAAGACCTTGCGATCGACCTCGATCGCGGCTTTCTTCAGCCCATTGATCAAGGTGCTGTAGGTCATGCCGAATTCCCTTGCGGCGGCGTTGATGCGAACGATCCACAGCGCGCGGAAATCGCGCTTCTTGCGGCGCCGGTCACGATACGAATATTGACCCGCGCGCATGACCGCCTGCTTGGCGATCTTGTAGACATTGCCGCGGCGGCCGCGATAGCCTTTGGACTTCTCGAGAACTTTCTTGTGCCGCGCACGCGCGGTGACACCACGTTTGACTCTTGGCATGGTGGTCTCCGGTTACGCGTAAGGGAGCATCGATCGAATATGGCCGTGATCCGACGGGCTCACGGCCGTATTGCCGCGCAAATGGCGTTTGCGCTTGGTCGACTTCTTGGTAAGGATGTGACGCAGGTTCGCCTGCGTGCGCTTGAAGCGGCCGCTACCGAGCGTCTTGAAACGCTTGGCGGCACCGCTCTTGGATTTGAGTTTGGGCACTATTACTACTCCTTCATGTTTTAGCCTGACTCCAGGCGTCCCCTTGCGAGGCGCTTTGTTGCCTGGGAATCACTTGTTTGACGACGGTGAATAGTAATTGGTAACCGGTGATTGACAGAAGCCATTCCCCGATCTCACTGGACACCAGCCACTAATTACCAATCACAAATCACTTTTTCTTGGGGCTCATCACCATGACCATTTGCCGGCCTTCCATTTTCGGAAACTGCTCGACCACACCATACGGCTCCAGGTCGGCCTTCACCCTTTCCAGCAGCTTGAAGCCAAATTCCTGGTGCGCCATTTCGCGGCCGCGGAAACGCAGGGTTATCTTGGTCTTGTCGCCTTCGGTCAGAAAGCGGGTCAGGTTGCGCAATTTGATCTGATAGTCACCATCGTCCGTACCTGGCCGGAATTTCACTTCCTTGACCTGAATCTGCTTCTGCTTGAGCTTGGCCTCGTGCCTCTTTTTGGCCTCGCTGTACTTGAACTTTCCAAAGTCCATCAGCCGCGCGACCGGCGGCTGTGCAGTTGGCGCGATTTCCACCAGATCGATTTCCAGTTCCTCCGCCATGGCGTTTGCCTGGGCGAGACTGACGACCCCGATTGGCTCACCCTTGATTCCGATGAGCCGGACCTCCGGCGCAGTAATCTCGCCATTGATCCTGACATCCCTGTCCTGAGCTATAAGCAGGCCTCCATCAAAAAATTAAGCCGCGCTTTCCGCATGCGGCAACTCGGATTTGAGTCGCTCGATGGTACGCACGGCAACGGCGCTTGCCGCTACCTCTTTATCACCAACCACCAGTTGGTAAGGCAGCTTCTGCAAACTATGTTCTCGAATTTTATAGGTAATTTTCTCGTTTCTCAAGTCCGCAAAGGCGCGGAAGCCGGCTTCATCGAGCCGCTGGGCAACTTGGCCGGCATAATCGGCCTGATGCTCGGAGATATTGAGGACGACTACCTGCTCAGGCGCGAGCCATAAGGGCAGCGCACCGGCGTAGTGCTCGATCAGGATGCCGATAAAACGCTCCATTGATCCCAGAATTGCCCGGTGCAGCATGACCGGCAGGCGGCGGCTGTTGTCTTAGGCGATATATTCGGCCCCGAGCCTGCCTGGAAGCTCGAAATCCAGCTTGAAAGTACCGCATTGCCAGACCCTGCCGATCGAATCCCTGAGCGAAAACTCGATTTTCGGACCGTAAAACGCGCCCTCGCCCGGATTCAGGTCCCATTTAAGGCCTTTTGCGTCGAGTGCGGCCTTCAGCGCGGCCTCCGCTTTGTCCCAGGTTTCGTCCGCCCCTATGCGTTTGGCCGGGCGCGTGGACAGCTTGATCAGGATCTCGGTGAACCCAAAGTGGACATAGACTTTCTGCAGCAGGTCGATGAACGCCAACGCCTCGCCCTGCACCTGGTCTTCGGTGCAGAAAATATGGGCGTCGTCCTGCGTGAAGCCGCGCACCCGCATGATTCCATGCAAGGCCCCCGAAGGCTCATTCCGATGGCAGGCACCGAACTCGGCCAGCCGCAACGGCAGATCCCGATAGCTCTTCAGGCCCTGGTTGAAAATCTGCACATGGCCCGGACAATTCATCGGTTTGACCGCATAGTCGCGCTTTTCCGATTCGGTCGTGAACATCAGCTCGCGGTAGTTATCCCAGTGCCCCGAGCGCTCCCACAATGAGCGGTCCATGACTTGCGGCGTACGCACTTCCTGGTATCCGTGACGGGAAAGCGTCCTGCGCATGTATTGCTCGACTTGCTGCCAGATTGCCCAGCCTTTCGGATGCCAGAACACCATCCCGGGAGCCTCCTCCTGGGTATGGAACAGATCGAGCTGCTTGCCGAGCTTGCGGTGGTCGCGTTTTTCCGCCTCTTCCAGGCGGAACAGGTAGGCATCGAGATCTTCCTTCTTCGCCCACGCCGTGCCATAGATCCGTTGCAGCATTTCGTTCTTCGAGTCGCCGCGCCAATAGGCACCCGCGACTTTCAGCAGCTTGAATGCCTTGAGCTTGCCGGTGGAAGGCACATGAGGACCCCGGCACAGGTCGGTGAAGTTGCCCTGCGAATAAAGCGAAATAGATTCGTTGCCCGGAATGGCGCTGATGATCTGCGCCTTGTAGTCCTCACCCTGACCCTTGAAGAATTCCACTGCCTTGTCGCGATTCCAGACTTGTCGCTCGACTTTGATATCGCGCTTGGCGATTTCCACCATGCGCTTTTCGATCGCGGCAAGGTCCTCGGGCGTGAACGGGCGTTTGTAGGAAAAATCGTAGTAGAACCCGTCCTCGATCACCGGGCCGATGGTGACCTGGGCATCCGGATAGAGTTCCTTGACGGCATGGGCCAGCAGGTGGGCAGTCGAGTGACGCAGGATGTCGATGCCATCGGCATCCTTTTCGGTCACTACGGCGAGGTCCGCGTCATGCTCGATGACGAAGGAAGTATCGACCAGCTTGCCGTCGACTCGTCCGGCCAGCGCGGCACGCGCCAGCCCGGCACCGATCGATGCGGCAACCTCGGCGACGGTAACCGGCTTGTCGAACGCTCTAAGCGATCCGTCAGGTAATCGGATGGACGGCATTTCTCGAAGATCCAAAATAAAAAAGTGCGGAGAACCGCACTTTTTCGCTATCAGACTGGAAAGGGGCTCAGAAGCGATGCATTGAATGCAGCGTGCAAGTTCGGAAACCCATTTCTGTCCTTAAGGAAGCTGGTAGGCGCGATTGGACTCGAACCAACGACCCCCACCATGTCAAGGTGGTGCTCTAACCAGCTGAGCTACGCGCCTGTCGAAGGGCGGATTCTAAACGAAACGCCGCAGGCGTTCAAACCTCACTTCCTGCGCGCCGACTCCACCCCGGAAATATCCCGCACCGAAGCCAACAAGCGCGTCAGTTGCGCCAATCCCTCGACTTCCAGCGTGAACGCCATCCTCGCATTCAGATCCTGGCTGTGAGACGTGCTGGAGGCGACTCGCACTTTTTCGCGCGTAAATACGTCGAGGATGTCCCGCATCAGCGCGGGATGGCTGCCTGCGATGACTTCGATATCGACCGGAAACTTCGACGCGCCGGTCTTTCCCCAATCGGAAGCGATCAATCTTTCCTGCGGAAGGCGCGCGACGTTGCGGCAGTCCGCTCGATGCACGGTAACGCCGCGACCGCGGGTCACGAACCCGATGATCCTGTCGGGCGGCGCCGGTTTGCAGCAACGCGCCAGCACAGTGAGCAGCTTGTCCACACCGACGATCAGGACACCGACCGGCGCGGCCGCGGGCCGCGAGTGTGCCGGGTGGACAGGCAGCTTGTCCTCCGGAATCCCCTCACTCAGCACCGCCGATTGCAGCTGCCGCGGTGTGACTTCACCCCGACCAAGTGCGGCGAAAAGCTCATTTGCGCCGCCGAACTCCAGCCGCGACGCCAGCTCTTCGAGATTCTGTCCGGTCTTGCCGAGCCGCTGCAGATCCTTGTCCAGCACAGCACGGCCGTGAGCCATGGCTTCATCGAGTTGCTGGACATTGAACCACTGCCTCACTTTTGCGCGCGCGCGGTTACTCTTGATGTAGCCCAGGGCGGGATTCAGCCAGTCGCGCGAAGGTCCGCCTTCCTTGGCTGCAATGATTTCCACTCTCTGCCCGTTGGACAGCGCGTAGGTCAGCGGCACGATCTGGCCATTGACCTTTGCGCCACGGCAGCGATGGCCAAGCTCCGAGTGCAGGTGATACGCAAAATCGACAGGCGTGGAACCGCGCGGCAAATCGACCACCCGCCCCTGCGGCGTAACCACGTAGACCATGTCCTGGAACAGGTCGGTCTTGAAGTATTCCGCCAATTCGCTGGCGTCGGCCAGTTCGTCCTTCCATTCGAGCACGCTGCGCAACCAGGAAATCCTGTCGTCCAGACGCGGATCGCCTTTGACCGCCTCCTTGTATCGCCAGTGCGCGGCCACGCCGAGTTCGGCGTGCTGGTGCATCTCGTGAGTACGCACCTGGACCTCCAGCACCTTGCTATCGGGTCCGACGACCGCTGTATGCAGCGAGCGATAATCGTTGGCTTTCGGCCGCGCGATATAGTCGTCGAATTCACGCGGAATCGGTGTCCACAAGTTGTGCACGATGCCGAGTACCGCATAGCAATCCTTGACATCCTCGACCATCACGCGCACGGCGCGTACGTCGAAGAGATCGTCGAGCCCGACTCCTTTCCGCTGCATCTTTCGCCAGATGCTGTATATGTGCTTCGGCCTGCCGCTCACTTCTGCTTCGATGCCCGCTGCCTTGAGTTCAATGCGCAGGATGCGAATGACCTCGCCGATATAGGTTTCGCGGTTCTTGCGTTTCTCGTCCAGCTGACGGGCCAGATTCCGGTAGGTTTCAGGCTCGATGCAGCGCAAAGCCAGATCCTCCAGTTCCCACTTCAGCTGCCAGACGCCGAGCCGGTTGGCCAGCGGCGAAAACAGCTCCAGCGTCTCCCGCGCGGCGTCTTCGCGCGTATCGGCATCCTCTTTCGATGTCAGTTCGCGCAGCCATTGCACCTGGTCGGCGAGCTTGATCAGAACGACGCGCACGTCCTGGGCCATCGCCAGGAACATCTTGCGCAGCGCTTCGAGCTGCGAGGCGCGATCGTTCGTTTTCGGACCTGCGACATTCCTGCTGCGCAGAGCCTGGATCTGCGCCATGCTCGCCACACCGTCTACCAGCGAAACCACCGCAGGACCGAAAGCTTCTTGCAGTGTGTCGCGCTCCGCACGCGTCGCGATCGGCGCGCCGAGCAACAGCATCGCGGCAATCGCCTCACCACCCACGCGCAGGCCGCCGAGAATTCCGGCGGCCGCGCGAGCGTGATCTATCCACGGTTGCCCGGTCGGGTGTTCGCGACCCGGATAACGTTGCTGTACGCAGGCGTCCGCGCGAATCACCAGATCGCGTTCGGCCTGCGGCAGACGCGCGGTAAGCGCCGCCAGCCACTGGTCTGAAGTGATATCCCGGTTGATCCCGGTGAATTTGACCATCTCGTATCAGGGCGGCATCAACGATCCGTCCAGTATTTTCTGTCGACTTCCCGCCAACTCCGCACCTCGACGCCAGCCGGGTTCATGCCGATCAGCAGCGCACCCGAAATATCGGTTCGCAGCATCCGGCTTCCGGCCCGGCGGTAACGCGCGCTGACCGCAGGATGCGGGTGTCCGAACCGGTTCCGATATCCGACCGAGAAAACCGTGAGGCCGGGAGCCACCGCACGCACGAATTCTGGTGTCGAGGACGTACGGCTGCCGTGATGGGGCGCGATCAATATATCCGTCCGCAGATTTCCGGAAGACTGCAACAGCCGGAATTCAGTCCGTTTCTCGATATCGCCGGGCAAGAAAAGGCTGCCGTAGGGAGAAACGACTCGCAGAACACAACTGCGATCGTTGTCCTTCGCACCGGAATCATTATAGTCGGCTGGCTGTGGATGCAGGAATTCGAAAGAGACACCATCCCATTCCCAGCGCTCTCCGGCGTTGCAGAACCGGCTGCGGGTTGCCGCCATCCTGATCGCGTGATCCTGCGGTAACGATGATGCGAGCCACTCGACGGGCACTGCCTGCAAAACCGACAAGGCGCCGCCGCTGTGATCGCTGTCGTCATGGCTGACGATCACTCCATCCAGCCTGCTTACACCTGCGGCGCGCAGGTAAGGCACGACAATGCGGCCACCGGCGTCGATCTGTTCCGTGAAGGCCGGACCGGTGTCGTAGAGAAGCGCATGTTCGCGCGTTCGCACCACCACTGCCAGCCCCTGCCCGACATCGAGCACCGCCACCCGCAATTCGCCCGGTGCAAGTTTCTCCGGCATCGACAGGAACAGCGGCAACATCATCACCGCCCCCACCCAGCGGGCGGGAAAACCTTTGGGCAGCAGCATCCAGAGTGCACCGGCGACGGCAATCGGCACGGCCCATCCGGGAGGGGCATGCTGCTGCCACACCGCATCCGGCAGATCGCTTAGCGCCCGCAGCAAGAACATGCAGAACGCCATGACCAGATGCGCAGCGTGGGCGATCCAGTCCAGTGGAAGCACCGACGCGGCCAGCGCAAGCGGCACGACGATCAGGCTGACCAGTGGAATCGCAAAGGCATTGGCAACCGGAGACACCAGCGACACCTGCTGGAACATGGCGAGCAGGAACGGGACCCAGACACGAAACCAACCTTTCCTGCCGATTCGAGATCCTCCCGCGAACATGATGACCGCCACCGCACCAAAGGAGAGCCAGAAGCCGGGTGCAATCACCGCCATTGGATCGAGCACGACGACCAGCGCGGCAGCCGCCGCGAGAACGGCCGTGGATCTTGCGGTCCAGCCCGACCAGAGTGCAACCGCGACGACCGCCAGCATGTAGACCGTTCGTTGCGCGGGTACGGCAAATCCCGACAATGCGGCGTAGGCCAGCGCGACAATCAGACCGCAAACGGTGGCCGCCCGGATGGCCGGGAGTTTCAGGACCAGCGTTTCGGATTTGCGCCACAGACGCAGGATCAGCAGTAACGCCATGCTTGCGACCATCGTGATATGCAGGCCCGAGATACTCATGAGGTGATTGACGCCGGTGCGCGTGAACACCTGCCACTGATCGGGCGGAATGGCCTGCTGATCACCGACCGCAAGCGCCACGATCACCCCGGCATAAGGCCGGTCGCCCAGCGCTTCGAGCAGATGCTTGCGGGCCGCTTCGCGCGCTCGTTCCAGCAGATAGCCTGAGCGCCACACCAGGGGATCGATCAGATGCGGCGCAGGCTGGGCCCGGACATATCCAACGGCGCGAATGCCGCGTTCCAGCATCCACGCCTCGAAGTCGAATCCATCAGGATTGGCGTTTCCGTGAGGTCTGTGCAGGCGCACCGCCATGCGCCAGCGCTGGCCGGCATGCAGATCAGACGGCGACTCGCGGTCATTCTCGTACCACATCAGGGATATGCGGGAAGGAATCCGTGCATTCAACGTATAAACCCGCTCTACATCGAGCAGGAAACGCACGCCGCGATCGTTCGGCTGCACCATCTGCGCGATGACGCCAGAAATCTCGGCGTCGCGCCCTTCCCAGATTTCCGGAAGGTCGTCTGCGAGTTTCCAGGACCCGACGGCAGCAGCCCAGAAAAAGCCTGCGGCCGCAAATGCGACAATGGCAATCGCATGCGAGAGCGCTCTTATGTACGCTCCGGAATGACGCGCGAGAACGGTCCATAACCCGGCCACCGGAACCAATGCCGTGGCGCCGGTCAAATCCGGCAAGACGGCCTGCTGCTGGAGCAGCCAGGCGCCAGCCACCAGGGCAAACAGATAAATGCTCGTCACGATCTACCGAGAGTAATATTTGTCACATCCATGCCACGCAAGCTTTTCCGCAAATACCTGCCGAGCCACCATAGCATCCGCGAGAATCGTTACCTTCGTTTCTTCGGCGCGGCCTTGCAGCACCACAATCTCTGGCATCTTCACCGCAAATCGGTCGCCGGCGGTGTGGCGATCGGCATGTTCTGCGGGCTCGTACCCGGGCCCCTGCAAATGCTGTCCGCCGCCCTGTGCGCCATCGTATTCCGCGTTAATCTGCCGGT
>WNFL01250273.1_pt2 | contig 14770 bp, 12 predicted proteins | sample 5400361 | NCBI WGS metagenome assembly WNFL01 (sample SAMN13153351, study PRJNA577476) | soil metagenome | isolation source: 40 cm soil on Douglas fir-dominated hillslope | place: USA:California | collected 2013-09-17
GCATCGACATGAGCGAATACCAGGAGCGGCACACCGTGGCCCGCCTGATCGGCGCGCCGCCGGGGTACGTCGGTTTCGAGGAGGGCGGACAGCTCACCGAGCGCGTGCGCCGCAAGCCCTACAGCGTGATCCTGCTCGACGAGTTCGAGAAGGCCCACCCCGACGTGCAGAACATCCTCTTGCAGGTGTTCGACGACGGCCGCTTGACCGACGGCAAGGGCCGCGTGATCGACTTCACCAACACCGTCATCATCGCGACCAGCAACGTGGGCTCCGAGCTGATCCAGCGGAACCTGCAGGCGCCCGAGGGCGAGGGGAGGGCGTACGACAAGCTCAAGGAAGACCTGCTGGTCCTCCTGCGTAAGTACCTGCGGCCGGAATTCTTGAACCGCATCGACGAGATCATCGTCTTCCACGCCCTCGATCGCCAGCAGATCCGCAGCATCGTCGGACTGCAGCTCGAGCGCGTGAAGCGGATGGCAAGAGCACAGGGCATTGCGCTGGAGTTCGACCAGTCGCTCATCGATCATCTGGCCGACGTCGGCTACCGCCCCGAGTACGGGGCACGCGAGCTGCGGCGGCAGATCCGCTCGCTGGTCGAGACGCAGCTCGCCGAGGCGATGCTCAAGAGCGAGCTGGGCGAAGGTGACGTGGTGACGTTCAAGTACGACGCGAGCGCGGATCGCGTCACCTGGGAGAAGCGGGCCGGCGCGGCCGCGGAACGTCCGGCTGCCGCCCCGGCGGGCGGCGACGGCGGCGCTGGCCGCGGCCGGGGCCTCGAACCGCCGCGGCCGGCGGTCCACTGAGCGGCAACCGAGGGGGGCGGCGCGCGGTGAGGCGCCGCCCACCCGCCTCGCCGCTATCTCGCCTCGAGCTGGTGCTGCAGGCGCTCGTGGACCTCGCGCGAGTCGAGGTGCAGGTAGTCCTTTTCGACGACGTCCGCGACGTGGCGCTGTACCCGATCGGGTAGTATCTCGCGCAACAGGCCGAGAAAGGCTGGCGCCGCGACCAGGACCACCCGGTCGTACGCTCTCGCCAGCAGCGCCTCGTCGAGCGTCTTCGCGATCTCCCGCGCGAACTTTTCCGCCTCCACCTCCTTGCGCGGCGTAGAGGGCTCCATCGCGACGCGGTATCCCGCGCTCTGCTTCACCCGGCCCGGCTTGTCCGTTCTCAGCTCGGATTCCTTGGCGCGGCTCTCCGGGTGGGTCCGCTCGGCGACCAGCCTCCACCCGCGCCGATCCGCCTGCGGCTCGTATATCCGCGCCGTCGCTGCATCCGCCAGCACGATCCAGGTCCGAGCATCCATGGTCCGCTCCCGTCCTGAGGGTTCCGACTTTCGGTAGCGACGCCTTCCCCGCTGCGCAAGCCGGCGCGCTCCTTCGAGGAAGCAGCGTGCGCGTGCGCGCGGATTGACAGTTGCTGGAGAAGGCGGATGTTGCCAACGAGCGCAGGCTCGACCTTTCGCAGCACGGACGCATCTGGAGGGAGATGCGATGGGGGAAAGCAACCGGGGAAGCGGTTCATTTCGCAGGCAATACGTTGGATCGGTACCGTCGCTTGCTGATCTCGACGCGCTATCCACGCATCGAATCGCGGCCGGCGGACTCTTTTATTATTCATAGTTGTTTTTTTGTGACGCAAGAGTTGCTGAGGGGCTGCGTGACCGCACCAGGCATGGATCCCTCCCCGGCGGAGGGCGCACGACGTCAAGGGGCCGAAGAAAGCGGGGTATCCCGCAACCACCTGCGCGACCTGGTTGCGCTGCTCGCGCTGCCGGCGCTGTGGAAGGAGAAGGACCAGCAGCGGATCGCCGGCGACCTGGTCGATCTCCTGGTCAGCCTGCTCCGCCTGGATTACGCGTTCGTGCGCATGACCGAGGAAGCCGGCGAGACGCTGGAGCACGCCTGGCCGGAATCGTCCGAGGTCACCCGGAACGTGGCCGACGTGCTGCGGGCCAGCCCTCGGGCGGACCCTGCGTCGCTGCACGCGTCGGAGGCGCCGGCCCCGGGCGGCGGGACGCTCCGCCTCGTCCGGGTCGAGCAACGGTTTCCGGGAGAGGAGTGCGTCGTCGTGGTCGGCGCGCGCCGATCGAGCTTTCCGACCGCCGCCGAGGGCTTCCTCCTCCAGGTTGCCGCGGATCAGGCCGCCATCGCCGTGCACGGCGCCCGCCTGCTCTCGCGCGAGCAGGCGGCGCGCGCGGACGCGGAGGCGCGCGCCGCCCAGATGGCGCTTGCCGCGGAGGTCGGGGCTGCGGTCGCCGGCGCCGCCGAGCTCGACGGGATGCTCCAGCGCTGCGCCCAGGCCATGGCCCGCGACCTGGAGGCCCCCTGCGCGGGGATCTGGCTGGCCGAGGGCCAGGTGCTCGTCCTGCGGGCGCGCGGCGGGCAGTGCGGCTTCAGCCCCAGACACGAACGCGTGCCGGTGGGCGCGCACAGGGTGGGGCTCATCGCGCAGGAGAGAAGGCCGCACCTGATCAATCAGCTGCAGTACGACCCGCTGGGCACCGATGCCGGCTGGGCCGGCCGCAACCGGTTGACCGCTTTCGCCGGCTATCCGCTGGTGGTCGAGGATCGGCTGATCGGCGTGCTCGGGGTCTACGCCGCCAGGCCGCTGCGGGAGCAGGCGCTCGACTTGATGGGCGGCGTGGCGGACATGATCGCCACCGGCGTCGAGCGCAAGCGCGTGGAAGAGGAGCGCAGCCGGCTGGCCGCGCTGGAGAGACAGGCGCGCGCCGAGGCGGACGCGGAGCGCGCCAGGCTCCGCTCGCTGATTCTCAAGGCGCCCGTTCCCATCGCGGTGACGAAGGGCCCCGACCACGTCTGCGAGATCGCCAACGAGCCGCTCTGCGAGATGACCGGCCTCCGCGATCTGGTCGGCAAGTCGATGCGCGAGGGGTCGCCCCTGCTGCAGGGGACGGAGCCTCTCGACGAGGCGTTTCGCACGGGCGTCCAGGTGGTGGTCGACGAGTATCCGTTGCGGGTGGAGCGCAACGGGGCGGTAGAGGACGCGGTGTTCAAGTTCGTGATCGATCCGTACCGCGACTCCACCGGCGCCGTGGAAGGTCTGGTGGTCGTCGGCGTGGAGGTCACCAGCGAAGTCGCCGCGCGCCGGACGATCCAGGCCCGCGCGGAGGGTCTCGCGGTGCAGCAGGAGTGGCTCGAGTCGCTGCTGGACATCCTGCCCGTCGGAGTGGTGCTGATCGAGTCGGGCACCGCGCGGATCCTTCTCTCGAACAAGGCCGCCGATCGGACCGCCGCCGGGGTATTCCGGAACGCGCGATCGAGCGTCGGATACGACGAGCGCTCGTACAGCACGGATGCGCTGGGAAGGCGGCTTCTGCGCGACGAGATGCCGGGCGTCCGCGCGGCCCGGGGCGAGAAGCTCCGCGGGCTGGAGGTCGATTGGTGGACGCCCGAGGGGACCAGGTCCCTGCTCATCAACTCCGACGTGCTGGAGGCGGCGCACGGGCACCAGGCGACGGTGGTCACCGCCTTCGAGGACGTCACCGAGCTGAAGAGCACCCAGGTGGCCCTCAGCCTGGCCCTGGAGGACAGCTACCGCTTCGTCTCCGTCGTCGAGGAGAGCTCGGAGTTCATGGCCATCGCCACGCTGGAAGGGCAGGTGGTCTTCGTCAATTCGGCGGGGCAGAAGCTGGTGGGCATCACCGACCCGGCCACGACTCCGGGGATGACCATGTTCGACTACATCCTCCCGGAGGACCATGGCCTGGCGCGCGAGACGGTGGCGGCGGCCATCGCGGAAGGGCAGCGCACCTGCGAGATGCGCTTCCGCCACGCCCGCACCGGTGAACCGATCCCGGTCTCGGCGAACCTCTTCGTGCTCCGCGATCGGCGGACCGATCAGCCCGTCGCGATCGCCACCGTCAGCCACGACCTCACCGAGCAGAAGCGCATCCTCGAGCTGCGCGAAAGGGTCCTCGGCATCGTCAGCCACGACCTGCGCAATCCGCTGAACTCGATCATGATGGGCGCCTCGGTGCTCCGGCGCCAGATGCGCGCCTCCAAGGAGGCGGTCCGGATCGCCTCGCGCATCGTGGCCAGCGCAGAGCGCATGGACGCCATCATCGGCGACCTGCTCGATCTGACCAAGGTTCGCTTCGGCGGCGGCATCGAGCTGAAGCTCGCGGACACGGACGCGCACGAGCTCTCCGCGCACGTCGTCGACGAGCTGCGCACCGTCCACCCCAGCCGGAAGATCCGGCTGCGCACGCTGGGCGACGCGACCGGCCGGTGGGATCCGTTCCGCCTCGAGCAGGTCATCTCCAACCTGGCCTCCAACGCCCTGCAGTACGGGCGGGAGGGCGCTCCGGTGACCATCGAGAGCCACGGCGGCGAGGAGGGATGGACCCTCTCGGTGCACAACCTCGGCGAGCCGATCCCGCGCGATCTGCTGCCGCACCTGTTCGATCCGTTCCGCAGGGGCAGGGAGGGGGGGACCGGCAAGGCGCAACGCAACCTCGGCCTCGGCCTCTTCATCGTGCGCGCCGTGGTGGAGGCGCACGGCGGGACCATCGACGTCGTCTCCGCGCGCCGGAAGGGCACGCGGTTCATCGCGCGGTTGCCCCGCCGCACCGGCGCATAGGGCTCTCGAGCCTCATTGCAGCGAGGGCCGTTCCTCGTCCGTGGCGCAAGCCTCGGGCGGGAGCGAGGGGGCCTGCACGGGGAACGCCTCGCGCAGCACCTCGTCCGCCGAGTCGACCGGGGTGAAGCGCATCGTCCGCCGCACCTCCGCGGGCACGTCGTCCAGATCGGGCTCGTTCAGGCGCGGCAGGACCACGTCCTTCACGCCGGCGCGGTAGGCGGCGAGGACCTTCTCCTTGATGCCGCCGACCGGCAGCACCTTTCCGCGCAGGGTGATCTCGCCGGTCATCGCCAGGTCGCTGCGAACCGGGCGCTGCTGGGCCGCCGAGGCGAGCGCGGTGAGCATCGTCACGCCGGCGGAGGGGCCGTCCTTCGGCGTCGCGCCGGCGGGAACGTGCACGTGCACGCTCTTCCCGTCCAGCGCAGTGTCGCCCAATCCGAGGCGCCCCGCGTTCGAGCGCAGGTAGGTGAGCGCCGCTTGCGCCGACTCGCGCATGACCTCGCCGAGCATCCCGGTGAGCTGCAGGCTCCCGCCGCCGCTGCCGCTCGCCGGCGTCAGCGCCGCCTCCACGAACAGCACGTCCCCGCCGGCCGGGGTCCACGCGAGCCCGGTGGCCACGCCCGGCCGGTCGACGCGCTCGGCCAGCTCGGCGTGGAACCGCGGGCGCCCGAGCGCCTCCTTCACGTCGGCGTCCGAGAGCGTGACCGGCGCCGGCGCTCCCTCGCCGATCCTCAGGGCGGCCTTCCGCATCAGGGCGGCGATGCCCCGCTCGAGCCCGCGCACGCCGGCCTCGCGCGTGTACTCCCGGATCACCCGGCGCAACAGCTCGTCGGGGATCTGCACCTCTCCTTCGCGCAGCCCGTGCGCGCGCTGCTGCTTGGGGACGAGGTGGCTGCGCGCGATGCGGAGCTTCTCCTCTTCGGTGTAGCCGGAGAGCGACACCATCTCCATCCGGTCCAGCAGCGCAGGCGCGATGGTGTCGATGGTGTTGGCGGTGCACAGGAACAGCACGCGGGAGAGGTCGAACGGAACTCCCAGATAGGTGTCGGTGAAGGTGCGGTTCTGCGCCGGGTCGAGCACCTCCAGCAGGGCCGCCGCTGGGTCCCCGTGGAAGCTCGCGGCGAGCTTGTCGATCTCGTCCAGCATGAAGACGGGATCCATGCTCCCCGCGCGCCGCAATGCCTGGACGATGCGGCCGGGCATGGCTCCGATGTACGTCCGGCGGTGCCCGCGGATCTCCGCCTCGTCGTGCACGCCGCCCAGCGAGATGCGCACGAACTGCCGCCCCGTCGCGCGGGCGACCGACTGCCCCAAGGACGTCTTGCCCACGCCCGGAGGACCGACCAGGCACAGGATCGGCTCGCGGGCGAAGTCGTCCTCCCGCGCCTGCGGCAAGGGTCCCGCCTGCCCCGGGTCCGGCGACGGACCGGGAGGCGGCGGCCCTTGCTGCCGCTCGTCGCGGAGCTTCTTCACGGCCAGGGACTCGACGATGCGCTGCTTGATCTTCTCCAGGTCGTGGTGGTCCTCGTCGAGGATCTGGCGCGCCTTGTTCAGATCGATGGGCACCGCGGTCGACTTGCCCCAGGGCAGCGCGGTCAGCCAGTCGAGCCAGGCGCGGATCATCCCGTGCTCGACGGACATGGCCGGCATGCGCGCGAGGCGCGAAAGCTCCCGCTCCGCCTCGCGGCGCGCTTCCTCGGGCAGCGGCAGCGTCTCGATCTTCTTGCGCAGGTCCTCGACCGCGGCCCGGTCCGGGTCGTCGTCCTCGCCCAGCTCGCGCTGGATGGTGCGCAGCCGCTCGCGCAGCAGGATGTCGCGCTGCTGCTTGCCGAGGTGCTGCTCGGTCTCCGCCGCGATGCGATGCTCCAGCTCGGCCACCGCCAGCTGCCGCTGGATCGCCGAGACGAGCCACCGGAGCTTCTCCGCCACCGAGTCGAGCTCGAGGATCGCCTGGCGCTCCTCGGTCGGCATCGGCATCGCCGCGGCGATCAGGTAGGCGAGCTGCAGCGGAGAGGAGATGGAAGAGAGCGCCTCGCCCAGCGCCTTGGGGAGCTGCGGGGAGGCGGCGACCAGCCTCTGGAACAGATCGCGCGCGGTGTTCGCCAGCGCGTCGAACTCGATGCCTTCGCCGGCCTGCTCGGGCGCCGCCTCGACCAGGCCCGAGAGGTACGGCTCGGTCTGCGTGATGCGAGAGAGACGGATGCGGGCGACGCCTTGCACCACCATCTGCAGCGCGCCATCCGGCCGCCGCGTCATCCGGTGGACCACCGCCGCGGTGCCGGTGGTGCGCAGGTCGGAAGGGTTCGGCTTCTCCGCCTCGCCGCTCTGCAGGAAGAGCCCCAGCATCCGCGACCCGCGCATCGCGTCCTCGACCAGCCGGACCTGCGACTCCCCACTGGCCATGAGCGGCATCACCGAATACGGGAACACCACCGCGTCGCGCAGGGGCAGGAGGGGCAACGACGCGGGGATCTCGGCTCGCTCGCGCTCCGGAGGAGGGGTCATGCGGGCACGCTCCAGGGCAGCACCACGACCAGGATGCCGGCGTCGTAACGGGCGTCGACCCGGCTGGCATCGACGGGATGCGGCAGCGGCACTTCCAGGCGGAAGGGACCGCTGCGGATGCCGACCTCGTGGAAGCGCCGCCCGTCGACTAGCGCGAAGGGCCTCTCGCCTTCGACGACGAGGGCGTCCTGGTAGAGCTGGACGTCCAGGGCTCCTTCGGGAAGACCGGCCAGCTCGGCGCGGACGACCAGCGCGCCGTCGGTCTCGTACACGTCCGCTGGAGGCCGGAACTGGGGCTGCGCGACGACGGGGCCGGGCAGAAGCCAGGTGGCGGAGACGGCTCCGGCCGCCCCGGGATACCGGTACCGCAGCTGGATCGAGCGCCAGCGCATGAGGGCTCGAGGGGCCTACCGCGACTTGCGCGTGCGCGCCGCCTTGCGCGCGGCCGCGCGCCGTCCGGCGGTGCCCTTGGTGCGGGAGGCCTTCCCGGCGGCCGCGCTCCGGCTCGCCGGACCGCGCCGCCGTGCCGCGGTGCGGGCCTGCCGCGCAAGCGCCGGCCGGGATGCGGAGCCGCGCGGCTCGCGTTGGAGCGCGGTCTTGGTCGCGCGCGACCGCCTGGCCGATGTCCGCGGCGACTTGCGGCTCGCCGCCAGATCACGCTGCGCTCGCCGCCGCGTGTTGCCGGAGGTGCCCGCGCCGGGAGCCGGCAGCTTCACACCCGCCCGGCGCGCCTTGGAGAGGCCGATGGCGATCGCCTGCTTCGGCGAGCGCGCGCCGTGCTTGCCCTCGCGGACGTGATGGATCTCCTCTCGAACGAACTCGCCCGCCTGAGTCGAGGGCGACTTGCCTTGCGCCGCGTCCTTCTGGGCGCGCCGGATCGTCTCCTTGTCGGGCATGGGAATCGCCTCCTGCGCGGACGATGCGTCCGCAGGCGCCACTTGGCATCTGGCGGGGGTCACGCCAGCAGTGCGGCTACGCGCTCGGCCAGCGCCAGGGCGGCGGTGAGCCCAGGCGACTCGATGCCGACCAGGTTGACGAACCCCGGGAGGTCCTCGGAAAGCACGAAGTCCTTGTCTTCCCGGTCGGACGGACCGCGCAGCTTCGGGCGGATGCCGCATCCGTCGTAGGCGAGCTGGTCCGCGCGCACTTCGCCGAGGAGCGAGCGCGCCGCGGCCAGGAAGGCGGGCAGCTTGTCCTCGCGGGGAGAGTAATCGTCCTTGCGCGCGACGTGCTCGACGTCCGGGCCGAGCCGGCATCGGCCGGCGAGATCGAGCGTGAGATGGACCCCTAGCCCGGCAGCGCCGCGCCGCCGCACCGGGTACACCAGGTGGCGGTACGGCGTTGCGGGCGTGAAGCGGAAGTAATCGCCGCGCCAGGGATGGATCTGGTACCGGTCGACGCCGGCGAGCGCCGCCACCTCGTCCGCATGGAGCCCGGCCGCGTTCACTACCCGCTGGGCGCGGACCGGCCCTCGCGCGGTCTCCAACTCGTAGGCGGAACCGCTCCGCGAGATGGCCTGGACGCGCGCTTGCGTCAGCACCAGCGCGCCGTGCTCCGCCGCGTCGGTGGCCAGCGAACGGGCCAGCTCGACTGCGTCGACGATCCCGGTCTGCGGACACCACAGCGCGGCCGCGGCCTGGACGGTGGGCTCGCGCGCGCGCACGAATGCGGCCGGCACCAGCTCGACGCCGGGCGCTCCGTTAGCGCGAGCGTTTGCCTCGAGCGCCTCCAGGTCAGGGAGGTCCGCCGCATCGGGGGCGATCACCAGCTTGCCGGGTCTTCCGTGCGGCACTCCGCGCGCGCGCGCCCACTCGTACAAGAGAGCGTTGCCCCGCACGCACGCCTGCGCCTTGAGGCTCCCCGGCGCGTAATAGAGGCCGCTGTGGATGACGCCGCTGTTCCGGCTGGTCACGCCGTCGCCGAGCCGCTGCCCTCCTTCGAGGAGCAGCACCTCGTTCCCGGCGCGAGCCAGCCGGGAGGCGACGGCGCATCCGACCACGCCGCCGCCGACCACGGCGACATCGACTTCCGCATCCACCCGCCGGGCAGATTACTAGAACCGCGCGCCGTACGCAGCCGACGGCGCACCGAAGCCGACCCGGCGCTCGTCGGCGACGGGGCCGTAAAATCTCTTGTCCGCGTTGGAGGAGGCGTCCACCGCTCCCAGGATCAGTCCGGCCGCGAGTCCGATGCCGGCGCCGATCGCGACGTCGCGCTGCCAGTTGCCCCAGCTGGACTCGCTGCTGACGTAGCGCCTGTACGCCGCTACTCCTCCGCCCACGGCGGCACCGAGGACGGCTCCGCCGATCGCGTCGCGCGCGATGATGCCCGCGGTCGACGGCCGGGACTCGACCACCGCGACTTCCTGCGCGAGGCCGGAACGGGAGGGGGGGACCACGCTCGCGTCCCGTCCCGCTGCGTGCGCCGGCGCGGCCAGCGAGAGCGAGAGGACGAGCGCGGAGGCGGCAAGCGTTCCCTTCAGCATGGCGGTTCTCCTTTGCTCCCAGCAAAACTGCTGGCGTACGGGCGCCTACGCAACCGGACAACCGAGGGGGCGGGCCCCGACTCGCGCGTCCTCCAGCCGTCTATTGAGAATGCTCTAGGATGCGCGGATGTCCGTACTTGCCACCTTCCGCGAGGCGCTGCGGGGCTCGAAGCAGGACTTCACCGACGGCCCGATCGGGCGCTCGCTGGTGCTGCTCGCCGTCCCGATGGTGCTGGAGACGGTCCTCGAGTCGCTCTTCGCCGTGGTCGACATCTTCTTCGTCGCGCACCTCGGCGCCGACGCGATCGCCACCGTCGGTCTCACCGAATCGATGGAGTCCTTGGTCTACGCGGTCGCCATCGGCCTCGGCATCGGCGCCACCGCTGTCGTGGCCCGGCGGACGGGCGAGAAGGATCCCGAAGGGGCCGCCCGAGCCGCCGCGCAGGCGATCCTCCTGGGCGTCCTGGTGGCGATGCCCATTGGCCTGGCGGGCATCCGGTACGCTCCCCAGCTCCTCGCCGCGCTGGGGGGGTCGGCGACCGTGCAACGCGAGGGTGCCGCGTTCACCCGGGTGGTGATGGGCGGCAACGTCGCCGTGCTGCTCCTCTTCCTCGTCAATGCCGTCTTCCGCGGCGCCGGCGACGCGACCATCGCCATGCGCTCCCTGTGGCTTGCGAGCGCCTGCAACATGGTGCTCGGGCCCCTGTTCATCTTCGGGGTGGGCCCCTTTCCGCGGCTCGGGCTCACCGGAGCGGCGGTGGGCACCACCATCGGGCGCAGCATCGGCGTGCTCTACCAGATCTCCCAGCTCGTCCGGCGCGACGGCCGCATCGTGATCCGGATCTCTGGCATCTTGCAGATGCTGATCGGCACCACCAGCTGGGTCGGACTGGTCCGCGTGCTCTCGGTCTTCGGCAGCAACGTGCTGGCGGGCTACACGATCGGGTTGCGCGTGATCGTCTTCGCGCTCCTCCCCTCCTGGGGCCTCAGCAACGCGGCCGCCACGCTGGTCGGGCAGAACCTGGGCGCGAAGAAACCCGAGCGCGCCGAGCAGGCCGTCTGGCTGGCCGCCCGCTACAACATGTGGGTCCTGGGCGGCATCGGGTTGCTCTTCGTTGCCTTCGCGGGGCCGATCATCCGGTTCTTCACCGAGGATCCGGCCATCGTCCCCTGGGGCACCGCCTGCTTGCGCATCGTCAGCCTGGGATTCGTCTTCTACGCATATGGCATGGTCCTCACCAGCGCCATCAACGGCGCCGGCGATACCTGGACGCCGACCCTGCTCAATGCCGTGTGCTTCTGGCTTTGGGAGGTGCCGCTCGCCTGGGCGCTTTCTCGTTCCACCGACCTCGGTCCGCGAGGCGTATTCGCCGCCATCACGGTCGCGTTCTCGACGCTGGCGCTGGCCAGCGCCTGGATCTTCCGGCGCGGGAAATGGAAGGCGCAAACCGTCTAGCGCAGGGGCTGCCCGGGATGGCTTCTCGACTCCTCGCCCAGCAGGCCGGCTCTCCGGTTGTTGACCGGCTGTCCAATGGATGCACAGACTCCGGCCGGAGGGTGCATGCGGGCCCTCAAGCCTGAAGGATGACGGACCAGAACCTTTCGGAACGGAAACCCTACCCCCGGCTGCAAGCGCCGGTCTATTTTTCCCCAGCCGGGTTTTCATGGCCCGGCCGAAAGCGTAGGCCTGCGGCCGATCCACTCGGCGGGATCCGTGTCTTCACCGATGAAGCGCCGGACGAAGGCGCTCGGTTGCACGTCGAGATCTTCCTGGTCGACGGTACCAGCGTGGTCTGCCGGGTCGAGGTGGCCTGGGTCGATGCGCTCGGCGACGGCGCTCCCGCCCGATACGACGTCGGGCTGAGGTTCACGGCAATCCAGCCCGGGGATCGCGAACGCCTTTCACCGGTTCTGGAGCCCGCCCGCATGTAGCGCCGCACGCTGCAGCAGCGGGTGCTCCGCGCGCCTACCGCTGCACGGCACCGCCGCTGCTCCCGGACGCCGGTAAATAGTTCCGTACGACGAGCGGGCAGATCCGGTCTTTTTTACCGGTCGCCGCGTACGCAGCGTCGGCTCCCCTGCGGGCCACTCGTCTAAAATGATGAAACTCGGGCAGATTGTCAGTTTTCATGAACTGGCAGGCGCGTTGCTAACGGGTACCGCGACCTACGACGAGCCGCGTTGAGCGGAATGGCCCCAACACCGAGGCGTGAATGCCGCCGTCTATCAGCAGTGCCCCCGCAGTGGCCGACGACCCGGGCATCTCCCTTCGTGGCATGCCCGATGGCCAGCCTGGCCGGCAGGGCGGCGAGTTGGCCCTCGCTGCCGAAGCCCAGCCCGCGTCGGCGGTCGCTTGCGATCTCGACGCGCTGGTGGACGAGCTTCGGGACCTCGATCTAACCGCTTCCACGGCCGTCCGGTTGTCGCTCAAACGCGCGTTCGACGTGCTGGCCTCTGCCGCGGCGCTGCTCGTCCTGCTGCCGCTGTTCCTCGTCATCGCCGCTCTGATCAAGCTGACGGACGGCGGCCCGACCTTCTTCGTCCAGCGGCGCGTGGGCCTGCGCGGGCGGACGTTCCGCATGCTGAAGTTCCGTTCGATGGTCATCCAAGCGGAGCGGCTGAGGCCCAGGTTGGAGGTCTTGAACGAGTCGAACGGACCCGTCTTCAAGATGAGGGTCGATCCGCGGGTCACCCGGGTCGGCAGGTTCATCCGCAGGTACTCGCTCGACGAGCTGCCGCAGCTGATCAACGTCCTCTTCGGTGACATGAGCGTCGTCGGACCGCGGCCGTCGCTCCCCAGCGAAGTGGCCAGCTACGAGCCCTGGCAGTACCGCCGGTTCGCCGTCCGGCCCGGTCTCACCTGCCACTGGCAAGTGTGCCCCCGCCGTTACCAGATGTCGTTCGACGAGTGGATGCGGCTCGATCTGAAGTACGTCGACGACTGGGGCCTTCGCCTGGACCTGGACCTGATTCGCCGTACCGTGGGAGTCGTCCTCCGGGGGACCGGCAAATAGGGCTCCGCCTCAGCCGCGCCTGGTCTCCGGAGGCGAGATCCAGGTGCGCAGAAGGATCGCGAGGAACCTGGGATCGTTCCAGAGGTAACGGCGGGCAAGACGCCGCGGCTCCCGGGTCAGCCGGTAGAACCACTCGAGTCCGATGCTTTGCATCCAGGGCGGCGCTCGCCGCACGGCTCCGGCGGCGAAATCCAGCGCTGCGCCGACGCCCAGCGAGACCGCGGGAGCGAGCCGCGCGCGGCGTGCGGCAATCCAGAGCTCCTGTTTTGGCGCGCCGAGCGCGACCAGCACCAGTTGTGGCCGCGCCTCGCCGATCCGCGCGAGCAGCGCCTCGTCCGATGCCCCGGACGCGAGGTCGATGTGCCCGTCCTCGATGCCGGCGATCCGCACGCCGCAGGCGCCGGTGAATCGCTCCGCTGCCGCTCGGGCAGACCCAGGCGCGCCGCCCACGAGAAACACGCGCCATCCGCGCCGGGCCGCCCGCTCCATCAACGGCCCGACCAGGTCGGCGCCCGAGACTTTCTCGGGAAGCGCGGGCCGGAGGAGACGCGAAGCCCAGACGAGCGGCTGTCCGTCGGCGAGGCTGAGGCTGGCCCGCGCGTAGGCCTCGCGGAAGGCGGCGTTCGACTCGGCATTCACGACGTGATCGACGTTGGGCGTAAAGACCCCGCCACCCGCCCCGGCGTCGACCAGCCGCTCGATCTGGTCGAGCGCTCCGGTGAACGTCAGCGAATCGATCCAGATGTGGCCGAAGCGGATCCGCGTCATCCGGTGGCGCCTGCCTGCGGGGCCGCCGGAGGCTTGCGGCCCTTCCTGCGGAACACATCGCGCAGCAGATCGACGGTCTGGGCGTCGAGGCCGCCGAGCGCGCGAAGGATACAGGCGTAGGCGGCGATGGAGAGCGGAAGCGCCGCCAACGGAAACGGGCGGAGGGCGAGCCCGACCGCGCCCATCCCCAGCGCCGCGGCGAGCGACCGGACCAGGGTCGTTCCGAGGGTCCGGTCGACGACTCCGGCCGGAAGCAGGATCAGGCCGGCCGCGACCATGGCCACTTCCGCGGCCACCACCGATGCGCTCACGCCGAGGCCGCCGTTCCCGGCCAGCCGCTCGAACCGGGGGATGAGGATGGGATCGAGGATCACGCTGACCACCACGCACAGGCTCTGCGCGACGGCATAGCGGAGCTGGCGCTTCGCGGCCGCGATCGCGATCCCCAGCAAGATGCTCGCGTATACGAGGACCACGTAGATCGCCAGGACGCGGAGGATCGCCGCGGCGGGCCCGAACCTTTCCGCCCCGTAGATGAGGTTCACGGGGATGTCGGCGAACAGCGCGGTGCCGGTCGCCGCGAAGACGCCGATCACGGCGACCGCCCGCAGCGCGAGGCGCAACAGCGCGGCGTACGAGGCCCGATCCTCGGCCCACAGCCGCGAGATCGTCGGATAGATGGCGAACGACAGCGTGGTGACGGGGAACAAGAGGACGCCGACGATCCGGCTCGCCGCGCTGTACCATCCCAACGCTTCCGGCCGTGCGAGCTTGGACAGGAACGTCGCATCGACGTAGGGCTGGAGGCGGACGACGAGGTCGAGGAGGAGGAACCCCAGGCCGCCCTGCAACAGGGCCGGGATCATCCGCGGCTTCCATTGCGGACGGCCCATCCCCAGCTGCAGCAGCAGCGCGATCTGCACGAGGGTGGTCACGCAAGCGGCGACGAGCTGCGCGATCAGGGCGGCGCGAAGCCTGCCGCCGAGGAGCAAGGTGGGCACCAGCACGGCCGCCTCGAGCACGTTGCCGAACACGGCGGTCCGCGCGTGCCAGCCGAGCTTCTCGAAGCCGCGGAAGATCGCGCTGCACAGGGTCCCGATGCTCCCGACGGCCATGCGCGCCCCGCAGAGCAGCAGGACCGTCCGGATGCGCTCGTCGTAGCCGAGCAGGGACGAGGCGCGGGGGATGGCGAGCAGCACCACGGCCGCGAAGGCGAGCCGCTGCAGCGCGGCGGCGCCGAACAGCTCGCCGGCCCGGTCCCGGTGGCGTGCCACCTCGCCGGCGAGGAACTGGCTGCCCCACTCGACGAAGAGGAAAGCGACCAGCAGGGTGGTGTTGGCGAAATAGATGATGCCGAAATCGGCCGCGCCGAGCGATCGCGCCAGGACGGCGTTCA
>WNFL01155795.1_pt1 | contig 14769 bp, 19 predicted proteins | sample 5400361 | NCBI WGS metagenome assembly WNFL01 (sample SAMN13153351, study PRJNA577476) | soil metagenome | isolation source: 40 cm soil on Douglas fir-dominated hillslope | place: USA:California | collected 2013-09-17
TCACGCGACAAAGGAGGTCTGTCTTGCACTTGCACTTGCATGTTAATTATTAAAACCAACACCATCTTGCGTCTTGGAAGCAAGGCACCGAGTCTCGTACTGCGCAACTTCTAAGGCTCGCGATGCGATGTGATATGCATGAATGCACGGTATATCCATCCGATGGTGTCCGTTATAACTGCACGGCAAGGGGTGGGACGCGTTTCATCTACTGATCTACTGACAGATCGGCAGCTCCGAATCTCAGCTCAGCTAGGAACAGTATGCCACAGGTGTGCCTATTAAACCTCCATGGCACGAAGGCAAGGAATCCCCAGTTGGATACCAACCGTACCTCCAACGTTCCTTTACGTTACCCTCCTTTCCTTTCCTCGGGTACGGTTGTCCGGGTCGTTGGTGCGCACGACCGTTCATCTCAAAATCTTCACGTACAATGTCCCTCGCTTATAACCTCATCAAAACCTACAATTCCTCTAATTTCTTTACCGAGTTTGCTTACTTCAACCAGGCCGATCCCACTAATGGTGCGAAGGCTTGGATCCTCATCGAGTTTTGAGGCGTTTACCTTCTGTAGGTGACGTCAATTATGTCGATCGCGACACCGCTATGGCCTCTGGCCTCAGCTTAATTAACGGTGTTGGGAATGTCGTCCTGAAGGTGGACCAGAGTAGCGTTCCCGTCGGCAAGAAGCGGGACTCTGTGAGAATCAGCAGTATGGATAGCTTTGGATTTGGCACCCTCTGGGTGTTGGATGCATATCACACGCCGTATGGTTGCAGGTATGTCCCGTAGGGCCACAACAACAACAGTACTCGTGGCAGTAACAAGTTAACGCATCGTCCAGTGTCTGGGGTGCATACTGGAGTATTGGAGCAGGTGTTCCATGGCCAACCGGTAATTATTATCGACGCTCCAGTTAGTTCAATGCTAAGGTCTACTCCAGGTGGTGAAATCGACATATTCGAGGGTGTGAATATGCAAGACACGAACCAAATGGCGGTCCATACCAGTCAACAATGTACCATGCCTAGTGGTCTCTTCCAAACAGGAATCCCGCGAAGCAGAGATTGCACCTCTTATGCCGGTCACAACGATGGTTGCTCCGTCGCGGACGTGAACTACAATACCTACGGAAAAGAATTTGCTGATGCTAGGGGCGGTGTCTGGGTCACACAGTTTGAGGCTTCTGGGATCAAAATCTGGTTCGTTCCAGTGAGTTCCGGCAGGGTGAAACCGTCTTTCTACGGCTGACAAAAGTTAGAGATCAGAGGTGCCTCAAGGTGGAGTTGTTCCCGATCCCAGCAAACTCGGGACCCCGTCGGCCTTTTACTCTACCTCCGAATGTGATATTGCCAAAGCGTTTACGAACCAGGCGCTCATCTTTGACATTACACTATGCGGTGATTGGTAGGTAAACCCCTTTGTTTTGAGTGTTGTGCTGATTGTGCTTAGGGCTGGTAATGCTATGGGCGGAGCGTGTCCAGTGCCGAATGGAGAGACTTGCTACTCAACCTACGTGGTCGGGGATGGACACAACTTTGCAGAAGCTTACTGTGCGTGGTCCCTCTGGCTTGTTCGAGCTGTCGCTGACTTCCATGCGCAGTTGAAATCGCCTCACTTAAGATTTATGCCCTCGACAATCCGCCTTCTCAGCTCACTTCTACCAGCACTTCTACCACCTCCACGAGTTCTACATCCACCAGTAGCTCAGCAACGCCTTCATGCCTGTCGACTTACACCTCGGTTGCTGGTGACACCTGTGGCACACTCGACAAGAAGTATAACCTGGTGAGCGGTACTATCAAGCAAGCCAACCAGTTCTTGGACTGCAGCAATATCTGGACACGGACCCCTATCTGTATCCCAAATGGCCCATACAACGTTCCAGCATGCGGGTCGACCTACAAATCCGCGGCGGGTGACACCTGCTCGTCGATCGAAACCAAGTACAACCTCGTGGAGGGCACAATCAAGGCTGCCAATAGCTTCCTCACTTGCACAGACATATGGACCAACACACCGATTTGCATACCCGATGGCCCCTATAAGCATGTTGAGTGCAAAACCACCTACACCTCCATGGCAGGCGACACTTGTGCTACTATTGACAACGAGTTCAATCTGATCGACGGTACTACGAAGGCGGCCAACACATTTTTGACCTGTGCCGATATCTGGACCGCCACGCCAATTTGTATACCGAACGGTCCTTTCAAGACGAGCTATGAACCTAAGTGTGGTACTCAGACCTACGAGTCACTCGCTGGAGAGACCTGGTGCGTGCTATGGTCAGAGTATTGCCGCAATTATGAACCAACCTCCCTCGATAGCTCGAGCATCGAAACAAAGTTCGCTCTCTTAGCCGGATCGGTCTCGAGCGCCAATACCTGGGTCAACTGTGCCAATATTTGGACCAAAACAAGATTGTCAATTTGTGTACCAACTCTGAACAACAATGATCCCCAGACTTGCACGAAGACAATCACTTCGGCTGCTGGAAACACCTGCCCGTCCATTGCGCAGGGACACGGTACCTCCGCGTCATGGATCAAAGCATGGTCAGTCCCCACGATTCACGTATGGGCCGTAGTTAAGTAACTTTTGCAGGAATCCCTTCTTGAACTGCGCGGACATCTGGACGGGCACTCCGGTGTGCGTCTCGCATACATGAACATACTAGTAATGCGTTGACCTGGTCCGTCTGGTTCACGCGGCGGAGTTCGAAGAGAACGAGAGCGAGACACAACTTTTCCGCACCGGACGCATGGACCTTAGCCACTATTCTACCTTAGCGTAATATAGTTCCTCCCTTGGGAGAAATCCCTAGCCCACCTCCCACTCATTTCGACATTGGTAGCACACGATTTCGGAGAACCTACTTTACCCACACTCGCTTATTATAGAGATTAATGCTCCATTTTTGACACTTTTCGTGTTCCTGAAAAATTCCTGGTTGCCTGCCATCCATGTCGACGTCTTTGAGTTAAGTGCTTGTAGATTATCCAATCTACTCAAGTTTAACCAGCTTATCTAAGGAAGACCGGAGCAAGTCCTCACGTAATATACTCTCCCGGGCCTAGGCGTCGCCAGTCCAAGAAAAAGATCGACCACAGGAGTATTGTCAAGAAACTCAGCTTTGTGGACAAAGCTTATGCCTTGACTATCATAGAGACTCAAGCACGTACAGGCCGGGAATGGGCCAGATATAGGGCCAGCCAGATTTGGATATCGGCCAGCCAGATATAGGGCCAACCGGTATAGATTGGGATTGGGTGTCACGCCGTGCTCGGCATTCAAACGAAAATAGACATCTCGTTGGCGCCTCGTGTCTCAGAAGTCAGAAGATTGGACTGCGGTTGGAGCTTACAACGACCTTCAAACGAGCAACCCAGCTCCGCTGTTTCCTCCTCGTACTCTCGTACTCTCGCACGTACCCCGCGCCTTTTGCTTCGTCTATTTAGGTTTGGACTTTTGTCCCGGGCGGTTACAGAAGGCATTTCTTACGTTTACAATAATCCCACAATGAAGTCCTCCGCCCAGGCTGGGGTCCTTCTCTCGCTCGCTACTTCTTCTCTCGCCGCTTACGATCTCGTCAAAACATACTCTGGGAACTCTTTTTTTGACTCGTGGTCCTATTATGGCCACTATGATAATCTCACTTCTGGTGAGCATGTCTCCTGCCTGGCTATTCGAACAGCCCCCTTCTCATACTCGCCTGCCCTAACATTGCCTTTGTACAGGGGATGTAATCTTCGTCGACCAGGCGACTGCCCTCCAGCAGCAGCTCACATATGTCAACTCTGTCGGCAATGCCATTATCAAAGTCGACAATACGACATTTGTGCCCTACAACCAGAAGAGAAATACCGTAATGATCACGTCCAATGACCAGTATGATTTCGGAACCCTCTGGGTGTTCGACGCTTTGCATGTTCCATACGGATGCAGGTACGACCTGCTTAAACATCCTCCAGTGATATTCTAATGCTCTATGCAGCGTATGGGGAGCATACTGGAGTCGTGGTGCTGGAGTGGAATGGCCGGCCGGTTAGTACTGCCACAGCACGGAAACCGTGTTCTGATTCGTCCATCGCAGGTGGCGAGATCGACATCTTTGAGGGGATCAACCTTGCCACCAATAACCAAATGTCTCTCCACACCACCACTGGGTGCACCCAACCACAAGGCGTGACCCAAACCGGCACTCAGGCAACCACGAACTGCGACTACAGTCAGAACGGCAACTCTGGATGTATTGTCCAGGACTCAAATACCGCTAGCTACGGAGCAGCTTTTGCTCAAGCTGGAGGAGGCGTGTGGGTTACCGAATTCGCGGAGACTGGCATCAATATCTGGTTCTTTAGTGTACGTAATCTTCCTCCCAACTCCGTACTTGCCTAACTGATATAATCCATTGCATAGCGACCTAATGTACCTTCGGCCTTGTCCACGAACAGCGTCGATACTTCCGCTCTTGGTACCCCATCCGCCACTTATCCGGCTAGCTCCTGTAATCCTACTACACACTTCACCAAGCAGCAGATTGTGATCGATCTCAAGCTTTGCGGCGTTTGGTGTGTTCCCCCTCCCCTATCTTCCAAGCTTTCGTTTCTCTGACCGCTATATTTCAGGGCTGGCAGCCCTTCAATCCTCCAGGGGACTTGCCCGACTCTCCAAACTAACATGACTTGCTACACGACCTATGTTATCAATAACAACTCAAACTACAGCGAGGCATATTGTACGTACCTCTTAAGATATCCTTTTCATTCTCTCCAACCCGATGCTGACTCTTATTTTACCTCTAGACGAAATCAAATCCCTCAAAGTCTTCGCGACCTCCAAGGACAAGGTCATCACTGGAACGTCCGCGTCTGGCACGGCAACGATCACTGCATCACAAACTGCTCGATCCAGTGCCGCTGTTAGCACCGGCGCTTTCGACTCCGTCCAAGGATGGGCTGGTGCGATGATTATTTTCATTGCGGGGCTGTTCGCTTTCTTGAGCTGAACACAACAGCCCATGCTGACGTGTTGGAAGGGTGTCGTATTCCATTGACTATATACGTACTTGATTATTCTCACGTCTGAAGCACTTCCGGATTCCGGTCATATGCACTTTTATCTTAGAGTATGTAGTTCTGCATGCGATGGACATCTCTTGGTTTGCGGCAACCTTCAGCTTTAAAGCATGCTGCCCTTGAATTTTCATTTGAGAGCGTCAGCTTGGCCACGAGGGAGGCAAGTGGGGGGTCATGCTTGGGGCGTTCCACGACCTGACAAGACCGGACAGAGAAGCTGTATGGGTTGTATATCATCCAAGGCATTCAAGGGGGAAGGACGGCGTCTAGGAACTGCAGCTACCGCGTCCACCGCCGGTCCTCCGAGAATAGTTGGACAGAAAATTCCTCCCAAGACAATATCAGCGCAACAGGCGCCAAAACCAACGAACAAGACAAGTGGTAGTGGTCCTGACGATAGCATGCGTAGTGCGGCGGCTCGTGCGGCGGCGCAGCGAGCAGATTCGGTGAGTCAAGCGATCTGTGCCGTCCCTGACCAACCAACCAATGTTGGACCGCACGAGACATTTGTCCCACGCAGTAGTCACTCACGAGCTCTTATAGCAAGTACGAAGAGGGACGAACACTAAGAATCCAAACGCTGGCAAACTATCCGATAAGCTGCAGGAACAAAATCGGAAGGCGACGCTACCCCCCGAGTCGGGAAGGGATGAGCGACTTACCGTGCGTACATGGTGCCCTTTCATGTTCTTCCCGATTGGAATGAAGTCTGATGCGTGTGCAGTGGGATTAGGACGCGCGCTGCGCGCAGATCGTACCTTGGTTTTGTATTCTCACCTAGATTGGTTTCACGCTATGCACGTGTCAAAATACCGATTATATATACGATATACCGGAACTGTCTTCAAAACCTAGTAATTGATGATCTTCACGAGACGATCGGACCTAAACCATTAAGCTCTCCAACGTAAATCCGACACATCTTCACCCACCTTTCCATCTCCAGCCGGCAATACCATTCGGAAACAATCGACAGGCCTCGGAGGTGATATATATTTCAAGAAATATTACTCCATGTCCCATCCCACTGAACGCTCAGCCATTATCTATCTAGTAGATCGACGAGTCGACTAAATTCCCGTCGACTACCAATTCTTGAAGGTTTTGCAAGGAGTCACCAGGGATGAGGGCCATAGCCCGCTGCTGGAATATGGGGAATGATGTTTAGTTATTTATGGAGGCGCTGCAGGTGGATGAAAAGTGTGTAATTCACAAGGTTTAGCTCGGTTGAGCGCACCACTACGTGCTCCAACAGTGTCAGCTATCGGAACTTGGGCGTCACGGCTGATCGGAGTGCTGAGGATGGTTGAACGGTTCAAATAAGTTCACGGCGCCTCACCTGCGTTACTGTGCGCCTCACTAGAGGCTTCTCCTATGCAGAGTACGCCATGTAGCTTTGACTGAAGGAGTCGAAGCAAGTAGACCCTGGCGTAACCAGGACTGATGGAATGGCTTAAATGCAAGGTATGATGTCGGACTAGGCAGATGGGTGCGGGCTCGACTGGGGTGGGGTTAGGACGAAGACAGCTGAAGGGCAATATATACTAATTTGTGCAAAGTGTTCACGATGAGGAGAGGCTGTAACCCCAATGTTATCCGTTCCTTCCTCCTCAATCGCTCATTTTAGGGTTATGTGCCTTTGCTCTCTCGATTCTATGAATTATCACGGTTTCATTTTCCACCACGTCACTCACGAAAATTATAAAGTTTGGTTGCTATAACTCCCTCGCTCAAGCCGGTTGTGCGGGTCAGAGCCTTTCACGGCAGTATCATATATAGCCACATCTCGATCTGTCACGTTGGACAGTTCTAGCAGCCATCCGTTGGGCACCGTTCAGGTATGTGGCTACTAACGCCATACCGTACCACCCCTCTCATTCGCCGTTCCAAAGCCCGCGTGTGCGTTGATAACGGCCTCGGGAGGGAAAGTGCAATATAAAGTAAGTGGGGTACGTAGTCACAAATCATGGTGAAAGGGGGAAGCATTCTCACTCCTCGAGCTGTACCCAGCGTTGGCATGATCTCACTATGCGACCATCGCCAAGCCATCAAAAGACTCATGGTGGCGGAGGAGCATAATTACACGAGGGAGTCTCCGTCAATCACCGACACCCATTCAAGGTGTGGTTCGTTCATGAGCCAAAGGTGTCCATTGCATAGATTTCCACGAGGCACGTGCTCAATAAATGGGCCTGACTACACGAGTTAGCCACTTGCTCGCTTGGAATGAGTGATATGTTGGAGATATCGACGTACAGAGTAAGGTGGCAGTTTCCAATGCAAGCAGGAATGGGTTGACGTTGGTCGCTACGGTTTTCGCATCCGCAATATATGGCCAGCGATTACACCGCGCAGTAATCTTAGCCGAGCGCATGCCACCTGTCATGTCCGTCACAAGTTGGCGCATATTTCCCATCAGAAAGAGGCCCCTGAACGCGGAGCAGCGACTAGTGTCGGTGATAGCCAATCAATGGTCACCATTATAGTCACATGTAGCGTAGGTAAATACTGCGGTTATCGTAATGATCGAACGATCATACGTCAGGCACCGCCACATTTCTTGATAATAACATAGTACGCTTCTTCTCAATCTATTCTCAAACTGACTGGCATTTCTGATACACAGCACCTCGATTGACCTGTCAAAAGACAGTCTCCTATCCGCGATGCCTCCAGAGGCTGTGGTGAGTAGTACCCCCACCAAAATGAGCTTAAATGGCATTCAGAGAGCTTGTTTAGGTTTTGGTCACTTTCCCCCGATATTCATTGTGCCTATCCAGATTACACACGCATCCAATGAAAGTTACTCGGACGAATTGATGGTCGTTTCCTGTCTCGGATGGTCATGAGATTCTCTTAAAGGGTGTGTAGAGCCTCACCTCGCTTTCAAGACCCCCGTTACTGATTGATACTCCATCATGGGCGACATGGACGATTCTCGTCCTCCTCTGCAAGTCATCGTGGATTGGATTCCGGCTATTGTAAAGGGGAGATATTTGGGGTTGTCCGCATGGTCAATGTTCATATGGGATCATGGTGAGCCCACAAATCGTACTTTCAACCGAATGACTCAATGAACCTTATTAATTCTTCAACCCAGCGATTTTATTTGACCAAGAAGTAAGTTCCAAATTTTATGATAAGTGACATATTGGGTGTTCACTATGAGATTAGGTGGAATATATTTGGGTGAGTTACCCGCCGGGCCACGTATTTCGAGGGAACCTTATCATATTGGAAAGAGGGGGAAGGAAATGTCGATGAATGTGGGCGCTTTCCTTTTCCCTTGATCAGAACGAGTAGCTGAGTCCATTTTGCAGAAGATATATCTCTTGGTGCGTCACAAGATCCCGTTGGAGCGAGCGACTGAACCTTTCCTCTAGCTTCGATACACAGGCTTAGTCCTATTTTCACTCGACTACTTTAGTAAGAATATGGATATGATAGACTTCTATCGCACTGATTGTCACATCAAATATAGTGGTTCCCAAAACGGATAAATTGTCGGTGTACCTTTCACATAACTCTGACGCAACTCTGATATCTCCTAGGTGTATGCACTTGCATATCCTCATATGAAACCACATATTCCTGACTTCTGCAACAAAGGTGGTGTCTGGAAACACTTGACTCTATGGCCACGTGAGTTCAACTATGCATTGATCGGAGTATGCATCGGGACTCACCTATATAGAACTGATCGATACCGCCCTCTCTGAATGTGAGTACATACACCCACCTTAGGCTTCGCCTTTTGGTTTTGCGCGTGGATGTGCCGATAGCCCAGATGTCGATTTACTCTTTCTCGCATGGCTCATGACTGACCAATTCTAGACGTCCTGGCAGCCCGTGTGGTAGTGGTTTGGGAGAAGTGCGTCAACTCGTTTATACTGATCCGTTGTTGACATGCTGCTTAAATATAAGTTCCAAATGGGCGCGCTTGGTTATTTATGTCGCGTGGGTGGGTGTAATGGCAACCACTCTCACTTTTTTTGGTTTGGATTCACAAGGATTGGCCGAAGGTATAGTTAGCCATTCCACCCTCCATGCCCTCTAATAGTCCATCCAGCAATAAGTATATCGGCTGGTCTGAGTTTCTATGATTGCGTTGCGAGCGTACCGTACGACATTACGTGGCGGTGAGCCTTTCCGTTACTATTTCGACAGAGGTTCTAATGATCCCCATAACAGGCTTTGGTGAGCTTACACTTTGCAAACTCTGCCCTGCTCTGCTCTTTGCTAATGAAGTCAGGCTTATGTTTTTAGGTCTGTTCGTATTTTGCCATCACATTCCATAGATCGAGTTGACCCTCAGCCAGTTTACAATTCATTTCTCGGACTTCTGGTTCTCATTAAAGTAATAACTACACATCGACGAGAGATATTTCGAAGAAATGGTTCACGACTGTGGGATATTGTAGTGCGGTAAGCCACTCGTGATGGCACTGTTGATACAGACACCAACTTATAATTCCAGCGGGTCCTTCCATTACTACCTGATCATCACCGTGGTGAACATTTCAACTCTTTATATATCAGGATATGGTAGTGATGGATATAGTAACGTGAGTCTAAGCTATGTATGCATATGGATAGCAGCCACATTTATTTTTGTTCGTTCTAATTAGGTTCATTTGACTTTATCTGTAAGCTTACTAACCGTCGGGTTGTCTATTCTTATGCTCTCATAGGGCACCTATATGTCTCCATATATATGTATCACCAATCTCTTAGCGTGTCGCCTGATTCTCCAGCTGCAGCGTGCATATTACAGTAAGAAGATCAGGTCAGAGGTATCAGATAGTAACTAGAGGGCAATCGAGATGGAAAGCTCCTGATGGAACGGGCGCGGAATGTCTTTTCGTGTAATCGAAGTCACTCGAATTACTGTTGATTAAAGGTCGTACGAAAAGGGTGTGATTATATTTATACATTCCAGACACACAAGTACGCGGAACGAAGCGGGCAACAGTGCAAGCGTGCATTCACCAGGAGTTATTTGGACCCACCGCAACCTCCGCCTAGTCTCCCTAGCCTATACAGATTTCATCCAGAGGCCGTCCGCGTTAATGTTATCACGAAAAAGCAGGAAAAGTCCTGAGGGGTAGAATTAATCTTTCAAAGTAGGAGGATTTGGTTGGGTTCGGTTCCAGTGACAGACCAAGCCGGGCCACACCGTGGGCCGTGCAACATGTATGGGCCCTAGAACTTGCGTTATATATAATGCTATCCAACGCGATATACACGACGCCTGGAGAGACGGTATGGGAAGAAGTAAAGGACGCGATGGAGAAAATAAACACAGATGCGAAGTAAAGCAACATAGGCGAGAGAGGAACAAGCAACAAGTCCCCAAAAGGACACCATAGGGATCCAGACTACGGGTAACGAAGGACGGGAGGAGGAGCAACCGACACCCAGGCCGGACCTGACTAGTGGAGCAAAGATAAAGCGGGAGAGAGCACGATGGCGAAAGCTTAATATATGAAATATAGCCAAATTAGGTCCTCAAAGAGGAGGGTATTAATCGCCGTAATCCGGAACCTGAAGTGCTTTCATGGGTCTCCGATTCGAGGGTACGCTGGCGATCCAGAAGTGTCTAGGAAGGGTGTAAGGATCACGGTCGAGTACAGGAATGACAGCGTACCTCATAGTCCCAAACGATTTGATTGAACACAAGCTCGGAAATATGTGGCCGTTCTTCGAGATCCTTGAAGTCGGGCATAGTGGTGCAGCGGTTTTGGTAAAATAGGATGGTGCTGACAAGCTTCCCGATGACAGTGAATTTGCCCCAGTGGATCAATTCTGGGAGGTCGGGATGGAAATCCTGGTTACCAGCATGAGCTCGAGCGAGGTCAGACGTATGTCGCTCAAGGTCCGGGACGGCGGGACCAGTGGTATGCTTCAATGCGAGGCGGTACGCTTGGCCCATGCGGCTGGAACCGATCAAGACGTGAAGGCTTTGGAACAACTTCCACGGTCCTCGCGTCATAATGAGAACGGACAGCTCGCTCTCATCATTGAAGTCTCGCATTGCGTCGATACCAGTAACAATGGCTTTCATGCCGTGATAGTTGTTGAGCGACCGAGTGGCTTTGGCGACAAGAATAAGCTTCTCCGCGATTTTAAGGCGAGTGAGGGCCTTATCGTGGACGGAGATCATTGCTCCCGTCCAGCACACGATATAATTGAAGCAGCGTTCCATGAGTCCAATCGCGTCGCCATCCTTATCATACCCACTACTCGAGCCGCACATTGTATGCCGCAACCAATCACGGTGCTAGGGTATCGTCAGGTTCAAGCAAAGACAGGAAGATGGTCTGAATTATACCTCAATTGCCCCGAACATAACAGCCATACTCCGTGTTATCTCCTGGGCAACATGATGGGCTTCAAGAGTGAGGATGGTGTTGGAGACCCTCAAAAGCTCCTTCGTGTTAACTCGCAATGTTGAAGCCTTGACAGGATCTAACCGATTCATCGTCATCGTTCCTTCTCCAAATTGGCCATCCTTGGGTAAACCGTCGCGATTCCTGCTGGTGACCGACGCAACTGGCTGACTTGTTGTGACACCAGCCTTCCAGGTGTCGTTCGCGGATCGGCTATCCCCACCAACAGATCGAACACCAGCCTTCCCCTTGCCTCGCTTCCCACGGCTGGGCTGGTCGTCGCCGTCACGAGCCTGAGGAACATAGGCTTCCTCAAACATCGAATTTCCGTCGTCAGAATCGTCATCTTGGAGATGTGGCGCGTCCTCTTTCTTTGCCCACATAGTGTCAGCGTCCTTTAGCGTTGGAACGTCTTCAAGGAAAGGAAGGAGATCGGAGCCGTAGTGAACCAGATGAACGTTCGAAATAATTTGTTTCAGGAGCGCGGAAAATGCCCCGAATGTCCCAGGTGCGCCAAAGTCGCAGGGGTACTGCTCCTTCCATTCGTATAAGAGGTTGCAGATACTGTAGTGTGCCTTATCATCAGGTGATGGAACAACGAAACGCGAACCGAGGACGCACCGCATTTGTGCATACTTTGCCAAGAGCGGGTCGCGAGTCTCTTGGCTCAATTGGCGCATTCGCTTCTGCATACCTAGGAGCACACTTCGCGGGCTTGCAAATCGGCGGAATGTAAGGAAGAAATGTTGAATAAAGACAGGATCTGTCGACCAATGAGTTGTGTGAAACAACGGGAAAAAAAAGAGGACACGCACCATCGCCTGAAACCGAGACGAATAGTAGTTTATCGAGGATCTCGTCCAACGTAGCATATTGTAAAGAAGGACTGGGATCCGGTTCAGTTCAACAGGCGGCTAGAAAGTAAAGAAGAGGGCTTACGTATCCTTAACTTTTGCGGGTCCGTTACCTATATTGCTGCTTGAGGCTGCTCCGGGTACCGGCGCAGAGATAATTGGAGTGGAAGTCGTTGGAGTGGGTGTATCACTCGGCGAGAGCTTCGGCACGGGCGTCGCATCATCCCACTCCCTAGTTCTTTGAAACTCGCTCATGAGATCAGGGGTGGAGCGTGCACGTGTAGGAGATGTCGGCGCGGACGGCGCTCGGGGTGTGACTGCGGTCAGCAGGGGAAGCAGCGGGGGGCTACTAGGGCCTAGTCCCGAAACGAGTGTCGGGACGCGAGGTTCGGTCTGGGTAGCATCGCCACTGGGAAGAAGCGCTGCGGTACTCGAGGAAGTGGAGGGGGGAATGGACACGGAAGACGAGGACGCAGATGGCGGACCCGTACGCGTGTCCTGAGGTCGGAGCGATGGGTTCCCATCCCATGGTGCACGAGGAGATTGGAGGAGCTCCGGGGACGCGGGGTTTCGGTAGGGAGCGCTGGAGGCAGATTGATCTCCCACTGCCAGGCTTGTGAGTATAAAGACCCCTAGAAACTTAGGAAGATAATTACGTACTGCGCGTTCGAGTGATGGCCTTGACCTGCCAGCTAAAAGCGTTTCGCATTTTCTTCTTTCCGGCGTCGGTGGTCACAGTCACTTCGACCAGACCGACATTAAATGGATGGCAGAGATCCGCCACAGTGTCGGGTCTAACTACCTGAGGTAGGTCCGCTTTGCAGGCGAGGACAATGAGAGACATGGATAAGCTGTGGTAGCCGGCTGCAGAATTCTGTTAGTTCGGGTAGGGCAACCGAACAGGAACGACCTTACCTAGCAACTCCGGCACACGTGCAAAGCTTGCTTCATCAGAAGCATCATAACATATAATGACACCATCAACGCGAGGCAGCTCTTTGGGCCACAGATTGTTAGGCTGGAGAGCTGCACTGTCCACATCCAACACGCGGACGTGAACGGTTGATTGAATGTCGACAGAGACCTCTGTACACGGTACTATAGTGCATATTAGTCAAGGCAAACAGGCGAAGAACACAAAGGTTAACATACTCTCATAGCCATTGTGCCTGAGTCGACGGTGGTCGCGAGCGGTCTGGTGCTTTATAGTTTTGCGAATGGCAACGCTTTTACCACTCCCTTTGGCTCCCACGAAGGCGATGCAGATCCAGTCCCCGTCGACAGGTTCAGGTGCGTTACCAGCGGGAGGGATTGCAGTCGCAAACCCAGCAGGCATAGTAAGTGGTGGTGGCAATGGAATTCGTGGAGGATGCGAAGGAGGTGCAGATGAAGCCAACATACTTATACTCCGTTGGCGATCCAGTCCAGACGAGCTGGAACGCGACCCGCCAGGAACTGGAGGAAGGGGTATAGCGGGACGGCGATTCGCACTCGTAGTTGCAGATATTGAAGACGAAGAAGGCGTCCTGGGTAGTGGGGTGTCTGTGACCGATTGTTGGCGTGCGGATGAAACAGCGCGGGGCGGTGTCTTGCTTGTCTTTATGCGCGATTTGAGCATGCTACTCCGACGACCAGCTGGTGGTTTTGCGTCCTCATGATCTGAGACATTGCGGGTGCCGCCGACCATTGGGACTGCTGAAGGTGTGTTTGGATCGGGCAAGAAGCGGAATTCTGTATTATCGAGCTCGTTGGCAATGGACTGGAAGTACAATGCCTTATCTTCTGGAAGGTCGGCGTTCCACCTCGGGTCGATTGCCAAGTCAGTGTTGGCTTTGGAGGCCAATCTTGGGAGTTGGGTCGCGGAATGATTAGGATCTCGCGGCGAGTCGCTGCCACCAGAGGCTATGATCGATTCCATGGATAGTGAGCTCCCAAAAGGGTGCGGCGCGGGGAGAGCGGGGGGGATTGAGGTCGCCACTGTCGAAATTGTTGGGGCGGACGTTGAAGAGAAGAAGGTAAGGAAAGGTTGTTGAAGAGATTGACCAGCTTGTATATATCGTCCTTGGACGTTGTCCGTTGCTCATGCAAACTTAGACCGTTTTGTAATGGCCTGAGGAGCGTGAAGGAGGAAATAGTCTGGATCATCGTGGACGATGTGAGCGCATAAATTCACGAGATCGAGACCCTCAGCTTACCCTGTCGACTGAGCAAGGACTGGCCGTCTGCGATACAAGATTGATGGGTTAGGACGGACGCGAAGATGCGCCGTCACCGCGTCACCACTTGGAGAGTTGGAGAGGTGCACGCCACTGAAACGAAGATGGACTCCAGACTCCAACAGGCCGCTCTGGGTTCAATGTGTCCGTTGGTGCGAGGGGCGAGGGAAGCAGCGATGGTGGGGAGAAAGAGCGCTGAGCGCTGCTGCTGGCTGTTCGTGGTATCGGA
>WNFL01097855.1_pt1 | contig 14763 bp, 10 predicted proteins | sample 5400361 | NCBI WGS metagenome assembly WNFL01 (sample SAMN13153351, study PRJNA577476) | soil metagenome | isolation source: 40 cm soil on Douglas fir-dominated hillslope | place: USA:California | collected 2013-09-17
GGCCGCAACCGCCGCGACCGCGGTCTCCGGCGCCGTCGCGGGAGCCGCGCTCGCCGCCGAGGCGAAGCCCGGCGCGAAATCCGCGCAGCACTCGGGGCCGCTCACGCGCCGCTGGACCGAGCAGCGCTGGCTCCTGGACAACACCATCCGCACGGTCGGCATGGACTGGGACCAGCCGCGCTCGGCGTATCTCTCGGCGCCCTGCGGCCCGCAGGCGACGGCCGATTTCGCTCTGGTGCGCTCGCGCATCCAGAAGTACGCCGACGCCGCGCCCGCGTTCGAGGCCGTCGCCAGGCGCCGCGAGGGCGTGGCCAGGGCCGCGCTCGATGCGGGAGACACGGTCACCGCGCGCGAGAACTACTTCATGGCGGCGGTCCACTGGGGCGCCGCGCAGTGGCCGATCGACGAAGCGAACGCCCAGAACCTCGGCTACAACGCGAAGAAGCGCGAGTGCTACGGCGCCTACGCGAAGCTCGCCGATCACCGCGTCGAGGAAGCGTGGATCCCGATGCCCGACGGCAAGCGACTGCCCGCGTGGTTCCACCTGCCGCCGCGCTATGCGGGCGGAAGGATACCGGTCGTGATCTCCGTGCCGGGGATGGACAGTTTCAAGGAGATCGGCGTCTCGATGTACGGCGACCGCTGGCTCGAGCGCGGCCTGGCGGTGCTCGCCATCGACGGGCCGGGGCAGTACGAAGCGCCGCTCCTCGGCGTGTTCTTTTCGATGCCGGCGTGGCAGGCGGCGGGCAAGGCCTGCTGCGACTGGCTCGCCGCGCGCGCCGAGATCGACGCGCAGAAAATCGGCATCAGCGGCAACAGCTTCGGCTCGTTCTTCTCCACCATCGCCGCCGCGTACGAGCCGCGGCTGCGCGCGGTCGCGGTGAGCGCGGTGTGCCACGAGCCGGGCTTTCACACCATCTTCGAGGAGGCCTCGCCCACCTTCAAGATGCGCTTCATGTTCATGTCGGGCTTCACCGACGAGGACAAGTTCGACGAGTTCCGCAAAACGATGACCTGGGAAGGCCACGCCGAGCGCGTGCGCGTGCCGTATCTGTGCATGGCGGGGGAGCACGACGAGCTCTCGCCGCTCGAGCACACCGAGCGGCTGATGAAAACGCTGAAAGGCCCGAAGCGCTGGGTCGTCTATCAGGACTCGCGCCACTCGGTGGGCGGCGTGCCCTCCGCAAACCTCGGCCCGAATCCGCCGGGCCACGTCGCCGACTGGATCCTCGCCAGCCTGAACGGCAAGACCAGCCCGAGCGAGAAGTGGTTCGTGACCGCGACCGGCCAGATCGTCAAGACGCCGCTATAGCCGGAGTTGGCCTAGAATCCCGAGGCAGGCATCTTGTCGAGGAGGACGTCATGCACGAGATGAAACGACGGGACTTCATCCGCGGCGCAACGCTCGGCGCGCTCGCGTTCACGGTGGGCGGCGCCCCAATTCTCCTGACCGCGCGCGAGGCGCGCGCCCAGGGCGTGCCCTTTCGCCTCCTGAAGGCCGGCGAGGCCGAGACCCTGGAGGCGCTGGGCGAGACGCTCGTTCCCGGCGCCCGCGCGGCTGGAATTTCGCATTTCATCGATCAGCAGCTTTCGGTTCCGCCCGAAGAGGCGCTGCTCGAGGCGCGCATCCTCAACGTCAAGCCCCCTTATGCGAACTTCTACAGGGCCGCGATCGCCGCGATCGACAGGGCGAGCCAGGCGCGCGAGGGGCGTCGTTTCGCGCAGCTCAACACCCTCGAGCAGCGAGAGCTCGTCGACCTCATGCGCCAGGGGAAGCTCGACGGCTGGCAGGGACCGCCCGGGCCGTTCATCTACTTCGTGACGCGCAGCGACGCCGTCGACGTGGTCTACGGAACGGTGGAAGGCTACGAATCCCTCGGCATCCCCTACATGCCGCACATCGCGCCCGAGCGGAGGTGGTGACATGGCCAAGTTCGAGAAAGTCGATGTCGTCATCGTCGGCGCGGGTGCGTCGGGCTCGGTCTATGCCGCGGTGCTCTCGAAGACCGGCAAGAAAGTCGTGGTGCTGGAGCAGGGGCCGGACTGGAAGCTCTCCGATCTGATCAGCTCGGATTTCTGGGGACGGCGCATCAAGCACGGCGGCGCGCCCTTCGTGCTCGAGGGCAGGAATCCGGTTTCCTACGGCTACCAATCCGGCTGGGGCGTGGGCGGAGCCGCGCTGCACTATTTTGCGAACTTCCCGCGCCTGCTGCCGAACGACTTCAAGGTGAAAAGCGAAGCCGGCCGGGGGCTCGACTGGCCCATCGATTACAAGGACGTCGCGCCTTACTACGACAAGGTGGCGCGCGACGTCGGCGTCTCCGGCGACGCCAAGGCCGAGGAGATCTGGCGGCCGGCGGGCGCTCCCTACCCGATGCCGCCGATGAAGACCTTCCGCAACGGCGACATCTGGCTGAAGGGCTTCGAAGCGGTCGGCATCCGCATGGCGCCAGCGGCGGTCGGCATGAACTCGACCGCGTACAAGGGGCGCCCCGCGTGCATCTACGACGGCTGGTGCCATGTCGGCTGCCCGACCGGCGCGCTCTCCAATCCGCTGGTCACGTACCTGGGCGACGCGAGAGCCGCCGGCGTCGAGGTGCGGCCGTGGAGCACTGCCACGCGCGTCCTCACCAACGGCAACGGGACCCGCGTCACCGGCGTCGAGTACTACGACCAGAAGAAGGAGAAGCAATTCCAGCCGGCGAGCGTGGTGGTGCTCGCCGCGTGGGCTGCTCAGAACCCGCGCATCCTGCTCAATTCGGCGAACGGCGCGCATCGGAAGGGCCTCTCCAACCGGAGCGGCCTGGTCGGCAAATACATGACGACGCATTTCGCTTCCGGCACCTGGGCGATCTTCGACGAAGACGTCCAGAACCACATGGGCACCACCGGCGCGCAATACATGTCCTACGACCGCTACGGCAAGACCAGCCACAAGGGTGCCTTCGGCAGCACGTTCATCGTCGCCGGGTCCGCGCTGAAGACGAGCGACCTCGGCGGCTTCGCCAACGCGCGGCTCGACCTGTTCGGCGCCGAGCTGCACGCGTTCATGAAGCGCGCCGCGCGCGGGCTGACCCGCATCAACGCTTTCGGAGAGGAAATGCCCAACGTGGAGAATCGGGTCGAGCTGGCGGCCGACAAGGACGAGTTCGGCATGCCGCTCGGCAGGATCGTCCACAGCTACGACGAGGACGTCGCTCGCGTGTGGAATGCGAACTTCGAGGAAGGCCTCAAGATCGCCAACGCGGCGGGCGCCAAGGAATCCTGGTCCGGGCGCGGGAACATCCCGACGATCCACCTGATGGGCGGGACCATCATGGGCAAGGGGGGAGGTGACTCGGTGGTCAACAGCTACGGCCAGTCGCACGAGCTCCCGAACCTCTTCGTCGCCGGGCCGGGAATCTTTCCCACGAGCGGCGCCTCGAACCCGACCTACACGATCTTCGCCCTTTCGCTGCGCGGCGCGGAGCGGCTCGCGGGGAAATGGAAAGCGATCGTCGGCTGAACGTGAGCGGTCCAGCGCTAGGCCTTGATCCCGAGCAACCGGGACGCGGTCTCGCCCAGCATCGCCGCGCGCTCGGCATCGGAGAGGCCCGGCGTGTCGAGAATGTGGTCCACTGAAGTTTTCATCCAGGGAAACGGATAGTCCGTTCCCATGACGATCCGGCCGGAGCCGACCTCGGCGACCAAGTGGCGCAGCGCTTCGGGCGTGAAGACGATCGAATCGTAATAGAGCTGGCGCAGGTATTCGGTGGGGCGTTTTTTGAGCGGCACCTTGGCGCACCGCTCGGGAAAGGTCACGCAGCCGGCATCCGATCGGGCCGCGTAGGAGGGCAGGTAGCCGCCGCCGTGGGCCGCGCAGATCTTGATGCCGGGAAACCGGTCGAGCGTTCCCTCGAAGATCAGGTGCGAGAGCGCGATCGTCGTGTCGAGCGGATTGCCGATGACGTTGCCCAGGCCGCCACTGCCTTTGAGCCTCTGCTCGAATCCTGCGGTGCCCCCTTGAGGATGCATGAAAATCAGGCAGCCGAGCTGCTCCGCCTTTTCCCAGAACGGATGGAATTTCGGGTCGGACAGCTCTTCGCCGGAGACGTTGGCGCCGATCGAGCCGCCGCGCAGGCCGAGCTTCTTCACGCCTTCCTCGAGTTGCGCGGCGGCGAGATCGGGGTACTGCAGCGCCACGGTCGCAAAGGCGACGAAGCGATCCGGCCGGGACGCGCACAGCTCGGCGAGCTTCTCGTTCTGGATCTTGATGAGCGCTCGCGCGAGATCGCGCTCGGCCTTGTACCAGTAGGGATTGATGCTGAGCGCCTCGATATCGATGCCTTGCTGGTCCATCGCGCGGATGCGGTCCTGCCCCATGATCAGGGACTGGGTCTCGACCTTCAGCCCCATCAGCGCCATCGCCTCCGGCACGGCGCAGTGCGCGTGCACGTCGACCGTCTTCACGCGGCGGCCGCTCACCAATACTTCCCGGCGCCGGAGCGCCCCGCCCGCCTGCGCCTGCGCGTTCCGCGCAGCGAGGAGATCGCAGCCGACAAAAGCGATGCCGGCCATTGCGCCGGTCACGTTCCCGATGAACTCCCTGCGAGTGGACAATGATCCTCCTGTCCCAGTCATGCGCCGCCATGCTAGCGCAAAAGGGGAACGGATCCCACTGGGGGACCCCTCGCCCCGGAAGGCATGGTTTCCCGTATCCTTCCTAAAAAGAGCATGCCGCGCCTATGAACTCGACGCCCATCCGTCAAGTCCGCGTCCAGCTGATAACGGCCATTGCCGTCATCGTAGTGTCGATTTGGGGCACCGTCGCATATCAGCTCGTGAGCGACCGCGCGGCCGAGGTGCGCGCCGCCACCCAGAACGGAAGGAACCTCTCGGGTATCGTCGCCGAGCACTTCTCCTCGTACGCGGGTGGGGCCGATCTGGTCCTGCAGCGTCTGCGGATGCAATGGACCCGGGACCCGAAGCGTTTTGCGGAAGCCGCAAGGGCCGAGAAGGATTTGCGCAGGGATATCTTCGTCCTGCAGGTCTCGGTGATCGGTGCCGACGGGTGGCTCGCCTACACCGATCTGCCGGGTCCGAAGGAACGCGTCTTTCTCGGCGACCGGGAGCATTTCAAGGTCCATCGCAGCGGGGGCCCGGACCAAGTCTATATCAGCAATCCCGTGAAGGGCCGCGTCTCCGGCAAGCCCTCGATCCAGTTCACTCGCGCCATCCTCGACAGGAGCGGAAGATTTGCGGGCGTGCTGGTGCTATCGGTGTCGCCGCAGGCCCTCACCCGCGTCTATGAAGGGCTCGATCTCGGAGCGAACGGCCTCGTCGGGATCAGGCGTTTCGACAATACCGTTTTGTTGCGCTGGCCGGAGCTCGAAGCGGTACAGCGCAGACCGCTCCCCGACCTTCCGTCGAGCGCCGCGGCGGCGGGTGGCGGGAGCTATATTGGACAAAGCGCTTTCGACGGCGTCGAGCGCCTTTTCAGTTTCCGCCGGGTCCCGGGTTTCCCCCTGTACGCCGTGGTCGCCCAGTCGCTCGACTCGCTCCTCGCGGATTTCAGCACAGCGCGCCTCTTCTACCTGTCGGCGGGAGCCTTCGGATCCCTCGTGGTGCTCCTGCTCGGACTCATGATGCTCTCGAGTCTGAAGCGGGGCGAACACGTCGAAAAGGAGCTGATCGGCAGCGAGCGGCGCTTTCGCAGCCTGACCGATCTGTCCTCGGACATGTACTGGGAGCAGGACGATCAGTACCGCTTCACCTCCTCCTCCGGAAGCGGGCCCGGGTGGCTCGTCAAGGGCCGCAACGAATCGCTCGGAAAGAGGCGCTGGGATTTCAAGTACGACAACATGAGCGAAGCCGACTGGAACGCGCACATCGCCTTGCTCGACGCGCGCAAGCCCTTCCGCGATCTGGAGCTGCGCAGGGCGGATCAGTCCGGCAGGAAGATCTGGGTCAACGTGAGCGGCGAGCCGATGTTCGATGCCTCGGGTGTCTTCACGGGCTACCGGGGCGTCGGCAAGGACATCACCGAGCGCAAGCGCGCCGAGCAACTGCAGGCGCTGGAGCACGCGGTCAGCCGGTCTCTCGCCGATGCCGACAGCGTGACCGCGGCAGTGCAGGCTGCCGTGCGCGCGATCTGCGAGACCGAGGGCTGGGAGTGCGGGCGTTATTTCCGCTGGGACGACAAGAGCGGGACGCTTCGCTTCGCCGACGCCTGGGGCATTTCCGACGATGCCGTCCAGCAATTCCTCGCAAAATCCCGCGAGCTTTCCTATGCACCGGGCGTCGGCCTGGCAGGCAAGGTCTGGCAGTCGCGGCAGCCGCTCTGGGCAACCGACATCACTCAGGACGCCCGGGCCGGCCAGGCCGCGCTCGCCCGCGGCGCCGGAATACGCGGCACGTTTGTCTTCCCGGTCATCTCGGAAGGAAATGCGATCGGCGTGCTCGCCTTCAACAGCCGCGAGGTTCGCGAGCCCGAAGACCGGCTGATGGAGGCCATCAGCGTCATCGGCAGCCAGATCGGGCAATTCCTGCAGCGCAAGCAACGCGAAGAGGAGCTGCGCCGCTTCCGGACCGCGATGGACGTGTCCGAAGACATGATATGGCTCCTCGATCCGGTCCGCATGAAGGTAATCGACATCAACGACACCGCGTGCAGGAAGCTCGGCTACAGCCGCGCGGAGCTGCTGAGCCTGGCGCCGCAGGACATCATCTCGATCTCCCGCGAAGAGCTCTCGCGGATCTACAGCCGCCTGATCGAGGGCGGCGAGGGCGACACCGCGGTGGGCGGCTGGTACCGTCGCAAGGACGGCTCCCGGTTTCCGGTCGAGGCTTTCCGCTGCGCCGTCCAGTCGGAAGGAAGCCACGTCATCGTCGCCGTGGTGCGCGACGTTACCGAGCGCCGCGCCGCGGAGGAGGAGCTGCGGCGCTTCCGCCTCGCGATGGACAACTCGGCGGACATGATCGTCCTGATCGACCGCGCGACGATGCGTTTCGTGGACGTCAACGAGACGGCGTGCAAATTGCTCGGCTACTCCAGGGAAGAAATGCTCCGCATGGGCCCTCAGGACGTGCTTCCCGTCGGCCGGGAGGAGCTCGAACGGTCCTACGACGAGCTGATCGCGCGTCCCGCCGGCGGCGCGGACGAGCTCGTGGGCGAGATGAAAAGCCACTACATCTGCAAGGACGGGACCCTGCTGCCGTTCGAATCGACGCGGCACGTGCTGCGTTCGGAGGACACGACACTCATCGCGGGGATCTCGCGCGATATCCGCGCGCGCCTGGCGATCGAAGAGAAGGTCTCCTATCTCGCGCAGTTCGACGCGCTCACCGGCCTGCCCAATCGCAACCTGTTCCAGGACCGCCTGACGCAGGCGATGGCGCTCGCCAGGCGCAACGACTGGCCGATGGCGGTGCTGTTCATCGATCTGGACCGGTTCAAGCTGGTCAACGACACGCTGGGGCACGGCGCCGGCGACAAGCTGCTCAAGGAAGCGGCCCAGCGGCTGCGAAGCTGCATTCGCGCGAGCGACACCGTCGGACGGCTCGGCGGCGACGAGTTCGCCGCGATCCTCTCCGAGCTCGCCAAGCCCGGCGACGCGGGACTGGTGGCGCAGAAAATCATCGACGTCTTCAAGCGGCCGTTCGATCTGGAAGGGAAGGAAACCTACGCCACCGCGAGCGTCGGGGTCACCTTGTATCCGGCCGACAGCGACAACGCCGAAGCGCTGGTCGTGAACGCGGACGCGGCGATGTACCGCGCCAAGGAGGAGGGACGCAACAACTACCAGTACTTCACGCGGGACATGAACGAGCGCGCCCTGCAGCGCGTGCAGATGGAGATCGCGCTGCGCCGGGCGCTCGAGCGGGAGGAGTTCCGCCTCTTCTATCAGCCCAAGGCCGACCTCGTCACTGGAAAAATCTGCGGATTCGAGGCGCTCCTGCGCTGGCAGCATCCGGACAAGGGCATGATCCTCCCGGGCGATTTCATTCCGGTGCTGGAGGAAACCGGGCTGATCGTCCAGGCCGGAGAATGGGTTCTCCATACGGCCTGCGCCCAGATCAAGGCCTGGCAGGCAGCCGGCTTGAAGGTCCCTCCGATCTCGGTCAACCTCTCGGCGCGCCAGTTCGAGCAGAAGAATCTAAAAGGCGCCGTCGGGCAAATCCTGGGCAATGCAAAAGTCGACCCGGCGCTCATCGAATTCGAGATCACCGAGTCCTTGCTGATGAACGATCCGGAGGGGGCGGCGCGCACGCTGCACGACCTGAAAGAATCGGGGGTCAAGCTGTCCATGGACGACTTCGGCACCGGATATTCGAGCCTGGGCTACCTGAAGCGCTTCCCCATCGACACCTTGAAGATAGACCGCACGTTCGTCCGCGACATCTCGACCGACGCAGACGATGCCACGCTGACCCGCGCGATCATCAACCTTGCGCAGAATCTCAGGCTGAACGTCGTCGCCGAGGGCGTCGAGACCGAAGCCCAGCTCGCTTTTCTCTGTACGAACGGCTGCGACGAGATGCAGGGCTATCTCTTCGCCCGGCCGACCACTGGCGAGGAGTGCGGGCGGATGCTCAGTGAAGGGCGAAAGCTGGCGATCCCCCGCGGCCGCAGGGAGAAAAGCGGCGCGCCCAAGCGCGCAAACGCCTGAGTTCTCGCGCGCCCTAATCGAGCTTGACGCCGGCCCGCTTTATGATGCGGGCGTACTTCGCGGACTCCGCGGCGATGAAGGCCGCGAATTCGTCCGGGCTGCTCCCCACGATATCGGCGCCCTGGGACGCGATGCGCTCCTGCACGTCCGGAAGCTTGAGAGCTCGCACCGTGTCGGAGTGAATCTTGCCGATGATGTCCTTGGGCGTGGCCGCCGGCGCGAGCAGGCCGAACCAGAGCGAGGTGTCGAACCCGGGAAAACCCGATTCGGCGAGCGTGGGCAATTCCGGCGCGGCGGAAGACCGCTTGAGCGTCGTCACTGCCAGCACCCGCATCCTGCCTGCCTTCGCGTGCTGGCTGATCGTCAGCAGCCCGTAGATGCCGAGCGGCACTTGGCCGCCTATCACGTCGGGGATCGACTGCCCCGCGCCCTTGTATGGGATGTGGACCAGCTGGATGCCCGCAGCCGCCATCAGCATCTCTCCCGAAAGGTGCTGGGTGCTGCCGGTTCCGGGCGTGGCGAAACCGAGCGTGCCCGGCTTCGCCTTGGCGAGGGCGACGAGCTCTTGAATGTTCCGGGCGGGCACGCCCGGGTACGCCGCGATGACCAAGGGCGTGACGGCGACCAGTGTGATCGGAGCGAAATCGCGCTCGGGGTTGTAGCCGACTTTGCTGAACAGGTGATGGTTCACAGCGACTTCCGGCGGTGTCGCCATCAACAGCATGGTGCCGTCGGCGGGGGCTCTGGCCACCGCCTCGGCGCCTATCATGCCGCTCGCACCGGCGCGATTGTCCACGATCACCGGCTGGCCCCAAGCGTCGGCGAGCCTCTGGCCGACTGCGCGCGCGACGATGTCGGTGCCGCCGCCGGCCGAGTAGGGCACCACGATCCTGACCGGTTTGCCGGGATACGCCTGGGCAAGAACGGGGGATGGACACAGGAGGAGAGCGATCAGGCGGAGCAGGACGGATGCGCGTTTCATGGGTCGACTCGCGAGTCGTCGAAGCTTATATTAACCGACTCACAACGGGAGGACTCATGAATGGACTCGGCGCACTTGCGGTTTGCATGCTGGCGATGGCCGGAACGTCGGCCTTCGGCCAAGAGGCGCGCTTCAAGCCCCTGGGCGAAAAAGACATGACCGACGCGCAGCGCAAGGTGTACAAGGAAATCGCCTCCGGGCCTCGCGGCGGGGTGCGCGGGCCGTTCAACGCGCTGCTGCGCAGCCCCGAGCTCGCGGACCGCGCGCAGAAAATCGGCGAATACCTGCGTTTCAACAATTCGCTGCCGGAGCGGCTCAAGGAATTCGCGATCCTCATCACCGCGCGCCATTGGACCGCGCAGTACGAATGGCACGCTCACCACGCGCTCGCGCTCAAGGCAGGGCTCAACCCGCAGCTCGCCGCAGACCTGGCCCAGGGAAAGCGTCCAGCGGGGATGAAGGACGACGAGACGGCCGTCTACGATTTCTGCAAGGAGCTGCACGAGAGCAAGGCGGTGAGCGATTCGGCCTACAATGCGGTTGCCGACAAATTCGGCGAGCGCGGCGTCGTGGACCTGATCGGGGTCAGCGGCTACTACAGCTTGGTGTCGATGGTGCTCAACGTCGACAGGCATCCGCTTCCCGCCGGGGTGCCGGCGCCGCTGCCCCCGCTCAAGTGACCGACGCTTTCTGACATGCAAGACGCCATCGCGCTGACCCGGTCGCTGCTGCGATTCGACACGGTCAATCCGCCCGGCAGCGAGCGCGACTGCGCGCGGCATCTCGGCGCGCTGCTCGAGGGCTGGGGTTTTCGCGTCGCCTACCACGAATATGAGGACGCACGCACCAGCGTGATCGCGCGCGCCGGCGCCGAGGATTCGCCGCCGCTGTGCCTCACCGGGCATATCGACACGGTGCCGCTCGGCGCCACGGCCTGGTCGCGCGACCCGTTCGCAGGGGAAACCGACGGCGACCGGCTCTACGGGCGCGGCTCCTCCGACATGAAAGCGGGCGTCGCGGCGATCCTGCTCGCGGCGCGCAAGCTCGCGAAAAAATTTCCGGGCACGCCGGGCGTAGTCATCGTGCTCACCGCCGCGGAGGAGGGCGGGTGCATAGGGTCGGAGCACCTCGCCCGGACGCAGCTGCTCGGCCGCGCCGGGGCGATGATCGTGGGCGAGCCGACTTCGAACTATCCCTACGTCGGGCACAAGGGCTCGCTCAAGTTCCACGCGCGGTTCCGCGGCGTTTCGGCGCACGGATCCATGCCCGAGCTCGGCGTGAACGCGATCTACAAGGCGGTGCGCGCGGTGTCCAAGCTCGAGTCATTCGACTTCGGCCAGCCGGCGCATCCGGTGATGGGCAAGCCGACGATGAACGTCGGCACGTTCGAGGGCGGCAACACGGTCAACTCCGTGCCCGACGCGGCGAGCTTCGGGGTCGACATCCGGACGGTGCCGGGCATGGATCACGCGGCCCTGCGCGCGAAGTTGCAGGCGACGCTCGGGAACGAGGCCGAGCTCGAGGTGTTCTCGGACATGAACGCGGTGTGGACCGAACCGGAGGATGACTGGGTGCAGCGCGTGTTCGAGATCACCGGCCGCACGCTCGGCGTGAAGCCTGAGCCGCGCGCCCAGACCTACAACACCGATGCGGGGAATCTCCTGAAGGTCTACAAGGGCGCGCCGGCGGTGGTGCTCGGGCCGGGCGAGCCGCAGCAGGCGCACCAGACCGACGAGTACTGCAGCATGGAGCGCATCCGGCAGTCGGTGGAGATCTACGAAGAGCTGATTCGAGACTGGTGCGGGATATGAAAAGGCCGCTTGTGTTTCTGCTGGCTCTGGGTCTCGGGTGCAGCGGAGCGACGGTCCGGGCGCAGAGCAACGTCACGCGCATCATCGTTCCGTTCGGCGCGGGCGGGGTGCAGGACATTCTCGCGCGCTCGATCAGCGCGGAGCTCGGCACCGCACTCGGCCGCCACGTGATCGTCGAGAACCGCACCGGCGCGGGCGGCACCATCGGCACGGCCTCGGTGGCGAAGGCCGCGCCCGACGGCCACGCGCTCATCCTCTCGGCGGCGAGCCACACGATCAACGGCTCGCTCTACGCGAAGCTGCCCTACGATCCGATCAGGGACTTCACCGGCGTTGCGCACATCGGCACCGTGGAATACGTGCTGATGGTGAGCGCCGGGCTGCCCGCAAAGACGGTCAAGGAATTCATCGACTACGCCAAAGCGAATCCGGGAAAGCTCAATTACGCCACCGCGGGCAGCGGCACCGCAACGCATCTTTCGATGGCGTACTTTGCGGGTCTGGCGGGAATCGACATGGTGCACGTGCCGTACAAGGCGACCAACGAAGCGGTGAACGAAGTCGTGGCGGGCCGCTCGCACGCCGTGATCGCGGCCAACATCGGCGCGCTGGGCTTCGTCAAGGACGCGCGCGTGCGCATGCTCGGCGTGACCTCGGCGAAGCGCTCGAAGTTCCTGCCCGATCTGCCGACGATCGCGGAGTCCGGGGTGCCGGGCTACGAGTTCGATTCCTGGCTCGGTCTGCTCGGTCCGGCCGGCATACCGGTCTCGACGGTGGAGCGGATCAACACCGCGGTCGCAGGGCTGCTGAAAGACCCTGTTATTCTCGATCGTCTGGCTAAGCAGGGCATCGAGCCGAAGGCGCTCAGCCCCGAGGCGTTCAACGCACTGCTGCGCGCGGATTTCGCCAAGATGGCGAGGGTGGTAAAGGCCTCCGGTGCGCGCGTCGACTGAGTTGGCCTAGAATTCCGCATTCACCCGAAGAGAGAGGCTGGCCATGCTGCATATCGGAAAACCGGCAAGCGTCTGTTTGATGCTCGTTCTGGCGGCGTCCGGCTTGCCGCAGACCGCGTGCGCGCAAGCCTACCCTGCGCGGCCCGTGCGCATCATCGTTCCGTTTCCCGCCGGCGGCACGACCGACATCATCGCGCGCCTGGTCGCTCAGCGCATGTCCGAGACCCTGGGCCAGCCGGCGGTGGTCGAGAACCGCGGCGGGGCCGGCGGCTCGATCGGCGCCGACGCCGTGGCCAAGGCGGCGCCGGACGGCTACACCATCCTCATGCACAACATCACTTTCCCGCTCGCGTCGGTCGCGCTCGCCCAGGCGAACCGCGCGCCGTACAACATCGACACCGATTTCGCCGGGATCTCGATCGCCGCCAACGTGCCGCTCGTGATCACCGCGCACCCGAGCGTCCCCGCGAGCGACCTGCGCGAGTTCGTGACGCTGCTGCAGAAAGACCGGACCCTCAAGTACAACTACGGCTCGACCGGCCCGGGCTCTTTCATGAACATCGTCGGCGAGGTGATGAAGCGCGACGAGAGGATCGACATGGCCAAGCAGGAGCTGCTCGCCGGGCGCCTGCAGCTCGGCGGCGACCAGCTTTCGTCCTCGCTTGCGGAAATCAAGAGAGGTTCCCTCAAGGCGCTCGCGACGAATGCGCCGCAGCGCCTCTCGGTGCTGCCCGAGGTGCCCACGGTGCGCGAGCTGGGTTTTCCCAAGCTCGAGGCGGACGGGTGGAACGGCCTCTTCGCGCCGGCGAAGACGCCGCGCGAGATCATCGAGCGGCTGCAGCGCGAAACCGCAGCGGCCGTGCGCCATCCCGATTCGGTGAAGCGCCTCACCGATCTCGCGGCCGAGCCGGTGGGCTCGACCCCGGCGGAGCAGGACGCGATGCTGCGGCGCCAGGTCGCGCAGTTCAGGCCGATCATCCGGGAGCTGGGCGTGACGATAGACTGAGGAGTTCTGCCATGAGACCCGATAGAGCACTCGCGTTGCTCCTCGCGTTCGCCGCGCCTCTTGCCGCTGCACAGGACTACCCGACCCGCGAAATCCGCTCGCTGTGCAATTACGCGCCGGGCTCCGGCGCCGATCTCATCGTGCGCTTCTACAGCGACCGTCTCTCGAAGCTCGCCGGGAGGCCGGTGATCGTCGAGAATAGGGTCGGTGCGAACGGCATGATCGCCACCGATGCCCTGGCGAAGTCCAGGCCCGACGGCTACACGATCATGATCACGCCGGCGAGCTCCACCATCGCCGCGGCGCCGTACCTGTTCAAGAGCCTGCCCTTCGACACGACCAGGGATTTCGCGGCGGTGGCGACGATCGCTTCGTTGTCCTTCGTAATCCTGGTGGACGCCGCGGGTCCGATCAAATCCATGGCCGAGCTGGTCACCCACCTCAGGGCCAAGCCGACCCCGAGCTTCTACGGGGCGACCAGCAACACCGGCGTGATCGCCGCGGAACTCTTCAAGACCGCGGCGGGCGTGAAGGCGACCTACGTTCCGTACAAGCAGAACGTCCAGGCCCTGACCGACCTGCTCTTGGGACAGCTCGACTTCATCGCCTTCGACGCGACCTGGGCGCTGGGGCAGGCGAAGGGCGGAAAGCTGCGCATTCTCGCGGCGACCGCAGCGAAACGCTCGGCTGCGATCCCCGATGTGCCGACCCTCGCCGAGCTCGGCTACGGCGGCACCGACGTCTCGCCCTGGTGGGGCGTCGTGGTCGCGGCGGGCACGCCCAAGCCGGTGGTGGACAGGCTCGCCGGCTGGTTCAACCAGATCACGGCTGCAGAAGACACGAAGCAGTTCCTCGCGAACTCGGCGTTCGACCCGTTCCCGGGCACGCCCGAGCAGATGCAGGCGCTCATGAAGAGCGACGCCGAGCGCTGGAAGCGCTACGTGGAACTGGCGAAAATCGAGCCGCAGTAGTTGCATCGGTTGACTCCCGCTCCGGCGCGGCTTAACGTGGCACGGTATCGACAGGAGCGATTCATGGAAGTCGAGCGTAACACCTCCGAGGAGCGCGCCGACGCGCTCGAGGAAAGCATGATGAAGCAGCTCCACGTGTCGGCCGCCCCGGCCCAGGCGCCCAAGCTGCGGCGCGGCACGGGGGTCCTGTTCGGGGGTCTGACGCCCGCCGGCTTGCCGCTCGATCTGGCCGCGCTCGCTCCGATGCCGCCCAGGCCCACGATCGTCGATTTCTTCAAGTTGCGCTTCATGCCGCACACCGTGACCCACATGCTGCAGAGCGCGAACGATGCGCAGAAGAAAGGCGAGCCCGAGGAGACGGTGCTCGCCTGCCTGCTGCACGACATCGCGGT
>WNFL01002218.1_pt1 | contig 14761 bp, 12 predicted proteins | sample 5400361 | NCBI WGS metagenome assembly WNFL01 (sample SAMN13153351, study PRJNA577476) | soil metagenome | isolation source: 40 cm soil on Douglas fir-dominated hillslope | place: USA:California | collected 2013-09-17
AGCAGGCCGATGCCGGCGCCCGCCATGCCGCGCGTGAGCGCGACGAAGATCATCTCCGGTATCGATACGTTCACATCCCGCATTTCGCACCTCCAGTGGATGTGGACAGTGCCGCGGGGGAAACGATGCTGCGGCAGCGTGAGGCGAATGGCGCAGTCGAAAGCGCCTACGCGCGCGTGGCTGGCAGCCGATGCTTTCGCGTAGCTGAGCGACTGCCTTAGCGCCGCTTGGCGAGGATCGCCTCGATGTCGTCCATGATGCGGTTCATGCGCTTGGCGACCGCGTCGTAGGGGGCGCGCGTGGCCATGTCCACGCCCGCGGCCTTCACCAGCTCGTAGGGATAGTCCGATCCGCCCGAGGAGATGAGCTTCAGGTACTTCTCCCGCGCGCCGGGCTTGCCCGAGAGGATGTCGTCGGCGAAGAGCGAGCCCGCAGAGATCGAGGTCGCGTACTGGAAGACGTAGAACGCGTTGTAGAAGTGGGGGATGTAGGCCCACTCGATCGTGTACAGATCGTCGATCTTCACCACGCCCTGGGCGTCGCCGTGGTAGCGGCGCAGGATGTCGCCATAGATCTTCGAGAGCGCCTCGCCCGTGAGCGGCTCGCCCTTGTCCACCAGCTCGTGCGTCTTCTGCTCGAACTCGCCGAACATCGCCTGGCGGAAGAACGTGCCGCGCAGCTGCTCCAGCGCCGAGCCCAGGTACAGCAGCCGCTCGTCGTCCGTCTTCGCGGTCTTCAGCGCGTAATCGAGCAGGAGCGCCTCGTTGGTGGTGGAGGCGATCTCGGCCACGAACGTCGCGTACTGGGCGGTCGGGAAGGGTTGCGCCTTGTTCGAGAGGTATGTGTGCATCGCGTGGCCCCACTCGTGCGCGATGGTGGAGACCGACTCGTAGTTGTCGTTGTAGTTGATGAGCAGGTACGGGTGCACGTCGTACGCGTCGCCGGCCATGTGCGCGCCGGAGAGCTTCCTGGGCCGCGGATAGACGTCCATCCATCGCTCCCCCAGCCCCTTCTTCATGGCGGCCACGTACTCCGGGCCGAGGGGCGCCACGGCTTCGACCATCATCTTCGCGCCCACATCGATGGGATATTCGGGCCCGCCGCCGATGAGCGGCGGATAGATGTCGTAGTAGCGCATCTCCGTGACGCCGAGCATCTTCGCGCGCAGGCGGAAGTAGCGATGCAGCGTGGGAAGGTTCTCGTTGGTGCTCTTGATGAGCGCGTCGTAGACGGCGCGCGGCAGGTTGTTGCCGTCGAGCGAGCGCGTCATCGAGTCGGGGTACTTGCGCACCTTCGCGTAGACGCTGTCCTCCTTCAGGCTGGCGTAGTAGGTCGTGCCGAAGGTGCTCTCGAACTCCTTGAACTTGCCGAAGAACGCGTCGAAGACCTTCTTGCGGTCGTCGCGGTTGGAGACTTCCCGCCATTTCGTGTACGCGGACTGATCGAGCTTCACTTCCTTGCCGTCGGCGAGCTTGATGGCAGGCCACGGCATGTCGGAGTTGGCGAGGATCCGGTAGATCGTGCCCGCCTGGCCCTGCGTGAGGCCGAAGCTCGCGAGCAGCCCCTCGCCTTTCGCGTCGAGCGTGTGCGGCGCGGTGCGCAGGATGTCGTCGACGGGATGGCGGTAGACCTTCAGCCCCGGCTCCGCCTTGAAGAAAGCGTCGATCTTCGCCTTGCCGACGGTGAGGATCTCCGGGGTCAGGAACGCGGTCTCCTCGCCGATGCGCGTGCCGATCACCTGCGCCTTCTGGTTCAACTGCTGGCGCGCCGGATCGCCGGTGTCCTCGGATTCGCGCTCGCCGGCATAGACCCCCATCCGGTAGGCCCTCTTGGTTGCGTCATAGACGAGGTCCAGGCATTCGCGCAGGCGCTTGGCCGTGGATCCGAGCTTGCCCTTGCACTTGGCGACGTCCGCGAGCTGCGCCTCGATCTTCGCGGCGTCGGCATTCCATGCGGCGTCGTTGGCGTACAGGTCTTCGAGCTTCCAGCGGTCCTGGGGTCGCTCGGTGGCGGCGTCGGCGCCGAAGGGCAGGAGGCAGAGGGCGGCTGCGAGGGAGAGGTTTTTCATGGGACGGGAAGAGTAGGGGCGATCGGTATTCGACGAGGGACGGAGGGTATATGGATTCGACTAGACTTGCCAGCGTGAAGCGCGCGCTCGTGTTCGTCTCATGGGTACTCGCCGGCTGCGGCAGCGCGGAACGCGCGGGGATGAGCGCTTCCGAGGCGCGCGCGATGATTGCCTCCTACATCCCGGCGAGCGTTACCGATCGCGAGGGATGGGCGACGGACATCCACACGGCCGTGGCGGTGCTGAAGATCCCGGTGACGCCGGACAACATCTGCGCCATCGTGGCGATCACCGAGCAGGAGAGCGGGTTTCGCGCCGATCCCGCGATCCCCAACCTGCCCGCCATCGCATGGGCCGAGATCGAGCGCCGGCGCGAGACAGTGGGCGTGCCGAAGTTCGCGCTCGACACGGCGCTGGCGATCAAGTCCACCAACGGCAGGACATACCGGGAGCGCATCGACGCGGCGCGGACCGAGCGCGACCTGTCGGAGACCTTCGAGGATCTCATCGGGCGCGTGCCGCTGGGACGCACGTTCTTCGAGGACCGCAACCCGGTGCGCACCGCCGGACCCATGCAGGTGAGCGTGACGTTCGCCCGCGCGCACGCGCAGGCGAAACCGTATCCCTATCCGGTGATGGAGACGCTGCGCGACGAGGTGTTCACTCGCCGCGGCGGGGTGTACTTCGGCGTCGCGCACCTCCTCGACTATCCCGCGAGTTACGACCGGTACCTCTATCGCTACGCCGACTACAACGCCGGCCACTACGCGAGCCGCAACGCGGCCTTCCAGGCCGCCCTGGCGAAGGTGTCAGACACCAAGCTCGCGCTGGATGGCGACCTGATCGTGCCGGGCAGCGCCGCGGTGGGCGAGACCGAAGGCGCCGCGCGCTCGATTGCCTCGAGGCTGGGCATGACCGAGGCCGAGATCCGCAGCGACCTCGAGGCCGATTCCCGGCAGGAATTGGAGACCACGAAGATCTACCGGCGCGTATTCGAGCTGGCGGATGCGCGCAATGGCAAGTCGATGCCGCGCGCCGTCGTTCCCACGATCGAGCTGCAGAGTCCCAAGTTCACGCGGCGCTTCACGACGCAGGGCTTCGCCGAGCGCGTGGTCCAGCGCCATCGCCAATGCCTCGCGCGCGGCAAGGCAAGCGCCGCCGCCCCCGAACCATGGCCAATGTCCTGACGCCCGCTCGCGTGATTCCGCCGGCGCGCGCTCCGGGGCGGCTCGCGTTCATCTCGACCTTCGTGCGCAATCCGCTCGAGGTGATCCCGCAGGCCGCGTACGACGAGGATCACGTCGCTGCCGCGCGCACCCGGGTGTGGGTCACGTCACCTGCGATCATCAAGGCGGTGCTGCTCGACGAGCGCGACAAGTTCCGCAAGCTCACGCAGATACGGTTGCTCGGGCCCCTGCTGGGCAAGGGCATCCTCACCAGCGAGGGCGCGGACTGGAAATGGCAGCGGCAGGCTTCAGCGCCGATGTTCCGCCCGCAGACGCTCGGTGCGTTCGTTCCCGCTTTCGTTCGCGCCGCGCATGAGACGCTCGCACGGTGGGGTGCGCAACCCGGAGTCCAGTCGGTGGACGAGGACATGACGCGCGCCACCTTCGACGTCATCTCCGCCACGCTCCTGCCTTCCGCGGACCAGGCCCTCAGCGCCTCCATGCAGCGTTCGATCCGCTCGCTGCAGCGCCACGGTGGCTGGGACATGCTCTATGCGTCCTTGAATCTCCCGAAATGGCTTCCGCGGCCCGGCATGGTGCGCGAATACGACGCGATGCGCGCGTTGCGCGATGCCGTGGCGAAGCTGCTTGCCGAGCAGCGAAAAACCGACGTCGACGACCTGCTGCATCGGCTCGTCGCGGCGCGCGATCCCGAATCCGGCCGCGCGATGGACGACGAGCAGCTCGTGGACAATCTCCTCACGTTCTATCTCGCGGGCCACGAGACCACGGCGAAGGCGCTCACGTGGACGCTCTACCTGCTTTCGCGTTTCCCCGAATGGCAGGCGAGGCTCACCGCCGAAGTGCGCGAGGTGGCCGGCGATGCACCCGTGGAAGCGCGCCATTTGGACAGGCTGGTGCTCGTGGCGCAAGTGCTCAAGGAGTCGATGCGCCTCTTCCCGCCAGTGCCGATCATGAGCCGGCAGGCGGTGTCGGACGCGAGGATCGAAGGCCTCGACATTCCCGCCGGCATGTCGATCCTGATGCCGATCTACGCGATCCACCGGCACTCGAAGCGATGGGAGCATCCCGACCAATTCGATCCGGACCGTTTCGCGGCGGGGCGCGAGGAAGCGATTCCGCGCTATCAATACATGCCGTTCGGCGCGGGTCCCCGCGTTTGCATCGGCATGTCGTTCGCGATGATGGAAGCCACCGCCATCCTCGCCACGCTGCTGCAACGCGCGCGCTTCGAAAGGGCGGGCGATGCGGAACCGGTTCCGGTCGCACGCGTGACGCTGATTCCCCGCGACGGCCTCAAGCTGAGGGTGACGACATGAAAGCGGGATCGCGCTCGGCCGGCCTGGAGGCTATCGAAAGCTTGCCGCTTCGCGCAGCGGAGATCGCGGGGCGAAAAAGCCCGCCCCGCCGTTGTGCATTTTCAAATGCAATGTGTAATAGATTGTCTCAACCAATGCCGCATTCAGCTCTCGGTGGCTATGCTTTTGCACATGGCAAGAGTAGCACCGATGGTTTCCATACTGATACGCACGATTGGGCGCGAGACGCTCGCCCGCAGCGTCGCGTCCGCGCATGCGCAGTCGCATCGTCCCCTGGAGGTCGTCGTCGTGAATGCGGGAACGCATCCACTCGCGCCGATGCCGAGCGCAGACGACGTTCCCATCCACATCGTCGAATGCCCCGGATTCAATCGCCCGCGCGCGGCCAACGCCGCGCTCGACAACGCGCGTGGTGAGTGGCTCGTCTTCCTCGACGACGACGATACGTTCTTACCCGACCATGTCGAATCGCTCCTGGCAGCGGCGACGCAGGCGGGCGCGGGCGTGGCCTACAGCGCGACGTTGTGCGTCGACGACGCGGGCCGAGGCAACATCGTGATGGGAGCGGCGTTCGACCGCGTGCACCTCTTCCACGGCAACTACCTGCAGATCGGCGCCGCGCTCTTTCGCGCTTGCCTGCGCGAGGGCGCGCGTTTCGACGAGACGCTGCTGTGCCTGCAGGACTGGGACTTCTGGATCCAGCTCGCGCGGCGCACGCATTTCGTCTACACGGGCAAGCCCACCAACCTGTGGCGCGCGTACACGGGATCGAGCGGCGCGGGCCTCGGCGCGAACCAGCGCGGCGAAGAGACGGAACCGTTTCGCAAGCAGATCCTGCGCAAGTGGCTGGGCGCCTCGGCGTTTCTCCGCGGCAAGGTCCAGTATCACCACGACGCGGCGCGTTCGGCCGCCGCGCGCGGAAACATCCAGGCGGCCGAGCGGCACATGGCCGCCGCGATGAAGGTATCGCGCGGCCCGTTCGATCAGGAGCCGCTGAAGGCCGTGGCGAAAGCTTCCACTTCGACGGGCGACGCGTCGGAGAGCGGCCAGTAGCTCATCCCGGCGCGGCTCCAGCGCACGGACGATTGATCGTCACGTGAGGTCGCCGCTATGATCGCGGCATGGCACCGCGACCCCTCGTCTCTGTCCTCATCCGCACGATGGGCCGCGCGACGCTCGCGCGCGCGATCGCGGCCGCGGTCGCGCAATCGCATCGTCCCCTCGAGATCGTCGTCGTGAACGCGTCGGGCAAGATGCTGCCGGCGCTCCCCGCGACGAGCGACGTAGCCCTGCGTGTGGTCGAGGGCGGCCCCTACGACAGGCCGCGCGCAGCCAACGCCGCACTCGACCATGCGAAGGGCGACTGGCTCGTGTTCCTCGACGACGACGACGCATTCGCGCCCAACCACGTGGAATCCCTGCTCGCCGCCGTCGCGCGGTCGGACGGCGCGCGCGTGGCGTACAGCGCGAGCGCCGTGATGGAACCCGACGGCCGCTCACGGATGATCATCGGGGCGGAGTTCAATCGCCTGCACCTTTTCATCGGCAACTACATGCAGATCGGCGCGGCGCTCTTCAGCCGCTCGCTCCTGGCCGAAGGTGCGCGCTTCGACGAACGCATCGGCTGCTTCGAGGACTGGGACTTCATCATCCAGCTCGCCCAGCTCACGCGCTTCGTGTACACCTCCCGGCCCACCAATTACTGGTGCGCGTACGCGGGCGAAAGCGGGGCGGGGATGGGAGCCAACAAGCGCGAGGATGCGACGCGACCTTTCCACGACATGGTCGTGGCGAAGTGGGCCGCACGCGCCCAGGCGCTGAACGACGAGCTCGAACGCAATCCCGCCGAGGCTGCGCGCATCACCCGAGGCGATCCTGCACGCGCATAGTCCGAGGGAACTAGGCGCGCTCGCGGAATACTCCACATAGCGGCTTCGTAGACTCGAAGCGGGCTTTCGATGGAGTGTCTTGGATGGGGAGGGGATTCAGGGAGATGGCGGCGGCACTCGCCGCATGCGCAAGCCTCGCGGCGAATGCGATCGCGACGGATTGGACCGTGGTGGACATCGCGCCGGAAGGATTGGCGAGGGCGTTGGCCGCATGGTGAACGGGAACCAGCCGGTCGCATATGTGTTCGCCAACGGTAGCCGCGCGGACCTGCCGGCGCCCGCGGGCGCGTCAAGCTGCGCGTACGCCGTCAACGGAAACGACACGATCGCGGGAACCGTCAACGGCGAGATCACCGTTTGGCAGGAGGGCGCCGCGCGTGGCCTGGGCCTCCAGGGCGAGGTCACGGGCATCAACGATTCGGGCGTGATCGTCGGCTCCGCGGACGGGCGCGCGATCATGGTGGCGAATGCAATCGTGACCGATCTCGGATCCGGCCGCGCGATCGGCATCAACCGCAACGGACAGGTCGCGATTCACTCGGCCGGCAAGCTCTTCATGTATGAGAACGGATCGCTTCGCGACCTCGGCACCGCGACGGTCGTCAACGCATACGGCTTCAACGATCGCGGCGAGATCGTCGGCATGACCACTTTCGGCCACGGGCCGGAACCGTTCGTCTATGACGGCGCGGTGCACCCGATCCCCGGCGCCTTCGGCGACGGGGGCGCGGTCGCGATCAACAACGCGGGCCAGGTGCTTGGCAGCGGCGAGGGAATCTACGGATTCCTCGTCGAAGACGGGCAGGCCGTGTCGCTCGACAATCTCGCCGCGTCTTCGGGCGGCGCGTGGCATCACATGGAAGGCAAGGCGATCAACGATCGCGGCTGGATCGTGGGCCAGGGCGGGGGAGACTTCCATGCATTCCTGATGATGCCGAAAGGGGGCGCTACGCCGGTGTTCACCGGGAATCCACTCGCCCGGCCCGCGACGCACACGCGCCCGCTGATTCAGGCGCGCGCGCCGTAACGATCGAACGTCAGGCCGGTGCGGTCTGGCGGAGCTTGCCGAAGATCCCCGTCACCACGCGGTCGAACAGGGACTCGTCGGGCTCCCCTTCGAGCATCGTCACCTCTCCAAGCTTCATGCGCCGCGCCAGCATCGAGCGCGAGCACTCGAAGACCTTCTTGCCCTTGCGGTCCACGAAGAGGAAGTGGCTCTTCAACGGGCTCACGTAGTGCAGGCGCGCGTGCTGGCGCGCGTCGGCGTCCACATCGAGGATCTCGACCCATGCGCCCATGATCATCGCGCTGGGCAGGCGAACCGTCTCGCGCTTGATCGCCTTCTGCACGTGCGCCTTCGCGGCGGGTTTCGCCGCACCTGGAGCGGCGGGCTTCCCCGCTTCGGCCTTGCTCACCTGCGCCGCGGCTTCCTTGGCGGCCGCGACGACCTCGGGGCCCAGCTCCTGCGTGGTCGCGGTGAAGTCCAGGTCCTCGGACGAGACGGCAACCTTGCCTTCGCCGAAGGGATTGTTGATCTCGACCGCCGCGGTGAAGTCGAGCTCCTCGACCACGGGTGCTGCGGGTTTCGCGGGAGCGGGCGGCGCGGGCTTCGGGACGGGCCTGCCCTCGGCGATTGCCTTCGCCGCTTCGGCCTTCACGGCTTCGGCTTTCTCGGCCTCGACCTTGACGGAGGCCTTCGCCGCGGCGGCGATCTCCGCGGCCGTGGTGGGACCGGGCGTCGCGGCGACGGGGGCGACCACCTTCGTCTGCATGATCTCCGTGTGCACCTTCATCAGCTCGACGAAGAAGGCACTCGACACTGCGTCCTCGATCCCGGCTCCGGTAACGGCCCGCGGCGCTCCTCGAGCGTGGCCTTCGGAACGATGCTGGAGAGCAGCTCGTCCATCGTCGAGACCGCGCCCTTCCACGTCTCGCTGTCCTTGCCGTCGCGCGCGTAGGTGATGACGAGGTACTTGATCCACTGCAGCGCCAGGAACCGCACGATCGGGCGCGGGATCTGCATCTGCCCGCCCACGCGCTTGCGGATCTCCTCCTCGGCGGCCACCTTGGCGAGCGCCAGGCGCTCGCCCTTTTCCATCTCCTTCTCGGTGGCCTCCATCGACTTGGCGACCGTAGCGTCGCTCTCGTCGATCAGCTTCTGCAGCTCGGCGCGCACCGTGTCGAAGATCTCCATTTTTTCCTGGAAACCGTCGACCAGCTCCTTGATGAAAGCTTCGAGCTTCGCGAAGAGCGGGTGCTCCGCCCCGAAATCGGCAGGCAGTCGCAATCCGACCTGGCCCAGCGTGTCCAGCAACTGGCGCGCGGGGTGATTCTTGCCGCTGAACAGGTCCTTGTCGGCGATGGCGACCTTGAGCATCGGCAGCTGCAGGTGGCCGATGAGGCCCTTCAGCGCGATGGGGATCTTCGGGTCGTCGAAGATCTCGTCGAACAGCATCGCGACGATGTCGAGCGTCATCGCGTCGACCTGGCTCATGCTGCCGCCGACGCTCGTGCCCTTCAACTGCTTCAGCACGTTCGTGAGGTTGCCCGCCTCGGCGAGGATCGGCGCCAGCTCCGCGGCCGCCGCGCCCATCGCCGCGAGGTTGCCCACCTGCAGCTGCGTGAGCGAGCTCATGAGCTGCGCGCCCTGCACGAGGGGGATGTTGCCGATGCCCATGCCCGCCGCGGGCGGTCCGCCGGCGCCTCCGGCCGGCGCCATCATCTGGGCGAGCTGCGCGAACATGTCCTGCGGCGAGGGCGCACCTTCCTTCCCTGCAGCCTTCGCCTTCTCCGCCATGAGCTCCGTGAGCGACTTCTCGGCCGCCGGGCGGTCCTTGCTCTCCGACTTGGAGATTCCGTAGCGGATCTTGGGAAGAATCCCGTTCTCGACCAGCAGGTCGTTCACTTCCTTGTAGCTCGAGCGGACGGTGTCCGCGACGTGGTCGTCGAAGAGCTTGAGGAAGACCATGCGGATCTCGATCGGCTGCTCCGCCTTCTGGACGGCGTTCTTGTACGCGTCGAGGATCACCTGCGGGCCGAACGGGTTGTCCTCGGATTCGATCGTGGCATCGCCCAGCAGGACGCCCACGCGCTGGTCGAGCGCCGAGAGCTCGTCCTCGCAGTAGCGGCGCAGCTTCGCCGCCATGTCGTTGAACTTGAGCGTCTCGTTCAGATCGTCCTCGCCCACGAGCGACAGCTCGTCGAGGCTGAAATCCGCGAGGCTCGTGCCGACCTTCTTCACCTTGTTGGCGCGCTTGTCGAACTCGCTCATCAGGCGCTGCTTGAACTGGGCCTCGATCGTCTCGCGGTTGGCGAGCGCGGCATCGCGCGTCTCGAGGTAGCGCTTGGACAGGTCCTTGTCGGCGGTTTTGGTCGCCAGGTCCGACAGATGCGCATCGGTGCTGTCGAACATGTGCGCGAGCGCCTCCCCGAGCTTGTCGCCGAACAAGTCGCGGCTTTGCACCAGGAGCGTGTCGAAGGCAGTGTTTTGCGGCATTTCCGGGGCAGTGCAGGTGTGCGCGCACGAATACTACATCCGTAACCGCTCCGGAGTCATGTGATATCCGTCACAGCGGCGCGTCCGAAATGCCGTTCGAGCGCAGCCGCAAGCCCGCCTTTACATCCCCTTGAAGACGGGCATGAAAGTGAGGCTCACCGGCAGCGTCTCGGGGCGCGTCTTGAGGCGGATCGTGCCCCGGCCCGAGTCGTCGCGGGTGATCGCCGCGATCGCCTTCATGTTCACGATCGTCGAGCGATGGATCTGCTTGAAGTGCCGTGGGTCGAGCACGTCGAGGAGTTCCCGGATGGGCTTGCGAATGAGCGCCTCGCCCTCGGCGGTCATGACCACGGTGTACTTGTTGTCGGCCTGAAAATAGGCCACGTCGTCCACCATGATGAGGCGTGTCTCCTTTCCGACGCTCGCCGTGATCCACTGCAGGGCCTCGTAGGTCGGCTCCACGGCCGGCAGGTGCGCGCGGATCTGCTCGACCACCGATGCCAGCGCATCGGCGCGATTCGCGCCTGAGTCCATCCGCTCCTTCAGGCGCGCGACGGTCGCCGACAAGCGCTCGGGCGAGATCGGCTTCAGGAGGTAGTCGACGGCCCCACGCTCGAAGGCGTCGATCGCGTACTGGTTGTACGCGGTGACGAATACGACCTGGGTGCCGGGACTCGCCTGCGCCGCGGCGGCCGCGACCTCGAGGCCCGTGATGCCGGGCATGCGAATGTCGAGGAACGCGACGTCGGGCTTGTGGACGTCGATGGCGTCGAGCGCTTCCGCGCCGTCGTCGCATTCGGCCACGACCTCGAGCTCGGGCCATGCCCTGCGCACGAGGGAGACGAGCTCGGCGCGCAGGAGCTGCTCGTCTTCCGCGACGATGGCCTTAGGCATGGGTGGGCACCAGGATGGAGGCCGCGACGCCATTCGGGAAATTGGGGCCGATGGTGAACGCCGCCGCCTCGCCGTAGGCGAGCTTCAGGCGCTCGCGGATGTTTTTCAGGCCCACGCCCGTGCCGCTGCTCTCGCCGCCGAAGCCGCGGCCGTTGTCCGCGACGGTGATGGAGACCTTTCCGTCCGCCTCGCGCGCGATGATCCATACGGTGCCCCCGCCCGTGACGGGCTCCAGTCCATGCTTGATCGCGTTCTCCACGAGTGTTTGCAGCATCATCTGCGGGAGCATTGTCGCCTTGAGCGCGTCGGGCACCTGGACCTGGACGCTCAGGCGCTCGCCCATGCGGATCTTCATGATCTCGAGGTATGCACGGGCGCGCTCGAGCTCGGCGGCGAGCGTGGACATCTCGCCCTCGGTGCGCGGCAGCGAATTGCGCAGGTACACGATGAGGTTGCCCAGCATCTCGTCCGCGCGCGCCGGGTCGCTGCGCGTGAGCAGTTGCGCGCTCGCGAGCGTGTTGTAGACGAAGTGCGGCTCGACTTGGGCGTGGAGCAGGGTGAGCTTCGCCACCGTGAGCTCCTTTTCCGTCGCGGTCTGCTGCGAGGCCTGCTGCTCCTGCTTGCGATGCTCCGAGATGCGGCGCGAGAGCGCGCGCGTGATCGCCTCCGCGTTCTCGAGGTTGGTGCCGTCGTCCACCATGAACCAGTCCACCCACGCGCCGCCTTCCGGCTCGCAGATGAGCGTGAGGCTCGAAACGGTCTCGCCGGGCGTGATGGTGGCGAGGATGAGGTTGCGGCGCGCGCCCGCGGCGCCCTGCAGTCGGCGCGGACCGGTGCGTCCGTGCAAGTAGGGATTCATGCGCTTCAGCTGCGCGCGCACCTGCAGGCTGTCGCGCGTGGCCTCCACGTTTTCCATGTAGGGAAGCTCGCGGATGGCCGCTTCGATCAGGTCGAATGCTTCCGTGGCCGCAAGCGGGATCTCCACCCGGCGGCGATGCCGCGACGCGAGCGCGGTCGAGTCGAGGCGCTCGGCGATGAGCTTCACGCGCCGCGTGTGCGAGAACGCGACGATCGCCTGGTAGAGCAGCGTCACCGTCACCGCGAGGCCGAAGACCCAGTTCGGGCTGCGATGGAAGGCGATGTTCCACAGGATCAGGACGACGATCCAGGCCGCGCCCCAGGCGAGGAGGTGCCGCAAGACGTAGAGAAAGGAGGACATGCCGCGCAGGATAGCAACGAGGGCGTGGACGCACCGCCCCGATCCGACGAAATGAGGCTGGGCGGGTGCGAAGTGGGGTGGGGCCCGGGTTAAGATTTCGGCCATGAGACATCCCGCCCGATTCCTAGCAGCCTTCGCCTTTTCCGCCGGCCTTGCTTGCGCCGCCGACAGCCTCACCGTCATCGTCGGCGCCACGGTGGTCCATCCCGAGCGCGACGAGGCGCGATCCGTCGACGCCGACCAGACGGTGATCATCGCCGGCGACCGCATCGTCGGTGTCGGACCCGCGAAGAGCACGCGCATCCCGCGCGGGGCAACGCGCATCGAAGGTAAGGGGAAGTGGATCGTGCCCGGCCTCGTCGACGCGCACGTCCACTTCTTCCAGTCGGGCAACCTCTACACGCGCCCCGACGGCGCGGACTTCGGCGCATACATGCCGTACGCGAAGGAGGATGCCCGCAACCGTGCGCGCCTGCTGGCCACGTTCAAGGTCTGGCTCGCGAGCGGCGTCACGAGCGTCGTGGACATCGGCGGACCCTTCTGGAATTTCGAGGTGCGCGACATCGCGCGCCGCACGCAGGAGGCTCCGCGCGTCGTGGTGGCCGGTCCGCTCGTTTCCATGGTCGATCGCGTGAAGCTCGACCTGGGCGACCCGCCCATCATCAAGACGACGTCGGCTGAGGAAGCTGTGGATCTGGTGCGCAAGGAAATCGCGCGCAAGGCTGACTACATCAAGGTGTGGTTCATCTATCGCCCCGGCGACGACATCGCCGCGCAGGAGGCGATCGTGAAGGCGGCGGGCGATGCCGGGCATGCGGCGGGGATTGCGCTCGCGGTGCACGCGACCGAGCTCGTCACCGCCAAGGCGGCGCTGCGCGCGGGCGCGGACTACCTCGTGCATTCGGTCGAGGACGCGCCGGTGGACGACGAGTTCATCGCGCTCATGAAAAAGAACAAGGCCCTCTACTGCCCGACGCTCTTCGTGACCCTGGGTTACCAGTACGCGTTCTCGAATACGTGGAAGCCCACGGAGATCGAGAAGCGGCGCGCGGATCCCGAGATCCTCGCGATGATGGGCGACCTGGACAGGATCCCGAAGGAGATGATTCCCGAGCGCGTGCAGCAGCGCATGGCGGCCCCGTCGGAGGTGAAGCCGTCGCAGACGATGCTGGAGAACCTGAAGAAGGTCTGGGATGCCGGGATCCCGGTGGCGATGGGCACCGACGCGGGCAACGTGGGCACCTTGCATGGCCCCTCCGTGTTCCGCGAGATGGAGCTCATGGTGAAGGCGGGCCTCACGCCGCTGCAGGTGCTGCGCGCGGCGACGGTGGGCGGCGCGAGGGCGATGCGCATGGAGCGCGACCTGGGCGCCATCGAAACCGGCAAGCTCGCCGACCTGGTGATCCTCGATGCCGATCCCACGAAGGACACCGACAACCTCACGCGCATCCACAGTGTCATCAAGGGCGGGATGGTGTTCTCGCCCGATGACCTGATGAGATCGATCCGGTAGCGGCTATGAGGTGCGCGGCGCTCGTCCTGGCGGCCGCATTGCCCGCGTTCGCCGCGCCGCAGCGCCCCAACATCGAGACGGTCGAGTCGCTCGTGATCGAGGGCACGAACGAGTTCCGCGCCGGCGAGAACCTGACGCGCCTGCGCCGCGATGCGCGTCTCGACAAGGCTGCGCGTTCGTTCGCCGAGCACCTCGCCAAGGGCGGCGCGTTCTCGCACGAATCGGGCGGCACGACACCCGAGATCCGCGTCTTTCAAGCGGGATACCAGGCCTGCTTGGTCGCGGAGAACCTGGCGCGCCACTACAGCTCCGCGGGATTCGGCACGAAGGAGCTCGCCGGGAAGCTCATGCAGGGTTGGAAGGATTCGCCGGGGCACCGGAAGAACATGCTCGAACCCGACGCGGTCGACACGGGGCTTGCCGTCGTCTATCGCGCTCACGACGGCGTCGAGGATTTCTACGCCGTACAGCTCCTCGCGCGCCATGAGTCGGCGACGGTGCGCTTCCGGGTGCGCAACGGGAGTGATTTCCAGATCGCCTATCGCGTCAACGGCAAGCGCTTCACGCTGGAGCCGAACTTCAGCCGCGAGCACGGCCGCTGCTCCAGGCCCGAAGTCGCCTTCGAGGGTCACGCGCGGGGACACTTCGAGCCCGCGAATGACGACTGCTATGTCGTCCCGAAGGACGGCGCGGTCAGGCGCGCGTCAGGCGAATGCGAGTGATCTCGGAAGGAACGCCGAAGCGCATCGGCGGCCCCCAGTAGCCGGTGCCGCGGCTGATGTAGATCCACATCCGGCCGAGCTTGTGCAGTCCGGCGGTGAAGGGCTGCGAAAAGCGCACGAAGAGATTCCACGGCCAGAACTGGCCGCCGTGCGTGTGCCCCGAGAGCTGCAGGTCGTATCCGGCCGCCGCGGCCGAAGGCGCGCTGCGCGGCTGGTGCGCGAGCAGCACTTTCGCCGAGTCGCCGGGCGCCCCGCGCAGGGCAAGCGCCGGGTCGCTGCGGTGTGACTCGTCGAAGTGATGCGCCGAGTAATCCGTCACGCCCGCGACCGTGATCGGCGCGCCGTCATGGTCGATCACCACGTGCTCGTTCAGCAGCACGTGCGCGCCGAGGCGCTCGAGCTCGTCGATCCACGACTGCGCACCCGAGTAGTACTCGTGGTTGCCGGTGACGAC
>WNFL01083319.1_pt3 | contig 14757 bp, 14 predicted proteins | sample 5400361 | NCBI WGS metagenome assembly WNFL01 (sample SAMN13153351, study PRJNA577476) | soil metagenome | isolation source: 40 cm soil on Douglas fir-dominated hillslope | place: USA:California | collected 2013-09-17
GCGCGGTGGCGCTCCTCGGCGTTCTCGGCGAGAAGTCGGGGGCCGCGCGCGGGCCTATTTCAGGAGCCTGACGACGGCGGCCTGCACGATCGCGAGCGTCCCGCCGGCGATGACGAGGAAGAGGGCCCACGGAATGAGCGCTTCCCAGCGCTTGAGGAGGCGCGCGACGCGCTCCCTCACGGCACCCAGTCCGCCACGAAGACGTTCGTCTCGCCCGGCTTTCCGTTGTGCCGGTTCGAGCAGAACGCGAGCCGCTTGCCGTCCGGCGAGAACATCGGGAAGCCGTCGAACGTCGGGTTGAAGGTGAGGCGCGTGAGGCCCGTGCCGTCCGCGTTGACGGCGTAGAGGTCGAAGTCGCGCCCCTTCGGGTCCGCGAGATTTGAAGCGAAGACGATGCGGTCGGAGCCGTCGCTCCTCATGACGTGCAGCTCGAGGGTCGTCGGCTTCACGAGACGCTTCCCGAGGAGCTCGCGGTACGCGGCGAGCGCGGCGGGGTCGCTCGGGTGCGACGCGCGGTAGACGATCCACTCCCCGTCGTCGCTGAAGAAGGCTCCGCCATCGTAACCGGGCGTCGACGTGAGGCGCTGGACGTCGCCCCCGTCGGCCGCCATCGAGTAGAGGTCGAGGTCGCCGTCGCGCATGGACGTGAAGACGATGCGCCGGCCGTCCTTCGAGATCGTCGCCTCGGCGTCGTAGCCGGGCGTCGAGGTGAGTCGCGTGAGACGGGAGCCGTCGGCGCCCGCCGTGAAGATGTCGTAGTCGTAGAGCGGCCAGACGTAGCCCTTCGAGCGGTCGGGCGGCGGCGGGCAGCGTGCGTCGGCGAGATAGGTAGAGGAATAGAGGACGCGCCGCATCCCGGGGAAGAAGTACGCGCAGGTCGTGCGGCCGCGCCCCGACGACACGAGCCGCGGCTCGGCGGCCGGGTCGTCGACGTCGACCGTGAAGATCTGGTCGCAGCCCCAGGGGGGGCGCGTCGACTGGAAGATCAGCGTCCGGCCGTCGTCGCCCCAGTACGCCTCGGCGTTCTCGCCCCCGTCCGTGATCTGGCGGACGTTCGCGAGGTGCCGCTCGCCCGGGTACGAGAGCGGCGTGCGCGTCCCTTCGTAGGGGTTCGAAGCGGGCACGTGCGGGGCGGCCGCGGGGGGGCGCCGCGCCGCGCACGCGGAGACCGCGAGCGCGAGAACGGCGAGGCCGAGAGCCGCGGGTGCGCGCCCGACCGGATCGCCCGTCGGACCGTCGAGTCGGAGCGGCGCGCGGCGAGACGAAGGCATCGGGCGATTCGTACTATAGCCGCGGCCTCTCGCGACGGTCAGTAAGATGCGAGCACGATGGCGATGAAGGACACACGCGCGGGCGAGGAAGCCTCCGCGCTGGCCCGCGAGCTGGCGGACAGCCTCGCGGCTCTCGCGACGGCGTCGCCCTCTCTCGCGGCGCCCCCGCCGCCCGCCGTGCGACGCGGCGCGCAGTCCAGCGTGTCGCTCGCGGGGCCGCGCGCGATGCTGGAGAACGGCGCGCGCTTCGTGGCGCCCGTCCTCCCGCGCGAGGCGCGCCTCTTCGCGGCGAAGCGCCTCCTCCTCCGGACCCTCCGGATCGTCACGCGCGACCAGACCGTCTTCAACTCCGCGCTGGCGGAGGCGCTCCGCTCGGCGCTCGACGAGATCGAGCCGGCGCTCGGCGGAGCAGTGGCGAGGAGCGCGAGCGCGCTCGAGGCCGCGGAGGCCTCGCGCGAGGAGGCTCGCTCCACGGAGAGGCGGCTCGGCGAGCGCCTCGCCGAATCGGCCTCGCACGGGAAGCGCCTCGAGCAAGCGCTCGTGGAGGGGCAGGAACGCGTCTCGGGGCAAGTCTCCTCCCTCGCGGGCGAGCTCTCTGGGGCGCTCGAGCGCGAGGCCGCCGCCCGCGAGGCGCTCGAGCGCGACCGCGACGCGCGCTTCGAGGCGCTCGCGCGCCGGCAGGAGCGGGATGCGGAGGGCGATGCGGCCTTCGTCCGGGAGCTCGGCGCGCTCCGCGAGGACGTGCGGCAGCTTCGCCTCGAGTGGACGGCGGCGCGGCGCGCTCTCGTCTCGGCGCAGCCCGCCGCCGTGCCTGCGGGCCCGGCCGCGCGCGCCGTCCCGGCCCAGCCGCTCGACGCCGGCGACCCGCTCCGCGCCGGCGTCTACTTCGATTTCGAGCGCCGCTTCCGCGGCTCGGAGGAGGGGATCAAGGAGCGGCAGCGCGCCGACGCGGAGCGCTTCCGCGGCGTGCCCGGCCCCGTCCTCGATGTCGGGTGCGGGCGCGGCGAGTTCCTGGAGCTCCTGAAGGAAGCCGGCGTTCCCGCGCTCGGCTGCGACGCGAACCCGCTGATGGTGGAGCGCGCGCGGGAGAAGGGCCTCGACGTGGAGCGGGCCGACCTCTTCGAATTCCTCCGAGGCCGCGAGGACGCCTCGCTCGGCGGGGTCACCGCGTTCCAGGTCGTGGAGCACCTCCCTCCCTCGCTCCTCTACGAGCTGGTGGAGCTCGCGTCGTCGAAGCTCGCGGCCGGCGGCCGCATCCTCTTCGAGACGATCAACCCCGAATCCGTCTTCGCGATGAAGTGGTTCTGGATGGACCTGACGCACGTGCGGCCCGTCCCCGCGCCGTCCCTCGAGCAGCTCCTCCTCGCGAACGGCTTCCGCGACGTGGCCGTGGACTGGCGTTCGCCCGTGCCGCCCGAGGACGCGGCGGACACCGCCGACCCGCGCCTCGCCGCGATCGCGCGCCTCCTCTTCGCCCCGCAGGACTACGCCGTGACCGGCGTGAAGTAGAGACAGTTGTCGCGAATTCTGGTCGCGACCGCGCAGGTCCCGTTCGCGTCGGGAGGCGCGGAGCGGCACGCGCGTGGCCTGGTGCGCGAGCTCGGCGCCGCCGGGCACGAGGTCGACCTCGTGCAGCTCCCGTTCCAGTGGTATCCGCGCGAGGAGATCGTGACCTCCGCTCTCTCGTGGAGGCTCCTCGATCTCTCGGAGGCCGACGGGCGGCGCGTGGACCTCGTCATCCCGATGAAATTTCCGTCGTACCTCGTGAGGCACGAGAACAAGGTGGTCTGGCTGATCCACCAGTTCCGCCAGGCCTACGACCGCTTCGGCACCGCCGACAGCGACTTCGACGCGGGGGCGCGCGACACGCGCTGGCGCGAGCTGATCCGCTCCGCGGACGCGGCCGGGCTCGGCGAGGCCCGGAAGGTCTTCACGAACTCCCGCAACACGGCGGATCGCCTCGAGAGGTTCAACGGCATCGGGGGCGAGCCGCTCTATCACCCGCCGCCGCTCGCGCTCCGCCATCGCTGCGGCGAGATGGGGCGCTTCGCGCTCGCCGCCGGGCGACTCGACCGCTGGAAGCGTGTCGACCTCGCGATCGAGGCCGCGGCGAAGGGCGGCTTCCGCCTCGCCGTCGCGGGCGCGGGGCCGGACCGCGAGCGGCTGGAGCGCGTCGCGCGCGAAACGCGCGCCGACGTCGACTTCCGGGGCGCCGTCTCCGACGAGGAGCTCCTCGACCTCTACGCCTCCTGCGGCGCCGTCGTCTTCACGCCGGCGGACGAGGACTACGGGTACGTCGCCCTCGAGGCGTTCCTCTCCGGAAAGCCGGTCATGACGTGCACCGACTCCGGGGGTCCGCTCGAGTTCGTGACGGACGGCGAGAACGGCCGTGTCGTGACGCCGGACGCCGGCGCGATCGGCGAGGCGACCCGAGCGCTCCTCGACGCGCCGGACCTCGCGCGCGCGATGGGGGAGCGCGGGCGGGAGCGCGCCGCGCGGATCACGTGGGGCTCCGCGGTCGAGGCGCTCCTCTCCGCCGGAGGGATCGATTGAGCGCGCGGCGGCTGTCCGTCGGCTTCGTCTCGCCGTGGCCTCCGGCCCGGAGCGGCATCGCCGACTACTCGGCCGAGCTCCTCCGCGCGCTGGCGCCGCACGTCGACGCGACGGCGTATCCGCCGGAGGAGGCCATGCGCGCGCTCGCCGCGCGCCACGATGTTCTCCTCCTCCAGATCGGGAACGACCCGATGCACGCGCCCGCCTTCGAGGCGCTCACCTCCTCCGCGCGGACGACGCCCGCCGTCGTCACGCTCCACGACTTCGTCCTCCACCACCTCTTCGCCGCGGCCTACCTCGACCGCGGGCGCGAGGAGGAGTACGCGCGCGCGCTCGAGAGGGCGCACGGCGAGCGGGGGCGCGCCCTCGGGAATCGGGCGCTCGCGGGCGAGCGCGTTCCCGTGTGGGACCTCGACCCGTGGGCCTTCCCGATGTCGGCGGAGGTCGTCCGCACGGCCGACGCCCTCGTCGTCCATTCGCGGCTCGCGAAGGGCGCGGTCCTGCGCGAGCGCCCGCGCGCGTACGTGGTCGAGATCCCTCACCACGCCGTGCCCGCGCCGCGGACGCCGAAGGATGACGCACGCCGGGCGCTCGGCCTCCGGCAAGGTCCTCGAGGCGCTCGCGAGCCTGCCGCGCGAGAGGCGGCCGTTCCTCCTGATCGGGGGCTCGGTCGGCGAGGGCGATCCGCTCGTCGAGGACCTGACACGGCTCGGGCTCTCCGGGGAAGTCGCGTTCACGGGGTACCTCGACGAGGAGCGTTTCTGGCTCGTCGCTTCGGCGGCGGATGCGGCCGTCAACCTCAGGTTCCCGACGATGGGGGAGACGTCGGGGGCGGTCTGCCGGCTCGCGGGCTTCGGCCTCCCCGTCGTCGTCAGCGACGTCGGTTGGTTCGCGGAGCTGCCCGATTCCTTCGCCGCGAAGGTGCCCGTCGGCGAGGGGGAGATCGCGGCGCTCGCGGGCGCGCTCGAGACGCTCGGATTCGACGAGGCCGAGCGCGAACGCCGCTCGCGCGCCGCGCTCGCGTGGGGCGAGGAGCGCCGCCCGGAGCGCACCGCGCTCCTTTACACACGCGTCCTCCGGGACGTCGCCGAGGGACGCGCCGGCCCGCTCGGCCTCCGCGGCTCCCTCGCCTCGGAGCTCCATGCGCTCGGCGTCGGACGCCATGGAGCGTTCGGCGCGGCGACGCGCGAGCCGGACGCCGAGGTCCTCGTCGCCGTCTCCGAGCGCGCCGCGCCGCTCCTCGCCCCGGCGGTCCGGCGCGAGCGCTGAGGAGCGAGCTCAGCTCGGAAGCGGGAGCGGAAGACGATCCGCCAGCACCGCCGCCGGCGCGCCCTCGTCGAGCGCGGACCTCGCGGAGTCGATCGCGTGCGCGAGCGGGGCCGCCGCGATCCCGAAGAGAGAGGGCGGGCAGCGGGTCAGCTTCTCCCTGGCGAGCTCGACGAGGCGGAGCCCGGGCGCGCGGTTCCCCCTCTCGAGGTGGACGCACCCGGCCGCGAGCTGGATCAGCGCCTGGAGGAAGAGCTTCTCGCCGCCGGTCGAGCGCATCCAGAGCGCCTCCCACTCCTCGTGCGCCTCGAAGAACCGGCCGCGGCGGAACTCCTCCACGCCGGCCCGGAGCTCGCGCGGCGGCTGGAGCAGGCCCCGCGCCGCCAGATCGCGCTCGAGCGTGGCAGGGGAGTCGACCACGAACGCGTCGATGCCGAGCTCGCGGGCGGCCGCGACGAAGTCGGGGCGGTCGTCCGCGAACGTCGCGTCGGCGCGCGAGGCGCCGAGGCGCTCGAGCGCGGCGTCGAAGATGCGCGCCTCGGGCTTCGCGGCGCCGACCTCGAAGGAGAGCGCGAGCGCGTCGACGCGGCGATCCACGTCGCAGACGCGGAGGACGCCTTCCCAGTGGAGCGCGTTCGTGTTCGAGACGAGCGCGGACCTCACGTCCGTCGCGAGGCGGCCGAGGAGCGCGAGCGACTCCGGGATCGGCGTGAAGATGTCGCGCCACGCGGCGGTCCAGGCCTCGTCGGGGATCCGCGGGACGCCCGCGCGCCTCTCCGCCTCGCGGAAGAACTGCACGGGCGAGAGGCGCCCCGTGTCGAGCTCGCGCTCGAGATCCCCGAGGGCGACCGCGCGCAGCTCCTCCGCCGGAACGCCTGTCTCCCGCTCGAGCATCTGGAAGGCGATGCCATGATCGAAGCGGACCAATACATTGCCGAGGTCGATGAGGAGCGCGCGCACGCCCGGAGTGTAGGAGCCGCGGGCTCCCGGGCGTCAGCGCCTCAGCGAGAGCCCGGGGATCAGGTACGGGTCGCCCGTGCGCCTGTCCGTCACGGTGGCGTACGCGAGGATCTTGGCGCCGTTGCCGACGTCGACGAAGAAGACGAGCCGGTAGATCGCGCCGCCTGCGGGAGGCTGCGTGGCCGCGAACGCGTCCCCGAAGACGTCGTTGATCTGGTGCATGGAGAAGGGCGGCACCTTGTACGTCCGCTTGCCGTAGATCTGCCCGGCGGCGTCGACGAGCTGCACTCCGGCCTCGAGCTCGAGGCCGCTCGGGTTGATGACGACGGCGTTCGTCCGGTGGTCGGCGTCGTTCGGGAGACCGGGCGCGTAGAGATCGCCGTAGATCGAGTCGTCGAAGCCGAGCGCGCTCTCGATCGGCTGGCCGGGCGAGAACTGCCCGTACGTCCCAGGCACGGCTCCCGCGACGTTGTAGGTGTTGCTCGTGACGATGACGGGCGCAGTGGAGCGCACGTTCAGCACGCCGTAAGCGTTGCTCTTGCCGAAGGTGACGCCGACGACGTCCGTGAGCGTCACCGTCTCCCGCGCGAAGACGCCGCCGATGATCGTAGATCCGCTCAGCCCGCGTCCATCCGTGTCCGCGGGCGTGAAGTAGAGGTCGACGCCGACCGTCGACTGGGATGGGTTGAAGATCGTGACGTCCGTGCGGAAGACGCCAGTCGCGCCGACGATGTGGACCGCCGGAAGATACGCATCCTGCGTGTCGATCGCGTCCGCGGGCTTGACCGGTGCCGCCGCCGTGCCGGCGAGCGCGCCGGCCGCGGCGAGAAGGAGAAGGAGAGCGAGAGAAAGCGTCCTCATTGCTGCCTCCGTTCGTGGGCTTTCGCACGGCCGGTCGCAAGCCCGCTGCCATCCCGCGCGCATGCGGCCGTCTCCCGCGGGAGACGGGCCCAGATCGGCGGCCCGCGCCAGAAAGCAAAAAGCGCCCCGTCTCCGGGGCGCTTCGTCTCTCCACCTGGGGAGCGGTCTTACTTCGTGGTCGCCGTGGTCGACGTGGTCGTGGTCGCCGTGCTCGTGGTGCCGGTCGTCGTCGTGCTCGTCGTCGCCGTCGTGCCCATGTCGGCGGCCGGCGTGGCGGTGGTCGACGTGGTCGACGTGGTCGTGGTCTCCTCGACGACCTTCGGCGCCTCGGTCGTCTTCGTCTCCGTCTTCTCCTCCGTCTTCGTGCAGCCGGCCGCGACGAGGAGGGAAGCGGAAACGGCGCCGAGGGCGATCATCGACAGGAACTTCTTCATGAGTATCTTCTCCTTCTTCTTTCCATCGTTCATCGCTGAGGTCAGCGAGCTGAATTCCACTTTTTCGCCGGGGAACGTGAGCCGCATTCTCGTCGCGGCATCGAGGAACACGCTCAACGAGGGGGCCCAGGAGCCGCCGCGAGCTTCGGTCCGAGAGCATAGGACAACTTCCCCACGTGTCAAGTCCCACCCGGACCGAGCAACAGCCCCTGGTAGACTGGTGGGTCCGATGTTCGATTCCCTCTCCGACCGTCTGCAGCGCGTGTTCAAGGAACTCCGGGGCGAAGGCCACCTGACGGAGTTCCACGTGGACGAGGCGCTGAAGGAGATCCGGACGGCTCTCCTCGAGGCCGACGTGAGCCTCCTGGTCGTGAAGGACTTCACGGCCGCGGTGCGCGACCGGGCCGTGGGCCAGGAGGTCCTCACCTCGCTCTCGCCGGCGCAGCAGGTCGTGAAGATCGTGAAGGACGAGCTGACGCGCATCCTCGGCGGCGCGACGGCCCCGCTCGTGCTGAAGAAGCGCCCGTCGGTGATCCTCCTCGTCGGGCTGCAAGGATCCGGAAAGACGACGACCGCCGCGAAGCTCGCCCTGCATCTGAAGAAAGGAAGCGGAAAGCACGTCCTCCTCGTCCCGGCGGACGTCCACCGGCCCGCCGCCACGGAGCAGCTCAGGACGCTCGCGAAAGAGAACGGCCTGACGGCGTTCGACCCCAAGGGGGAAGGCGACGCGCTGGCGCGCGCGACGAAGGCAGTCAAGGACGCGAGGCTCTTCGGCTACGACGTCGCGATCCTAGACACGGCCGGGCGCCTCCACGTCGACGAGGCGCTCATGGACGAGGTGGCGCGGATCTCGAGCGTGACGCAGCCCGACGAGATCCTCTTCGTGGCCGACGCGATGACGGGCCAGGACGCCGTCCGTTCCGCGCAGGCGTTCGCCGACAGGCTGCCCATCACGGGAGTCATCCTGACGAAGACCGACGGCGACGCACGCGGCGGCGCGGCGCTCTCGCTCGCCACGGTCGTCGGCAAGCCGCTCAAGTTCGTCGGCGTCGGCGAGAAGACGAAGGACTTCGAGGCGTTCCACCCCGACCGGGCGGCCTCGCGCCTGCTCGGGCTCGGCGACGTCGTCTCGCTGATCGAGAAGGTGAGCGCCGAGGTCGACGAGAAGGCCGCTCTCGCGGCCGCCGAGCGCCTCCGGCGGAACCAGTTCACGCTGACCGACCTGCGCGACCAGATGCGCCAGCTCAAGAAGCTCGGTCCGCTCGGGTCGCTTCTCGGCCACCTGCCGAAGGTGGGACCGCTGAAGGGGATCTCGGACCTCGACATCCCCGACGACGCGACGAAGGGGCTCGAGGCGATCATCGACTCGATGACGCCCTCCGAGCGCGAGGACCCGAAGCTGATCAACGGGAGCCGCAAGAAGCGGATCGCCGCCGGCTCGGGCACCTCCGTCCCCGAGGTGAACCAGCTCCTGAAGCAGTACCTCGGGATGAAGAAGCTGATGAAGGGCGCCGCGCGGATGCGCGGCTGATTCGCTCCCCAGAGAAAGAAAGGACTCCATGCTCAAGATCCGTCTGCGCCGCATCGGCGGCACCAACGCTCCCGCGTACCGCATCGTCGTCTCCGACAGCCGGCGCACGCCGACCGCGAAGATCGTCGAGCAGCTCGGCCACTACGACCCGACGAAGAACCCGCCCGTCCTCGACTTCGACCGCGACAAGGCGAAGGCGTGGCTCGCGAAGGGCGCGACGGCGTCCGGCACGGTGCAGCGTCTGATCGAGCGCGCGTAGCTCTTTCTCGTGTCGGCCGACCAGCTCATCGCTGTCGGGACCGTCGTGAAACCGCACGGGCTCTCCGGAGAGGTCGCGGTGGAGCTCCTCACCGATTTCCCGGAGCGCTTCGCGGGAGGCCTCGCGCTCACGCTCCGCGAGCCGTCGGGCGCGCTCCGGCCCGCGCGCATCGCTTCCGTGCGCCCGCACGCCGGGCGCGTCCTCGTACGCTTCGAGGGGGTCGAGGACGCGAACGCCGCGGAGGCTCTTCGCGGGCTCGACCTCTGCGTCGACGCCGGCGAGACCGCGGCGCGCCCGCCCGGCTTCGTCTTCCACTACGAGCTCGAGGGGTGCCGGGCGGTCGATAGGAGGGGGAACGAGCTCGGCGTCGTGAGGGAGCTTCTCGACGCCGGCGGGCTTCCGCTCCTCGCGCTGACGACGCCGCGCGGCGAGCGCGACGTCCCGTTCACCGCGCCGATCGTCGTCTCGGTCGACGCGGAGAAGAAGCTCGTCGTCCTCGATCCCCCGAAGGGGCTCCTCGACTGAGATGCGCGTCGACGTCCTGACGATCTTTCCCGGCTACTTCGCATCTCCGCTCGGCGAGTCGCTCCTCGGGCAGGCGATCGACTCCGGTCTCCTCGATGTGCGCCTGGTCGACCTCCGCGCCTTCAGCGACGACCCGCACCGGAAGGTCGACGACGAGCCGTACGGCGGAGGTCCGGGGATGGTGCTCGCGGCGCCACCCGTCATCGCCGCGCTCGAGGAGCTGCGCGCCGAGCCGCCGCTTCCGCACGTCGTGTTCCTGACGCCCGCGGGGCGCCGCCTCGATGCGGCGCTCGCGCGCGAGCTGGCGGCGCGGGAGCGCCTGGTCCTCGTCTGCGGGCGGTACGAGGGCATCGACGAGCGCGTCCGCGAGGTCGGCGTCTTCGACGAGGAGGTCTCGCTCGGCGACTTCGTCCTCTCGGGCGGCGAGGTCGCGGCGCTGGCGGTGATCGAGGCGGTGTCGCGTTACGTCTCCGGCGTCGTCGGAGACGCGGAGAGCGTCGAGAAGGACAGCTTCGAGGACGGGCTCCTCGACCACCCGCACTACACGCGCCCCCGACTGCTCCGAGGCCTCCCGGTCCCGGAGGTCCTCTTCTCCGGGCACCACGAGAAGATCCGGCGCTGGCGGCGGGAGCGGCAGCTCGAGGAGACGGCCCGGCGCCGCCCGGACCTCTTTGCGAAGGCGCCGCTCTCGGAGGAGGACCGTAAGCTCTTGGCACGGCTTGCCCGCGGGGACGAGAGCGGCTAAGATCCCAGGTTCCAAACTCTCGGGGCCGCGGCTCGTGGTTTCCGCTCCGGCTTCGCCACCGCGGGGGCGCCGCCCCGAACTCCTCGGACGACTGTTTTTTGGAGGTCCGCCATGACGGATAAGCTGCTGCTGGCTGAAAGAGCCGGGCTCCGGGAAGACGTCCCCCCCTTCGCCCCGGGCGACACGGTGAAGGTGCACGTCAAGGTGAAGGAAGGCGAGAAGGAGAGGATCCAGATCTTCCACGGCCTCGTCATCTCCCGGCGCGGCGGCGGCGTCCGCGAGACGTTCACGGTACGCAAGGTCTCCCAGGGGATCGGCGTCGAGCGGACGTTTCCCGTCCACTCGCCCGTCCTCGAGAGGATCGAGGTCGAGCGGCATGGCCAGGTGCGCCGGGCGAAGCTCTACTACCTGAGGGAACGCCGCGGCAAGGCGGCGCGCATCGCGGAGAAGCGGGAGAGCTAAGCTCCGTCCGAGGAGGCCCGATGCGCGTCGGTTCCGGACGAGGACGACGGGAGCCTGCCAGGACCGCGCGCGCGTGCAGCCTCGAGGAGGAGCGCCTCCGCATCGACTGCCTCGTCTCTACCGAGGAGGCGGCGTATGCGGCGGGCTTCCGCGTCGTGGCCGGTGTCGACGAGGTCGGTCGCGGCTGCCTCGCCGGTCCGGTCTACGCGGGCGCGGCGGTCCTCGCGCGGGGCGTGACGCTCTGGGGCCTGGACGACTCCAAGGTGCTTTTCGACGACGTCCGCGAGGACGTCGCGCGGCGCGTCCTCGAGACGGCGATCGGCGTCGGCCTCGGCGCCGCGACGGCGGCGGAGATCGACTCCCTCGGCATCGTCGAGGCGTCCTTCCTCGCGATGCGACGGGCGCTCGCGGCGCTCACGGCGGCCGGCGTCGTGCCCGACCTCGTCCTGGTCGACGCCTTCCGCCTGCCGGGCTGTGCGCCCGCGCAGCGCGCCTACGTGCACGGAGACGCGCGAGTGGCGGCGATCGCGGCGGCCTCCGTCGTCGCGAAGTGCGCCCGCGACCGCTTCATGGAGGACCTCGACCGGGAGTATCCGCACTACGGCTTCGCCTCGCACAGGGGCTACGCGACGGCCGAGCACATCGACGCGCTCTTCCGGCACGGGCCGTGTCCCGTGCACCGCCTCACGTTCGACCGCGTCGTGCCGGGCCGCGGTCTTTCGCCGCCGCCGCTTTTGCGAGAAACTCCGGAAAAGCGTCTCAATGCGTGACCGGACGGTCAGGCCGCGCGAGAGCTTTGCGGGAAGGACGGATCTGACGGACGGTGGCGAGTAAACGGGAAGCCCTGATCGGATCTGCGGAGAAGCTCCTCGCGAAGGGGAAGATCGACGCCGCCCTTCGCGAGTACGTGAAGGTTCTCGAGGAGACGCCCGGCGACATCAACATCCTCAACAAGGTCGGGGATCTCTTCGTCCGGCTCAACCGCAACGAGGACTCGATCCCCTATTTCACGCGCATCGCCGAGCACTACTCGAAGGACGGCTTCTTCCTCAAGTCGATCGCGATCTACAAGAAGATCAACAAGCTCGACCCGGCGCGGCTGGAGGTCTACGAGCGCCTCGCGGAGCTCTACGCCAAGCAGGGCCTCGGAATGGAGGCGAAGAGCCAGTACCAGGTCCTCGCCGACTACTTCACGAAGCAGGACAACGTCAACGGCGCGATCGGCATCTACCAGAAGATGTCGGCGGCCGAGCCGCAGAACATCCAGCTCCACGTCAAGCTCGCCGACCTCTTCACGCAGGCGAAGCGCGTCCCCGAGGCTCTGAAGGAGTACGCCGCCGTCGCCGCGATGCTGCGGGACCGCGGCGCCTTCGACGAGTCGGTCCAGGTCTACGAGAAGGCGCTGAAGCTCCAGCCCGACAACCTGGAGATCCTGAAGACGTTCGTGCCGCGCCTGATCGACTCGGGGCGCGTGGAGGAGGCGCGGTCGGTCCTGCGCAAGGCGCTCGAGACGACACCGCGCTCCGTGCCGCTCTTCGTCATGGCCGCCGACGCCGCATACCTGGCGAACGACGTCGGGGAGGCGCGAACCCTCATCGCCAAGGCCCAGGCGGTGGAGCCGTCGAGCGAAGACGTGCTGATGGCGACGATCAAGATCCAGCTCAAGGCGCGCCGGCCCGACCTCGCTTTCGCCGCGGGCGTGCCGCTCGCCGAGGCCGCCGTGAAGAAGGGCGAGGCGCGGCGCGCCCTCGCGATCCTCGAGCCGATCGCGCGGGCGGCGCCCGACAACGAGGAGATCCTCCGCAAGGTCGTCGAGCTCGCCGCCGCGGCGGGCGACGAGCACGCGGGGATCCCCTACAGATCGGCGCTCGCGGAGATCTTCCGGAAGAGCGGGAAGATCGCCGAGGCCGCCGATCTCCTCCGCATCTGCGCGAGGCTCGCGCCCGACATCGTGGAATTCCGCGCGCGGCTCTCGCAGCTCGAGCCGCAGATCCCGGGCGCCGCGCCGCGCGCGCAGGATTCGGTGCGCCAGCGCGAGATCACCCTGTCGGGCGTCGACCGCATCGCCGCGGTGCCGGCTCCTCCTCCGCCGGCTCCGCTCGAGACCGACGAGTTCGAGTTCACGCTCGAGGACAGCGAGCTCGTCGAGGACGTGCCGGGAGCACGCTCCGCTCCGGTGCAGGACCCGTCGGCGCTTTATGCGCGCGACTTCGCGGCGCCGGCGCCGCCGCCCGCGGAGGAGACCCGGCCCGGCTTCTTCCCCGGCGCGGCCGAGCCGGAGCCGATGGAGACGTACGGGAACGTCTCCGCGTCCGAGGCGATCGCGGAGTACGAGGCGCGCCAGGCGGCGGCGCGGGGAGAGAACGCGCCCGCGGACGAGCTCGCCACGTTCGACGTCGTGGAGGAGGCCGAGGAGATACTCGATCTCCCCGCGGCGGCCGAGCTTCCGGCGCATGAGCACGAGCACGAGGACTTCGGCGTGGACTTCCTCCCGTCGCCGATGCCTCGGGCCCCGTCGCCGGTGCCGTCTCTCGACGCGCTCGGGTCGCTCGACGACTTCGGGTTCTCCGACCTACCGGTCGCGCCTCCGCCGGCCCCGCCTGCGCCCCCGCCCGCCGCACCGCTCGAGATCTCGTTCGAGCCGGACTTCGAGGAGGACGCCGTTCCGCCGCCGCCCGCCGCGCCGGCCTTTCCAGCGCCGCCGCCCGCGTCCGCGTTTCCGCGCATGCCCGCCGTCGGCGCTCCCGAGGCTGCCGCGGCCGAGCCGCCGTCCGCCGCCGCCGGTCCCGCCGCGCCGACGGAGGCGCCCCCCGCCCCACAGCCGATCGTCGCGCCCGCGCCTCCGCGCCGTCCCAGCGTTCCGAGCGCGCCGGTGGTGCCGGCCATCGCCATGCTCGCGGAGGCGGAGGTCGAGGAGGCGCTCGTCGAGGCGGACGTCTTCCGCAAGTACGGCCTCCTCGAGAAGGCGGCCGAGCAGCTCAAGAGCTTCGCGAAGACGAGACCCGACGCGCTGAAGGTGAGAGAGAAGCTGTTCGAGATCTACCTCGAGCAGGGGAAGAAGGCGGCCGCGCGCCGAGAGGCCGAGTCGCTCAAGGAGACGTATCGCGCCGAGGGGCGCGAGGACCGGATCCGGGCGCTCGACACGCTCCTCGCCGAGCCGGAGATACCCGTCGCTCGGCCCGAGGACGCGCTGCGCGGCCTGACCGCGCCGAAGGCGCCGCCGCGGCGCGCGCCGAAGGCGGTCTCCGCGCGTGAGATCGAGATCCCGCTGCCGCCGCCCTCGGCCGCGCCGAAGCCGCGCGCCGCCGCGAGCGCGTCGCAAGTGGAGCTCCCGAAAGACCTTCTCGAGCGCAAGCCCGCGGCGCCGAAGCCGCCCGTGAAGGATCGCCTGAGCGCGGCGAGCGAAGAGGCGGTGAAGGGGCTCGAGGCGGGGCTGAAGCGGCCCTCCGTGGCGGCGACGCCGAGGCCGGGGGGTCCGCCCCGGGACCTGCTCGCGGGCCTCCACACGCCGCCTCCCATGGCGCCGCTCGGTCCGTCCGCCGAGGAGCTCGCGCAGCTCGACTTCTGTCTCGATCAGGGGATGGTCGTCGACGCCGCCGAACGTCTCCAGACGCTCGAGGCGAAGTATCCGGGCAACGCGGACATGGCCTCGCGCCGCACGAGGCTGGAGGGCGCGCGCAGCCCCTCGGCGGAGGAGCCACGCCCCGCGCTCCAGGACATCCTGTCCGAGGACCTCGAGCTCGTGCTCGACGCGGAGCTCGGACGCGCGCTCACGGACGAGATGGCGCGCAGCGGGCCGATCGACAAGCTCGAGCCGCCGGCGGCGGCCCCGCCGACGCCTCCCTCGATCGACGAGTCGGGCCTCTTCTCGGACGAGCAGGAGTTCTTCA
>WNFL01136032.1_pt1 | contig 14756 bp, 15 predicted proteins | sample 5400361 | NCBI WGS metagenome assembly WNFL01 (sample SAMN13153351, study PRJNA577476) | soil metagenome | isolation source: 40 cm soil on Douglas fir-dominated hillslope | place: USA:California | collected 2013-09-17
GAAGCGCAACCTGGCATCTGAGCTGCGCGCATCAGACCCCTCGGAGGGGTCTTATAGACAAAGGGGACGACACCCCTCGGAGGGGTCCAAAAGTGGTTGCCCGAGGTGTCCGTTGTTACAAGATCGCATGCGGTGTGGCTGGGTTCCATGTGGAAAGGTCTCGGGTATATAAGGTCTTGATTCCTGTATTCTTCCGTGTTTGTAGCAGGCACCAACAAACACGATTATTTGCGTCGTATTATCTATCGGAGTCGCGGAAATTTCAACACCCTACGGAGCGGTCCCAGCGGCGTCCCGTAGTTCAACCACGAAACACCATCTTGGCCCCGACTCGTCTACGAAAATCATGGCAAATGGGGACTGTTGACGAGCCCACTCCGCAGCCAACCGATCACTGCCAAGCGGGCGAAGGACGCGACGAGAAAAACAGATTGCTTGTTTCAATTGCAACAATGTGATTGTGACAGTACTGTATGTATACGCGTCAGGTATGCCATCCCATATGTATCATGGTTCTCTCTCACCTTGTCGTGCGGTAGGTCTGGCTACATGCTATGAGCCTGCACTACCATTATTGGCGCTCTGCCCACATCGTCTACATTGACGTGTATTCCCTCCAGAGGTTCAGATCATCGTTCCTTCAACCCTCACTGCTGTCCTGGCCCCTTTTCCACTTTCGCCGCACAACATGACCGCCGCCCCTCTCTGTCGCACTTGAGGTGACATTTATTTGTCAACCCTCACTACTGTTTGTGCTGTTGTTTGCTTTTTCCATGTGACCGGCCAGGTAAATCTGAATCCCGTGGCCTCCCGGACACGCCCCATAATTGCTTTGGTCATGGCTTCTTCTTCTCCAGTCAGCTTGTGAATCAAAATACGTTTACGACAAAAGAAGTCCCCTGCTGGGCGAGAATGGTGGTGAATTGCTCAATGAAGCAGGACAGGGCGTCTGTTAGTGGACTCCTGATGTATCAGGTTCTTCATTGTCGCGTTTTCGTTTTGATTTTTGGCAGGTTTGTTGATTTCTAGTTCTACATTGGGTGTATCTTGGTTGTTGACCCTCCTTTGGCCATAGGAGTCGTCCGTTTTTATGTAGGATAGATTGTTCTATTGGTATGCTCTTCTTTCAATCACGGCAGGAGTATTGGGATTGGGGTTCCATGGTCAAGGAGCGTAGTTTTGAGATTTGAATGTACATACGAACACCACCCTGAGAGGGTGCTCGATCGATCAGTGAAACATGGGGCCCACAAGAGCGGATATTATCCATAAATGAAACCATATACATGGGTGTTCAGTGTATATACCCCTACAGTGACCAAAGCCAGTTGCAAACACCTGACCGTCTGGCGTCGTGACGGATCAACGTCAACCTGCCTCGTCAATAGCGTCATATTCCGCGCTCTGATGGCGCGGCCGCTATGGGAGGCGGCAAGTTCCGTAGCCCCAAGCGGATCGCAGCCCCACCAGCGGGCCCGCAGCGGGAATGGCATTACATGGAATTTGAAAATCAATGTCTGACTTCATTCGCTGGACATTCTGCGAGGTTGATAGCGATCGAAGCCCGGGCGGGTGGTGCTTAACTGGTCTTGGGCTCAGCTGAGGCCATAACCTGCGCCTGTAACCCTCCTTCATTCCTATAGTCCAAAGGAGATGTTGGGACAATCCACTCGAGGCGTTACCGCATTTCAGACAGAAATCAACAGCGAACTCCAAACTCTCCAAGTCGATCAGAAGTCTCAAAACGCCGAGGATACTATCACCGTTGCCGACTACATTCTCAATCGGCTCGTTGAAACAGGCGTTACGGTGCACCTCGATCCATGGAACACCTCCACAGTACTTTACTGACGCGCTTGTGTAGCATATATTTGGAGTTCCAGGAAACTTCAATTTCAGGTTCCTTGACTATGTGGAGGCTCACCCTAGAATCGAATGGGTCGGGAATTGCAACGAACTCAACGCAAGTTATGCCGCCGATGGCTACGCACGTGTCATGGAGGGTTCTCCTGGTGTCGTCCTCACCACATTTGGTGCTGGAGAGCTAAGTTGCACCAATGGAATCGCTGGGGGTATGTCAACACGCACATTTCATCCAAAAAATGACACCTACCATGCTGATGTAGCATTCTCCGAGCGTGTACCAGTGATCCACCTAGTCGGCGTGCCAAATACCGACCAGCAGAGGAGCAATCCTGCCCTCCATTACACACCCAGCGACGGGCGGTCAGTCTCATGTCTTCATTAATATGCACCTTTTCAATTAGGTGGTTTATTAGGAATGATGCATGCAATCGGATCTATCAGCAGATTACTATTTCACAAACAATTCTTACGTCTAAGTTCACAGCCGCCAGCGAAATCGACAGAGTCATCACCGCGTGCCTTGTTCGGGCTCGTCCGGTCTACATTATGCTACCCTCTGACATAGTAAAGGAAAGGATTCCCGCGACTACACTCAAGACCCCACTCAATCTCCTCCCGCCGGATAACGAGCCTGAAATTGAGGCGTATGTCCTCGATGAGATTGTTAAGCTCGTTGAGGGAGTTACGAAAGGAGAGGAGAAGGGAGAAGTTGTTGTCCTCGTGGATGTCTGCGCAGTTCGGCATCATTTGAAGAAGGAAGTGGAAGAACTTGTGAGGAAGGTCAGATATGGCGGTGTGAGTGCATATTCGTATGGAGGACAGTGGCGTCACTTAAGCGTTCCGACAGATTTACGTTGGAGAGATCAGTCGTCCTGAAGTGAGGGAGAGGATCGAGAACTCCAAGCTCGTCTTACATATCGGAGCACTCAAAAGTGATTTCAACACTGGCAACTTTTCGTACCACCTCCAGCAGCATCGGACCATCGAGGTGAGAGGATCGACGAGGATCACCGTTCTTCACAATCTCACTTCATTTCGATCTTAGTTTCATCCGGATCACACACAAGTGCAATACGCGGTCTATCATGGAATTGGGATGAAGAGACTCCTCCCCAAGCTAACCGCCCGCCTTCAGGCAGCACAAGAAGGCGTACCGCTCACACCCGTTTCTCGATTCACCCCTCCTATCCCCCAGGAGGACTCGTCAATAATCACTCACGCATGGCTATGGCCGCGAATGAGTACCTTCTTCCAAAGCAAGGACGTGATTGTCGCTGAGACTGGGACGACCTGTTTCGCTATGGTAGACGTGCCGTTCCCACCTGGGTCAACGCTTCTCAGTCAGACCCTTTGGGCCAGCATCGGGTGGAGTGTCGGGAGTACACTCGGCGCCGCTATTGCCGCAAGGGAACGAGGAAGCGGACATGGGAGAACGATCCTATTCGTTGGCGACGGGAGTCTGTGGGTTTTCCACATAAGTATGAACCCTGGTGCTCGATTCTCACACCTTCGTCGCAGGCAGATGGCTGTCCAGGAGTTATCGGTCATGATCAAGGTCGGAATCAAGCCGATCATCTTCGTGTTGAATAACAAGGGCTATACTATTGAGCGTGTCATGCACGGTGGGAGCAGAAAGTATGACGATATTGCAGATTGGTACTCCTCCTTTTCTCTACTCATCGGGATGTTGCTTAACCCAATACAGGAGTTGGACGAAGCTCCTCGAGACATTTGGCGGGATCGAGGGCGAGACATCACAATCGTATACCGTACACACTAAGGACGAGCTCGATAAACTCCTGCAAGATGGGGCTTTCGCTCGTACGGAGAGGATTCAGCTCGTTGAAGTTATGATGGAACAACTTGACGTGCCAAGAGTGCTCAAGCTTTTTCGAGCCCTGGTTGAGATGAGAGTAAAGGCAATCAATGCACCTATTGTACAGGGAAAGTCAACTGCGTAAAAGAAGAATAACTGGGATTGTTCATGAACTCGATCGCTAGGATGCAAGTGTAAAATAAACCCGTTTCGGTGATACTGCGCTTTGATGAGTCTTACATAGGTTCCTCTAAAATGGGTCGAGCTGTATGGCCATTGGAAATTTGGAAAACCTAGAGCATTATATTAACGCGAGGATCAGACCAGAGCACCAGAAAGTTCAGACTGGATCGGTCCGCGAGGCTGGTGTAGAGGGCAAGGCTTAGGCGTATCCCATCTTCCCATTAAGCACTCATAATTCGTGGAACAATTTTTGGTAAGACTTGAACTTACCGTCTTCCCTTTATCAAGGCGCGTTTCTTGACCAAATGAAGAGTTCTGGTGAACCCCGCGTTCATCGCCAAATTCTGCGCGCCTTGTTATCCTCTTAGAAACCCTCGATACTGCATATTGATTATCAATTTCACTCGAATCTAATGCCCTAATGCGTGAGTGCGCTGAAAGCGCCTGAATAAACCTGTCAGGCCCCCCTTATTTCTTCTCTGCTCGTTTTTCGCCCCACCACTCAAGATTCAACCCCTATATTATTCAATGCCCATTTTCCACTCATCTTACTCAAATTTCAAGCAACCTGCGCCAGTTCTGCGCGTCCCTGACGCCCTGCCGCCAGTTCTTGCGACGCAACTCTGAACTTTTGCGTGTTTAGTTTGCAATTATTGCATATTACTGTCTTAGTATGGCCTTCTGTCAACTTAATTTATCACGATGCCATTTGCTGCTCCCAGTCTCCTGCATTCTTGCAGTTTCGCTCCTCCTCGAGCTAGGCCCATATTCTAGGCAGAGTTAAGGGATACTCCCAACAAGTCTCATCAGGAAATACTGACAGTATGCACTGCAAACTTTCTCTCAATCAACGTATTTTACAAGTAGCAAGCTCAGGAGACAAGGAGTCCATGAAAGTTTTCAGTCGCTCTACTGTTACGCAGTAGCTTTGCCCTGTGTAATATATGCATTTGTCTTTCCACTCATCTCGGCCTGCACCTTGAGCGCTCTTGGCGCGTCGAGCTGTTCCATCATAATTTCAACGAGCTGAACCCTCTCCGCACAAGCGAAAGCTTCGTCTTGAAGGAGCTTATCAAGCTCGCCCTTTGTTTGCACGGTATACGATTGCGATGTCCGGCCATTGACCCCCCCAAAAGTCTCGAGGAGCTTCGTCCAATTCCTGCACCAATTGGGTTATTCAGATATTCTTGAAATATGGAGAAAGATGAGGAATACCAATTTGTAATATCGTTGTACTTCCTTTTCTCGCCGTGCAAGTACCGCTCAATTGTATAGCCCTTGTTATTCAGCATGAAGATGATAGGCTTGACTCCGACTCGGATCATGACCGATAACTCCTGGACAGTCAGCTGCCTGTAAACAAACATGTGAGCACCAAGCACGGAGCCTCGAAGTTCACACCTTTGTGCTATACTCACAAGCTTCCATCGCCAACGAATAGGATCACCCTGCCATATCCATTTCCTCGTTCCCTGGCAGCAACAGCTGCTCCAAGTGTGCTCCCGACACTCCACCCAATACTGCCCCAAAGGATTTGGCTGAGGAACGTTGAGCCAGGTGGGAGGGGCACGTCGAGGATACCAAAGTTGCTCGTTCCGGTCTCAGCGACAATCACGTCCTTGCTTTTGAAAAAGAGGCCCATCCGTGGCCACAACCATGCATGTGTGATCGTTGGGGAGTCCTCCATGGGGACAGGGGTGATGAATCGAGGAACGGGGGTGAGTGGTATGCCTGCTTGCGCTGCTTGAAGGCGGGCGGTCAGTTTGGGGAGGAGTCGCTTCATCCCAATTCCATGATAGACTGCGTATTGCACTTGTGTGTGATCCGAATGAAACTGAAACCGAACTACAGTGAGATTGGGGTGTACCGATGATCGTCGCTCTCTCGCTCACCTCGATGGTCCGATACTTCTGGATATGGTACGAAAAGTTGCCAGTATTGAAATCGCTCTTGAGCGCACCGACATACAAGATGAGATTGGCACTTTCGATGCTCCTCCTCACTTCTGGACGACTGATCTCTCCAATGTAAATCTAGTCGGAGAGCATAAGCGACGAGCATTTCTGCTCATAAAGTTGCACTTACACCACCATAACGTTCATAGGATTCGTCGAGAGCCGTCTTGCCCATCGGTGCCGCAAAGACAGGAAAACCAGTCTTCTTCACAAGTTCATCCACTTCCTCCTTCACGCAATGCCGAATTGCGCAGGCATCCACAAGCACAACAACTTCCCCCTTCTCCTCACCTTTGGTGACTCCTTCAACGAGCTTGACAATCTCATCGAGCACAAACGCCTCGATCTCGGGCTCATTTTCGGGTGGGAGGATATTGAGCGCGGTTTTGAGTCTGGTCGCGGGAATCCTTTGGTGTACGATGTCAGTGGGTAACATAAGGTAGACTGGGCGAGCCCAGACAAGGCAATCCGTAATGACTCTGTCGATTTCGCTGGCGGCCGTGGCCTTAGAGGTGAGGATTGACTGGGAAATAGTGATCTGCTGAGAGATTAGGTTATATGCATCAAACCTAAATAACCTCCTAGTTGAGAAGAAGCACATCAATGGAACCATGAGACGGACCGCCCATCGCCGAGAGTGTGATGGAGCATAGGCTTGCTCTTCTGCTGGGCAGTGCTCGGCACACCGACTAGATGGATCACTGGCACGCGCTCGGAGAATGCTACACTCGCACACTAGGTGTCAGGGGGGCGATCAAAGTGTAATGTTAACTGACCTCCTGCAATGCCATTCGTGCAACTTAACTCGCCGACACCAAATGTTGTGAGGACGACACCGGGAGAACCGTCCTTGACTCGTGCATATCCATCAGCAGCATAGCTTGCGTTGAGTTCGTTGCAATTGCCAGACCATTCAATCTTGGGGTGGTCCTCTACGTAATCGAGGAAGCCGAGATTAAAGTCTCCTGGAACCCCAAACATATGCTGCATAGTGTGTCAATCAAGTGATGCGGGCTTGTTCAACGGATCGAGTCGCACCGTAACACCATTTTCAGCGAGCCGATTGAGGAGGTAATCGGCAACAGTAATAGTATCCTCGGCATCGAGAGACTTCTGTTCTACTTGGATAGTTTGAAGTTCATGTCGAAGGCGGTTTATTTCTGTCTGAAGTGCGGCGACGGCCTGAGTGGATCTTTCCATCGTTGTCTTTGTCTGGGTGTCTGGGCCAGTACGGGTAAGAAGTGAGAGGTGGGAGAGGAACAAGGTCAGTGAAGCGAGTTGCAGGAACCGGCTCTGGATAGAGGAGCGTTTGACGTCATTGCTGATGTCCGCCACGGGACGGAGGCAGGGGTTTTCCCGGAGTTTCACTTCGGCCACTGCCAGGTTCTGCGTATGGATCGAAAAGGTGCGAGTGGGCAGATAGGGCGAAGCTGAGGGGGTCGGAAAATAGAAGAGAAGAAGAGTCGGTCTAAGTCGAGATTCGGACCACAGAACTCGTACCAACCGCTATATGATTTAAAAGAAACCAACATGAAAGTAAGGTACGTGACATGAGAAGGTTTTTCAAACCGTACAACTCGTAAGGAAGTCGTCGAAAATCGGGAAGAAAGAATAGGGCACAATTAAGAACTAAATAGAGAACGAACCGAGTGTGATTAAGGGTCCGTTATTGCATGGAGGTCGGGAGGAGCATGCAAGAGGTCACTGGCGGCTAGAAGTGCTAGTACTGAGATTGCCACCGCAGTCGACGTGGACAGCCGGCGGCAGCGATGGATGTGCTTTGTGAACCCCTGACTTGCGTGGCTCATCAATAATGAGCCCGCGCTTGCCTCCGGACCCTTCAGAGAAGGTACTGTAGTGTTTCTGGAAGTCCCCAGGTCGACTTCGAACAATTGTAGTGGCGCAACGTGCACACTGTGTTCATTCACGTGTGCATGGAGGTTTCAGAATGTCTCAAAAGGAGAGCGTGACCTAGGACCAAAACCAAAAGGGTCACAAAGGAGTGACTTCCAGCCTCTACAATGTCGTCCGGTCTCACAAAGTGCGTCCAAAATATGGCCATCGACTGTAGTTAAATTCCTATTGTACCAGTAGACTGATATTCTGTCATGTAGACTCGTTCAGGATTGCATCTTCTGCAAGATCATTCGATGTTAGTTCCTTCGTATCTCGTATCCGCCTCACTCTCGACTCTCGCATCGAGTCTGGTCAATATTAATATACACTATACGCAGCGGAAATACCCAGCTTCAAACTCCTTGAAACGGACTACTCGTACGCGAACTCGATCTCCAAAGGATAGTTGATCAACTTGGGTTAACGAACGAACTGGCGCCCGACCAGATACGCATTCTTGGATATCAACCCACTGTCGAAGGGTCACTCACTTATCATCCCAAAGTGTATGGTGGACACGCTCCTCTTCCATCCAACACTGTACAGAGAGCACTGATGCCATATACGACATAGATCACTCAGAGAAACTCGACGGACTTCCGGATGAATATCTCGCAGACACTCTTCCACTCGCAAGGAAGATCGCCGTCGCGCTAGCCGCGGAGAACTATAACATTCTGCAGAACAACGGGGCGATCGCCCATCAGGTCGTGAATCATGTACACTTCCACGTCATTCCTAAGCCTAGCGCGAGTGATGATGAGGGATTGGTGATCGGTTGGCCGGCCAAGGAGACAAACAAGGACGAGCTCAAGGCTTTGTGGGAACAATTGAAGGGGAAGCTTTGAATTTGGCACAAATCTAAATGGATTACCTCGGGTCTGTACCTGGGAAATCCCAGTAACGTTGTAGTACTCGAAGTACTAGTCGCGTGGACCAAAATGCCAACATGAGACTGAAGCCAAGAATGGACCTCTCTGCACCATTTAAATATACCTTAACCATCTGGTTTCTCTCCAAGCTTTACGAAGCTTTGATCGATCCGTTCGGGTGACGTGACTAGGTCGCGATGACCCTCCGCCACCGTCAGGGGTATCCTTCACACCCTTGGGCCTAGCCACAGCCATTATATTGTCGTACATGCATAAAATAGTCATATCCCGGATTTCTGCAAAATTATGGGTTCCTTCAGGGAGCCATAATGTTGTCGTACGTACAATACTAGCCCTAGCTCTAGATGTCGCAAAAGAGCGGAATCAAAGCACCGTGATTCCACTCACTGATCATCCGCTCAGGTGTTAGGCCCCTCGAGGTTCTTCCAGTACTTCACCGAGGCGACCGTCATGTCAACTACACCGAAATCTTGCTCGCCTTTGCATTCTGGTCACCAAACAGATCCACCAATTCATGGTACACCAAGGGGTCGTCGTTCTCTTTCGTCACAATCTAGCGGTATCTTCTCCCTTCCTCGTTAGTCGCGATGACGCTCATCCCATTGTCTGGCAGGCATGATATTTTCGAAAGATAACACGGTTCGATAAAGCCTTTTGCGTCGTTCGTTTTCAGCTATGAGGAGCGGCGGCCTTGTGTGTTTGATAACGGAGAACGATGGGCCACGCAGCGCAGACAAAAATTCATTAACTAAGGTTTCCAGCAGTCTAAGGAGAAACAAAAAAAATCTCCTCCACAAACACCGACATCGAAGCATTCACTGTTTACGAGAGTTGACGAGTGGATATCCAAGCGCCATATGTCTAGAATGTTTCGTCCTCAGCGGTCCCTTCAGGCACTTCGAAGCCATCCTACATGATAAACCCACTTAGTTTCTGTCCACGCCCTTGCTCGCGTGTACACCCGCGCTCACCTCGGTACTGTACAAGATCGCCTGAATCTCCTTCAGCGTCTTGTCCTCCTTCCCTTCAGCCTCAAGTGTCTCCATTTGCTGTTGTACAAGTATCTCAATTTGCCGCAGCTTGTCGAAGTAGAAGTCCCGTTCCTTCTCCAACCCCTCGAGGTGAGTGGTCAACTCCCCTACTTGAGTTTGCAGGGCTTGCAGCTCGGCGGAGTGGTTCACTCGCCCACCACCAATGGGGGTACGACCTCGTGCGGAGCCGGGGGTTGGGGTAAGGGCCTCTACTCAGCGTGAAGGTTGGTGGACGCCGCAAGGCGAGAAAGGACGGCACAATCAACAAAGGGGTGTATGTGAGAATTGAGGCGCGTACTAGCAGTAGTTCCCGAGGCGCCGACATATGATCTTGCACTTGGTCCCAGTGGCGCAATGGTCGCAGGCGGGTCAGCCGGTGCGCCTTTTCGTCGTGCGGACGCATTGTACTCTTGTCCGGAGTAGGTCTGGTCCCAGTACTTGCGCGCCCACTGTAGAAACTCAAGATTGTCTTGCATTTTGCATTTGACGAGGCGATCGACGGGGATCGGCTAGAGAGATGGAAGAAGGTCAGTAGGAGCGAATACAAATTGAAACAGAATTTGGAGCGCACGGGCTCCTTGAAAGCCTTCTCAGGCGTAAAAGGACTACTGGAGACTTGGGGCTAGTTTCCACTGCGGTGATCGACCACAAATGGCCTTGGGCCATGCTGGTCCATTGCATGTGCTATGTGGTACCGAAGCAACACCACCAGTGACTGAATGTCCGAAACATATCAACTAAATTCAGGGTCGCAGATCCGCACCCTATCAACTTTGTGTTGTTTGAAAACGTTCTGCAACACTTTAAAGTTGCCTAGAAACTCATATTCGTGTTTCGCCGTGAACTTGACACGACTTAGAGGTACATCGCCTGCAGAGGCCATATCGTCGAAATGGGTTGAGAAAGCGCGTCGAGGTCGAAGAAGGTGCATTGATGGATAGTCCGTGGTTGTAAATTTGTAGTCGAGTTAGAACATAAGGTAAGTGAAGAGGAACGTTTATTAGCCACAGCGAAGACTTGGATATTTGGAAGGTAGGGAAGAGGAAGTAGTAGTGATGCGGATGCATACCGTAGATAGAATCGAATATTTGGCAGTAAGCGGCTCCAGTTCCGCATTGCTCGATCTTTGTGTAATTGAGCTGTAGCAAATCATTGAGCCACTGGAGTAGTTCTGTCCTCGATTCTCCCATTTCTAGGCGTCGTTACTCGTTATTGCTATCTTCTTGTACTCGAGAATTCCAGAAGCCAACCCAGGTCGACGTGGTTAGAGGGCAAGTTGCCTCAGAGGCTGGGAGATAAACACATATTTTGAACCCTTCCGCGTCTCCGCGTTTCACTCATGGACGTGCCCCAGGCCAGTTTGAGTGTCCCCGGGGATTCGTATGTAAAGGATTCGCTATTCTACGCGATCAACGCGTGAGTACGACGAGGTTCTTGATTTCGGGAATTGTGATGAATCCTTTACGATGAATCCTTTTTAGCATCCTGTTTCATCGCCAGGTTTACTCACAAGTAGACTTTAATGTTCAGCACAACCCACAATATGGCAACTCGCTTTTCGTCCTCGCGGACGTCCAAGTGGTAGACTACCTGAATCGTGTGCTCGAGCAAGTCTTACGTACGTCTTTTCTTCTCTCTTTTCTTTAAATTTATTCCGTTTGATGTTCAATCTTCGTAGGTTGGCTGCCGACTCGCAGCATTACCCACCTTGTACTCGTCTTCTTGTCAAAACCGACAGGCAAAACGCTGGAACGATGGACCTTTGACCTTCACCCCACGTCCTTGAATCCACCCTCCACCCCAGCAAACAATGATTCAGCTCCTGTGTCGATCCAAAATCTCCTCAAGCAAATTCCCGCTGCTGCTTCATTCCTCCCAGATTTACAGGAACCTGCCGTATTCAATATACTGGTGTACAAACGTGATGAATTTATATTACCGTCATCGAATAAGGGGAAAGCAAGGAAAGTGAAAACTGAGTCCAAAGCCCGACCCCTGGAAGCGGGTTGGAGGGATGTCACGGAAGATGCGGGTACAATGGCATTTGAGACTGATATAGAGGTGCAGAACGTGAGTTACGCCACAACTCAATCTGGGTGAACAGCCGTATTAACCCATGAGTTCAGACTATGCTACGCGGTGTCAAGACAACTGAGGCCGAGGTCAACCTCATGCTTAGTGCAGTGGAAGACTAGAGACCCGTTAACGGCTCCAGCTGGTATCGTGGGTTCCCAAACCTGCCGAGTAGCTATGCTAAAATATTCTAAGCGCGTCGCCACGCTCCTTCAATGCCCATAGATACCAATATTATGCGGACATTCACCTATACACTGTCTCCAGCGACCTTCCTATTGGCCATAAAAGGAACCAGTCGTATCTGGTCGGGCAGTGGCTTGATTAGTTACTCAAGGAGGGACGCTCGTCGATATAGTGACACCGTTTTACTATCAATAGCCATCCTTAGGGTATCTCCAACGAGCCGGTACTTGCGGGGGGTTCAATCTCCGCTATTGTGCTCGTTGCAGTCATCCTGAATTCCAGCTGGCCCCTCCGCCTTCAAGTACGGTACTTCAGATGTCGGTTTTCAATGGAAGTCGCAACATCATCACTCATTACCATGCTCTTCAATGGTGTCAAAGAGTGCTGCAGGAGAAGAGGACGTCAATCAGTGTTCAGAGTCGAACAAGATCCTTGATCAGGCGTTGGTTTTGCTTTTATCACATTTGCCCTATAGTCTATAGCTCCCGTTCCAGGGGAACATCTTCGCGGAGCTCGTTCCCTTGTCCTAAGACCAACCTTTAATAATAACGTGCTTCAATCGTCCTGTTCGGTCTACCAATAAGGGTGCTCGGACAGTGTATAATAGTGATATACGAGGTGCTCCGCATGTTCCCCATTGCCGACGGCGTCGTACAAGAATAGTCGGCCGTCACTGTCATCCCGCGGCGGCGACACCTCACTATCCTGATGTCAGGCCCTATTGTTGCCTGTTTGATATTCACTCTGAAGCTCATGTATAGGGCGTGAAACAGAACTCGGACTCTTCGGACTGGTTCACTGGAGTTTGAGGGGTCTGGATTATTTGCCCTATCTGACTTAGTGAAACAACCCATCCCCCCCAACTCTTGGTGGAGCCAAACTTCAGCGGTTCGTAACCGAGGCTATGTGGAATGATGACAATGACAACGAGGTCTTGGTCACGCACATAATATAAATGTTTCGCTTACGTGGTGTTGCGTTTCGGAGGCTTCGTAGCCGTCAATGCGTTTGTCCGGCGCTTAAACAAGTCCACCTCCCTCTCACCAGGCTCGATTGTGCCGAGAACCGCCTACAGTGGTGCATTTACACACCCGTAGCACTCAATCACTCGGGTCACTATTCTTGTAAGTCTCCCTGCTCGACTCCGTGCGGTATTGAACGTCTACACAGGAGGCTCTGCTAATAATATACCCTGTTTTCATGTCTAGATGTCCCAGGGTGTCACATTGTTCCATCTCCTGTATTGCGTATCTCTCGCACGATTCGTAACCTTCCATCGAAACTCGTACTTCCCTGGTACCCTTTCCAGAGGCGCTGTATCGTGCATTATGCCCACACGGGACTGCTTGATACAGTCTAATAATATTTATCTGGGGATTGGGGCAATTAGGTCCTCACCGAGCGCGATCTTCGGGGAGAGGGGAGCAGGAACCGATCCATTCAAGATGCAGTCCTCGCTTACCTCTGGAAGTATTTGTCTAACTCTGAGGAGTGAAGCTTGTTCCAGCAGAACGCTATTGTATCTCTCGGTTCAAAACTCGCTGGGTGTATCCTCATTATCCATCCAGAAAGGAATATAAATCATCTTGAACCCGGAAAGAGCTCCACCGTTCCGAATTATTTCCATATCACCGTCGATCTACAACTTTGTCTGTAGGACCTCCACGATTTTGTCTCCTATCTCCTTCGTCGATTTTTCTCCACCCAAGTCCTTGGTTCTAAGGCCGAATCCACCGATATCCTCAGCATCCAGAACCTTCCGTACGGAAGCCTCGACTGCCCGGGCTTCCTTTTCCAAGCCAAGAGAATACCGCAGAAGCATCGCCAAACTGAGAATGGTCCCGATTGGGTTGGCAATACCTTGTCCCGCAATATCCGGCGCTGACCCATGGATAGGTTCGTACAATCCGGAGCATCGCTTGCCTTTCTCTGGCGCTCCAGCCAACGAAGCAGAGGGCAGGAGGCCCAAGGAACCCGGAATGACGCTACTTTCGTCTGACAATCTAATCAAAAGAGCAAGTCAGTGTATGTATTAGTCATGCCGGTTCCGGAGCACCTACATGTCCCCGAACATATTCTCTGTCAAAATTACCCCGTTTAGCTTTCTCGGGTTAGCGACCATAAGCATGGCAGCCGAATCTACGAGATGATGGTCAAGCGGTATGTTGGGAAATTCCCCCTCCAGCGTCTCTGTAACGATCTTCCTCCACAATCTTGAACTTGCCAGTACATTGGCTTTGTCGATTGAGTGGATCGGCATGGGTGGGTTCGCCGTCAAGGCGATCTGCGCGGCAACTCTTGTGATTCTCTGGACTTCCCCAACGCTGTATATCATAGTATCCCAGGCGGCATCCTCGGCGGTATACCCGTTTGGTTTCGAAGTGTCGAGCTCTTGCCGCTTACCGAAGTACAAGCCACCGATGAGCTCTCGTACAACAATGAAATCAACTCCCTTTGCGATCTCCTCCTTCAGCGGGCTATAGGCGACGAGGGAATCGGAAGCGAAGGATGCAGGTCGAATATTGGCGTATAAGCCGAGCTCCTTTCGGAGGGCCAGGATTCCCTGTTCTGGACGAACCGGACCTACACCCCACTTAGGTCCACCGACCGAGCCTGATCAGATCGCGCAGGTCAAAGTCAGGTACCAATAGGAAAGAGGGCGAAATCAGAGATCGAAGAGCATACCCATAAGCACTGCATCTGCAGATTTACAGGCTTCTAGTGTTTCCTCTGGAAGAGGTTTTCCTGTTGCATCGATGGCAGCTCCACCTAAGAGATACGAATTGATCTCGAGTTTGAGGTTGGGGAGTGATTCTGCCACGACGTTGAGCACCCGCAACGCTTGGTCAACTACTTC
>WNFL01408166.1_pt3 | contig 14755 bp, 11 predicted proteins | sample 5400361 | NCBI WGS metagenome assembly WNFL01 (sample SAMN13153351, study PRJNA577476) | soil metagenome | isolation source: 40 cm soil on Douglas fir-dominated hillslope | place: USA:California | collected 2013-09-17
CCAGAAGTGCCGGTCGGCGCGGCCGTCCGCCAGCGCCGCCGACTGCCGGAGCGCGGCCAGCGCGTCCCCGTATTGCTTCAACTCCTTGTAGGACAAGCCCAAATAGTAGTAAGCCTCGTCGCTGTTGGGGTCAAGCGCGATTCGCCGGCTCAGCAGCTGGATCGCCGCCGGGTAGTCCTTGTCGCGGAAGCGCATCTTGCCCAACTCGTTCAGGGCAAACCGGGCCCCGCCGCTGGCCGAGTCCTGGGCCACGATCGCCCGGTAGATGGAATCCGCGGCGGTGGTGTTCTTCTGGATCACGAAGATCTGGGCCAGCCGCAGCATGTCCTCGGCCTCGGGCTCGCCGCGCTGGAAGTCGGCCATCGCCTGGTCGTACTCGCGGCGATCGGTGTGGACCCGGGCGCGCATCGTGTACATGTCCTTGCTCTTGTCCCCGAGCTGCTCGGCGTGGTTGATCGCGGCCAGCGCCTCGTCCTTGAGCTTGAGGTAGTAGTAGTCGCGCCCCAGCAGGCTCCAGCCCTTGGGGTCGTCGGGCTTGAGCTGGGTGTACTTCTCGAGCGGCGCGCGCGCCTCGACAAAACGCTCCGCGAAGCGCCGCGGGTCGGCCTTCCCCGAGAGGTAGAGCAGGTTGCCGAGCGCCAGCTGTCCGGACGGGTACTCGGGATCGCGGGCGACGACGAGCTTGAATTCCTCGAGGGCGTCGCTGTAGCGCTTGCCGTAGTAGAGCGCCTGGCCGAGCGCGAAGCGCAGGTCCACGTCGGTCGAGTCCACCGCGACCGCGGCGCGGTACTCGGGGTAGGCGAGCTCGAAGGTGCCGCGCCGGGCGTAGAAGTCGGCGAGCGCCCGGTGCGTGAGCGGATCGTCCGGGGCTTCCTCGCGCGCCTGGGTGAAGTAGGTCGCGGCGTCACGCAACGAGTCGCGCGCCATCTCGAGGTTGCCGAGCGCGACCAGGAAGCGGGGGCGCCACTTGGGGCCCCAGCCCAGCCCGCGGGTTCCGGCGACGACCGCCTTGTCGTACTGCTTGAGCTGCGTGAGGCAGCTGGCGAGGTCGAGCTGGGCCTCGGGGAATTTGCGGTCGAGGTCGTTGGCCTTCTCGAACAGCGGCACCGCCTGCTCGCAGCGGTCCTGCCGCATCAGCACCTGGCCCTGGCCGTAGTAGGCGAGCGCGAGGTTGGGATCGATCTTCTGCGCGGTCTGGAACGCCTGCATCGCCTTGGCGTACTGGCGGCGCCGGTACCACACCTGACCGACGCCGGCCCGGCCCTCGGCGCTGCCCTGGCCCGCGGCCGACTCGAACAGCCGCAGCGCCCCGTCGAGATTGCCGGCCTGGAGCGCGGCCTTGCCGTCCTTGAGATCGTCGGCCCGCGCCACGGCGGGCACGCAGGCCAGCGCCAGCCACAGTCCGGCGATCAGCCGGCTCCGCCATGCGCGCATCGGGTTCGGGGTCGTCATGGGTGTCTCGAATCGTCTCCTATCGGTGCGAACTCTGCAGCGCCGATCGCCGCACGAAGCGAACCGGCACGCTGGTCGGGACCAGCCCCTGCTCGTGCACCAGCACCTGCCCGTCGCGGCTGGTCACGAAGGTGATGAAGCCGTTGGCGAGCCGGGCGCCGGTCGAGCGCACGTAGAACGTATAGAGCCTCGTCAGCGGGTACGATCCCTTGTGAACCGCCTCCTGGTCCGGCATCAGGTACGGGAGCCCGGTGACCGCGGCCAGCCGCAGCGTCTTGGCGCCGCGATCGGCCCACGCCATCGAGATGTAACCCACCGCCCTCGGGTTCCCCGAAACACGCGCCACCACCTCCGAGTCCGAGCCCGCGGTGAAGACGCGCGCCTGGATCGCCTCGCCTCCCATCACCTGCTGAACCAGGTACTGCGTGATGTCCGACTCCATGGGCTGGATCACGGGCTCGATCGGCTCCGCCCGTCCCCCCAGCTCCGACCAGCGCTCGTGCCTGCCCTCGTAGATCTTCCGCAGGTCCTCGATCGAGAGGTTCTCGAGCGGGTTGCCCGCATGGACCACCGCGACCACCGCGTCCCGCGCGAACCGGTAGCCGTCGAGCTCGAGCCGGCCGCGCACCGCGGCCGCGCGCTCCTCGACGTCCAGCTCCCGCGTGATCACGGCCAGATCGCACTCGGCGGCGAACAGCGCGCGCACCGCCTCGCGTGACGAGCCCGGCCTCAGCTCGATATGCGCCTTCGGGTAGAGCGACTGGAACGCCGCCTGTTCGCGGGCCACCAGAGACAGAGCCTCGGACGCGCACACGACCTTGATACGCCCGCTGGTCAGGGAATCTTCCTCGGGGCTCGAAGTGGGTTGCGGGGAGCAGCCCCCCAGCCAGACCGCCACGAGGGCCCATACCATAACGGCCGGAAGGCCTTGCGGCCCTCCGGCGCCCGGTAGGTCGAAGCGCTCCAAGTGTAGGGAGCCACCGCGCCGCCTGTCAATCACTGGCTGGTTCCGCCTCGCACCCCCTGCCGCCGGGGCCGCCCGCGCCCGCGCCTGGAGGCCCATCACGCGCCACACGCGAGCGGCGCACACTAGTGAACCGTCCGGCCGGGTGTCAAGAAACTCCCGCCCGCGTCGCGCAAGCATGCTGCGAACGAACAGGCCTTGCCTCCGGGCCCGGTGCCGCGCTAGACTCCGCCCCTGTTCGTCGCCCCGTAAGGCCGCAGGCGGCGCTCCAAGATCGAAGAATTTGGGGAGTCCCAGGACGCTCATACCTCCATCCTCGCGCTTCACGCTCCTCGCTCTCGAGGCCTGGGCGGCCGTCAGCCTCTCGCTGGGGCGAAACCGGACTCCCCTTTATTTTGATACCCCCGGGCGCGCCCAGCGTGCCCGGGTTTTGTCAGGAGCTGCACGAGCCCGACCTTGACCCCCAAGGCCGTCCCGAAGCCGGACCGCGCCCGTCGCAGGCAGGACCCCGCGGGTGTTCCCGGCCCCTCCGCCCTCGGTGACCCGCGCGGGCCCTACTTCGTCCCGCTCCTGCTGTTGCTGGCGGCACGCGCGCTGGCCTGGATCCAGCTCCCGCTCGCGAGCGAGGACGCCTACATCACCTTCCGCTACGCGCGGAACTTCGCCTCCGGGCACGGGCTGGTCTACAACCCGGGCGAGAAAGTGATGGGGTTTTCCTCGCCGCTCTGGACGCTGTGGAGCGCCCTCGGACTGTGGGTCGTGCACGACCCGGTGCTGTGGTCGCGAATCACGAGCCTCGCCGCCGACGCGGTCACGCTGTGGTGCGTGGGCCGGCTGCTCGAGCGGCACGCGGGCCGGGTGTCGGCCTGGTGCTTCACGTTCTTCTTCGCCGCCTGGCCCTACTTCTCGGCCGTCTCGGTCTCGGGGATGGAGAACAGCCTGATGCTGGCGCTCATGGCGCTCGCCGCCTGGCAGCTCGAGCGCCGCGGCGCCGCCGGCCTGGTGCTCGGGGCGCTCGCGCTCACGCGCCCGGAGGGCGTGGTCGCGGCTGGCGTGCTTGCGCTCGGCGCGCGCACGCGCGACCGGCTGATCGCGGCCGGCCTGTTCCTCGCCGGCGCCGCGGCGCTCACCGCGTACTTCGGATCGCCGCTGCCGCAGAGCGTGCTCGCCAAGTCCCAGCTCTACGGCACGCCCGGGCCCTGGGTGGGGCGCTTCTGGTGGGAGTGGCTGATGCCGTTCGCCCTCGGCCGCTGGCCGGTCGCGGGCGAGCTCAACATGCTGGTCCCGCTCACGGTGGTGTGGTTCGCGTCACTGGCGCCAGGGCTCGCCACGCTGTGGCGCCTGCGCGGCACCGCCCTGGCGCTCCTCGCCGCCGCCGCGATCGCGGTGTGGCTCGGCTATGCGCTGCTGGGCGTCGCCTACTTCTACTGGTACCTCGCGGTGCCGCTCGCCGGGTTCGCCCTGGTCGCCGCCGCCGGCCTGCCGCAGCTCGCGCGCGGTCGCGCGCTCTACGTCGCGCTGGCGCTGTGCGTGATCGGGAGCTGGAGCCTCGCGCGCATCCTCTACCTGGGACGGGCGCAGGCCGAGACCGCGAGCTTCGCCCGGGCCGCCGAGACGCTGCGCGAGCACGGGCGCGCGGGCGAGAAGGTGATGCTCGAGCCGATCGGCATGGTCGGGTTCCTCAACCCGCTCGTGGTCGTGGACGAGGCCGGCCTGGTCTCCCCGCGCGTGGCGCAGCGACGCATGCATGGTGACGGCTGGTACACCGACGTGGTCGCCGCCGAGCGGCCCGACTGGCTGGTGGTGCGGCGCGGCCTGCTGCAGCGCGGCCAGGCCTTCGCCGGCCACGGCGAGCCGTTCCGCGGCCCCGCCGAGCGCGATTCCCTGCTGGCGCGCTACCGCGAGCTGCCCGACCAGCCGGACGCCGGCGAGCAGGACCTCGTGGTGCTCGCCCGGCGCTGACGCCGTCGGGTCAGGGCCGCAGCCGGTTGAGCATGCGCGGGAACGGAATGGTCTCGCGCACGTGGTCGAGCCCGGCGATCCAGGCCAGGGTGCGCTCGACGCCGATCCCGAAGCCGGAGTGCGGCACGCTGCCGTAGCGGCGCAGGTCCTTGTACCACTCGAACGCCGCGTGGGGCAGGCCGTGCTCGTCGATGCGGCGGCTCAGGAGCTCGAGCGAGGCCATGCGCTGGCCGCCGCCGATGATCTCGCCGTAGCCCTCGGGCGCCAGGCAGTCGCACGACAGCGACAGCCGCGGGTCCTCGGGGTCGGGCTCCATGTAGAAGGCCTTGACCTGGGCCGGGTAGTGGGTCACGAACACCGGGGTCTCGAACTGTCCGGCGAGCAGCGTCTCGTCGGGCGCGCCGAAGTCGTTGCCCCATTCGAACGCCAGCCCGCCCTGGTGCAGGCGCTCGACCGCCTCGTTGTAGTGGATACGGGGGAACGGCGCCGTGACGCGCTCGAGCTTGGTGACGTCGCGCTCGACCTGCTTGAGCTCCTCGGCGCGCCGCTCGAGCACCCTTCCCACGGTCGCGATCAGCAGCCGCTCCTCGAGCGCGATGACGTCGGCGAGGGTCGCGAACGCCCACTCCGGCTCCATCATCCAGAACTCGATGAGGTGGCGCCGGGTCTTGCTCTTCTCGGCCCGGAACGCGGGGCCGAAGCAGTACGTGCGCCCGAACGCCAGCGCCGCCGCCTCCTGGTAGAGCTGGCCGCTCTGGGTCAGGTAGGCTTTCTCGTCGAAGTAGGTGGTCTCGAACAGCGTGCTGGTGCCCTCGCACGCGCTGGGCGTGAAGATCGGCGAGTCCACGAGCAGGAACCCCTCGCCATCCATGAAGTCGCGGAAGGCGGCGATGATCTCGGCGCGGATGCGCAGCACCGCCTGCTGCCGGCTGGAGCGCAGCCACAGGTGACGATGATCCATCAGGAAATCGGTGCCGTGCTCCTTGGGGCTGATCGGGTAGGGCTCGGCGCGCGACACCACGGTGAGCTGGTGAGCCCCATCTCGACCCCGCCGGGGGCGCGCGCGTCCTCTCGCAGCGCGCCGCGTACGATCACCGCCGACTCCTGGGTGAGCTGGGCGCACGCCTCCCACTCCGCCGCCGAGAGGTCCTTGACCCCCGCGACGCACTGCATGATGCCGCTGCCGTCACGCAGGAGCAGGAACTGGACCTTGCCGCTCGAGCGCAGGTGGGTGACCCAGCCGCGCAGCTCGACGGTCGCGCCGGCGTGGGCGCGCGCCCCGGCGATCCGGATCCAGGGCGTCTCGGAAGCGGAGGGTACGGTACTCAATCCTGGGGGCTCCCGAAGCGGGCCGGACGGGGCGGAAAACGCTCTGAAGTGCGGGCCGGAACCTGGCCCGCCCCATCGAGTTCCATGACGCGCGATGCGGCTCAAGCGGGGTTCTTTCGCAGCCGATAACCACCGCTGAAGCGCGCCGCGCACGGTAAGGACGACCCTGCCCACTGTCAAGGGACCGCACTCGAATGCCGCCCAATGGCCACTGATCACGGACGACCGGACGCGCCGCGCCGCTCGAGGGGGTTGCGCCGCGTCGTGACCGCCGCCCTGTGCGTGCTGCTGCTCGGGCTGACCGCCGCCGCGCGTGCGCAGGACACCACGCCGGCCGCTCCCGCGGCCGTGGACTCGATGGCGGCCGCTTCACTCGCCGAGACCGAGCCGGCCCCGGCCGACAGCGCCGCTCCGGCGCCGGCCGCCGCTCCCGCGCCCCACGCGTCCGCCACGCCGCCGCCGCCCGATTTCGAGAGCGGTTCAGCGGAGCAAGGGACCACCGACTCCGAGCCCGCCGCGCCGGCCCCGGTGGCGCGGGCGGTGAGGCCCGCCAACCTCACCAACGTGGACGCCTGGACCGAGTACAAGCTCGCCGCGCACCTGCTCGCGCTGCCGCAGGAGTCGCGGCTGTTCTACCGGCGCGCCCTCATGCTCCGCGCCTCGGGCGGCCGCGACGAGGCGATCCGGCTGGCGCGCGGCGCGATCAAGCTCGACCCCGGCTACGTGGCCCCGCGCCTGACGCTCGCGGCCTGGCTGGCCTTCCGTTCGGGCGGCGAGGCGCTCGAGCAGATCTCCGGCATCCTGCGCATCGTGCCCGACAATTTCATGATCCAGATCGTGGCCGCGAACAACGCCCTGTACCTGGCGCTTCAGGCGCTGTTCCTCGCCATCCTGAGCGTGGCCCTGATCGTCGTGGCGCTCGACAACGGACGGCTGCGCCACGGCTGGATGGAGCGCCTCGCGTCGTTCGTGACCGCGGACACGGCGCGCTGGTGGTCGTGGGCGATCCTGATCGGGCCCTTCCTTGCGGGAGTCGGCCCGGCGCTGCCGACCCTGGTGCTCCTGGGACTGCTGTGGCCGAGCGCGCGGCTGCGCGAGCGATCGCTGTTCGTTCTCCTCGCGCTCACGCTCGCCGGGGTGCCGGCCATGAGCGCGGCGCTCGATCGGCTCTCCGCGCCGCTCGACGCCGAGCGCGGACCGTTCTACGGCGTGCCCCAGCTCCAGACCGAGCCCTATTCGTCCCAGCTGCGCGCCGAGTTCGACCAGCGTCTCGCCGAGCACCCCGACAGCCCGTTCCTGCGCTTCGCCGCCGGCTGGCTGGCGCAGCGCGCCGGCGACCTGACCGCGGCCGAGGTTCACTATCGCGGGGCGCTCGAGCTGTGGCCCGACGACGACCGGGTGCTCAACAACCTCGGCAACGCGCTCGCCGGGCAGGGCCGCAACGACGAGGCGGTGTCGACCTACCACCGGGCGATCGCGGTGAACCCCCGCAACCCGTCGGCGCACTTCAACCTGTCGCAGATCTACACCATGCGCTTCGACTTCCACACCGCCAACGAGGAGCTGGCGCGCGCCTCGGCGCTCGACTTCGAGATGGTCAAGGCGCTCCAGACCGAACGGGCCGAGACGCGCTGGGCCGGGCTCACCGACCAGTGGATCCACCCGCGCGTGTTCTGGCGGGCGCGGCGTCCGCGCTGCCGCCGCTGTGGCGCAGCCGCATTGAGTGCTCGGGCTGGACCTACAGCGCCACCGCACTCATCGCCGCGGTGGTCTCGCTGGTCCTGGGCTGGTGGCTCCACCGCACCATCCCGGTGCGCGGCTGCGGTAATTGCGGGCGGGCGATCTGCCGCCGTTGCGCCGAGCGCCGTCGCGAGATGGCACTGTGCTCCGAGTGCTCGGCGATCTGGTCGCGCGCCGAGTCCTCCGAGTTCGCCCGCGTGCTGCTGTTCCAGTACCGACGCCGCCGCGACGAGCGCGTCGGAGTCCTGTACCGTTCCGTGGGCCTGTTCCTGCCCGGCTTCGGCTACCTGCCGCACCGCAGGCTGCTGCGCCCGGTGGTGCTGTTGAGCGTGACCGCCGCGCTCGCCAGCGTCTCGTTCGGCGTCGGAACGCCGTTCGCCTACGAGCCGCGCTTCGCGGTCCCGGGGCACGACGTGCCGCTCATCGGCCTCGGGCTCCTGTGGCTCGCGTTCTACGCGATCGCCACCCCGATGACCCTGGGCTTCGAGGCGCGCGAGCGCGAGCGCGCCCGCAGCGCCGCGGCCGTGGCCCCGCGCCGCCGGCCGATCATCGCCGCCAACCACCCCACCACCCAGGCCGCGGCCTAGAGGACCCCCATGGCGCTCCAGGGCAACCTCCGCGACTTCTCGGCCACCGAGATCCTCCAGCTGCTCGGCAGCCAGAAGAAGACCGGCTGCCTCATCCTCGAATCGGGGCCCCTGCAGGCGCTGGTGTTCGTCCAGGACGGGCGGATCGTCTCGGCGCGTCCGCCCGGCCTGGCCAAGGACGATCCGCTGGTCTCGTTCCTGCGTCGCGTCAACCGGCTGACCGAGGACCAGGTGCTGGGCCTCACGACCATCCACCACGAGTCGAAGCGCGACCTCGAGGACCTGCTCGTCAACGGCCGCTACGTCGAGCCCCAGGATCTGGTGTCGTTCGTCGAGCGCCAGATCCTCGAGACGCTCATGACGATGATGGCCTGGCCGGACGGGGCCTACCGGTTCGACCCCAACCAGCGCTGGGACGCCCACGCGATCGTGAAGCTCAGTATGGACGGCGTGCTGATCGAGATCGCGCGCCGGGTGGACGAGGAGAAGCGCTACGCCAAGGTCTTCTACGACCCGAACCTGCTGCTCTCGGTCCGCGACCTGCCCGATCCCGAGGAGCCGCTCTCCGAGGAGGAGACCGACCTGCTCGGGCTGGTGAACGGGATCCGCACCGTGGCCGAGATCGTCGAGGCCGCGCCGCTCTCCCGGTTCGAGGCCTACGACGCCCTCAACCGCTTCCTGGAGGCGGGCTGGCTCGAGTTCTGCGGCCGGCGCGAGGGTGCCCCGGTGCCGGGCCCGTCGGCTCCGCCGATCCCGATCCGCCGCATGCTGCGCCGCGGCCGGCGCTCGCTGCTGCGCGAGCTGGTCGTGGCGGTGTGTATCGCGGGCGCGGTGTTCGGACTCCATTTCGCGGCGCGCTACCTGGCGCCCACCGCCGCCCGCTCCGCCCCCACCGACGTGTTCGCGGCCGCCATGGTGCGCGACCTGCGCTTCGCGCTCGAGCTCTACCGCCGCGACCGCGGCCTGTACCCGGAGCGCATCGAGCAGCTCGTGGACGACCGCTGGATCGGACCCGACCAGGCGCGCCTGCCGGGCTACGTCCTCCACTACCGCCCGCTGCGGGCCGGGAACGACTACCAGCTCGAGCTGGTTCAGGACCGCTAGGCCGCGGCCAGCCGCCCGCGGCTCACGCCGGGCGGTCGTGCTCCCCGCGCGCCAGGATCCACGCCGCCGCCGCTCCGAACCCGTCGCACACCTGGTCGGGCGGCCGCTCCCCGGGATGGGCAGCGATCTGGCGCTCCTCGTCGCGCCCGTAACCGGTGCGCAGCAGCACGGTCAGGGTCCCGGCGTTGTGGCCGGTCTGGACGTCGAGCCGCTTGTCGCCCACGAACACCGAGCGCGCCAGCGAGAGCTGGAGGTCGTCCGCGGCGCGCTGCAGCAGCTCGATTCCGGGCTTGCGGCACGCGCACCCCGCCTCCGGCCGGTGCGGACAGAAGTAGATGGCGTCGAGCTCGGCGCCGCGCTCGCGCAGCAGCTGCCGCAGCCGCGCCATCGCCTGATGGACGCGTGACAGCGGGAAGAATCCGCGCCCCACCCCGGACTGGTTCGAGATCACCACCACCGCGAGCCCGGCAGCCCTGAGGTCGTGGATCGCCTCGGCCACCCCCGGGAGCAGCTCGAGGTCGCCCGGGTCGGAGAGGTAGCCGCGCTCCACCACCAGCGTGCCGTCACGGTCGGCGAACACCGCGGCACGGGCCCCGCGCGTGCGATGGCGCGCCAGCGCCCGCTCGCAGGCGCGCTCCAGGATCTCGGTATCGCCGTGTTCCGCACGCGGCCCCGCCGGCGGCTCCTCCGACCAGGTCGCGAGCCGCTCGAGCGGCACCGGCGGCGGATCGCGCCTGAGCCCGTCCGCCGCCTCGGCCGGGACCAGCCCGGTGGCGTGGAGCGAATCCCAGGCCCAGCGCGCGCGCCAGCCCCAGTGCCGCAGCGCCGCGTCGTCGAGGTCGAGCACCAGCGCGTGAGCCCGGCTCATCCAGCCGGCGAGTGCCGCGGCGAGCGGCGCGCGGGCGCCGCCCAGCACCACCTCGGCGTCGTGCCACGCCGGGGCGAGCCCGCCCGCGATCGGCTCGAGGCACCCGGGCAGCGGGGCTTCGGCCCCCTCCTCGCCGCGCGGCGGCGCCCCGCCCGACCACAGCACCTGGTGCCCGCGCAGCGCCAGCCCCGCTGCCGCGAGCGCCATGCGCGAGCCGGGCGCCAGCGAGGCGTGATGGACCAGGATCCTCACGCGGCGGCCTCGAGACAGGCCTCGAGCACGCGCTCCACCCCGATCGCCTCCAGGCATCGGTAGCCGATCCGGCAGGTGCGCTGGAAGCACGGCGAGCACACCGGCGCCTGCTGGACCACGCGCACCCGCGGCCCGAGCGGAGCGCTCCAGGCGCTGCTGGTCGAGCCGAACACCGCGACGGTGGGCGCGCCGGTCGCGGCGCTCAGGTGGGCGAGCCCCGAGTCGTTGCACAGCGCGAGCGCCGCGCGCGCGCACAACGCCGCCTGGACCTCGAGGTCGGCGGCCCCGGCGAGCGACACCGCGCCCGCGCCGCACGCCACCGCCACCGCCTCGCACTCGGGCCGCTCTTCGCCGGCGCCGCACACCGCCACCTGGTAGCCGCGCGCGGCGAGTGCCGCGCCCGCGGCGGCGAAGCGCGACGCGGGCCAGCGCTTGGCGGGGCCGTAGCGCGCCGCGGGCGCGAGCAGGGCGAGCGGCCGGCCCGCCGCACCCGCGGGCAGCGTGCGTTCGAGCAGCGCCGCCGCGAGCGCCCCGGCCCCGGGCGCGGGCGCGAGCAACGGGAGGTCGCCGGCGCGCGGCACCGACGGGTCGAGGGCCCTGCCCAGCGCCAGGTACTCGCGGCTCACGTGCAGCTCGCCGCGCGGCGGCCGTGCCAGCGCCTCGGTGAGCAGCGCGTCGCGCAGCTCGCCGCGGTAGCCGATGCGCCGCCGCGCTCCGGCGTGCCACGCGAACCAGGCACTCGAGAACGAGGGCGGCAGCACCAGCGCGGCGTCGGCCGGCCGGCCGCGCAGCGCCCCCGCCAGCGCCGCGCGCTCCGCCGTCGCGGCCGGCCAGGCATGCGGCTCGTCGAGCACCCGGTCGGGGGCGAGCAGCGCGAGGGGGGCGGGGTCGCCGACCGCCGCGCGCCATCATGAGGTCGCCGAGCCAATTGGGGAGCCGGACCAGGATGCGCGTCATGCCCGTGGTCCCCTCCCGGTCCGGCGGCGCGCCCGCGGAACGCGTTTCAGTAGGCGCGCGCGAACAGCGCCAGCTTGCGTCCCCCGGCCACCTGGCCCGCCCACGGCGTCTGATCGAGCGGGACGCAGCGCAGCGTCGCGCCGGTGCTCTCCTTGATGCGCGCCTCGATGGCGCCATCGTCGGTCCACGGCAGGCCGACGAATCCGCGGCGCTCCGCGAAGTGGGCTTCCAGCGCCTCGACGTCGGCGACCACGGTGGTGTTCTGCGCCAGGAACGTCCGCGCCGCGGCCAGCATCGAGGCCTGCACCTCGTCGAGCAGTGCCGGCAGCCGCTCGCGCACCGCGGCGAACGGGATCGACTCCTTGACGCGGTTGTCGCGCCGCACGCTCATGACCGCTTCCTGCGTGACGTCGCGCGGCCCGACCTCGAGCCGCACCGGCACGCCGCGCAGCTCGTGCTCGTTGTACTTCCAGCCCGGCGTGTACTGCTCGCGGTCGTCCACCCACACCCGGACCACGCCCTCGAGCGCGGCGGTGAGCCGGTCGATGAACTCGCGCACCGGGGCGCGCTCGGTGTCCTTGCGCCAGATCGGCACCACGACCGCCTGGATCGGGGCGATGCGGGGCGGGAGCTTGAGACCCTGGTCGTCGCCGTGGGTCATGACCACGCCGCCGATCATGCGGGTGGTCAGGCCCCACGAGGTCTGCCAGACGTGCTGGCGCTTCCCCTGCTCGTCCTGGAAGGTGATGTCGAACACCTTGGCGAAGTGCTGGCCCAGGTGGTGGGACGTGCCGGCCTGCAGCGCCTTGCCGTCGCGCATCAGGGCCTCGATCGCGTAGGTCATCTCGGCGCCCGCGAATTTCTCGCGCTCGCTCTTGGGCCCGCTGTAGACCGGGACCGCCAGCTCGCGCTCGCAGAAGTCGCGGTAGACCTCGAGCATCCGCAGCACCTCCTCGACCGCCTCCTTCTCGGTGGCGTGCGCGGTGTGCCCCTCCTGCCACAGGAACTCGGCGGTGCGCAGGAACAGCCGGGTGACCTTCTCCCAGCGCATGACGTTGCTCCACTGGTTGATGAGCACCGGCAGATCGCGGTAGGACTCGATCCAGCGCGAGTACATGTGGCACACGATCGCCTCGCTGGTGGGCCGCACCGCCAGCCGCTCCTCGAGCTCCTCGCGCCCGCCGTGGGTGACCCAGGCGCACTCCGGGGCGAAGCCCTCGACGTGCTCGGCCTCCTTCTTGAGCAGGGATTCCGGGATCAGCAGCGGGAAGTAGGCGTTCTGGTGGCCGGTGGCCTTGATGCGCTGGTCGAGCAGGCGCTGCATCTGCTCCCAGATCGCGAACCCGTACGGGCGGATGACCATCGAGCCGCGCACCGGCGAGTAGTCGGCCAGCTGGGCCTTGCGCACGACCTCGTTGTACCAGCGCGAGAAATCGTCGGACTGGTCGGTGAGGTCCTCGACGTACTGCTTGCGGGTGTCGGCGTCGGTCACGAGCGGGTCTCCGGGCCCCCGGCGCCGGGCCTCGAGCGCGGCGCGGCCGGGCGTGGTGGAAGCGCGGGAGTCTAGCGCCCGCCCGCGAGGCGCGCAACCGCCGCCGCGACTTGGGCGGGCGTGATGCCCTCCATGCAGCGGAAGTGCCGGCGCGGACAGCGCTCGCGGCCGTGGAGCGTGCAAGGCTGGCACGGCTCGTGGCGGCACAGCACCTCGTGACCGGCGCCCGCCGGCGCGAAGCCCAGCTCGGGCGCGGTGCTGCCGAACAGCGCCCCCACCGGGAGCCCGCGCGCCGCGGCGAGGTGCATGAGCCCACTGTCGCCGCTCACCCCCGCCGCCGCGCGCGACAGCAGCGCCGCGAGCCGGGGCAGCGGCTCGGATACCCAGCGCGCCTCCGGGTCGCCCTCGATCGCGGCCGAGAGGCGCGCGAGCGCGCGCCGCTCGGCGGCCAGCGACAGGTAGAGACGCGGCACGCCCTGGTCCCGCAGCGCGGCGTCGAGCGCCACCCAGTGGGCCTCCGGCCAGCGCTTGGTGAAATGCCGCGCCCCCGGGCACAGCGCGACCGGGCGGCGCCGCCGATCCCACGCCGCGAGCCAGCCCGCCGCCCACGCCTCGGCCCCGGGCCCGGCCTCGACCGCGGGCGTCTCCGCGACGCTCACGCCGACGCGGCGCAGCGCCGCGGCGTAACGCTCGAGCGCGTGGGGCGCGGGCCGGGGCCGGCTCCAGCGCGCGTGCACCCAGCGCGCGCGCAGCAGGCGCGCCGCGGCGGCCCGCACCACCGGGGCGCGCTGGCGGAAGCACAGCAGGCGGGTGCGCAGGCCCTCGAGCTCGGCGCTCATGGACACCAGGTCCTCGAGCCGGCGCGCGTCGGGCTCCAGCAGGCGCAGGTGGGCGATCGCGGGCTCGTGGGCCAGCACGCCGGCGTACTCCTGCTTGGTCCAGTAGCTGATCCGCGCCGCCGGGAAGGCGCGCTTGAGCGCCCGCACCGCGGGCAGGGTGAGAATGACGTCGCCCAGCGAGGAGAGCCGCAGCACCGCGATGTCCCGGAATCCCCCGGCCGGAACCGGGATGGGACGCCCGCCCATCGTTCAGGCCACGAACTGGAGGTTGTAGAGCCGGGCGTACACGCCGTCCTGCTGCAGCAGCTCGGCGTGGGTGCCGCTCGCGGCCACCCGTCCGTCGTCGAGCACCACGATGCGGGCGGCGTGCTGGACGGTCGAGAGCCGATGGGCGATGACCAGCACGGTGCGGTCGTGCATCAGCCGCTCGAGCGCGTCCTGGACCAGGCGCTCGCTCTCGGTGTCGAGCGACGAGGTGGCCTCGTCGAGCAGCAGGATGGGGGGATTGCGCAGCAGCGCGCGCGCGATCGCGAGCCGCTGGCGCTCCCCGCCCGAGAGCTGGACGCCGCGGTCCCCGATCAGCGTGTCGTAGCCCTTGGGCAGGCGCTGGATGAAGGTGTGGGCGTGGGCGGCCTCGGCGGCGGCGCGCACCGCGCGATCGCTGGCGTCGCTGAGCCCGTAGGCGATGTTGCGGCGCACCGTGTCGTGGAACAGGATCGTCTCCTGGGTCACGATGCCGAGTTGGCTGCGCAACGACGCCACGGTGGCGTCGCGCAGGTCCACGCCGTCGAGCGTGATGCGCCCGGCAGTGGGATCGTAGAAGCGCGCCAGCAGGTCCATCGTCGTGCTCTTGCCCGCGCCGCTGCTGCCCACCAGCGCCACGACCTGGCCGCGGCCGATCTCGAAGCTCACGTCGCGCAGCACCGGGGTGCCGGGCCGGTAGTCGAAGCCGACCGCCTCGTAGCGGATGCGGTGGCGCAGCGGCGCGAGCGCCTGGGCCCCGGGGCGGTCCACGATCTCGGGCAGCGTGTCCATCAGGCTGAAGATGCGTTGCGCCGCCGCCACCCCCTGCTGGACGTTGGTGTTGACCTCCGACAGGCTCTTGATCGGCGACATGGTGGTGAGCAGCGCGCCCACGAACAGCATGAAGGTCTGGGGCTGGAGGGCGTGGCTCACGAAGATCTCGCGGCCGCCGAACCACAGCATCGC
>WNFL01099730.1_pt1 | contig 14753 bp, 10 predicted proteins | sample 5400361 | NCBI WGS metagenome assembly WNFL01 (sample SAMN13153351, study PRJNA577476) | soil metagenome | isolation source: 40 cm soil on Douglas fir-dominated hillslope | place: USA:California | collected 2013-09-17
CATTGGAGGTCTAAGCGACAGGTATGGCCGGAGACCTGTTTTACTGGCTTCACTATTTGGCTTTGGCATCGACTATCTCTTTCTTGCATTTGCTCCAACGATAGGTTGGCTTTTTGTTGGCCGAACGATTGCCGGAGTGATGGGCGCAAGCTTCACCAGCGCCAACGCATACATTGCTGATATCAGTACACCTGAAAACCGTGCACAAAATTTTGGGTTGATGGGCGCTGCCTTTGGACTTGGATTCATTGTCGGTCCAATGCTGGGTGGATTTTTAGGTAGCTACGGCCCGCGAGTTCCATTTATTGCTGCATCATGCCTTGCGCTACTCAACTGGCTTTACGGTTTTTTTATTTTACCAGAATCACTCAAGCCCGAAAACAGGAGAGCGTTTACGTGGGCGCGAGCCAACCCGCTAGGAACACTAAAGAGTTTATTTCGCTATCCTGTAGTTCGCGGACTTTTTATCGCGTTGGCGTTTATTTATATCGCCTCTCACGCTGTGCAATCGAATTGGGCATATTACACCACTGAAAAATTTCAGTGGTCCACAAAAGAGATTGGCTACTCTCTAGCTGTAGTAGGGATTGTATTTGCCGTTGTCATGGGAGGATTGATTAGAGTGATCATTCCTAAACTCGGCCAACACCGAAGTGTGTATGTTGGCCTTGGGCTTTATGCCATCGGATTTTTGTTGTATGCTTTTGCAACACAAGGCTGGATGATGTATGCATTCACTGTGGTGTACTGTCTTGGTGGAATTGCAGGACCGGCTTTGCAAGGAATAATGTCGGGAATTGTGGCACCCACGGAACAAGGTGAACTGCAAGGTGGTTTTACCAGTATGATGAGTGCAACTTCAATCGTTGGACCTGTGTTAATGAGTTCGATCTTTTCGTTTTTTACTAAATCACATGAGTCGTTGTATTTTCCCGGAGCAGCTATGTTGTTAGGAGCGATGTTGACGATATGCAGTGCCCTTCTTGCGCGAATGACACTGAAGAAAAGTTTGAAGCCCGCAGTCGTACCCGAAAAGTCTTAGCGATGAATAAGAATGGAAAATACGCCATTAGTTTAGCCCTTTCAATTCTATTAGTAGTCCCGAATCTCCGCGCACAAAATCGATTTAGCGCCATTGGGTTCTTTACTGCGCGCAAGGATCAAGCACACATCAGTTTTGTTCATGAATCGAACAAATGGTTTTCTCGAATGGCAATCGAAAATCATTTCCGCTACGATTCAACCAATGATTGGAATAATCTAAACGAAAGATTTCTTTCACAATATCAAGTTGTGATCTTTTTAGACACGCGCCCGGAAAAAGAAGAGCAACGACTGGCATTTCAACACTATATGGAATCGGGTCGCGGATGGATGGGTTTTCACTTCGCAGGTTTTGCGTTGACGCCATCGGAATATCCCCAGAATTGGGATTGGTATCATAATGATTTCATTGGCGCTGGCGAATATAAAAGCAATACCTGGCGGCCGACCTCAGCAATTCTGAAGGTGGAGGCGAAAGATCATCCTGCTTTAAAAAATATTCCTGCCACGTTTAAAACTTCACCCAGTGAATGGTACAGATGGAATTTGGATCTGCGAAAGAACGATAACATTCAAGTTCTTCTCTCAATCGATCCGTCAAGTTTTCCATTGGGCACCGGACCAAAGTTGCATGAGATATGGCACGAAGGTGATTACCCTGTGGTCTGGACAAACAAAAAATATCGAATGATTTATTTTAACATGGGGCACAACGACATAGATTATGAACACCACACGAACAAAGAGCTATCTCATTCGTTTGGAAACGATATTCAAGACAAACTTGTATTGAATGCCTTGTTGTGGCTTGGCGAGAAAAAGTAATTACGCGTACAACAGCTCCTTTTGCTCCATCACCCGCTCGCTTGAAATGTACTCATCGTACGTCATCAGCTTGTCAACGAAACCATTAGGCCCGACTTCAATGATGCGGTTGGCAACGGTTTCTGTAAACTCATGATCGTGTGAGGTGAAGATCACCGTTCCGGGAAAATCTTTTAAGCCGTTGTTGAATGCCTGAATGGATTCGAGATCAAGGTGGTTGGTGGGTTCATCCAGAATTAAGAAGTTGCCACTAGCCAACATCACGCGAGAAATCATGCAACGCACTTTCTCTCCTCCCGACAATACGCTGCATTTCTTGAAAACTTCTTCTCCTGAGAAAAGCATTTTACCCAAGAAACCACGGACATAGGATTCATCTTTATCTTCGGAGAACTGTCGAAGCCAATCTACGAGGTTGTCATCCGATTTAAAGTACTCGCTGTTTTCATTTGGTAAAAAAGCAGGAGTTATTGTTTGCCCGAATTTAAACTCACCAGAATCTGGAGTTAATTCGCCTGCTAGAATTTTAAACAACGAAGTAATTGCCAAACTGTCTTTACCCAACACCGCAATCTTGTCGCCCTTGTTTACAAAGAAGTCTAGATTTTTGAACAATTGATTTTCGCCAAGCGAATAACTCATGTTTTCTACATGAAGAATCTGATCACCCGCTGTTCTGTTCTGATTAAAAATAATTGCAGGATATTTTCTTGAAGAAGGTTGAATATCATCAAGTGTGATTTTCTCCAGCAATTTTCTGCGACTCGTGGCCTGGCGCGATTTAGAAACGTTAGCACTGAATCGCAAAATAAATTCGGTGAGCTCTTTTCTTTTCTCTTCTGCCTTCTTGTTAGCAGATGCACGCTGACTTAACGCAAGCTGACTCGACTCATACCAGAAAGAATAATTTCCTGTATATAATTTGATCGCCTTAAAATCGATGTCAACGATGTGCGTACAAACCGTATCCAAAAAGTGACGATCGTGAGATACAACAATCACTGTGTTTTTAAATTCCAATAAGAAATCTTCAAGCCATGTGACAGTATGAATATCCAAGTCGTTGGTAGGTTCATCAAGGATGAGGATGTCCGGATTTCCGAAAATAGCCTGAGCTAACAGCACTCTCACTTTTTGATTACCACTCAATTCACGCATCAAAAGATAATGCAAGTCTTCAGTGATGCCGAGGTTGCTCAACAAAGCAGCGGCATCCGATTGCGCGTTCCATCCATTCATTTCGGTGAACTCGTGCTCGAGCTCGGAGGCTTTGATCCCATCTGCTTCCGAGAAATCAGGCTTTGCATAGATGGCATCCTTCTCCTGCATGAGGCGCCACAATTTCGAATGACCTTTGATTACTGTGTCAAGTACAGGTACCTCATCAAATTCAAAGTGATTCTGGCGAAGCACTGCCATGCGCTTACCAGGCTCGAGGCTAACTTGACCTGCAGTGGGGTCAATATCTCCTGCAAGGATCTTCAAAAAAGTAGATTTCCCCGCTCCATTCGCACCGATCACACCATAGCAGTTGCCGTTGGCAAACTTAAGGTTCACCTGATCGAACAACACACGTTTGCCGAACTGTAAAGAGAGGTTATTGACTGAAATCATGGCTCTTGAAAATGAGGCGCAAAGGTACGGAATTTATGGGAGGCGAGTATTATAGCTCCAAAGATTCACTTATACCCATCTAATTGTTGCTTAATTGAGCTATTTTCAGCGGATTGTTACGGTTGGAAAGACTTTCCAATACGATTTCTTCCGCGTCACGGGGAACACTTCCTTTGCTTTGCTCTCGTGATTGTAAATATCTAAGGAGGTGACTGCGTAGCTGTACTTTTTTCCGCGCTTGGCTGTTCGGTCGATAAAATTCTGCAACGGAAGATTATTTTGAGCTGGAAGTATTGCAATTATTTTAGCTGCATCACTGAGCGTGATTTTGTTTTTTTCGAATCGATAAATGACATAGCGATGATGAGAATTCAGATTGGCGCTTTCATTTTCGTTCCAGATCAGTTGCATACCATCATCATGTGCCATAAACTGAAGTGAGTAGTTGCGGTCTTCACTCAACATCGTCTTCCTTGTTTCAGGTGGAAGTGATTTTGTTCGATAGAGCTTGGCGATCAATGTATCGTTGAAGCCCAACGGATTGGATTGAAATGACTTTGAACTAAAGAATGCACTTCCGTGAATATTTTTTAATGAACGATTAAGCCGGATTTGTTTGGGCATTTGACCCGGTTCTTTCCATCGCTCATCTTTGGTGCTTCCATTAATTCGATAGGTTGCTTGTCCGATATAAACGGGAATATCATAACTGTTTTTGTTCCACCATTCCGCTATGATCTTGTAGTTCGCCACTTCAAATCCGATGCTCCAGTAGATTTGAGGAAGAACATAATCAATCCATTTTTCTTTTTGCCATTTGAGCACGTTGGCGTACAGATCGTCATAGCAGGTTTGTCCTGCTTTTGTAGCAGATCCCGTTGAATCTTTATCTTGATTGCGCCACACACCGAAGGGACTTATCCCAAATTGCACTTGAGATTTTACAGAACGAATGCTGTCGCTAAGCTCTTTGATTAATTGATCGACATTATTTCTTCTCCAATCAGCTTTGTCAGAAAAGCCGTTTCCATACAGGGCAAAAGATGCGCTGTCTGGAAACTCGAGATCCTTGATTTTGTAAGGATAGAAGTAGCCGTCAAAATGAACGCCATCGATTTCATACTGATTTACTACTTCCATAATTACGTTGACCGTGTGCTTTCGTGCTTGCGGCAATCCTGGATCGAAATAAAGGTTGCTTCCATATTTCACAAACCAAGTCGGATTTTTAAACACAAGGCTCGAACTGTCAATTCCATTTTTCTCCACATCCATGGCAGCGCGGTAAGGATTAAACCATGCGTGAAATTCAAAGCCTCTCGAATGGGCTTCATCGATCATAAATTTTAAGGGATCATAATACGGCTTCGGTGGTCGACCTATTTTTCCGGTGAGCCATTTAGACCACGGCTCATATCGTGATGGATAGAATGCATCAGCGCAAGGTCGAATCTGAACAATCACGGCATTCATCCTATTGGCTTGATGAAGATCCAACAGTTTCTTAAACTCTGATTGTTGTTCATCAACAGAAAGAATTGGTTTAGAAGGCCAGTCAATGTTTGCCACCGAGGCTACCCATACGCCTCTAAATTCGCGTTTGGGTGCTTGGGAGAAACCAAAGTGGCATTGCGCAAGTGAAATGACGAAATGAACTGCAAGAATTCGAAGCAAATTTTTCAAAGTGAAAAGTTATTGATGAAAAAAGAAAGTCCGTTCGGGGTCACCGAACGGACTGGAGTAAAACCCAAATCACAAGTAACCCTAATCACTTGTTTCTGGTTGCCTTAACTATCTGTTTGTTGCTCTGGAGATGCCGGGAGCAATTGCACCTGTTTTTCCCATCTGCCCTCTTGCAAAAACCGTGTATGCTTTGTTATTCAAAAACGTAGTAAATGAGCTGGTGTTAGCCAATGTGGCAATCAACGCATTTGTCGTAGCATCATATATCTTGATGTTAGTGTAGGTTCCCACTTTTGGCAGCACAATAAAATCTGAAGAAGATTTGTAAGCCACGTTGGAGAGTAGCGTAATCTCAGTAGGTGCAGGAGCAGGTGCCGGGTCTGCAGGAGGTATTGCCTTTAGCGTAAGAGTTGTGCCTGCTATGAAATTGGCAAATCGGATGTAGGCATTTCCATCAATAGGAGCTGCTGACAAATTATCTGGGAGAGTTACCAACTCGTACGACTTGCTCACCCCTACGAAAGCAACAGTGTACGCTCCTGATGTTAATGAAGGAGCACTTAAGGTTGCCAGTGTTTTATTCGGATACGTGGTTGTGTTGGTATATGCATCAGGAACCACTACTGAAAAAACTCCCGAACTTGCGATGGAAGAATAATTCGTTACCGGAAAAACACTTTGGTAAGCAATGCTACCAACATTAATCTGACCTGCATTTGCAGCGCCTACCGTAGTGATCACGCTCGCAGGATTGCCAGTGATCTTTACGTTATCTACAAATAAATTGACTCCAACTGTATCTGAAGCAGCGTGGATGAACTTAACCTGAACAGCAGAAGAATCAGCGGGCGCAGTCAGTCCTTTAAAATACTCATGTTCCTGACCACACGAAAACATCGCTGACAATGAAGTCAGCGTGGTTATGTATGCAAAGATTTTTTTCATAATACTTTATTTTTAATAGAATGAATTCTAAGGTTGGCTAAACCATTGTTCCACGGTATTGTAATCAAACTTAGTGGCACCGATCTTGTCAAGTGCGGCAAGATTCCAAACATATTCTGAGTTGTACCTCGGCCTTGCCCGGTAGGCTGGTTTGCCATTGTTGGTTGCAAACAGCGGACTGGGCAAAACAAACCCGGTATAGACAGTTGCATCATAATGATACCTTCTCATGTCAACCCATGTTTCCAAAATTCCATGACCCCACATCGCAATGTATTTTTGCAACATGATCCCACTCAACGTAAGCTGTAATGTTGTTTGCGCAACAGCCGTGCTGGCCATATAGGTGTTCTTGTTTGCTGCGGACACACCCAGATAATCCATGTGCGCCTGGATGCCATTTTTATATGCAGCGAGGGAAGTGACCAAGTCATTCTTCTTAGAGGCAGCCTCTGCTTTTATAAACTGCATTTCAGCATAAGTGAAAATCGGTATCGATGAATTGTCCAAAAAAAGAAACTTCCCATAGAATGTTGGAATAGCCTGGGTGCCAGAAAACGTATTACCTGAGCCATTGTTCAGCCCCCGATAGGTAGCATCGGTTGAAGGTTGAAGCATCAGCGGTAAACGAGGATCTATAACACCAGGGAACTGGCCTGTGCCATCGAGGAGTTTGAGCAAAAAATTTGCCTGACGGTAAGTACCCAAGTTTCCACGGGTAGGTCCAAAGAAATTATTGTTTCCACCATCGGCATTGGTTATGCCCCCTTGATGTGGCACATAGAAATTATCCGTGTTGGATGCCATGGCTTGATCTACAAACGATATCACCGCATCCGGATTATAAGAAGATTTGTTGCTGATGTGATGTGCGTTCCTAGCCAATACAGCATAAACAAATTTTTTCCACTTATCTCGGTCTCCTTTGTAGGCGAGATCACCGGCAGCAAGTGTATTGGTTTGATCATCCATGTTCAGATAATCCAAAGCCTGATTGCACAACCTTACTACCTCGGCATAAATCAAATCCTGAGTGTCGTAATCAAATATGTAACGGTTTGGCTCCCATGCTTCTTTAAGAATCATTTCACCATAGCAATCTGTTGAAGTCTGCCAGCTCCAGGCACGAATGGCACAAGCTGCACCGGCATACCACCACTTTTTGTTTTTGACAGCATCATCAACGATGAGGTCAATGTTTTTGCCCATAGACCAGTAATGTTGTCTCCATTTCTCCCCCAGCGCATCACTGCCTTGCAGCCAACCGTGCTGATCTCCATAGAAACTTGCTCCAGTATTTGCCCAATTCTGTACATAGCATCCAAAATAGCGGCTATCGAATGCATCCCCCCTCCACATTTCCTGAAAGATCGGAGGAAGCAATACCTCAGCGTTTGCCACTTGCGGAAAGCTTGGGTCACGGTTTATATCCAACCAGCTTTGACAGGATGATAACATAAGCATACTGATCACCAAAGCCGTTATTCTTAATTGTTTTTTGCGATTCATAATCATAAGATTTAATTACAAGCCTATTCTAAATCCAAACGTCATCGTTCTTGGTATTGACAACGATCCGTAATCAAAGCCAAATGCACCGGCACCCGTAGTTGCAGGAGTTGTTCCGTTCACCATGGGGTCAGCTCCTCTGTAATTTGTGAGGAGGAACAAATCTGTGCAGGTGATAAAGGCGCTCGCAGATTTAAGTGATTTTGTTTTCGATAGCCATGAAGTTGGGAATGCGTAAGCAAGAGTAACATCCCGTAGTCTCAGCCAATTGATGTTGTGCTCAACAAAGTCAGATTCAGCATATGCAGCATAGTAGGCACTTCCCATGGTATACGGAGTCAACTGAATGTTGTTCTTCGTTGGAGTGCTTGAATTTTCAAGACCGTCTTTGAGTACGCCCTTGAACACCACAGGCTGCTCGCGGTTGAGTGATCGCGTGCTCAACCCGTTCTGCCACAAATACATTTCATTTCCATTGAAGATGTCTCCGCCTTTTCGGATATCAAGCAAAAAGGAAACGTTGAAGCTTTTGTATCTGAATGAGTTGGTTAGACCAATCATAAAATCGGGCTGTCTTTCGCCAATTGGTAAGAAGTCTGCCGTTTTGTAAGGCAGTCCTGTTGCAGGGTTGATCATGATGTCACCGTTTTGGTTTCGTTCGTAAGTCACGCCACCAATGGATGTGCCTGATCCAAGACCTCTTTGTAAGTAAGCCCAGTTATAGTACGGATATGTTTGTGCATTGTAAAAACTCTGCTCGTTGGATGGGAACATGCTGCCTCGGGCGTTTCCTAAAAGCCAGGTATCTGAATTATAATATTCTTTGACCTGGGCTGGAAGTTCGATGACTTTTGATTTTGCTTTCGAAAAGTTGGCCATCACATTCCATTCAAAGTCACCTCTGACGATCGGCTTGGCGGTTAACTGAATTTCAAATCCTCTCACTGACAGATTACCGCCATTCAATAAANNNNCGCTGAGTAGAGATTTGATCGATGCGATCGTTTTGGTAAGCTGCAATGTCTAAGCCTATTCTTCCGTTAAAGAATTTCAACTCGGCACCCACTTCATTTCCCTTCGCGCGTTCAGGTTTGAGTGCCGGATTTCCTCCATAGAAGTCATACGAAAAACCTCCGCCCGTATAATTCCGGTTGATCAAACTCGATTGGACCTTGTAAGGTGGAGCATCCTTGCCCACCTCGGCATAAGATCCTCTTAACTTTGCAAACGAGAGAGGTCCGAGATTTTTAAAAGCATCCAATTCCGTAAGCACGAGGCTTAGCGATACACTTGGATAGAAATAGGAATTATTGGCAACGGGCATTGTGGAAGACCAGTCGTTTCTACCGGTAATAGCTAAATAAGCGAAGTCTCTATAGCTGACATTTAAACTTCCAAAAGCGCTCACTGATCGTTGTTGAGTGATCGTTTGTTTGAAACTCCGGGTAGTTGGTGTGGTATTATTTAAACTGTTGTATTCTTTTAACAGTAGTTGTTGCCCTAACACAGCATTGGCTTCATAGAGTTTGTCATCAAAGCTGCTTCCGATCAATAGGCTGGTTTTAAAATCACCGAACTGTTTCTTTCCGGTAACAAGCAACTGGCCGTTGAGCAGCTTGCTGTTCTCAAAATAGTTTTCGATGGTTCCCCGATTCAACAAATAATTGGGAGCGCCCGAGACAACAATAACTTCACCCACTCCTTCCGGGTGAGCGAAGGAATTTCCTTGCGTAGAATAAATATCTGCCCCCAAACGTGCGATGACATTTAACCATTTGAACGGATCATAGTTCAGCGATAGATTTGCCATAATCCGGTTGGTTTTATCCTTGTTTATGTTTTTGTAAACAGAGAAAAAAGGATTGTTCGGCTCTGCGTAAGTGGTTGCCGGAGTTGGCGTATCAGGGATCAACCTTCTTCGTGTTCCGTCTGCATTGAGATATTGAGTCATATCATCAGTAGCTGGCCACCAAAGTGAGCTCAATACAAAACCATTTGGCCCGCGGAGAGGTTTTGTGTTGTTTGTAAGCACGTAGTTTAGTGTGGTGGTCACCTCGAGCTTATTGGCAATTTTCGTTGCGGAAGTCAATCGGGCAGATAGTTTATCGTAATGACTTGTTGGTACTACACCATCTTGATTGTAATAATTAACCGAGAGGCGGTTTGTCATTACTTCGTTGCCACCCTCTACAATAATGTTGTGGGTCTGGCTTGTACCGGTTTTGAAAAAATTGTTGACGTTATCGTATTTCTTGGCGGCATCGTCATTTTTTGGTCCGAAATAGAGGAGATCAGACGAATATTGCGTTTGATTGAAATAGCCTAAATCACCAAGGCCATAAGTTGTTTGCGTTTTTGGAAAGCGATAGAGTTGTTGAAACCCAAAGTTATTGTCATAAGTTATTTTGGCGCCTTTCGATCCCTTCTTGGTAGTGATCAAAATTGCTCCACTGGCACCACCTTGCCCATAGAGTGCTGCAGCCTCGGGTCCTTTCAAAATGGTGACTGATGCAATGTCGTTTGGATTGATATCCGCAGCACGGTTGGTGTAGTCATTGTTTCGGTTGTCACCGTTCGATACCAAATTGTGCTGATCAAGCACTCTGTTATCTACGGGCAAACCATCAACCACAATCAGTGGTTGGTTATTGCCTGAGATTGACCCAACTCCACGCAGGGTGATGGACGTGGATGAGCCTGGAAGGCCGCTGGTTGAAATCATGGTGAGACCAGGTACTCTTCCTGCCAACGAAGTCATGAAATTGGGGCGCTGCGTTTGCGCTATTTCATCTCCATTCACGTTGCTCACGGAGTAGCCCAATGCCCTTTTTTCCTGCGACATCCCCAGCGCTGTCACCACCACTTCTTGCAGTTGGGTGGCGTCTTCCTTCAAGGCGATATCAATAACCGATTGAGATCCAACTTGAACTTCCTGGTTAGCGAAACCAATAAAGGAGAAAACCACAACCGAATTGTCGCCTTCTACTGAAAGCGAATACTTTCCATCACTGTCAGTAACTGTTCCAATTGTAGTGCCTTTGACTTGAACTGACACTCCGGGCATGCCAATGCCGTTGGCGTCTTTAACAATCCCTGAGACAACACGCGATTGTGCCAGGGCCATTGTTGCCAGCCACCCCGTGAGAGTCACTGCCAACATAAAGCTTCGGTAAAATTTCATACATGAATTTTAGTTTAGTTTAGGTTACTAGGATTTTGACGAAAAATAGGCGCACACAAATTTGGCATTCACGAAGCCCAAACCTTGTTCGAACTTCATAACCCTGTGTGTTGTAGAGGTACACTTCTCGCATAGGCAGTTTGTTTTTTGCTGTTTTTTGCTGTTTTTATTCTGAAAATATTGCAATTCTAAAATTATTATGCAATCTTTTTCGAGAAATTATATCAATCGGTAGATTTTGACATGCTTGCTGCAATAAATTGCCAGAATTATGCTTAAGGAAGAGAGGCTGAATTTTATCCTCAACGAGGTCAAAGTCAGGAATAGAGTGCTGCTTTACGACATTGCCGTGAAACTAAATGTCTCTGAAGACACTGTCAGAAGGGACTTAAAGCATCTGGATGAACAAGGTAAAATCAAGAAAGTGCACGGGGGAGCTGTCTCAAACTCGTTTCATGTTTATAGTTATAGAGAAGATGATATTTATGCCCATGCTGCTAAATCATTGATTGCCCGAAAAGCAATTTCTCTAATTAAGGAAGAGCAAGTCTTACTTATGAGTGGGGGTACTACCAACCTGGAGCTGGCAAGGCTCATGCCTGATCATATGCGTCTCACTGTTTTCACACCAAGCTTACCGGTGGCCATGCAACTTTTGGAACACGAGAATATTGAAACCATTTTCGTGGGCGGGCGCCTTTCTCATGATGCTCAGATTGCATTGGGTGGTGACACGCTCAACACACTTTCTCAGGTGAAGGCCGACATTTGCTTCTTAGGCACAGGCTATCTGGATGCCACTGAAGGACTAACCGAGTTTGACTGGGAAGTGGTTCAACTAAAGAAATCGATGATCAAAGCGTCAAAAAAAATTGTTGCATTGACTATTTCTGAGAAACTGAATTCAAACCAGCGCTTTAAAGTGTGTGATGTGGATGCAATACATACATTGATCACCGAACTGTCCCCGGAAACAGCAATGTTGCAGCAATTTCATAAGTCAGGGTTGGAGATATACTAACCCTTTCGGCTTTTTTGTTGATACTGATACAGCTGCGTTAGCGAAAAATTTATTCCTTTGCTTCAAAGTTCAATCCCCGCGAACTGCTCTGAACATGTACAAACCCCTCATCCGCCCAATTCTTTTTCTGTTCGATCCGGAAAAAATTCACCACTTCACTTTTGCCGCTCTCAGATATTTTGGAAAGCTTCCATTGGCGAAAAGATTACTTCAATTTCTCTTGGTTAAAGAATCGCCATCGCTTGAGCGAGAGTTGTTCGGCATCAAATTCAAAAACCCAATCGGGCTGGCTGCCGGTTTTGATAAAGACGCCAGGTTGATCGATGAACTTGCCTGCCTTGGTTTTGGATTTATTGAGATCGGAACGCTTACACCGAAGCCTCAATCCGGAAATGACAAACCAAGATTATTTCGCTTACCGCAAGATCAGGCGCTGATCAATCGAATGGGTTTCAACAATGAGGGCGTACTCGCTGCCGTAGATCGATTGAAGAGGCGAAGGTCAAAAATTATGGTTGGAGGTAACATCGGCAAAAATAAAACCACGCCCAACGACAAAGCGGTTGACGATTATAATTATTGCTTCGAGGCGCTCTATCCTTACGTTGACTACTTTGTAGTGAATGTAAGCTCACCTAACACACCGGGCCTTCGCGAGTTGCAGGAGAAAGAACCATTGAGGAACTTAATGATGCACGTAAAGCAACTCAGTGATTTGAAGGAAAAACCTAAACCGATCTTGCTCAAGATTGCACCGGACTTGACTTCTTCTCAATTAGACGACATTATCGAAATACTTCTCTCAACCAAAACAGATGGAGTGATTGCCACCAACACCACCGTTTCAAGAGAAGGGCTTACAACTGATGAGCAAATAATCACTACCATCGGTAACGGTGGTCTCAGTGGAAAACCTGTAGCGAAAAAATCGACTGAGATAATTTCTTACTTGCGATCAAAGCTGGGAAAAAATTACCCGATCATTGGTGTGGGTGGAATCATGAAACCCGAAGATGCCATTGAAAAAATAAATGCAGGCGCTGACCTGGTTCAAGTTTATACCGGATTTATTTACGTCGCGAAGAGGATTTGCAAGAAACTGATGGCAGCTCAAAATAAATGAAGCCTCTTAATAATAAAGAGTTGATCTAAAGCGACTCACTTATTGATTTAGCAGCAACATAAGCTGTTGTCCACGCGGATTGAAAATTGAAGCCCCCGGTTTCTCCGTCTATGTTCAGTACTTCGCCCGCAAAATAAATTCCTTTTACCTGTTTGCTTTCCATCGTTTCTAATTCAACAGATTTTAAATCTACACCTCCACAGCTAACAAACTCTTCTTTAAAAGAAGTTTTTCCTTTGATCTCAAACGGACAGCGGATCATAAACTCAATCAATCGATTGATGTTCTTGCGCGGAAGTTCTGCCCACGTTTTCGTTTCTTCAATTTCAGCCAATGAGCACAAGCGAAGCCATAAACGCGATGGAATTTTATAAAGTGGATTGTTGACTATTTTTTGTTTGCCGTGATTCACATTTATCCCTTGCAGATCTTTGCGAAGCCCTTCTTCGGTTATTGACCCTGTCCAATTGACCAATGCCGTGAATTCGTATTTTTTCTCGTGCAAATATTCGGCTGCCCAGGCAGACAACCTTATTACCGCAGGTCCGCTCAATCCCCAATGAGTGATAAGAACCGGCCCTGTTTCCGAAAATTTTGATCCCGCAATTTTTACTTCAGCCTGTGCAACTGAAACGCCCATTAAATCTTTAAACTTGTTTCCCGAGTCGTTGAACGTAAACAAGGACGGAATCGGGTTGATGATGGGGAAAGGTTTTAGCCACTCATAATTTTGCAAGCTGTTATAACCACCGGTGGCAATTAAAACTTTGCGTGCAATAATTTTTTCTGTGTTTAATTCGAGCGTAAAATCATTTTCATTTGGAGTTATCTTCTTTACTTCCGCATGTAGTTTGATTTTTATTCGGTGGCGCTCAGTCTCATTCAAAAAACAATCAATGATCGTTTGTGAATTGTTTGTCACGGGAAACATCCGTCCATCTTCTTCGGTTTTGAGTTTGACATTTTTTGACTCGAACCACTCAACCACATCTTTCGCCTGAAATTTTCTGAACAGCAATTTTAGTTCTTTACTTCCACGAGGAAAATGTTTTGAAAGAGAAGTTGCCTCAAAGCAATGATGGGTAACGTTGCATCGACCGCCTCCGGATACTCTTACTTTAGAAAGGAGTTTTGTTGTCTTTTCAAGAATGAGAATGGAAAGCCCGGGTTTCATTTCTGCGGCAGCGATCGCCCCAAAGAAACCGGCCGCGCCCCCGCCAACAACGACTAAATCGAAATGAACGAGTTCTTCCTGTGCAACCTTCATTTACTGGAACTAAACATGATTGCGAATAGAGCAAATAAAAAAGCCCGAACAAAACGAATTGATGAGGCTGATAAAAATATTTACCTTCCTTGAAACCATTGCACATTTTAGGAGTAGTAAGCAAAGCAATTCCCCCAGCCATGATCAAAAACTATTTTAAAATCGCCTTTCGCAACCTTCGCAAAAACTTAGGTTATTCCTTCATCAACATTGCTGGGCTCGCCACAGGCATGGCAGTGGCGTTGCTCATCGGCTTGTGGCTTTGGGACGAACTCACCTTTGACAAGTATCACAAAAATTACGACCGACTCTCGCAGGTGATGCAGCACAACATTTACAATGGCACCAAGGGCACGCAGATGTCTAATCCTTACCTGCTGTCGGAAGAGATACGCAATAATTTTGGCAGTGATTTTAAATATGTGCTCCAATCCACCTGGAACTTCGGGCGCATTCTCACCGTGGGTGACAAGAAGTTTAACAAGAGCGGCATGTACTGGGAGCCCGGAGTTATCGACATGCTTTCGATCAACTTATTAAA
>WNFL01036106.1_pt3 | contig 14752 bp, 18 predicted proteins | sample 5400361 | NCBI WGS metagenome assembly WNFL01 (sample SAMN13153351, study PRJNA577476) | soil metagenome | isolation source: 40 cm soil on Douglas fir-dominated hillslope | place: USA:California | collected 2013-09-17
GCCCCGCTCCCCCCTCCGCTGCCTAGGTCGTCGTCACGCAACCCCGCTGGGATAGTCACTTCCACGACGACCGGGTCTTCCCAGTCGAAGGGCACCCTAGCTTGCAGAAGTAAGAGGGAAACCGGTGCTAAGCCTCGAGTATTCTCCGGTTGAGCCGCCCCGCGCCCTTTTGACACTCTTCAACTCATCCCTCGACTCGCTTTTCTCTGGACTCGGCTGCCACCCCTAAGGCACGTGCAGAGAATTATGTATGGACTCTTGGTCCTGTGATGTCTTTTGTTCTCCATTCTCCATTTGTGTCTGGGAGAGGTACACCAATCGATCGAAAACATTAAGCGTCGCTTTATGTACTAATGCCCAAATGTCATAATATCGAATGAAGGTCGCCATCCTCAATTATGATCCTGCACAAGCGCCCTTGCTTTCAACCACCAACTGCGCTCACCACAAACCCGGTCAATAATCCACCTTCACTCTCAACTGATATCTGCAATGTCCAACACCGCTCGTGCAACGTCAACCGCTGCCCAGTTTCGTCCCAGAGCTGGAAGGGAGGACGCCAAGCAGAAAGGCAAGGGTCCACGCAACAGTACCTTGTCCCAAAATATATCCGAAGCCAGTACATCACAGTCCCCGGCTTTGCGTGCTGTTCAGGGCCGTTCCACAAAAGTGAGACAAAATCGACGAGTACCTACCCACTGTAAGGCTGTATAACTATTACTATAATACCAAAAATACTAATTTGTTCAGTCTTGTCACTCCCTCTTGTGAGCTGATCGAACACAAATGTTGAATTGACCCTGATGCCGAAGAATATGTCAGGGCCACCATCCAGAACTCGCGACTAGGGTTTCTGCGTTCACCAACTCGCTGCTATCTCACACACCCGCCATAACCGGATTGGACCCCTCTATAGTGGTCTCGCCTGCAAGATTGCATCTTACCTTGGGTGTCATGCACTTAGTCGACGAATCTCATGAGTCTCAACATCCTAACCAGGCACAATCTGATAATAATACGACAGATGAGCGCATTTTCACCATCCAGGAGGCTATTGCTCTTCTTCATTCTCTACGCGAACCCGTTCGGGCGCTGTTGAACGCCCCAGGAGGTGACGGTTACTTACGTGTACCACTCAACTATGCAGGGGTGCTACAGGTAGAGAGAAAACAGAATGCTTCATCGAACGTTTTCTGGGTCGGACCATCTCCGGACCTTGTACAGCTGCCCGGCACGCTGGAGCACACCTTACAAGACGTCGGGAGTACGCTGGTCGCTTATATCATGGTATTTTATTTTGCTAACCCGCCGTAACAGGATTGGTAAATGCCGAATTCAGAAAGGCCGGGTTCATAACAGAGAAGCGTCCATTGAAGGTGGGTGTCATCGTAGAACGCAATTGGAGCGGACGCCTAATGAATACGAAACCTAGCTGCATTGTACTCTCATCAATACAAAGTATCGTAAACCTCGTTCAAAGGGACGTTACCCATTCAATCACGACGAGCTTTTTTCCTCTTCTGCTTTCACATCCCACATCTCACGTCATGATTCTCGACCTACCTTCTATGGCTCCGCGGACGTTCCTGCTACCTCAACCATCGCTCACGAGCCGAATGTTGCTCGGATACCTAGATCGACGCAAGCTGTAGCAACTCATTCCGCGGAAATAATGGGCAGTTCTACTTCAAAGGGAGTAGCAGAAGACCAAAATGACGACGAAGGGGACATTAAAGCCACGGCGTCGGTCGCTGGCCATCCTGATTTCGGGACTTGGGCCGTGCAGGAAATCCAGCTCTGTCAGATGCATGGGAGGGATCGGCACACCGGTGCTTATATCTCTGTAGGAAGTATCCAGTTGGTGGACTAGGAATTGTACTCTCCACCACGCCTACGTTACGAAGAAGAATTCGGTGGTGTATTAGACTATCGGAGTAGTGTTGCATTGTATTTCGAAAGATATTTTGAGACCAATTGATCCCAAGTTGAAGCAATTTGAGTATGGAAGCCCAATATTGGCAGGACACAGCTCAGGCTTGGTGAGCGGGCAAAGGTGTCGCGTCGCTTTCAGAACTGGGAATGTAGCAGCAAAGCTCCTAGTTATATTGTAGAGTGCACAGCGAGCCCAGACTTGGCCACTCTAAATCATTAATATTGCGTTCGTTTGCATTCAGGAACCACGGGCGTGGCAAAGGTGACCAGCTGGGCGTAGGCGTAAATAGAGTGTACTAACACGTACCGTATAGGGTGTGGGTGAGCTTAGCCACTAATCGCGCTTTGCGACGGACCAACCGTTCCTGTCAGTCTTGGACTCTACCTCCTTTGCCTTTTTGCGAAAGACAACCGAACGCCGCACAACTTAACTTCCAAACGTTCTATAATGTCTAAACACACTATTACATCAATTCCTGATACCCCGACGCCTGAGACGAGTGGAGATTCCGCTGGTTCGGCAACCCCTGTCAACGGCTCGGAAAGGGGAGCGCAACAAAGATACAATCCTATCGAGTTCTTATCATGGGCTCGTTCTGTTATTAAGTACAGCGAAATTAGAGGGGGTGAGTGGTTGCTCTTCCCTGCCAGTCTGGAACGCAACAAATTCTTTGGAAACGACGTCTGCTTCCAGCTTGTACTGACGAGGAGTCTGTAGAATCGTTTGATATTACCGGAATAGTATGCTGCTGGCAGAACTACATCCTCGACGCGTTCCATGCTGAACTGGAAGTGATGAAAGCAGAAGGTGACCTTCATTTGTACGGGCTTGACAAACCCGAAACATTGACCGACATAGAGCAGGGTGAGTATATTTATCAGATACCTTTACACTTGGATCACGTACTGATACCGACCCACTATGAGCAGAAATTCTCCAGGAAGTTGCGACTGTTGTCCGTGAAGACATCCATAGGAGACTCTGCGTCCGAAAGGAGAACCAAATTAGAAGGGCCACGCGAGCTAACGCCGCCGCCGCCGCCGCCGCTCTTGCGAAGGAACAGAGATTGCGTCGTCGGCTTGTTGTGGTGTACCTCGAGGATAATCAAGATGAAATCTCCGCATGCAAGAAGTCAAAGGCAAAGAAGGGCAAAAAATTCAAGAGCACGAAAAGGACTGATGGGCACGCCTCCAGTCATGTCCCTCAGACCAACATTGTGAGCTGCGCCTCCATCAACACCACCCTTATACACGGTCCAAAGGGAGAGAAGACCAAAAAGGGCCTTCCTAGGGTCCGCCGTCATAAAGTCGACCTCTAGCCATCTGGCGTCTTCATCGGAGAAGTAAAAGGATACACCACCGAGGTGCGGGCCAGAAACAAGCGCCCCATCGTCACCAACCTGTCCGTGGCTGCCGAACTCATCATCGAGAATGCTCCTGCTACCTTCGGGAAGGGAAAACGACAAGTTATCCAACTCTCGAGCCCATCTCAACCTCATTCTTCCCATTCCATGCCGGCTATTTGCGAAATCCGTTGGTATGTGACCAGTAATCCGCTCACGATCGTCGAGGCCAACGAAGTTCCGAAGGTTACTGGAGGTGGAACGTGATCCTTCATTGTAATCTCCCTGGTTTATGTGTTCCTGTATCGTGTGTGTACTTGTCGAGCGAAGTCGATGTTGTTTGTGTCAGATTTGTTTGGTTGAGGGCCGTATTTCTTTTCTCCTCTTTTCGGAGAGGGTGTCCTTGTATCAATGCTGTCACTCCGTCCGTTACTTCTTGCAATTCTTCCTTGTGTGTGTCCTTCCCGGCAACTCTTTCGCTCCAGTGCGGTAGTGTACCATTGTACATATCGGTATTTGGAACATCGAATGAATCGTTTGTGTTTGTATGATGCAGTTCCTTGGTTTCAGATCGTTGATGATGGTCCAGTCCGAGTCCAGGACTCCGACATTTAGCTGTCGGAAGACAGTCAAGGAGGAAGATTGAAATCAAACGGGTTACAAGAGCGGGAACCCGAAGTTCCGAAAGAGCGTTGCTCTGATCGCTGGCATTCGGACCCGTGAGGCGCGGTGCTTGTCCAAGGGGCTGGGTATTGAGGTATTGACACTAGGCATTGCGAGCTATAAGGATCACAAAATAGCTGATTGATTACTCATCGTCCTTGGGCCAGGTTTGTTCCTTCCACAGTGGATGCTGGCGGACAGGTCCCTGCCAAGTGGTTGGAAAAAATTAAATCGTCCAGAACAGAGCCTTGAAATGATCCTGGCAGCGCCTATAGGTCTATTCGGCCGTTCGGAGCCTGTTTGTTATTCCGGTATCGTGACGGTATCGTGATCTCCGCCTGTGTCATATGAGAATATGAGACAGGAATTTGGAGAATTAAACGAAGACGGACCAGGTGATGTCTTTATGGCAAAGACAAAGTCGCCGGCGCCGTGCAAGCAGCTTTCCATTTACGGGTGCTGAAGCGGCTGACCGTGGGGACGCATGAGCCGTCCTGGGCGGAAATACGGCTAGACGCGGATGATTATAGGCGGTCTGATTAGGCTCTTCGTACTGTACAATTGCAGTGGCAGGAGTCAAGTCACGGTCTCAGTTCAGAGCCGATCCCAAGCTTGGTCTCCTCCCCAACCTCGGATTTTGCCCGCGCTCGCTGCTCACAACAACGACGGCAGACTTTCAGTGTCCGTGAGGCAGGAAGTCTACGCTTATTGCTTTCCTCCACGAGTTCCCGTGACGCGTCCCGAGCTCGGTCGCGTTTATATGACTCGCAGCACATAACGCCGGCCCAGAATAACACCTCAAGTGGTATTAAAGCCGCTATATTTCACGATACTCGGCATATGTCGCATCACGATGATTCACGTCCCCACACGCCCGTGTTTGTCTCACAGCCCATTCACCACACTCCCCATAACGCAGACAAGATCATATATCGTTTCTTCCATAAATTCTTTCTTGTAGTCCTCAACGCTCGCGCCACAAACCTCTACGAGGGTGGTCCTCGCAGTGGCAAGGTGGACAAATGGGTGTGTATCTAGTCTGCGTTCTCAAGACACGCTGCTAATAGACCACTTAGTTTAACCTAGAAACGCCAGATAGCGATATGTATAGGGATGTTCTTCGCCAGTACCGCCAGATATCGACACATGCGCAGCAAACCACCCTGACGCTCCATGTAGTATTGACCATACCTGAGCTCCGGAGCAATCAAGTCGTGGTACTACAAGGGGAAGGTAGCCCAAGAGTGCGCATCGATCCGACTCCTCGAGGTGTCCTCCTCGAGTCCTGGGTTCTCTCCATCCTCTCTCCATCCGCGACTTCGGTTGCGAGCGTCTCATCCACCTCTTCGTCTGACTCACAGGAGGTATCACTCGCTGCGGTATACAAACACTCCATTTCTCTGTTCCGTTCCCTCTACTCCCTCACCCGCACTTTGCCTGCATCGAAACTTTACAAGCGACTCCGGTCGCTCTCAGGGACAGCACAGAGCTTAGGCTTCGAAGTCAGAATGTCGACAGATTTGGCGGGTGTCCTCTGCTTCGATACTCCATTGTCTTCCACTCATGCCACGCCCGCCCTCACGGCAGTGCACGCCTTTCCTGCGCTTTCGACGCCTTTAGGTGCTCTACGCGCGTCTGTTCGCTACCTTACTTCCCCAAACCTGGGCATTGATACCCTAGAATCTGTTCTGTCCTCGCGCTTTTTCTCTCAGGACGCTAGGGACCAACGGGAGCAATTGGCCGACCCCCCGGTTGAGGAAGAATCCGTCGCATTCACCCCGACCGTTCTTCGACACCGTGCACGTGACTCGGCTGCTGGATCACCTTCCTCTACTGGAGGGCTGCGTTTTTCTTCGCGACCCCAGACGCAGATGGCCCCAACGTCTTTATCCCTGCAACAACATCAACATGGTCCCGCAGGTCAAGGGCATAGTCGAACAGTATCGTTCCCTGCCGCGAGCAGCGAAGCCCAACCCATGCTCGTTCGTACACCGAACATAACCAGTTCCACGGGCTCGGCGTCGGACAAATCAACTGGACCCGGAGGGTTACCTTTAGGTACCAGTCCGAGTAATAATAGCCCCCGGTTTGCTCAGTTGCGTGTTGATTTGCCGTTTGCAACCTCGAGTGGTAGAGGAACCCCAAGCCGCGTGAGGAGAGACAGTTCGAATCTACCGGGCATACCCGCATCTCCAATTTCTTCAGCATCATCTAATCTACCCGAGAGTGGCGTAAGTGGCGTTGGCGTTGGGAGCACAGGTCGGCCCGACTCCAGGACATCGATCGCACGGGGACCGCTGTTTAAGTCTCCAACCTACGTGCATGGTTCTATCGGGTCGCCTACATCTGGACCATCGCCCCGCAATTTACCTTTGTCAACCGCTGGAGGTGCGGGCACCCCAAGTAACACGCTTTCCAGACCTCAGTCTATTCCACCAATCTCTTCAACTGGAACGAGTTTCAACACCCGACTTACATCTTCCCCCACATCTGCAGCAGGAATTCAGTTTCCGACGCAACCACCGCCGTTTGCGCCACTGTCAACGTCCGTCCCTCGGAGTGGCCCGCTTGTTCCCCCTTCACCGACTTCAAACGTCCCCAACAAGTCTACGCCAACGAAACGATTCTCGAGCTCCTTTAGCCATCGATATGCCGGTTCCATCACTTCGTCGTCAGGCGTAGAGACATCCGGAAGTGGCAGCGCAGGAACAATTTCTGCACCACAACCTCACTTCATCGAGGTTCCTAGATCAAGGAATACGAGCCTCGTAAGGGTATCCCCATCCTCTCCCCTCTTTCATATACTAATCGGCGCTCCGCAGAATGTTATGCTTGGACCAACGGAGGATGAAGAGAACCTTTCGGACTTTATCAAGGCAATCGACAAAGCCGGACCACTGCCTTCTTCTATTCACTCGAGGCGAGAATCGACAAGTGGAACCGGTTCAGGGATCCGTGAAGCCGGACAACCAGGTGCTGGGTCATCTTCAGATTCCAGTGGCCTTTCGTTTGTGAATCCTGGTGCTAGCTCAGGTGGTAGACCGACCCCGCCAAGGCGACCGACCCCTCCAAGGCGTCCATCATCGGGTGCTTTTGAACGACGGAGAAGTCCCCTGATGAATACCATCCAGCTTCCTGAATCAGGTATAGAAGAAGGAGCAGAAGGTGGCCATGGTGCACGCCATGACACAGAGGGACACGATGCGGATCAGAATCCTCCCTCTCTTGGAGTGGCTGCGAGAGCATTGTTGACTACTGGTCCGATAGTTACCACTCAGAGCGACCTTGATGAGCGCCTAAGGAGTATGGACGCAACGTTCGCGGATAGCATGAGAGGCTTGCGGGAACGGCGGAGGGCGAAAGGGAATTCATTTGACGGTGGCAATACTGCACCACAAGCTATCAGCCTCGGATTAGAATCCTCGACGCAGTCTGAGCAAGAAGGCTTGAATGCGAGGCTTCTTCCCAGACGGATGCTTCCGCAATCACCACCCTCATGATTTAGCCATCGCTTGGTTTCCCTCGTGTCTGGATTTATTATCCGTGTTTGATTTAAGGGCCACTATTGTGAGTCCACCTGCCAGCTTCGACACTAGTACGACGGATTTCGTGTGCTTCCCGATCGCTCGTTCTCGTAATGACCCCTCTGCTTAGCTTGATTTGCCTTCCAGACATTACCCCATACATCTATTTCTCTCAGAAACCTATGTCCCTTATATCCCTGGCCGTCCCTCCCATCATACCTGCCCATCTCGATGTTTTGGTCTTGCCTGTCGTTTTGCCGCTTGATGTGGGGCAGTGAACCTGGCGTATTCTCTTGTTTGAAATCGTGTTATAGTCTCGGTTCTTTAATTCTGGGATTCCTTAGATGTGTCATGATCCTCTCCTCTCGTTCATGTTTCACTCGGTCTAGGATACTTTTATTCTCACTCGCTTGGAGATGTAGCAAGCCTGTTCCTTTGTAGACATGTGGAGTATCGCCAATGGTTCATGTGGTCTCACCGTTAAATATTCAGATGGAAGAGGAAATGCTGTAGGGAGTAATTGACGGCCTACGTTTCTAGAAGTTGAAACACGGTCCAATGTTATACCATATTATTCTTATATTGCATTTCCACCATGAGTAATCCATATGACTTTAGGAAAGCTTTCCAATCGAGAACCGTGGTGGCCCGCTGTTCCGAGTTTAAACCAATTCAAGGTCTTTAGCTCACTTGCATTAATGAGATAGCCTTAACAATCCACATAGATATAATGACAGTACCCAAAGTACTCACAGGTGAATGCACCACTGAACATGTGAGCCTTGACTGACAATTTGTGACTATAATCTCGGGCATTTTGATCAGAATTTCACCTGTTTTCTTTTGACGAACAGAGTTTTTGGGCTGTTTCTTAAAATGGATGCGCGTCGCTGTACGCGTCAATTTGACACAGGACATGTCCTCTATTGTTTTTGACCGGTCGAGGTATTCTTCTCTAGATACGACGTAGTCCTCGCGTTGCTGGGTGCTGAGCTAGTTCATTCAGGTTCGCAGCCGGTTCCTTGGAGCGGCCTACCTGTGAATATGCAACCAAATCAGCGTCGCCTATACCACTAATTAATGTGAATGAGGGTGACCGTTGTGTGCTTTTTTTCACGCTTGGTAGTTGGTTTGAGTGACTGCTTGCCGTCCAATATAAGGCTGAAGCTCGTCTATCGATCCTTCATGGAATTTTGTATCTGTACTTGGCTGATATTTTCATTTCTGGATGCTTCTTCGAGTCGGTGGCGAGGTGGCGGGGGTCCGACGTGGTCATATACCGAACCAAAAAACTCAAGGACAATCCTTCCTCTTCCACCAACCAAGCCTTGAAGCCTTGCAACCCTCCGTGGCCGTTTCGCCTTGTACACTACTTCAAGATGGCTGTGAGTGGTATTTCCGCTCTGCAAGTAAGAAATCGGACGAGCCGTTGACCATTTGCCGCAGACACTCGTAGAGCAAATGCTCGCTCTGCTCCAGCAGACACAGCTACCGGACACGGCGGCTCTCCAAGCGGTCTGTGGATCTTATCTCTCAGTTTCCTCGTGATCGACGCTAATTTTCTGCACCGATTCTGCACCGATTCTGCACCGATTTTTATCGCATGTTTTGGCCTTCCCCCTCCGCACTAGGCTACGACAGCACTCAAAGAGCACTACAAAAAACCGGAGAGCATACCTGCTCTTTTCGAGATCAGTATATCCTCTCCTGAGAAGAATGTGTGTTTTGCTTGCCCCTTGCAGGATGTTTATGACGACAGGAACCCTGAACCCAATTCGATAGATTAGGCAGATGGCCTCTGTGGAAATGCGAAAACTCATCACCAATGACGCTGCCTCGCCGTGGACCCAAGTCCCTGATCCGATCCGAAATCATATCAAGGAAAAGTTGCTTCAGCATGTCTTGGTGGAGCCAGAGTACGACCATCGATTCCTTGCAAGTTCTGGCATGATGCTGATATTCTTCCCTCGCGATGACAGATCAATTGTGCGACACGCACTTGCCCGAGTGATATCTTCAATCGCCGCCATCGAAATGCCTCAGGGCCAGTGGAATGATCTTCTTCCTTTCGTCGAAAATGCATGCAGGTCAATAGAAAGCCGCCATCGCGAGATTGGCGCTTTCATCTTGTTCTCGATCCTTGAAGTGGTGGTCGAAGGCTTGCAAAACCAGGTCGAGGCGTTCCTGCAGCTATATGCAACCTTGCTGCAAGATCCGCAGAGCCTAGACGTCCGAATTGTGACGGTCCGTGGGTTGGGGGTGCTTGCTGGATACATTGATTTGGGGGACAAGCCAGAAATTGTGCGTACTTGGGGGTGCTCCCTTAAAACTTCACACTGACTCGCATTATCCATAGCGTCGCTTCCAGGAGTTGATTCCCAATATTCTTCTGGTAATCGGTCAATGCGTGGAGGCAGGCAATGAAGACGGTTCACGCCATGTCTTCGATGCTTTATCAACTTTCCTCATCCTCGTTGGTATTCATATTCTACATCATACCAAATACTTAATTTTATTCCAGGAAGCTCCTCTTCTTTCGAAGCACGTTCCGGACTTGGTCAACTTCTTGGCCACCATCAGCACCAGGAGAGATACCGACGAAGAGTACCGATCTATGGCCTTGAATGCTCTCATCATGACAATCAAATAGTACGTTCCCCCAAACTTATAGTGCCCTTTCTGACTCAAGGTTTTGCAGTAAGAAGAACAAGATCCAATCTCTCGGACTTGGTAAACCCCTACTCGAATCTCTGATGCCCGTCATCACTGAGCCAGAAGGTGACGACGAGGATGATGAAACACCATCCAAGGTGAATATTCCAATTTTCAGAGACACGGACGGTACTCAATGGACGAACAGTTGGCCGTGCGCGCAGTTGACTCACTTGCCACATCCCTTCCACCTGCTCAAGTCTTCCCTACTCTGTCTCAAATCGTCCACCAGTATTTCAACAATAAGACTGATCCAAACCAGCGACGTGCCGCCCTGCTAGCATTGGGTGTTGTCGTGGAAGGGTGCTCCGAGTTTATGCGCCCGCATATGGATGATCTGTGGCCCTTCGTACTCAGTGGTTTCAAGGACGAAGACGCATCTGTTAGGAAGGCTGCATGCACCTGCCTCGGTTGTATTACTGAATGGCTGGAGGACTCCTGTATCGAGAAACACGAAATCCTTGTTCCTGTACGTCCTCCCCTCGTAGCCGTGGTTCACCGACTTTACTCGATATCCTTTCCAACAGGCGCTGCTCAATCTCGTCCACGATCCTGTTACACAAGAAGCCGCCTGTACGGCTCTCGACGGCTTGCTCGAGCACTTAGGTGACGGTGCCATCGATGGCTACATTGTCGACCTCATGAATCACTTCTCCGGTCTGCTCGATTCCGCACCTCTCAAAGTCAAAGCTGTCGTTGTCGGGGCCATCGGCTCGGCTGCCCACGCGTCTGGTCCCAAGTTTCTTCCCTACTTCCAGGGCACCATTCAGCGGATGGTTCCATTCCTCCAGCTCACTGGCGAGGGCGAAGAAGAGGAACTCCGTGGCATTGCAATGGATGCTTGTGGAACGTTTGCTGAGTCCGTTGGTGCTGAGGCATTCCGACCATATTTCGAGGATTTGATGAAGAACGCATACTCGTGCGTGACTAGCTCGAGCTCACGGCTAAGGGAGTGCGCCTTCCTCTTCTTTGGCGTCATGGCCCGGTTGTATGGTGATGGATTTGCTCCATACCTAGCGAGCGTAGTGCCTGCGTTCCTTCAAAGTATCGCACAGGATGAGATCGGAGAAGAGCTCCCTCTTGGTGCGTCTTTCGGACGTTGTCCTCCGAGACTGGAAACCAAGACTGACACCTTGTAGACCTCCCGGGATTATTAAACAGTGACGCGGGCACAAGCAGCGACAATGCCATCCAAATCCCATCTGAACGCATCATCGATATCGAGGGCATGGATACTGGACAGCTCATGAGGGTCAATTCGGCGATCGCCATCGAGAAGGAGATTGCAGTTGACACGCTCGGAGACCTCTTTGTTGCTACCAAGGGCCACTTCCTGACTTATATCGAGCCCTGTACTATGGCCGTGGTCAAGTCAGTTGGCCACTATTACGAGGGTATTCGCAAATCAGCTATCACCACGCTCATCAAATTTATCGTGACATTCCACGAGATCGGCGACCCACCTCAGTGGACCGCAGGCTTCAACCAAGTATGTGACACAGCTTCACCCTGGTGAAACTTTCACTCACTTCCGTTTAGACTGTTCCTCTCGTACAGAATGTCCAAAAACTCCTCCAGCATGTTATGCCCGAACTCTTGGAAGTATTTGACACAGAGGACGATCGGTCAGTAAATCCTTTGTGTACTAGATCCCATCCTCTTTGTGTGATGAGGAAACACAACTCAGCTCACTACGATGTTATACGCAAATGAGACCAACGAACCTTTACTTTCTCCTGATCTTCTTAATTTCCCAACACAGCCATATGGAATATTGCTGACACACATCCCCAGGTCTGTTGCCTCCACCCTCTGTCAAGAGCTGGCAGAGTCCATTGCAAAGGTCGGACCTGGAATGGCTATTCCTTGTATGTTCCCACCTCTCTCTTACCCACCTCTACTGATCCTGAAGACAGATCTCGACACCCTCTGCACTCATGCCGCTCGCATCTTGGAGGGCAAGTCATTGTGCCAAGTGGACCCCGACGATGATGAGGAAGAACCTGCTGGCAGCCCGGAGGAGTTGGCCGAACTCGATGGTATGCTCATTTCGAGCTGCATGGACCTGGTTTCGGCGTTGGCTACCGTTTTGGGGCCGGAATTCGGACAAGCATTTGGCACTTTCCTTCCTCTCCTCAGCCAATACTATGGAGAGAAACAGTCGCGGAATGAGAGAACCGTCACGATCGGTACACTTGGCGAAATCATGACAAACATGAAGAGTGGAATTACTCCCTTCACAGAGGTCAGTTATCCCCTCATCTCCCTAGCGTGGTACTGATCTCTATGTAATAGCCTCTATTTACTTTGTTCATCAAGTCGTTGCATGATGATGATGCCGAAGTCCGTTCGAACTCTGCATTCGCCCTTGGTGTCCTAGTTGAAAACACCGACACCGACATGAGTATCCAGTATCTCTCCATTCTTCAGGCCTTGCAGCCATTTTTCCAAGTCCCTGCTGCCGCAACCCGCGCTGAGTTGCATGGTCGCGACAATGCTGCTGGGGCGGTGGCTCGCTTGATTCTCAAAAACATGGCTGCTCTCCCTCTCGATCGAGTCTTGCCTGTCCTATTCAGTGCCCTTCCTCTGCAGGCTGATCGTCTGGAATACCAGCCCATCCTCCGTGCCATCTTCCACCTCTTCCAAAGCAATCCCGACTATGCGATGAACTACGTTGACACCTTGCTCCCCATCTTCGCCCATCTACTCAACCCCAGCTCGGATGTTGAGATCGGAGAAGAAAACAAGGCACATGTCATCAACCTTCTCCAAGCCGTTGAGGCGAAGGCGCCTGGCAAGGTTTCTGGAGCCGGACTGTCCGCATTCCTTGCGCAGTAGCTATTCGCTTCATATCTAGGCGGACTTAATTGTCCGAACTACATACCAAAAGATACCAAAAGACTCCCCGGCGTCCCTTCTCGCTCCAATCCAACACCTCTTCCTGTCAGATATCGTTTACAATATTTTGCCTTTTTCTACCTCGCGATGACGGTCGTCGGTTCTCCAGCCCTCAGCCCCCTAGCCTTCCTAGCTACCCTCCCTAGCCTCCTAGCCTCCCTAGCCTCCTGTCACCTTCGAACAAGGCCTCCTAATACTAGCCTTACGAATCAGTCTCTTCTTTGCGCTTCGAGTTATGCACGTTCTTACGGTTACAGTCAATCTAGATGCTTGGGTGATCTTGATGCTTGATGTCGAAGTCAGGACTGGAAGCGTAGCGCCGTGTGGCTGAGTCAGGCGCGGTGGCAGCACAGTCTCAGTAGGGGTTAGGGAGCCTCCTCAAGGGGCGCCTTTGCCGCGCTTTAAAGGCGCTGACGGGTGGGTGCCCCGCACCTGAAAAAACCAACAACTTGGTCCCCTTCACATTACCTGGCCAACTCGACTGTCTCATATCCAATGGCCACTCTTCAAACCACACACAAACACAATACTACTTCATCCTCAAGCATCCCACTCAATGACGCCGAGCTTGCCCAGCCTCCTCGCCGTGTAAAGGGTGTTAAAGTCGTCCCGATGTATCATCCGCGCATGGGTTACCTGCACATTCTCGCCTATGCTGCCTGTAATCTCGTCTCTCGTCTCCCTACCAACGCATCTACCGTATCCGATAGTTCAGAGGCGAATTCTGTTGCGACGCCGAGTCCACCAACAAATTGGGCCCCTTTGCCTCCAGTTACCCAGAACAAGGAAAACTATCCGAATACCCATATATCCATATCAGAATCGGATGGAGCGCTCGCCCCTGTCTCAACTTTGAAGCCCCCCCCGCTTGGTGTACGACGCCTACGATCTCGCGGCGGTAGACCATCCGTGCGGTCTTCGCACCCATACAAGGACTCGTCTTATAGTGAGTTCCGCCACCAGAATATCATCCAACCTGTCTAATCTCGGTTGCGAATTCTGTAGCCCTGCGCTCCTCGAAGAAGGCCAAGCCTGAGGTAGCCATCTCTCCAACTGAGTCCTCGAGTAAGTCCTGAGTAGAGCAGGTGCCTTTGTCCCTATTAATCGACCGTGCTCCTTTTTGAAGAAGCGAACTCCATTCCACCAAGACGCCCAAAGCGCAAGACATACCCACAATCATTGGCGACCTGATCGAAAGTATACAGCGCCTCCATTCTCCCTTCTCCTCATCGAGGTTCCGTCATCCTGGAGTTGGATTCGCATATATCCATCGCCTAGCTTTATTATGCACTCCGGAAACAATGCACAGTGGTGACAAATATGCAGCATAATGCTGTATGTTTTCCCAAAACACGCTGAGGGCGTTCGCTCAGCCAGATCGTAACCGACGCTTTGTATGGCGTTCAGGTGGTTGAGTGGTTTCGAAACGCTTACTAGCTGTCATACGGTCGTTCTGGCCTACACCTGTTACATAGTGTCTATTTATTCAGTACAGTTCACTGCGAGATTCTGGTTCATGGATTCACGGCCCGCCCTCTCCACCTTAGGTAGTTCGCGCCACAGTCCATAGTGTCACTGAGGGTTTCTACGTGCGAAGGGGTGGATCCAGGAAGTGGTTCGTCCTCCGTGCAACCTTCGGTCCTAATCCTAAGCCACAACTATGAATCAGAAACGTAATTG
>WNFL01192880.1_pt1 | contig 14752 bp, 18 predicted proteins | sample 5400361 | NCBI WGS metagenome assembly WNFL01 (sample SAMN13153351, study PRJNA577476) | soil metagenome | isolation source: 40 cm soil on Douglas fir-dominated hillslope | place: USA:California | collected 2013-09-17
CGCCGCCGCATTCGGTGCAGGCATAGACGCTCTTCGCCTTGGCCATCAGCGCGCCTCCGAAACCGGCACCCGCTGCGAGATCGCGCACAAGAGCTCGTAGCTCACGGTGCCCGCGCTCGCCGCGACTTCGTCGGCCGAAAGCCCCTCGCCCCACAGAGTGACGGGCGAGCCGACCGCCGCTTCCGGAATGCCGGTGAGATCGGCGAACAGCATGTCCATAGCCACGCGCCCCAGGGTGCGCGTGCGCCTGCCGCAGACGAGGATGGGCGTTCCGGTCGGCGCGTGGCGCGGGTAGCCGTCGGCGTAGCCGCAGGCGACGACGCCGATGCGCATCGGGCCGCTCGCCGCGAAAGTGGCCCCGTATCCGACGCCGTCGCCCGCGCTCAAGCTGCGCACCGCGATCAATTCGCTGGCCAGCGTCATCGCGGGCTTCAAACCCAGCGCTTCGGCGCTTTCGTCGGGGAACGGCGAGCAGCCGTAGAGCATGATTCCCGGCCTGACCCAGTCCTTGTGCGCCTCCGGATAGCGCAGCAGCGCAGCGGAGTTGGCGAGGCTCTTGCTCTTGGGAAGATCGACGCCCGCGCTCGCCGCCTCGAAGCGCTCGAGCTGCCAGCGCACGCCCCGCGCGCCGTCTGCGTCCGCGAAATGCGTCATAAGCGCAATATCACCTACGTTCGGACAGGCGCGCAGCCGTTCGAGCACGCCGCGAAAATCCTCCGCCGGGAAGCCGAGCCGGTTCATGCCGGTGTTCAGCTTCGCGACCACCGCGATCCTCTTCGGCGGCCGCGCCTTCTCGAGCATTGCCAGCTGCTCCGCGTCGTGCACCACGGTGGTGAGAGCGTGCGCCGCGATCGGCTCGAGCTCCTCGGGCGAGAAAAATCCCTGCAGAAGCATTATCGTGCGGCGCTCGCCCGAGCGTCGCAGCTCGAGCGCCGCCTCCAGCTCGATCAGCGCGAGGCCTTCGGCAGCGGCGAGGGCCCGGGCCGCCCGCGCGATGCCGTGACCGTATGCGTTCGCCTTCACCACCGCACAGATGCGCGATCGGGGTGCACGGCGTCTCGCTGCATCCAGATTGTGGCGCAGCGCGGCGGAATCGATGCGGACTCGGATGGGGCGCATGGCCCGCCATTCGACCACAAAAACGGGATTTCCGGAGAGCGGTCATGGAGAAGCTTACGCACCCGGCAAATGACTCATGGTATAAAGCGGGCGGTCAAAGGCGTTTACGTTCCGTGACGCCCGCGCAAGACGCAGGGTATCGATGAATCGCAGCTTCAGCACCCACGACTCCGCTCACCGCAGGCGCCGAAAATCATGAAGCGGGGTTTCTACACGATCATGGCGGCGCAGTTTTTCAGCTCCCTCGCCGACAACGCCCTGCTGATCGCCGCGATCGCCCAGCTGCTGGAGCTCGACGGCCCGGCGTGGATGGTGCCGCTCCTGAAATTCTTCTTCACCGTGTCCTACGTGGCGCTCGCCGCGTTCGTCGGGGCTTTCGCCGACGCGATCCCGAAGGGCCGGGTGATGTTCATCACCAACACGATCAAGATCGCCGGCTGCGTCATGATGTTCTTCACCGATTACGTCGAATTCGCCGGCATTCCCGGATATGCGCTGGTGCTGGCCGCTTACGCGGTGGTCGGGTTCGGCGCGGCCGCCTACTCCCCGGCGAAGTACGGGATCCTGACCGAGCTGCTGCCTCCGGAGAAGCTCGTTGCCGCCAACGGCTGGATCGAAGGGCTGACGGTCGCTTCGATCATCCTCGGAACCGTGCTCGGCGGAGCGCTGATCAGCCCGCGCATCGCCTCGCTGCTGCTCGCGATCGACGTGCCGCACATCGACACGGGCATCGAAACCCCGGCCGAGGCAGCCATCCTCGTCATCTCCACAATCTATGTCATCGCTGCAATCTTCAACCTGTTCATCCCGGACACCGGCGTGCGCTACGGCCAGCAGCAGACCAATCCCGCGCTGCTGATGCGCGATTTCTACGTCTGCTTCGTCACGCTCTGGAAGGACAAGCTGGGGCAGATCTCGCTTTCGGTAACCACGCTCTTCTGGGGAGCGGGAGCGACCTTGCAGTTCCTCGTGCTGCAGTGGGCCGCAGTTCACCTCGGGCTTCCGCTGGACAAGGGCGCGATACTCCAGGGCATCACGGCGGTAGGCGTCGCTCTCGGCGCTGTGATTGCTGGACGCTTCATCGCCCTGCGGCAGTCCCTCAGCGTGCTGCCGGCCGGAATCGCGATGGGCACGGTGGTCGTCGCGATGATCTTCGTGACGAGCATGCCGATCGTATACGTCCTGCTGATCGTGATCGGCGCCATGGCGGGCTTCTTCGTCGTGCCGATGAATGCGCTGCTGCAGCACCGCGGCTACGTGCTCCTCTCCGCCGGCCACTCGATCGCCGTGCAGAATTTCAACGAGAACATCTCGATCCTCCTGATGCTTGCCATCTATTCCGCGATGATCAGGGCCGACGTCCACATCAACACCATCATCGTGGCCTTCGGCACGTTCGTCGTGGTCGCAATGGGCGCGGTGATGCTGCGCCACCGGTACAACCAGAGCCGCGGCGATTCGCTGCACCTCATCGGAATGAAAACCAGCAAGCAACGCGGATATCCTTGATTTCCCCGCGCCAGCCCCCATGTTTTCCGGGTCATGGGCGCGATTCCCCGCTTTGTCCTCGATGAAGGTTCGCCCCGCTCGGCGCCCCGGCCGCGCGGCGAGAGCGACGACGCGCTGCTCGACGCTTATTCCGCCGCGGTGGTCGCGGCGTCCGAGCGCGTCGGCCCGGCCGTCGTTCACGTCGAGGTCGCTCAAGCCACGCGCCCGGCCGAGGGCGAAGCGCCGCGCCGCGGCAGCGGCTCGGGATTCGCGTTTACGCCCGACGGCCTCATCCTCACCAACAGCCATGTGGTGCACGGCGCTCGCTCGATCCAGGTGAGCTTCGCGGACGATGCGAGCTTCGATGCGGACTTGGTCGGCGACGATCCCGACACCGACGTCGCGGTGATCCGCATCGGGGGGCACCAGCTTTCCACGGCGACGCTGGGGAGCTCGCGCCGCTTGCGCGTCGGCCAGCTCGCGATCGCGATCGGCAATCCCTACGGCTTTCAGCACACGGTGACGACCGGCGTGGTGAGCGCGCTCGGCCGCAGCCTGCGTTCCGTGACCGGGCGGCTGATCGACGACGTGATCCAGACCGACGCCGCGCTCAATCCGGGCAACTCGGGCGGGCCGCTCGTCGACTCGCAGGGCGAAGTGATCGGCGTCAACACCGCGATCATCCCGTTCGCTCAAGGAATCTGCTTCGCCACGGCCATCGACACGGCCAAATGGGTGGTGGAGCAGCTGCTGCGCTTCGGCCGGGTGCGCCGCGGCTATATCGGCGTGGGCGGCGCGACCATCCCGCTTTCGCGCCGCGCCGTGCGCTTTCACGGCCTCGCGGCCGGAGCGGGAGTGCGCGTCGAGTCGGTCGAGCCCGGCGGCGCCGCACGGGAGGCGGGAATCGAGCCGGGAGACGTGATCATCGGCTACGACGGGCAGGACGTGGCGGGGCGGGAGTCGACGAGCTGCACCGGCTGCTCAGCGCGGAGCGGATCGGCAAGACCACGAAAGTGACGCTCCTGCGCCGTACGCAAAAGCTCGACCTGCCGATCCGCGCCGCGGAGATGCCGCCCAGGCCCTAGGCTTTCAGAGCACCACGGGTTTGTCCGGCAGCTCGTTCCGGCCTTCGCCCGAAGGCGGAAAGTGCACAGCGAGCAAATCGCTGATCGCGCGAACGCCGATCACCGCCCCGCGCTCGAACTGCCGGCGGGCGAACTCCTGCTGCATCTCGCCGCAGATCGCTTCCCAGGCAGTTGTCCCGACTTTGCCGTGGATGCCCCGATCGGCGACGATTTCGACGCGCCGGTCGGCAAGCAGAAGATAGATCAAGACCCCGGAGTTGTGCTCGGTGTCCCAGACGCGCAAGCGGCCGAACCACTCCACCGCGCGCTCGCGGGACCGGACGCCGCGAAGGAGCTCGCCCAAGGGCAGCGAAGCTTCGATGGCGAAGCGCAACTGGCCGGCGTGGCGGCGCTCCTCTTCGCCGATCGCTTTTTCGATGGCGCGCAGGGCTGCGGGAGGGAGCGCGCGCCTGACCGACCGGTGGTCGGTAAACAGGTGCCGCGCAAAGCGCTTGAAGTTCATCGTCTCACCAGCTGCCGGAGGCGCCGCCTCCGCTGAATCCGCCGCCGCCTCCGCTGAACCCGCCGCCGCCGCCGAAGCCCCCACCGCCGAAACCTCCGCCGCCGAAACCTCCGCCGGGCCAGCCACCGCTCGACCACCCGCCGCGGCGGTTGCCCAATCCGTTGACGAGCGCGATGACAAATCCGATCAACCCCCCGATTACCGCGAACGCGAGCACGCCCGCCGCCACCCAGACGATGGCGCCGACGATCCCTCCGGAAATTCCGGCCCCGATGACCCGGCCGAAGAGGCGCCTGAAGATCGCATCGGTCAGAACCAGCGCGACGAACAGCAGGAATATCGTCTGGAAATCGATCGCGTGATGAACGCCCTTGATGACGACTCCCGACGGCGGCGCAGGCAAGCCTTCCCCCTCGATCAGCTTCATGAGTGCGCCGGTTCCGGCGGCGATGCCGCCATAGAAATCGCCGGTGCCGAAATGCGGCGCGATCACTTCGCTCACTACCCGCTTGGCGACGGCGTCGGGAATCGCGCCCTCGAGACCGCGGCCGACTTCGACGCGAAGCTTGCGGTCGTTCTTGGCGACGACGAGGATGACGCCGTCGTCGACGCGCGCGCGGCCGACTTTCCACGCATCGGCGACGCGGATCGAGTACTGCTCGATCGTCTCCGGCTGGGTGGAAGGCAGCATCAGCACCGCGATCTGGCTGCCTTTGTCGCGCTCGAAATCGCGCAACCGGCCATCCAGCGCCTGTATCTGGGATCCGGTCAAGGTGCCGGTGAGATCGGTGACCCGCGCATTGAGCGGCGGCACCGCGACCTCCGCGCGAGCGGATACGAGGCCCGCGACGAGAACGCCGGCCGCGACGACGCCGAGCCAGCGCTTGAGCATCAGATTACTGCTTGGCCGGCGCGCCCGGCTTGCCGAAATCGACCGTCGGCGGTTTTGAGATGGCCTTTTCGTCCTCGACGCTGAAGCTCGGCTTCACCGGGTAGCCGAACAGCATCGCCGTGAGGTTGACCGGGAATTGGCGTACGAGCACGTTGTATTCCTGCACGGCTTTTATGTAGCGGTTGCGCGCGACCGCGATGCGGTTCTCGGTGCCTTCGAGCTGCGCCTGCAGGTCGCGGAAGTTCGCATCCGACTTGAGCTGGGGATAATTCTCGGCGACGAGCAGCAGCCGCGACAGCGCGCTCGTCATCCCCGCCTGCGCCTGCTGGAAGCGCCGGAACGCCGCTTCGTCGTTCAGGAGCTCCGGAGTCGCTTGGATGCTGCCGACGCGCGAGCGCGCCTCCGTGACCTGGGTCAGAACCTGCTGCTCCTGCGCCGCGAATCCTTTTACGGTGTTGACCAGGTTCGGAATCAGGTCCGCGCGCCGCTGATACTGGTTGATGACCTCGGACCAGGCCGACTTGACCTGTTCGTCGTTGCGTTGGATGTCGTTGTAGCCGCAGCCTGCCAACCCCGCGGTGATCAGGACAATGGCCGCTGCAAGTAGCTTGCGCATGAATTCCTCCTGAATGAGTCCGCCCCGTAAATGGAGGCCGCGGCGCGCAATTACAAGGCCGCGATGCTGCGCCGGGCGAAGCACAGGTCTTCCCAGGCCTTGCCCTTGTCGGGGAGATTGCGCAGCAGATAGGCCGGGTGATAGGTCACGATGAGCGGCACGCCCTGATAGCGATGCAGGCGCCCGCGCAAGCTCGCAATACTCGCTTGCGTGTCGAGCAGGGCCTGCACGGCGAAGCGCCCCATCGCGAGGATCAGCTTGGGCTTGATGAGCTCGAGCTGGCGCAGCAGATGGGGCGTGCACTGGCCGACCTCGAAGGGCTCCGGATTGCGGTTGCCCGGCGGACGGCACTTGAGCACATTGCAGATGTAGACGTTCTCGCCGCGCTTCAGATCGATCGCCGCGAGCATGTTGTCGAGCAGGCGACCGGCCTGCCCCACGAAGGGTTCGCCGCGCGCGTCTTCCTCGGCACCGGGGGCCTCGCCCACCAGCAACCAGTCGGCCTGCTCGTCTCCGACGCCGAACACCGTTTGAGTGCAGGTCTTGCGCAAGCCGCAGGCCCGACAGCCCGCCACCGCATTCTTCAGTTCCGGCCAATCCATGCGCAGGATGCGCGCCGCGCGGTCATCGGCAAGATCGAGCTTGGCGACCCCTACGAGTCCCGGAACCGGAGGAAGGATTTGCGGAGGGCGACGCGCCGGCGGCGGCTTCGAGGCCACCGGCGCATCCGAGCGGCCGTCCCCGGGTTTTCCTCGATCCGGGATTCCCGCATCCCGCTTCGGCCCGCGCAGCTTCCACACGGGAGCGAGTCCCATCTCCTCCAGATAGCGCTCGCTCTTCCCGCTCACAAGTCGAGCGCCAGAACGAGGGCGTCTTCGCGGCCTCGGCGCGCCGGATAGTAGCCGCGCCGCACTCCGACCTGCTTGAAGCCGTATCCGGTATAGAGGCGCTGTCCCACCTCGTTCGTGGGGCGGACTTCGAGGAACAGGATCTTCGCTTCGTGCTCTCGCGCCATTCCGACCACATGCTCGAGGAGGCTCCGCCCGTGGCCCCGGCGCTGCGCATGGGCGGCAACGCTCAAGTTCAGAAGATGCGCCTCGCCCGCGGCCAGCATGAGCACCGCGTAACCGATCAGCCGGCCGCCGTCGCGGTATACCCGGCAGCCGTATCCCGCGCGCAGCGAGTCCCGGAAATTGCCGATCGTCCAGGGAAATTCATAGAGGCTTTCCTCGATCTCGAGCACCGGGCGAAGATCGGCCTCGCTCATCGGCTCGAATCCCGGTGCGGGTCGGAGTACTGCGCTCATCAGCGTTCGCTCGTCTTGAGCGCGACCTTGTCGCGCAGATATACCGGCACCGCCGCGGCGGCGTCCTCCGCTTCCCCCGCGGCAAAACGCGGGATCGCGAGTTTCAGCACCGCCCGCGCGGTCGGGGTCGTCTCGGGACGGATCGAAGATACGCATCGTCCGAGCCGGGTCCCGAGGCGTTCTCGATAGGCGGCGAATCCGTCGCCGCAGCCCGTCCAGCCCTCACCCGACGCGACGGGCACGGCCTCGGGCCGGTAAAGGCCGGGGGCGGAAACTTCTTCCCATCCGGCGCCTGCCCTCCGGTACGCGGCATGATACACCTCGCCCCTGTGCGCATCGAGGCAGGCGATGATCCGGCCGAGCGCCGCCCCGTCCGCCGCTTCTTCGGCCAGAGCGAGCAGAGTTCCCACCCCGACCACGCGCAGGCCGCGCGCAAGCGCGAGTCCCTGGGTCACGCCGGCCGCGATGCGAAGGCCGGTAAACGAGCCCGGACCCGCACCGTAGGCAATTCCATGGATTTGCGCGAATTCGAGCCGCGCTTCGACGAGCACTTGATCGACGATGTCGAGGATCCTCTCCGCCTGGCGCTGGCCGGCGGGCTCGTGACGCGAAAACAGCGCCTCGCCGCAGCTCGCCGCTACCGAGCAGAAATCGGTCGAGGTATCGATTGCAAGCAGATTCATCGGCGCTTCCCGCAAGAATTTTAACGGATCGGAGGGCCGCCTGCGGCGCTTGACGCCGGGCGTTTCAGCCCCGATGATTGCGGCGACAAATAAAACATCCCTCCGGAGGAAAGCATGCAGCCACGGATCGCGCTGATTGCTCTCGCGCTCCTGACGGGTCCGGCGTTCGCCCAGGACGCCTATCCGTCCCACCCGATCACGATGGTCGTCGCGTTCCCGCCGGGCGGCGTGGCGGATATCACCGCCCGGCCCACGGCGTTCGCGATGGAAAAGGCGCTGAAGCAGCGCGTCATCATCGAGAACAGGCCCGGCGCGGCGGGGGCGACGGGCAATGCTTATGTCGCGAACGCGAAGCCGGACGGGTATATGCTGCTGATGGCGCTGTCGTCCATTTCGGTCATCCCGGAAGCGGAACGTCTCCAGGGACACAAGCCCCCCTACGAGCTGACGCAGCTCGCGCCGATCGCGCTGATCTCGGCCGACCCGGTCGTTCTCGTCGTGCGCGAGGAAGCGCCTTGGAAGAACGTCCAGGAATTCGTTTCGGACGCGCGAAAAAAGCCCGGCAAGATCACCTACAGCTCTTCGGGAATCTACGGCGCGCTGCACATGCCTTTCGTCCTGCTCGAGCACGCCACCGGGACCAGCCTGTGGCACGTGCCGTACAACGGCGGCGGGCCGGCGGTGCAGGCCCTGCTCGGCTCGCAGGTCGATGCGACCGTGGGCGGCCCGGCGGCGATGATCGGGCAGATCCGGGGCAAGCGGCTGCGGCCGCTGGCGAGCTTCGGGGACAAGCGGCTCGCCTCGCTTCCCGACGTGCCGACGCTGAAGGAGCTGGGCATCGACGCGCAGTATTTCATCTGGGCGGGATTGATGGCCCCCGCGGCGACTCCGCCCGCGATCCAGCAGAAGCTGCGCGACTCGGTGCGCCAGGCCGTAGGGGACGCCGATTTCCGCAATGCCATGGCGAAGGTCGAGACGCCCATCAACTATCTCGACGCGCCGGAGTTCGGGAAATTCTGGGACGTGGACGCGAAAAAACTCGCGGAGGCAGTGCGCCGCATCAAGCCCGTCGAGCAGAAATAGAAGCGGACGTCGATGGCAGCGGCCCAGGGCAAGGTCATCATCACCTGCGCGGTGACCGGCGCGATCCACACGCCGACGATGTCGCCGCACCTTCCGGTGACCCCGGAGGAGATCGCCGAAGGCGCGATCGGCGCGGCGCGGGCGGGCGCCGCGATCGTGCATCTGCACGCGCGCGAGCCCGCCGACGGCCGGCCGACTCAGGATCCGAAGATGTTCATGCGCTTTTTGCCTGCGATCAAGGCGGCCTCGAACGTCGTCATCAATCTCACGACGGGCGGCGCGCCGACAATGACGGTCGAGGAGCGGCTGCAGCCGGCGCTGAAATTGAAGCCCGAAGTCGCCTCGCTCAACATGGGCTCGATGAACTTCGGGCTGTACGAGATGCTCGGGCGCCACAAGGAGTGGAAATACGACTGGGAAAAACCCTACCTCGCCGGCTCGGACGAGCGCATCTTCAAGAATACGTTCCGCGACATCGCGCATATCCTCGAGTCCTGCAGCGGCAACGACACCCGCTTCGAGATCGAGTGCTACGACATCGGCCACTTGTATACAGCGGCGCATTTCCTCGACCGCAAGCTCGTGAAGCCGCCGCTTTTCATCCAGTCCGTGTTCGGCATCCGCGGCGGCATCGGCCCGCACCCCGAGGACGTGCTGCACATGAAGCGCACCGCCGACCGCCTGTTCGGCGACCAGTATCTGTGGTCGGTGCTCGGCGCCGGGCGCAACCAGATGTTCATCGCCGCGATGTCGGCGGTGATGGGCGGAAACGTCCGCGTCGGCCTCGAAGACAGCCTGTGGCTCGGCCGGGGCACACTCGCCAAGACCAACGCCGAACAAGTGACCAAGATACGCCGCATACTCGAGGAACTCGGACTGCAGGTCGCGACGCCCGACGAGGCGCGCGAGATGCTGAAACTCAAAGGCGGCGGAAACGTCGCCTTCTAAGGACGACACCATGGCAAAGAATTACCGCGTCGCCGTCATTCCCGGCGACGGCATCGGAAAGGAGGTCGTGCCCGAGGGCGTGCGCGTGCTCGAGGCCGCCGGCAGGAAATTCGGCATCGGATTCAAGTGGGACGAGTTTCCCTGGAGCTGCGAGTACCGCGTCAAGCACGGCCGCATGATGCCGGAAGACGGCCTCGCGACGATCCGCGGACACGACGCTGTGTTCTTCGGCGCCTGCGGATTTCCGGGCGTGCCCGATCACGTGTCGCTGTGGGAGCTCTTGATCCCGATGCGCCGCGGCTTCGACCTGTACGTCAACCTCCGCCCGGTGCGCCTGATGCCCGGCATCCAGTCGCCCCTTGCCGGGCGCAAGCAGGGCGACATAGATTTCTGGGTGGTGCGCGAGAACACCGAGGGCGAATACTCGTCGATCGGCGGACGCATCTTCGAGGGCACCGAGCGGGAAACGGTGGTCCAGCAGGCGACCTTCACCCGCCACGGTGTCGACCGGATCCTGAAATACGCTTTCGAGCTCGCGCGCAATCGCCCCAAGAAGCACCTGACCTCGGCCACCAAGTCGAACGGCATCTCGATCACCCTGCCCTACTGGGACGAGCGCTTCAAGGCGATGGCCGCGAAGTATCCGGGGGTGAAGACCGACCAATACCACATCGACATACTCACCGCCCACTTCGTGCAGCATCCGGACTGGTTCGACGTCGTCGTCGGGTCGAACCTCTTCGGCGACATCCTCTCGGACCTCGGCCCCGCCTGCACCGGCACCATCGGCATCGCGCCCTCGGGCAACATCAATCCGGAACGCAAGTTCCCCTCGGTGTTCGAGCCGGTGCACGGCTCCGCGCCGGACATCGCGGGCAAGAACATCGCGAACCCGATCGGACAGATCTGGTCGGGCGCGATGATGCTCGAGCACCTGGGCGAGAAGGACGCGGGCGAGGCCATCGTGCGCGCGATCGAGCGCGTGCTGACCGAAGGTCCGCGCACGCGCGACATCGGGGGCAAGGCCTCGACCGGCGACGTCGGCAAGGCGATCGCCGCGGCGCTCTAGCCGCAAAGACTCAGGGCCGGACGGGGGCGGAACGGTCGCGGTAGATCTCCCGCCCGTGATCGTGAACGTCGCGCCGCAATTGCTGGCGTTGCTCGGGAGTCATGCGCGCGTCCCGATTCGCCTCGCGGTTTTGAAACGTCGTGTCGCGCGCGGGCATCTGCTGAGGCGGCGTCGGCCGTCCCGGCCCGGCGCGCCCGGCGCCCCGACCGCCTTGGCCATGCTGGGCAAGCGCCGGAAACGACGCAAGCAGCACCGTCACGACACAGCCGAAAACGATCAGACTCTTCACTCCATTCTCCCGCTCGCGCGTCTCTTTTCCGTGGATCTCCGCCACCGCGGCCTTCGAAAGGCATCTTACTTCAGGGATCGCGACGCCCGGCCGGAGGATTGTAACAACTTGTTTCTGCGACCGGCCCGGCAACGCGCTGTTACGCTCGCGCTGCAGCGGGGGCGCTCATCGGGTTACGATACCGTGCGATGGCCGATCCCAAGACGAAAATCCTGGTAGTCGACGACGACCTGCGCCTGCGCGACCTGCTGCAACGCTACCTGACCGAGCAGGGGTTCGGCGTGCATACCGTTTCGGATGCGGCGGGCATGGACAAGCTGCTCGGGCGCGAGCGCGTCGACCTGCTGGTGCTCGACCTGATGCTCCCGGGCGAGGATGGCCTGTCGATCTGCCGGCGGCTGCGCGGCGGGAAGAACACGGTCCCCATCATCATGCTGACCGCGAAGGGCGAGGACGTGGACCGCATCGTCGGCCTGGAGATGGGCGCCGACGACTACCTGCCCAAACCCTTCAACCCGCGGGAGCTGGTCGCGCGCATCAACGCGGTGCTGCGCCGCCGCGCGGCGCCGCTCCCCCCGGGCGCGCCCGCGGCCGAACCGGAAAGGGTCAGCTTCGGGAACATGACGATCAACCTCGCGACGCGCGCGCTCGAGCGCGACGGCCAGTCGATCTCGCTCACCACCGGCGAATTCGCCCTGCTCAAGGTCCTGGTCACGAACCCGAGAATGCCCCTGTCGCGCGACAAATTGATGGAGCTCGCGCGAGGCCGCGAATACGAAGTGTTCGACCGCTCGATCGACGTCCAGGTGTCGCGCCTCCGCAAGCTCGTCGAGAAGGATCCCGCGCATCCCGCCTACATCCAGACCGTGTGGGGGTTCGGCTACGTCTTCGTGCCCGACGGCCAGGTGCAATGAAGGCGACGGTTTGATGGCCTTGTGGCCGCGCTCGCTCCTGTGGCGAACCTTCATCCTGCTCGCCGCGCTGGTGCTCGCGACGACCATCGCCTGGTTCGGGATCTTCCGCGCCTCCGAGGTCGAGCCGCGCGCGCGGCAGATCTCGCAGAACCTCGTCAGCATCGTCAACATCACCCGCACCGCGCTCGTCAATTCCCGGCCCGAGCTGCGCCGCGAGCTGCTCTCCGAGCTCGCCGAGCGCGAAGGCATACAGGTGTACACCGCCGAGCCCGGCGAGCGCCTCGCGCCGCCGGCCGACAGGCCCGTATTGAACCTGGCGCTCGAGCTGGCGCGGCAGCAGCTCGGCGAGGGCACGCGCTTCGCCGGCGAGCGCGACGGCAAGCCCGGCTTGTGGCTGAGTTTCCACATCGACGACGACGAGTATTGGCTCCGCATTCCCCGCGAGCGCATCGAGCGGCAGATCGCCCTGCGCTGGCTGGGCTGGGGCGCGCTCGCCCTGACGCTGTCGCTGCTCTCCGCGTATTTCATCGTGTCCCGGCTCAACCGCCCCTTGCGCGCGCTCGCCTCGGGCGCCGGCGCGATCGGCAAGGGGAAAATACCCGACCCCGTCCCCGAGTCCGGCCCCGAGGAGATCCGAACGCTCTCTCACGCCTTCAACCAGATGTCCAAGGACCTCGCGCGTCTGGACGCCGACCGCGCGCTGATTCTCGCCGGCGTGTCGCACGACCTGCGCACGCCGCTCTCCAGGCTGCGGCTGGGACTCGAGATGAGCGGGGCCGATCCCCAGCTCAAGGACGGCATGACCGCGGACATCGAGGAGATGGACCGCATCGTCAACCAGTTCCTCGATTTTGCGCGCACCGACGGCGGCGAGCCCCTGCAGCACGCCGATCTGGCTGCGATCGCGGCGGAAGTCGCCGAGCATTTCCGCCGCCACGGAAAATCCGTGGCGACCGATTTTTCGAGCGTGCCCGCGCTTCCGCTGCAAGCCATGTCGATGCGCCGCGTGGTGCTGAACCTCATCGACAACGCGCTGCGCTACGGCGCAGGCGAGGTGCGCGTCGCGGTGCGCGCTGAAGGCGGCGCGGCGGTGCTCGAGGTGGCCGATCGCGGCCCGGGCATTCCGGACTCGGAAGCCGAACGGCTGAAGCAGCCGTTCACGCGCCTGGAGGTCGCGCGCAGCGACAGGGGCGGCGCGGGCCTCGGGCTCGCCATCGTCGAGCGCGTGGTGCGCGCGCACCGCGGCAGCTTCGAGCTGCTCGCGCGCGAAGGCGGAGGCCTCGTCGCGCGCATCCGGCTTCCGATCGAACCGAAAGCGGAGTGAACGCGCTCCGGGCGGGAGAAGTTTTTCGGGTACACTTCGCGGGAATTCAAAAGGACAATCCGGCCATGAAGAGACTGCTCGCCGTCCTCGCCCTGGCCGCCGCTCCGGCGGCGTTCGCGCAGACCTGCCCCGAGAAAAACCTGCTGTACTGGCAGGCTTTCCCGGCCGGGGGCGAATCCGACATATCGGCGAGGCACCAGCAGTTCGTGCTGAAGAAGAAATGCCCCTCGATCGAGACCATCATCCAGTACAAGCCGGGGGTGGGCGGCGCCGTCATGTGGAACCAGCTGAACTCCCTGCCCGCGGACGGCCTGAACATCGTCGGAATCAACCTGCCGCACATCGTGCTCGCGCCGTTCGAAGGCCAGGTGCAGTACAAGACCGAGGACATCACGCCGACATACTGGTTCCACTACACCCCGGACGCGCTCGTAGTGCCCGAGTCCAGCCCCTTCAAGACCTTCCAGGACTTCGTCAAGGCGGCGAAAGCCGAGCCCGGGAAGCTCACCCTCGGCGGCTCGGGGATCAACTCGGCGAACCACGCCGCGCACGAGCGCCTCGACACCGAGTTCGGCATCAAGACTCTCTACGTTCCCTACAAGGGCACCGGCGACATGACCGTCGCGGTGGCGGGCGGCCACGTCGGCGGCGCGATGTCCTACACCGCCTTCGCGATCAACAACAAGGGCAAGATGCGCGCGCTCGCCGTGGCGATGGACCAGCGCCACCCGCTGCTGCCGGATGCGCCCACATTCAAGGAGCTCGGCGTGAACTGGGTCGACGGCGCTTTCCGCGGAATCGGCATGCCGAAATCCACGCCTGCCGCTCTGCGCAAGCGCATGTCCGACCTGTGGGCGGCGCTGAACAGCGATCCGGAGATGAAGGAGCTCGCCGCGAAAAGCGGCTTCGAGCTGGTGAACGTGGGCGTCGAACAGATGGACGCCTTCATGAAGGAGAAGATCCGGGTCTACACGGGCGTCGCAAAGCAGATGGGGCTTGCGAAGTAGAGCCCGGAACGGCGGGCTCGCGCCCGCCGGGAATTCAGCCTATGAATAATCCCACGCGTCGTGCCGCGAGGGAAACACCTTCTCCTGATAGTAGTCCTTGAGCGTGCCCAGCTCCATGAGGATCTTGAGCGGGAAGCCTTGGCGGTTCTGCCGGGTGTCGGTGAGCAGCTCCTCGAAGTAGCGGTCCATCTCGCGCGGTGCTTTCCACAGCTTGGCCATGCGATTGACGATCCTGGGAAACGCTGCGGCGAGCTGCATGGGCCGTATCGACTCCTCGATCGACGCCAGCCACGCCTGACCCGCGGCGCCCAACTCGAGGTCGTCCTTTTCCGGCTGGTGGCGGCGCTTGCTGTAATCCGCCTTCGTCATGGCGATTGGCTTCATGGGGTGTGCAATATCCATTCAGAGCCTCCATCCTCCTCCACCA
>WNFL01422467.1_pt1 | contig 14747 bp, 13 predicted proteins | sample 5400361 | NCBI WGS metagenome assembly WNFL01 (sample SAMN13153351, study PRJNA577476) | soil metagenome | isolation source: 40 cm soil on Douglas fir-dominated hillslope | place: USA:California | collected 2013-09-17
GCGCCGAATAGCCAGAGTTTCTCGAGGTTTTGGCCGATCACCTTGGTCAATAGGTACGATGGCAAAGCGGTGACGACGAACGCGATCATGACGAGGCTGAGTGGGTGAGTGAGGATCGTGCAGTCTTTATTTTCGCCTTCAGGGAATGTCGAAAAAAGTTTGGCAATGTGGCGGCGGAAATAAATTGGCAGAACCAGAATGGCGCCCAGCTGAATGACGATCGAGTACATCTTCCAGTAGCCGCTGGATAGCGGCACGTTCAGCAGGGCTTCGGCGATGCGAAGATGGGCGGTGGAACTGACGGGAAGGAATTCGGTCAGGCCTTCGATGATCCCCAATAGCAGGGAAAGCAAGTAATCGTTCAAGTGTCCTCCGACCGCCCCGCAACAGTATTGCAGAAAATGGTTTCGGGTAAGTTACGAAGGTTGGTTCTTCGGCGAGGAGCCTGACCATTGGGGCTGAAGCCCCGATCAATTACAGGCGCTATGCAGCGCTGAGGCGCTACTCTACCCAAAAACTATGTGCTCCACCCAAAACTGTGCATCCGCACGACGCGCAGGGCTTGCACATTCTGCAGTGACGGTTGTACCGACGGAGACGGGGCAAGCCCCGTCTCTACTCTGCGTACCTCCGGAAGAAGCTGTCCTGCTTCCACTGTGGACGGTGGTCGTCGTTGGCTATGTTGATCAGCAGACTGCGGACGATTTCTTCGTATTTCGCGGCGGCGTCGAAATCAACGGGTTGGTTCAGGTCGTCGGACGGCGCGTGGTAGCGGTTAGTCAGCCAATCCTTGAAGATCTTTTGTTCTGGAGAGTCGGGTTCAGAGCCGACGCTCATGATGATCGACGGCACGCCATGGCGGATGAAGTTGTATTGGTCGCTGCGGACAAAAAGATTGCGGAGTGGTTCGGGGTCAGGCTGCACTTTTACCGCTTGCGACCGGGCGATTTCACGGGCGCGGTCGCCGAGGTCGGAGTCGTCGAGACCGAGCACGCGCAGAACTTTCAGCGGAACGATGGGCAGGAACATGTCGACGTTTAGGTCTGCGACAATCGACTTCGGCGGGACGGTCGGATGAGCCGCGAAGTATTTGGATCCCAGCAGGCCTTTCTCTTCTGCTGTAACAAATACAAACAGGATCGACCGGCGCAGCTTCTCTGGATTCTTCTTGAAGGTTGCAGCTTCGTCCATGAGCAGGGCGCTGCCGGAACCGTCATCCATCGCTCCGTTGTAAATGCTGTCGCCATTGATTGGCGCGCCGATGCCGATGTGGTCGATGTGAGCGGAAAGCACAACGTACTCATCTTTTAGTTTGGGATCACTGCCTGTCAGTTTCGCGACCAAATTGGCCGACTCAACTTTCTGGGTTTCGACTTTGGTTTTGGCTTCGAGCGAAACAGTGAGCGGAAAGTGCGGAAGAGGCTTGCGATCTTTGCCGAGTTCGGCGATTTCGGCGAAGGTGTGTCCGGAGCCGGTGAAAAATTTCTCGGCGCTGGCGGGATTCACGGTCACGGACAATTGCGCCCCGGAGGTTTCGTCGAATTCTGGATAATCGAGGTCCATAGTCGGGTGCGTTCGGTTCAATGAGATGCGCGACCATGGGATGTCCATCGACGCAGGGTTGATCATGGAAACCATGCCGACTGCGCCGGCGGCGCGCAACACCTTCCAGCGTTCGAGCAGCGTTTGGTAGTGGGCAGCCAGCGGGCCCGGAATTTCGGTTGGCGATCCGGAGAAGATCACTACCAATTTGCCTTTTACGTCGAGGCCGGCGAAATCGTCGTAGTTCTTTTCGGGAACTTTCAAGCCGTACCCAACAAAGATGAGTGGCGCCTTTACTTCGGGCGCGGGCAGGATGCGGGTGCCGATGAAGGCATCGTCGCCGAGGACGAGCGCTTCGCGCTGGCCGTCGTGGACAAGACTCAGGCTGCAAGCCTTTTCGTCGATTTGTCGCGAGACGAAGCGGACGGGTTGATAGAAGCCGTTCGTGCCCGCTGCTTCGAGGCCCGCCTTCTTGAGTTGTTCGATGGCGTATTCTTCGGCCGCGTGTTCGCCACGGCTGCCGGTGTCGCGGCCTTCCATCTTGTCGTCGGCGATGACTTTGATGTAGTCCCACCAAGTGTGGCCGTCGAAATGGGAAGGGGATTGGGCTGATGCAAGAGCGGCGAGCGCGAGGAACAGCAAGACTGGGGAAAGCCTTCTCATGGATGCCCTCTGTGAAGATTTCTAGGATAGCAGGCAGTGGCAGCGCTAAGCAGCTGGCGAAAATCGCAGCTGAAGCCGCATTCTGACTCGTCGGGTACGGCACGACTGAAGTCGTGCCCTCCCGAAAATCCCGACATTCCGACAATGGTGGTGTTCCGAAAACAGGGTGAGGCGGCGTGGGACCCCACCCTCTTCTGCAACAGAATCACTGACAGCCGGGTAGTTCAATAGGAGAAAGCGCTGTCAGCGTGGTTTCGTCAGGGTAACTGTAAGCGCCATGGATCGCAGACGAAGGCGATTCGAATTCAAACCAAGGCAAGAGAGCTTCGTTTTGCGGATGGTAAGTTCTTCCGTTCATTTTGATTGGGAAGGTGGCGCGCGGCAGACCTTCGATGACGTCGCCAACTTCGAGATCGTCCTGGCAGTTGCCATTGGGAGCGAGCCACCAGGGCGTGACGTTATGTTTGCCATCACTGGTGACGAAAGGATCGTTGAAAATTTCCGCGACCTCGTGGGACAGCGCGGTCACATCCGTGAATGCGCTGCCGAATAGACCGGGACTGATATACGCCGAATAGTTGACGACGTAGCGTTTTTCTTTGTTCCCGTTGTTGTTGTCGCCGGGTTCGAAGTCATAGGTGTGAAATCCGAGAACGCAGCAGTTGTTGGGGTTGCCGAAATAGAGATACGTATTCGGGAACAGGAACGTGGAAATGTCCTGGGTGGTGATGTCGCCGGCGTTCTCGGCGGCGCCAATTGGAGTAGTGGTGTCGGCCGGATCTGTCGGGAACAAGAGGTTGAAGAACTCGTTGACATCGATCAGGACAAAGCGGCAGCATTTGCCATTGCTCTTGAGCGAATAGAAATAGAAGTCGGAGGGAACCTTCATGGTGCGCTCTTGCTTCAGGCTGGCGTAGAGCATGGTGTGCCAGTCGGGAGCCATCCTGTTGTAGAATTCCGCGCGCTGGACGGCATCGGTTATCTGCGTGGGTGTTGGGCTGCTGCTGAACGTCGAGTTCTGGAACAACGGCGACTGAAGAGCGGGCAGGATAAACGGTGTCGGATCGTAGTGCAGGAATACGCTGCCGTCGGGATTGAGCAGGTCCAGGGAAACCGGAACGACCGGAGCGTTGATGGTGGTTGTTCCTCCGCGCTCAGGCTTGTTTCCTACCATGTTGTAGAGCCAGGTTTTTTTCAGTTTGCCGTTGGGATCGAATCCTACCGCGTGATAGGAGCCATTCCAGTTGGTGAGCGAGTCGATGCCGGGAATGCCGTGAGCGTAACCTCCGATCGGAGCGTGTCCGCGTGGCGCGGGGGCCAGATAGCGAGGATGCGCGTGCTGAAGAAGATGGTCGGCTGGAAGCTGGCGGGGATTTTGAGCGAGCGCGAATGCCGCTCCAAAAAAGGCTACCGAAGCCACAAGCAGGGAGCGAGCGAACCGTGGTGCCATACAAAAACCTCCTCCCCTTTAAAAAGGGGACTGATTTGAGGGCTAACAACCTACACCAACAAGGTGAGGGTTGTAAATCGGGGGCGTAAAGTAGTCCAGTGGTCTCCGTTGAAGCCAAACGGGGAGTTGCGTCATCTACTACTGACTGCTCGAAATTCTATTTCCCAGGAATAAAAGATTATGGCTGCTCCTCCGATACCAAGCGCGCTCGACGCCAGCACCCAGACTTTTCCAATTCTCAGCGAAGCGCACATCAAGCGACTCCTTTCGTATGGCAGAGTGCGGCAGGTCCGGCCCGGCGACATTCTGTTTGACCTTGGCGATACCAACGTGTCGTTTTTTGTAGTGCTGTCGGGGAGCCTGGAGATTGTGCAGCCGACGCTGAAGGGCGAACGTCTGATTGTTACGCATAATGTCCACGGCCACTTTACCGGCGAACTCACACTGATCTCGGGGCGACGCACTCTGGTCCAGGGACGCGTTAAAGAGGCAGGCGAGTTTCTGGAGATCAGCTCCGAGGAATTGCGCTCGGTGATTGCCAAAGATGCCCAGTTGAGCGAGATCCTGATGCGGGCGTTCATTCTGCGCCGCCTGGCGCTCATCAATGCGGGGTATGGGAATTTGATTCTGATGGGCTCGCGTATGTTGATCTGGATACGGATCAAATGTCGCAGGAGCTGCTCGATCGATTTCACATCAAAGTGGACGAGATTCCGGTGGTGATTTGTGCCAGCCGGTCGGTTATGCGGAATCCGTCGGTTCAGCAATTGGCGGACTGTCTGGGATTTAATGCGACGGTCGATGAATCCCAGGTTCACGACGTCGTGGTCATCGGAGCAGGACCGTCAGGTCTGGCGGCGGCTGTTTATGCTGCTTCGGAAGGTCTGGACGTAATGGTGGTCGAGACGGCCGCACCGGGCGGGCAGGCCGCAGCAAGCTCGAAAATTGAAAATTATCTGGGATTCCCGACTGGCGTTTCAGGACAGGAACTGGCGAATCGGGCAACCACGCAAGCCTTGAAGTTCGGGGCAAAGATGATGATCGCGCACAGCGTCGCCAGTCTCGACTGCAAGCGCAAACCGTACAAGGTTGTGCTGGACGATGGCACTGCGCTCGCGACCAAGAGCATCGTTATTTCCAGCGGAGCGCAGTACAACAAGCCCAAGATCGCCCATCTGCCGAAGTTTGAGGGGCAGGGAGTTTACTACGGGGCGACTTTTATGGAGTCGCAGTTGTGTGGCGGCGAAGACGTGATTGTGGTGGGAGGAGGGAACTCGGCTGGCCAGGCGGCCGTGTACATGTCGCAGTCGGCGCGGAAGGTTTACATGTTAGTGCGCGCGGGAGAATTGTCGAGCACGATGTCGCGCTATCTAATTCAGAGGATCGACGAGAATCCCGCAATTGAACTTCACTACAGAACCGAGATTGTCGGGATGGATGGAGACACGCATCTGGAAGGCGTGACTTGGAAGGACAACAGTACGGGAAAAACTTCGAGTCATCCGTTCCGGCATGTGTTTGTGATGACGGGAGCGTCTCCGCGGACGGATTGGTTGGCGGGATGCCTGGCGTTGGACGCGAAGGGATTCATTTTGACGGGACGGGATTTCGGCGATGGCGCCGCACAAAAGCCAGTTTGGCCGCTGGCGCGTCCTCCATTCATGTTGGAAACGAGCTTGCCGGGAGTTTTTGCGGTGGGCGATGTGCGTGCGGGTAACGTGAAAAGAGTGGCGTCGGCGGTGGGGGAAGGCGCGATTTCGATTCACATGGTGCATCAGGTGCTAGCGGAGGGGTAACGGCATCTTTCCAACGATCGGCAAAGTTTTGTGGCGACGTGTAGGGGCGAGACGCCCCCACGACAGCCCGCGCTACTGGATTACATTTCCGTAGGTGGGGACTCCCTGCTGTAAGAGGTAGAGCAACATCTGGCCGCGGGCGGACCAATCGCTTTGCGGGTATTGCGAGACTAGTTGCTGCGCCAATCCGATGGCGCGGTTCTTCGATTCTTCTGATTTCTTCGGCTGTTCTTCAGTTTTATAGATCTCGATCAGCGCGGCGCGGCGGGAGATTGCGTGGTACAAGGCCTCGGGGGCAGCGGGCGACTGGGAGTGCTCTCTTACGTATTTTTCGTACATCTCAGCTTCTTTGTCGGGGCATTTGGAGTTGCCTTGCCAGTCGCCGCAGAGTCTGTTGTCGATCAGATGGAAGGCAGCGAGGTCGGCCCATTTTGTGCCGGGGAACTTCTTCATTACATATTTCATCGGCTGTTCGTCCATGCCCTGGCGGAGGGATGCGTCTCTTTCGCGGGCGGAGGGACGGGTCATTACATCCGATTTTTCGATCTGCCACTTGACGTCGGCGGCGCGGTAAAGACCTTCTCCAGCTAGCGGAGACGAGGGGAATAGATCATATACGCGGCGGTAGAGTCGCAACGCATCCTGATCGGCGCCGCGGCGGCCGTGGCGGCGGCTGGCTTCTTCTTCTGAATCGACGGCAGCGCCAAATAGAATGCGATCGCCATTGGCTGTCGACGCCCATACCACTCCGCTATCGAGGATCCATCCGGTGACGGTCTTGCCTTCCATATCTTCGTCCTCGACGAAGGCGGGATCGGGCGTCTGAGCGAATCCGAGTAGGGCTTCGACGTGCAGCCAGTTGCGGCTTCGCTCCAGGAGAATTACTTCGCGGCCTCGGGCGGCCTCGCTCAGTTTGTTGGAAGCGGCGTCAGGGGAGAGATAAACAACGGCCTCGCGCACCAGCACACCGCGCTCGGCGGCGGAGGCGAAGCTTGCTCCAATACCCATCGCCAGAGCGGCCAGCAGTAATTTTGCCGTCGTGTTCACAACCCGTAACTCCTGATGTTCGAGTCGAGAGTAGCACGGGAACGGCACGCATTCGTCCAGCTACTGTCATTGGTAAGATGCGTCCGGGCAGAGAGCGCGACGAATAGTTCTTTGGCCTGGGGGGACCGGAGTGTATGTAGTCGCAATGATCAAAGTTGACGCTTTTACACTCAGAGCCGAAAGCCACCACTCGCCTCGATGTACTGCCCGGTGACCCACGTGTTGTCATCCGACGAAAGAAAAGCTGCCAGATTGGCGACATCGGTGGTTTGACCGATCCGGCGAAGGGCGGTTTGTTCCTCGATCACTTTTCGGATTTCCGGCTTTTGCAGGAACCTAGCATTGATGTCCGTTTCGACCGCGCCGGGCGCAATCGTGTTCACGATGATCCTGCGCTGCCCCAAATCCTGAGCCAGCCCCAGCGTGAAGGCATCCAGTGCGGCTTTCGTCATGCTGTAAGGTGGGGTCATGGGCGAAGGCGAAGCGTGACGCGAAGCGATCGACGATATATTGATGATTTTGCCGCCGTCGCGCAGCCTGGGAATGGCGGCCTGGGTGACAAAAAATGCGCCTCTAACATTGACCGCGAATAGATGGTCAAATTGTTCCCCCGTCATCTCGCGATAGGAAGCCGGGGAGGATATCCCGGCATTGTTGACCAGAATGTCGAACTGATTGCTTCCTGAGCGCGCAGAGAGCTCCTCGTCGAGCCTTCGGAAAAAGCGCTGGATTTCCTCGATGGATGACAGGTCCGCCTGAAGTGCGAAAGCCCCACCACCCTCCGCCTTGACGGCGCGCACGGTTTCATCCGCGGCTTTGGAATTGCTGCCGTAGTGGACAGCCACTAGTGCGCCTTCCTTTGCGAAACGCTCGGCGATGGCGCGGCCGATGCCGCGGTTGCTGCCGGTCACAACAGCTATCTTGTCTCTCAGATTCATAGTCAGGCCTCTCTTGCGTTTAGATACAAGCTTGGATGTGGCGGATCGAAGGAGGAAGCAATATTATTTTGATTATCAAACTATTGTAGAGTACAAGTATAAAATCAATGCTGCCCAAAGGGAAAAGGCCGACGTCGACTGGCTCTGAGGGGCGGGCTGCATCTGAGCTGGCGAGCATCTTCGAACAGATGATGCAGCAGTTGACGTTGCTTGGCCATACGCTTCCGCAGGCCGCAGTTTCGTTCACGCCGCAGCAGCTCAAGATCTTGTTTACTCTGGATTTTCTTGCGGAACCGACTCCTATGTCGAAGCTCTCAGCTCAGCTTGGGGTGACTCCGGGAACCCTAACAAAAACCGCGGCGGGCTTGGTAAGGAAGGGGTACCTGAAGCGAAGGCGATCGGCGGATGACGAACGAGTCGTTCGAATCTCTCTCAGCAAAGAAGGCGAAAGAATTGTTTGGCAAATTAAGAAATACCGGCAGGGCTTTTTCCGAGAAATTTGCGATAAGTTGACTTTGCCAAAGCGGCGAAAATTGATTGCAAGCCATCGTCACATCCTCGAGACGTACCGCCGTATACTGGAGGAGAAACGTCGTCCGTAAACAAGCCAAAAGCACCTTCTGTTTAGGCCCGCTCTTTGGAGCGCCCCATCATAGTAGGCGCTATCTCGACCGCGAAAGCTAGATCGCTATCGATCCTATGCCTGCAACATCGCACCACTCCTGTTGACACCGATGCAACACCTGTTGTAAACCCAGTGTCTCTGTTGCGCGAACTTTCCTGAGGGGATGGCCGCATGAATGCAGAACCGAAGTGGCTTACTCCGCTGGAGCAGCGGATGCAGCAGGCGGACGGCAAGTTGAGCGCGCGGCGGAAACGCCTGCTGCTTTCCATTCTTGAGAATGCCGAAGACACCTATTACCTTTCCTCGCGCAAGATGGCTCGACGCTATGGTGTAGATGCGGCCACCATCGTGCGGACCATCCAGGTGCTGGGGTATAGAGAGTTTTCTTCTTTCCTCTCCGACTTGCGTTCCCACTTCGTAACGCGCATTACGCAGTATCGCGTGATGAAATCGACGGTGCGCAAATATCCGGCTGTCAATAAGCACGTGGAGCACAGTTTGGAGATGGACAGGGCCAACCTGGAGGCGCTGGGCGAAAGCGTATCTCCAGGACGGATTGTGGAACTGGCGCGACGGTTGAATAAAGCGCGATTGATCGTTGTGGTTGGCGTCGACTTCGCATATACGCTTGCCTGGCAAATGGCCTATGGGTTGTCGTGGCTTGGGTTGCGAGCAGAAGCGCCGATGGGAAGTTTCGGAAATTTGCATCATCGGGCGCGGTCACTGGGACGGGGCGACATTCTGGTGGCGATCAGCTTCGGACGCTGCCTGCGGGCTTCCGTGGAAGCAGCGCAAACGGCCCGCCAGCAAGGGGCGTGGACTTTCGGCATCACCGATGTCAGCACTTCTCCGCTCGCTCGCGTCTGCCACGACCACTGGGCAGTGTCGGTTACAAATCCGATCCACAACGGATCTTATGTTGCGCCGGTAGCCGCATTGAACGCGCTTCAGGTCGCGTGCGCGCACTTGGAATCGAAGCGGTCGCTGAAGTGGTTACGCGAGATCGAACGCGAAGAAGAAGCGGCCGGCCGTTGGTTCGCGCCCGCCGCATTGGCGGGAGAAAGCGGAGGCAAATGAACACGCCCGGCCCTTCTCCCAATATCCGCATTCGCGATCTGGAAGGCATTGACGACCTCCTCCAGGTAAAAGCGGTGGAAAAAGAAGTATGGGGAATGGGGGATGAGGACAGTCTCCCGATGACCCTCGCGGTTGCCTGCAAGGCGGTGGGAAATATTTTCGTGGGGGCTTTTGACCGCAACAAGATGGTCGGTTTCGCATTTGGGATCTTCGGGCGGGAACACGGTGAGGCAATTATTCATTCGCACATGCTGGCAGTGCTGGAGCGTTATCGCGAACACGATCTCGGGATGAAGCTGAAGCATGCCCAGCGAGAGCGGGCGCTGGCGCTCGGGATTCACGAGATGACGTGGACGTACGATCCTCTGCAAAGCCGGAACGCGCATTTCAATTTCGCGAAACTTGGAATTGTCTCCGACACCTACAAAGTCGATTTCTACGGGCCGGAAACGTCCAGCATGTTGCATCGGAATGGGACCGACAGGCTCTGGGTGCGATGGTTGCTGGACTCGCGGCGAACGCGCGACCGGATGACCGGCAAGAATAGGCGAGCCGAGACGCTGGACGCGTTGCGGCTTCTGGCTCCGCTGGTGAGCTTCAATGGTGATGGGCGTCCGGCCCGTGCCGACTTGGCGGAATCGCTGGCGCGGCAGCGCGTGAGTATCGAAATCCCCGGTGAAATTTTGGAGGTTGAACGGACCGACATGGGGTTAGCGCGAGAGTGGCGCCAAGCGACACGGTGGGCGTTCACGGAGGCGATCCGGGCAGGGTTTTACGTGGCGGAGTTTTGCCGGACGATTCGGGGGCACCAAGGGCCGGGGGCATACCTACTGGAACCTCGGAGCGTGGGCGAAATGGTCGAGCCTTAGTGGCGGTCGGACCGCACTGGCTCAGGTGATTCTATTTGGGCACTGTAGAATCTCTCCATTCCCGTAGCTCTGTTAATCACGACCTGAGGAAGAAAATGGCCGAAACAATCGCAAACAATCAGCCCAACATCGATTCCACTCTTGACGAGCAGCGAAAGTTCAATCCTCCTCTGGAATTTGTACGGAAGGCTTATCTTAAGAGCGTAGCGGAGTACGAGGCTCTCTATAAAGAATCGATCGAGGATCCTGAAAAATTCTGGGGACGCGCCGCTGAAGATCTGCACTGGTTCAAGAGGTGGGACAACGTTCTGGAATGGAAGTCGCCATGGGCGAAGTGGTTCGTCGGGGGGCAGATCAATTTGTCCTACAACTGCCTCGACCGGCACGTCGAAACGGCGCGTAAGAATAAAGCGGCGCTGATCTGGGAAAGCGAGCCCGGCGAGGTTCGGACGTATACGTATCAGCAGCTGTGGAAGGAAGTGCAGAAGTTCGCAAACGTACTGAAGTCGTTGGGAGTTCGCAAGGGAGAGCGGGTCGCGATTTATATGGGCATGACTCCCGAGTTGCCGATCGCGATGCTGGCTTGCGCACGAATCGGTGCTCCGCATTCGGTTGTGTTTGGCGGATTTTCTTCCAATGCGCTGGTGGATCGTATTCACGATTCGCAAGCGACAGCGGTGATCACGCAGGACGGATCGTATCGGCGGGGCGCGGAGGTCAAGTTATTTCCGGCGGTGGAAGAGGCGCTAAAGTCCTGTCCGTCTGTGAAGAATGTTGTGGTCTATAGGCGCACGGGGTCACCTATTCAATTGCAGGCGGGTCGGGATCACTGGTGGCATGAGTTGATGGTATCAGTGTCCGATCAGTGTCCCGCTGAGCCACTCGATTCGGAGCACCCGCTCTACATCCTTTACACATCGGGCACGACGGGCAAGCCGAAGGGCGTTGTGCACACCACCGGCGGCTATTCGGTGGCGACACACCTTACCTGCAAGTACGTTTTCGACCTGAAGGAAGAGGATACGTACTGGTGCACGGCTGACATCGGATGGGTAACGGGGCACAGCTATATCGTCTACGGGCCGCTGCAAAATGGCGCTACCAGCCTGATGTATGAGGGCGCGCCGAATTTTCCAGAGCCGGACCGCTTCTGGAGCATCATCGACCGGCACGACGTGAATGTCTTTTACACTGCGCCCACAGCGATTCGCACATTCATCAAGTGGGGAGAGCAGTGGCCGAGGAAGCATCGGCTGGACAGCTTGCGGCTATTGGGGACGGTCGGTGAGCCGATTAATCCGGAAGCATGGATGTGGTATCGCAAAATTATCGGGAAGGAAAAATGCCCGATCGTCGATACCTGGTGGCAGACCGAAACCGGGCTCGATCATGATTTCGCCGATCCCGGGCGCGATCGCTACCAAGCCGGGCTCGGCTACGAAACCGTTTTTTGGGGTGGCGCCGGAGATTGTGAATATGGAGGGCAAGCCCGTGCCCGAAGGCTCGGGAGGATTTCTCGTCATTCGACAGCCGTGGCCGTCGATGCTGCGGACGATTTATGGCGATCCTGATCGCTACGTGCAGAATTACTGGTCACAGATTCCGGGAACGTATTTTACCGGGGACGGCGCGCGGAAAGATAAGGACGGGTATTACTGGATCATGGGGCGCGTGGATGATGTGCTGAATGTTTCGGGGCATCGTTTAAGCACCATGGAAGTTGAATCGGCATTGGTTGCGCATGAAAAAGTTGCCGAGGCGGCGGTGGTGGGGCGTCCGGATGACATCAAGGGGCAGGCGATCTCGGCATTTGTGTCGCTCGAACACGGCGTTACACCAAGTGAAGGGTTGAAAGAGGAGTTGAAGAGGTGGGTGGCGAAAGAGATTGGCTCGCTCGCCAAACCTGATGACATCAGATTCACGGACATGTTGCCGAAAACGCGCAGCGGGAAGATTATGCGGCGTCTGTTGCGGGAGTTGGCGAGCAGCGGAGAAGTCAAGGGGGACACGACGACGCTGGAGGATTTCGGAGTGATCGCGAAATTGAAGGAGCAGGATGAAGTGTAGGGCGTTTCACTGATCGAGAGAGACGCTAGCTTTACGCCAGGGTCTGCCTCTGCTCGCGCATTTGCGCGAGGAAGGAATCGAGCGGGATCTGTGATTTGTGGCGAAACAAATCCAGGAGAGCATCTTCCGAGCGAAGGGGTGCTGAACCTTCCACCGGTAACGATGCTTCCATCCCTTCCGGTTCGACCAGTAGCTCCGGGGATTTTTCTCCAGTGGCGCGCAGAGTTTCGATCATCTGGTGCACTTGATCGTGTTGTTCAGTGGTCGCCTGCAGGAACTCCACGCCCATGCCAAATTCTGGGTGTGTTATCCGGACTACTCCTTTCGCGCGCAGAGAGGGACCGGCGGTTTTAGAGATCGTTTTCAGGTAGCAACCGCCCAGGCTGAGGTCGGTGAGCGTGCAGCCGACGGGCGGATCGTCGGGCTCGGGCTCTGGCAACTGGCCGTTCAGCCATTGGCGGAGCGTCTGGAGTTGCTCTTCGGAGATGGTCTTGAAGCGGACTCCGGCTTGCGCGCTATTGCCTTCCCAGGCTAATTCGCCTTCAACTTCGAACTTGCGATCCATGCCGGGTAAATCGAGCGAAAAACGCAGAGCGTTTACTTTCGGGATTGCATTGGGAAACTGGATGGCCATGCCGCCTTCGCAGATATCCAGGGTGGTGGCTTTGTATTGAATGGCGCTGGCGAAGGCGCGGCATCCGACGGGAATCTGGACGGGTACTCGGAGTTGGCGCCGGCGCTCGCGCTTCATCAGGGCGCGCACGGCGCGAAAGCTGGCTTTCGCACGCTCCCCGGAGAGCGGCTTGTGCAGAACAAAGTGGGCGCCCATATCGAAGCCGCCGCGCAGACCGAGGCCGGGTTCGACAAGTACGATCCCAATGGCGCGGTTGTTTGCGGGTGCAGCCTTGGCGGATTTCAGGACGGCGGCGGAATCTTCGGGTCGCGAACAATCCACAATGATGGATTCGAAACGCTGGCGAGTGAGTTTGCGAATGGCGGCTTCGGCGGTCTCAACGTGTTCGATGGCGATTTCGAGGTCGCTGAGAACGCGGCGCAGGATGCGCACTGTCTTCTCGTCGGAACTCACTAATAGACACTTCAAACTCATGTTAATTCGAATCTGATCGGAGTTCCGTGAAGACGACGGCAGGCGGCCGTGGCGGAAGTCAAAGCTGCTGTCTTTCTCTTTACCGCCGAGCTGGGATGCCGATGTTTCTGGAGTTCGATCAAATGGGCCTTTATCGCACTCTAAGTCTATGGAATTGAACGGTCAACGCAATGGCCTAGTCGTCCGGTTACTGTAGTCACTCGGCACGGCCAAGCCTGAAGCAGTTATCGTCAATCGAGGCGGACCTCTTGAAGCGGCGGGAGGGTTTCGCGGCTGCGGCGGAAGTCGCTGGAGGAAAAGGGGATATAGACGAATGGGCGTAGATTCCCATTTTTCTGTTGACTTACGGCTGGAAACCTATTATTATCAGTAGTTTCCATGCTGTGTTTGGTGCGCGGCGAAGCATAAGCCCTGCAGATTTTTGTAAAGGGACATGAATCCCTTGTACATTTTTTGGAATCAAACTCTTCAGGAAACACTGTAGGACTGTCATTTTTTGTAGGAAAGGTCTTCTTCCCCATGGCAAAGCGACGCGGAAATCCCAACTGGGGCAAGCCCGAGCCGATCGGTCCGGTTACCCCTACCATCACGGAGTTCGAACAGGTCGTTCGGGAATACAAGCTTTCTCCCGACCAGTACCTGCGGTCTACCCGACTGCGCGAGTGGGCGCGGCGGAACAAGAACTCCAAGTACATTCCTGAGCCATTGCTTGAGGCTTGGGGCTTCGAAATCGAATCCACTCTGTAAGCAGGGAGATGGTTTTTCATGGGGTCGCCGCGTGCGACCCTTTTGCTTTGGGCAAGTATTGAGGAAGGCAGACAACATGATTGCCCTGTTTCTGGTGCTAAGATTCTAGCCGTATGTCGCATTCCACCCCATTTACTGACGTTGCCACGGCGATCGAAGAGATCCGCGCTGGGCGGATGATTGTGGTCGTCGACGACGAAGATCGCGAAAACGAAGGCGATCTTACCTTGGCGGCTGAGAAGGTTACGCCGGAAGCCATCAACTTTATGGCGAAGTATGGGCGGGGACTGGTCTGCCTTGCAATGACGGAAGAGCGGCTGGATCATTTGCGGATTGGTCCGATGACGGCGGAAAATACTTCGCAATATGGGACTGCGTTCTGCGAGGCGATTGATGCGCGGCAGGGCGTCACGACCGGTATTTCGGCTTTTGATCGCGCGCACACCATCAAAGTGGCGATTGATCCGTCGACGCGGCCAACTGACCTGGCACGCCCTGGACATGTTTTTCCGCTACGGGCACGCAAGGGCGGAGTGCTGGTGCGCGCCGGACAGACCGAGGCTTCGGTGGATCTTGCTCGGCTCGCTGGAATGGTGCCGGCGGGGATCATCTGCGAGATCATGAAAGATGATGGCACGATGGCGCGGGTCCCCGATCTGATCGAGTTCTGCCGCACGCATGGGATGAAAATGCTGACGGTGGCGGAGTTGATCCGCTATCGGATGCAGAATGAGCGCTACGTGCATCGGGTCGGCGAGGCCATGGTTGAGACTCAGCATGGGGAATTCCGCGTGATCGCTTACGAGAGCGAAGTGGAT